>Ga0070701_10000165_pt1 | contig 20639 bp, 18 predicted proteins | sample KBSK5102metaG_FD_65451 | JGI IMG/M metagenome (GOLD analysis project Ga0070701, IMG submission 65451) | Corn, switchgrass and miscanthus rhizosphere microbial communities from Kellogg Biological Station, Michigan, USA - KBS K5-10-2 metaG | ecosystem: Host-associated > Plants > Roots >... | reverse complement strand
CTGTTCCCACGTGACCATGTTCAGATCGTGATTGTTGATGACGCCGACGACGAGCCGCGGGTCGCTCCATTCGCGCCAGTACTTCACGATCGTGACCAGCTCCGCGTTGCCGTTCATCTGCATGGCGCCGTCGCCGACGAGTGCGATGGCCACGCGATCGGGGAACGCGAATTTCGCCGCGATCGCGTACGGCACGCCGGGTCCCATCGTCGCGAGATTGCCGGAGAGCGACCCCATCATCCCTTTGCGAAACTTCAGATCGCGCGCGTACCAGGACGCGGTCGAACCGGAATCGGCGGAGAGGATGCAGTTGTCCGGCAGGCGAGGCGAGAGCTCGCGGAAGACGCGCTGCGGGTTGATCGGATTCGCGTCGTTCATGGCGCGCGCGTCGACGACTTCCCACCAGTCGCGCACTTCCTTTTCGATCTGCTCGCGCCACGAACAATCGGTTTTGCGCTGCAGCAGCGGGATCAGTGCGCGCAGCGTTTCGCGCGCGTCGCCGGTGAGATTCACTTCCATCGGAAAGCGGATGGAGAGCTGGCGGCCGTCGATGTCGATCTGCACGCCGCGCGCTTTCCCTTCCTGCGGCAGAAATTCGGGATACGGGAAGCTCGAGCCGACCATCAGCAGCGTGTCGCATTCGTCCATCAGCGTCCAGCTGGCTTTCGTGCCGAGGAGGCCGATCGAGCCGGTGACGAACGGGATGTCGTCGGCGAGCACCTGTTTGCCGAGCAGCGCTTTGGCGATGCCGGCGCCGAGGAGGTCGGCGACTTCGAGCACTTCATCGGCGGCGTTCGCGGCGCCGATGCCGATCAGCATCGCCACTTTCTTTCCTTCGTTCAGTACGGCGGCGGCGCGCTGCAGATCGGCGTCCGTTGGAATGACGCGCGGTGATGAGAAGCCGACGCCGCTGTGAATCGTCGAGTGGGCGTGCGGCGGCTCGGCCATCTTCTCGTCCTGCAGATCGTGCGGAATGATGATGGCGGTGACGGTGCGCTCTGAGCGTGCGATGCGAATTGCGCGATCGATGAGATGGCGCAGCTGCGCGGGCGCCATCGCGGTTTGCACGTACTCACTCGCGACGTCTTTGAAGAGCGACTGCAGATCGACTTCCTGCTGATACGAGCCGCCGATGGCGAGCCGCGAGGACTGGCCGACGATGGCGACGACCGGCTGATGGTCGAGCTTTGCGTCGTAAAGTCCGTTCAGGAGATGGATCGCGCCGGGCCCGGAGGTGGCGAGACAGACGCCGACTTCACCGGTGAATTTCGCGTGTGCGCAGGCCATGAACGCGGCCATTTCCTCGTGGCGGACCTGCACGAAATCGATCGCGTCTCCCGCGCGATCGAGCGCGCCCATGATTCCGTTGATGCCGTCGCCGGGATAGCCGTAGACGCGTCGCACACCCCATTCGCCGAGGCGTGCGACGAGAAAGTCGGCGGTGGTTTGCGAGGACATCAGCGACGGATCAGTTTGGAGAAGCGGCTGTTGCGTTTGTTCTGGTAGAGGAACGCGAGTTTGTCGCGATCGAACCACTCGAACCATTCATCCCAGTCGATCCGCTCGAGCGTGCCGGCGCCGCTGTAGCCGGGAAAGTCGATGCGGAGGATGCCGGGGTCGTTCTTTTTGCCGGTTGCTTTGACGCGGGCGGGGAACCCGCCGCGTGCTTCGACCCATTTTTGGATTTCGTCGTGGTTCGTGGTGGTGTTCGAGGAGGAGGAGGATTTCTTTGAGGAGGCTTTCTTCGAGGAAGTGGCCTTCTTCGCGGCGCCGGCTTTCTTTGACGGAGCGGCCTTCTTCGATGCGCTGGCTTTCTTCGACGACGCCTTCTTCGACGAAGTGCCGCGTGACGACGCTACCTTCTTCGATCCACCCGCCTTCTTCGACGACGACGCCTTCTTCGCGGAATTGCCGCGTGACGACGCTGACTTCTTCGATGCGCTGGCTTTCTTCGAAGACGACGCCTTCTTCGTGGAAGTGCTGCGCGACGACGTTGCTTTCTTCGATCCGCCGGCTTTCTTCGATGACGACGCCTTCTTCGAGGAAGTGCTGCGTGAAGACGTTGTCTTCTTCGATCCGCCGGCTTTCTTCGCCGACGACGCCTTCTTCGAAGAACTGCCTCGCGATGACGCAGCCTTCTTCGATGCGCCAGCCTTCTTCGACGACGACGCTTTCTTCGAAGACGCACCGCGCGCAGCCGACGCCTTCTTCGCGCCGCCCTTCTTCGCGCCGCCGCCCTTCTTCATGCTGCTCCGATCGACCAGCTTCGAGAACCGGCTCTCGCCCTCATCCTGATAAAGGAACGCGAGCTTGTTCGCATCGAACGCCTCGAACCAGCGATCCCAGTCGACGCGCTCCAGCGTGTCCGTTCCTGTAAACCCCGGGTAATCGATTCGCAGCACACCGAGATCGTTTTCGTTGTCGCCGGTACGGCGCACGTGCGCGGGGAAACCGCCGCGATCTTCAACCCACTCGCGGATCTCGTCGTGATCGGTCGTCGTCTTCGCCGAAGCCATCGCAATTCCTCCTGTTACGAGCGGCGAAAAATTGCACGAAGCTCGCCAGCGGCTTCATCATCTCGCCCATGACGCGACGCGACGCCGCACTGCTTTCGCTGACGCTTGCGGGGATGTACTGCCTTTTCACCGCGCTCACGCTCTGGCCTGAAACGATGAAGCAGCTCGCAAGTGAAACGCCGCGCGCAGATCGCGTGCTCGCGATGATGCCGATGCTGCTGCTCACCTGCTCCGGCGCCGCACTGATTCAGAGCCGCAGAAAGATCTCGACGTGGATCTTCAACGCGAATCCGTCGCTCGATTCGACCGCCGTCGCAGATGCCGGCGACATGCGTCTGCTGACGGTTCGAATCGCCGGCCTGCTGCTGCTCGCCGCGTTCGCGCGCTCGCTGCAAACATTCGCCGCCGACCGCATCTCACCAATCATCCTCGGCGCCGCCGCCGGACTCTGTTTATTCGCCGCGCGACCGCTCGTCCGCCTGCTCTTCGCCGCCGGCCCGGGCGCAGGTAAATCAGAGCGGTACCGCGACAACTTCGCATTCGCGCTCGGCGTGGTCGGCGCGTTCTACGTCGCACGTTTCAGCGGCGCCGCGGTCGAAGGTGTTCTGAAACGAACGTGGCTCGAAAGCAGCGCCGCCTTCGCGATGTTCGCCGTCGGCCTCGCACTCCTCCTCGGCCGGCGCGCAGGAGCCGCAGCATGACCCTCGCCCGCGCCGGCGCGCGCATCGCCGACCTCTGCGAACGCTGGTTCCCCGACGCCTACGTCTTCGCGCTCGCCGCCATCCTCGTCGTCTTCCTCGGCGGTCTCGCCATCGGCGTTCCCGCGCACTCGCTCACGATGGAGTTCGGCAACGGCTTCTGGAGCCTCGTCAACTTCACGATGCAGATGGCGATGGTGATCGTCGGCGGTTTCGTCGTCGCGAGCTCGCCGCCGGTCGCGCGACTGACGCGCCGCCTCGCGCGCATTCCGAAGACATCGCGCGGCGCGGTCGCATTCGTCGCGGCATTCGCGATGCTCTCCTCGCTCATCTCCTGGGGACTCTCGCTCATCTTCACCGGCCTGCTCGTTCGCGAGATCACGCAGCGTGCGGAGGAAGAGAAACTCCGCGTCGACTATCGCGCCATCGGCGCCGCCGCCTACCTCGGCCTCGGCAGCGTCTGGGCGCTCGGGCTCTCATCGTCCGCGGCGCTGATGCAGGCGACGAAATCGTCGATTCCTCCGTCGCTGCTGCCGATCACCGGCGTCATTCCGCTCACGCAGACGATCTTTCTCTGGCAGAACGTCGTGATGGCCGCGGTGCTCGTCGCGATCTCGGTCGTCGTCGCGTATTTCTCCGCGCCGCGCGACGCCGACGCGAAAACCGCACGCGAAATGGGAATCGAGTTTCGGCCCGTCACGATCGCGCACGAAGAACCGCGCACGCCCGGCGAACGGCTGGAAGAAAGTCCGCTGCTGATGATCGCCGTCGCCGCGCTGATGCTCGTCTGGCTCTTCTTCACCTTCCGCGAAAAAGGCGGACTGGCCGCGCTTGATCTCAACAACTTCAACTTCATCTTCATCGCGCTCGGCATGCTGCTGCACTGGCGTCCGCGTTCGTTTCTGCGCGCGGTCGGGCGCTCCGTTCCCGCGACCGCCGGCGTGCTCATTCAGTTCCCGTTTTACGGCGGCATCTTCGGGATGATTTCGAAGACGGCCATCAGCCATCGGCTCGCGGAGCTTTTCGTTGCCGTGACGACGAAGAGCACGTTCCCGATCGTCGTCGCGCTTTACTCCGCCGTGCTCGGAATATTCGTTCCGTCAGGCGGCGGGAAGTGGGTCGTCGAAGCGCCGTACGTCATGGCCGCCGCCAACGCATGGCAGCAGCACCTCGGCTGGACGGTGCAGATCTATAACGCAGCCGAGGCGCTGCCGAACCTGGTGAATCCGTTCTGGATGCTGCCGCTGATGGGAATCCTGAATGTCCGTGCGCGCGACCTGGCGGGTTACTCCATTCTGCAGCTGATGTTTCACGCGCCGGTCGTGCTGTTTCTCTGCTGGCTGTTCGCGCAGACGCTGTAGTTCAGCGTGCGAAGCGCGCGCGCAACGTGGCGATGAATGCCGCGTCGGCGCGTTTCGAAACAATCCCGGCAAGATGGAGATGAACGCTGATGAACGCGAACAGCGTCGCGCGCGCGCTTCGCGTGATCGCGAACGCAACGGCGCCGCACGCGAGCGCGAACACGAGATTGTGCGCGAGCGCGTGGTGATACTCACTCCACCAAAGCAACGGATGCGCGGTGTCGCGCGTGAGGAGCTCGGGAACGATTCCGAAGCCGTCGAGATCCGGTGCGACTCCCGCGAGCGCCACGACGGCACGCTCCCGGCGTGAAAAGGCCGGCTGAGTCTCCGCGAGACACCAGCCGGCCAGGAAATGCGTGATCGGATTCACTACTCCTTCAGGAACTCGAGCAGGAAGTCCGTTGCTTCCTTCGATCGCATCAGCGAGATCATCTTCACCATGTCTTTCTTCAGCTCGGGATCCTTTTCGCGGCGCGCGAGGTCGATCAGCGCCTTCGCGTTCTGCTGCAGGAAGAGCGACTTGATCACGGCGTGCCGCACTTCGCTGCTGCCATCGCTCTCGTACATCGAGACGAGCATCGGGCCGGTTTTCTCGCCGCCGAGGAGGCCGAGGTTGTTGATGGCTGCGACGCGGAGCTCCATCACTTTTTCGCCGCGCGCGATCTCCGTCAGTTTCTCGGCGTTGCCGCCGAGGAACATGGCCTGAATGATCTTCTTGCGAATGGTGACGACCGGCTCGGTCGCGTAAAGGTCGGCGAGCTCGTTGCGCGCGCCGATGACGCCGAGCTGCGTGATCGCATCGCCGCGAAGCTCCGCGTTCTGCTCGCTCTTCGCGACCGTCAGGAGCCGCGCGCGATCGCCCGCCGTCATGTACGAACGCAGCACCATCTTCTTGACCTTCACGTCGGGCGACGACGTGTAGACGTCGGCGAGCAGCTTGCGGCTCTGTTCGCCGCCCATGATGCCGAGGTAGCGGACGGCGGGACGCTGGAGATCGGGGTTCGTGCCGCCTTTCGCGATCTTCGCAACGATCTCGTACGCGCGCGGCGTCCCGGACTGCGTCAGCACGAACAGCGCGCGCTCTTTGATCTTCGCCGAGTTGTTGCTGACGAGGATCTTCTCGATGATCGGCAGAGCGCGATCGGGATCGCTGCCGAGCAGACCGTTGAGCGCCATCAGCTTCACGTCTTCATCGGCGACGTGCTCGGGCGAAATCTGCTGTCCCGATGCCTGGCGAATCTCAACTTCGAGCGCTTTGCCGTCTTCTTTCCAGCGGCTGTGCGGATAGACCTTCTGGAACTCGAGCAGCGTCGCAAGCGCCTCGGAACGCTGACCCATTTTGTTCTGCGAATACGCGAGCCAGTAGAGCGCCGCGTCGGCGTGCGACATCGTCATCGCGGCGACGCGTTTGAAGATGTCGGCCGCACGACGCCAGTCATGCTCGTCGAGGTACGACGAACCGCGGTCGTACAGCTCTTCTTCACGTTCGACCGCTTTTTCTTTGTCGCGTGAACCGGCGTCGACGTTCATCGTGACATCGGCAGCGAGCGGACTCGCCGCGATGAGCAGCGCCAGCAGCGGCGCGATGAGTTTCATTGTCGTTTTCATAGTGAGTTCGTTCCTTTGGACATCGGCGGAAGTTCCGTCTCGCCGGTCTTTGCGCTGACGACGCGCACTTTGAACAGCAGGCCACGTGCTTCGATGCGTTTCTGCAGCGACGAGAGCTCTTCGCCGCTGAGGTTGTTGCGGGCGTGCGACAGCTCGAGCAGCACCGGTTCGATGTCCGACAACACGGAGGCGATGCGCGCGTCGCCACGCTGTGTTGCCGTCTGCCGGAAGATGCGGTTCGAGGCCACCAGCTCCTCCGCGCGCTTTTGACTCGCGGAGGTATCGAGAGATTTTTTCGGATCGGCGTTCGCGACTTCGAGCAGCATCCGTTCGGTGCTGTCGAGGTGATCGCTGACGACGAGGACGAGGAAGCGATCGCCCTGCGCGGACGTGTTGGGTGCGTTCGCAGCGACCTGCATCGCACCCGTCGACGTCGTCGACGCGAGCTGCGGCGTCACGTGCTGCTGCTGCGACGTGCGCGAGTGCCACCACGCGCCGGCGACGAAAACGATTGCGAGCACCGCGGCCGCGGCAACTGCAGGAATCCATACGGCGCGACGGACGCGCGGCTGACGGCCAAGCTTCCAGCGCAGCCGGTTCCACACTTCGGATCCGTATTCAGGGCCGAGCTCCGGCACCGGCGCTTCGCTGACGAGAGCGAGCACGCTGCGCAGCAGCTGATACTGCGCGCGGCATTCCGCGCACGCCGCGAGATGCTGTTCGGCGGCGGCCGGCGCATCGTCGTCGTGGTAGTGGTGCAGGATGAGTTGTTCTTCGTTCAAGTGCACTGGGTCCTCGTTGTGGTTCTGACGATCGGCTCGAGCGATTCGCGAAGTTTCCGCACCGCGCGGAAGATGGTGTGCTTCGCGGCGTTCACCTGGATGCCGAGCGTTTTGCCGATCTCCTCGACCGGCATTCCTTCGAAGTGGCGGAGCATGAACGCGGTGCGTTCGTTTCCGCTGAGCCGCTCCATGGCGGCGGCGACTGCGTCTTTCATTTCGGAGCTGATGAGCAGCCGGTCCTGCTGCGGCTCGCTTCCCGGCAGCACGCCGATCAGCTCAGCCGCCTCGGGATCGCCGCCGTAATGCGCGTCGGCGCGTTTGCGGGCGCGCAGCAGATCGAGCGCGCAGTTCACGGCGATGCGATGAAGCCACGTGGAGAAGTTCGCGCGCTCTTCGAACGCGTCGATCTGCCGGTAGGCGCGGAGGAAAGCCTCCTGCACCACGTCGTCTGCATCATGTTCATTTCCGGTCATGCGCCAGGCCACTCGAAAAATCATCGGACTGTGACGTTCGACGAGGAGCCGGAACGCATCGGCATCGCCTGTCCGGGCGCGGCTGACCGCTGCGGCGTCGCTCATCTCCATTCCGCCCGTTAGACTGCGCAAATCAGAAGCGGTTAGCAAATGAGCAGACTGGTCCAACTCGTTCTCCGGTACGGCGTTCCGCTCGTCGCGCTGAACGTGTTTCTGGAGCAGATCGGCGCGCCGGTTCCGGCGGTGCCGACGATGATCGTGGCCGGTGCGCTGACGCGCGAAGGGCGGATGTCGTCGACGCATCTGATCCTCGCCGCCGTCTTCACCTCGCTCGTCGCGGATTACATCTGGTTCCTGCTCGGCCGCCGCTTCGGCTATCGCATCCTGCGCACGCTCTGCCGCATCTCGCTTTCGCCGGACTCGTGCGTGCGCGAAACGGAAGCGAACTTCGAGCGATGGGGGATGAAGTCGCTGCTCGTCGCGAAGTTCATCCCGGGATTCTCGACCGTCGCGCCGCCACTCGCAGGCGCGACGGGCGCGAGCGCGCTCGCGTTCCTCATCTACGACGGCATCGGCGCGTTCATCTGGGCGGGCGCGGCGGTCGCGACCGGCCGCGTCTTTCATCGCGCGATCGCGCTGATTCTGCGGCGGCTCGAAGCGCTCGGGTGGTGGGCGGTGGTGTTCGCGCTGTCGCTGCTCGCACTCGTGATTTTCGTGAAGTGGTGGCAGCGGCTGCGCTTTTACAAACGGCTGCGCGTTGCGCGCGTGACGGTCGATGAGCTGAAGTCGATGCTCGATCGCGGCGACGAGCCGGTCGTGCTCGATGTACGCACGCCGTCAGTCCGGAAGCGCGATCCGCGTCGCATTCCAACGGCGATCGTGGCGGAATCGGAGCACGTCGATCACCACATTCAGGACGTGCCGCCGCATCGCGAGATCATCCTTTACTGCACGTGACCAAACGAGGCCTCAGCCGCCCGTGTGGCGCGCATGCTGATGGACAAAGGGTTCACGGTCGTCCGCCCGCTCGCCGGCGGATTCGATGCGTGGCTCGATGCGGGATATCCGGTGGAGATGGCGCATGAGTGAGTCGTCGACGTACATCCACGGCACGAGCGAGGACGAGCAAGCGCGCCTCTCGCGTATGAACGACGTGCTGCTGAATCCTTCATCGCTGCGCGAGCTTGCACTCCGCGGCGACGAGCGCATCATCGACTTCGGCTCCGGCCTCGGCCAGTTCTCACGCGCGATGGCGCGCGCCGTTCCGCGGGGACGCGTCGTCGGCATCGAGCGCAGCGACGAACAACTCGCAACCGCGCGACGTCTCGCCGACGCCGCCGGCGAATCAAACCTCGTCGACTTCCGCCAGGCCGACGTCCTCAATCTCAACCTCGGCGACGAAGCAGGAACATTCGACGTCGCACACACGCGCTTCCTGCTCGAACACCTGCCCGATCCGCTGCGCGTCGTCCGCGCAATGGTCGCAGCCGTTCGTCCCGGCGGACTAGTCATCCTCGCCGACGACGATCACGACGTGCTCCGCCTCTGGCCGGAACCGCCGGGCATGTACGACCTCTGGCGCGCATACATGCGAACGTACGACCGCATCGGAAACGATCCGTACATCGGCCGCCGCCTCGTGCAACTGCTGCATCAGGCCGGAGCACAGCCGGTGCGCAACACCTGGATCTTCTTCGGCGGCTGCGCCGGAATGGAGATCTTCGACACGCTCTCCCGAAACATGGCCGGCGTAGTCCGCACCGCAAAGCAGACGATCATCGACATGGCGCTCTTCGACGCGAACGATTTCGACGAAGTGATGGAGCAGTACGACCGCTGGCGCGCTCGTCCCGACGCGGCGCTTTGGTTTGCGATGGCCTGGGCGGAAGGACTGAGGACTGTGGACTGAGGACTGAGTCGCTCCGCGCCGGCCCCACTCAGTCCTCAGTCCTCAGTCCTCGTCACTTTCCGGTTCGGAGGCACGCCCCGTGCAATTTTGCGGTGCGATGTCTTCAGCCTCAGCGACCGAACATCTCGACGCCGCCACCATTGCTTTCTACCGTGACGCTCTCGGGCGGCTTGATGCCGCCGGGACTCCGTATCTCGTCGGCGGCGCGTATGCGTTCGCTCGATACACCGGGATCGAGCGGCACACGAAAGATTTCGACATTTTCATCCGCCGGCCGGACTACGACCGGATCGCCGACGTGCTTGGGAAAGCCGGGTACAAAACGGAGCTCACGTTTCCGCACTGGCTCGGGAAGGCATACAAGTCCGACGACTTCATCGACCTCATTTTCAGCGCCGGAAACGGCGTCGCGGCGGTCGATGAAACGTGGTTCGAGAATGCCGTCGACGAGCGCGTCATCGGCATGGAGTGCAAGCTCATTCCGGCCGAGGAGATGATCTGGTCGAAGGGGCTGATCATGGAGCGGGAGCGGTTTGACGGAGCGGACGTCGCGCACGTCATTCACGCGGTCGGCGCGAAGCTCGACTGGCGGCGGCTCATCGATCGTTACGCGCAGCACTGGCGCGCGCTTTACGCGCACATCATTCTCTTCGGCTACATCTATCCATCCGACCGCGGCAACGTACCGGCGTGGGTGATGAACGAGCTCGCGGCGAAGCTCGCCGGTGAAGTGGAGCAGGGAAACGGCGACGAGAAGATCTGCTACGGCACGATCGTCTCGCGCCAGCAATACCTGAAAGACATCAACGACTGGGGATATCGCGACGCGCGGCTGAAGCCGCTCGGCAACATGTCGGCGGCGGACATCGCGCACTGGACCGCCGGGATCGCGCTTGACGGAGCGAAGTGATGGCTGAGCAGGAGATGCTGCGGATTGCGGCGATCGCCGACATCCACACGAAGAAAACATCGCAGGGCGCGTTTCAGCAGCTCTTCGCGAAAGCGTCGCACGATGCCGACGTGATGCTGCTGTGCGGCGATCTGACCGACTACGGGACGGCCGAGGAAGCGCGGATTCTCGCGAAAGAAATCACCTCATCGCTGCGCATCCCCGCCATCGCAGTCCTCGGCAATCACGATTTCGAATCGGGCAAAGCGGACGAAGTAGTACGCATATTGACCGATGCAGGCGTCGTCATGCTCGACGGCGATTCGCACGAGATCAATGGCGTCGGCTTCGCCGGTGTGAAAGGTTTCGCGGGCGGCTTCGGACGCCGCGCTCTCGGCGCGTGGGGCGAAGACATCATCAAGAAGTTCGTACACGAGACGATCGAAGAAGCGCTGAAGCTCGAACAGGCGCTGGCGCGTTTGCGCACACCGCAGAAGATCGCGGTGCTCCATTACTCGCCGATTCAGGCGACCGTCGAAGGCGAGCCGCCGGAGATCGTCGCATTCCTCGGCTCGAGCAGACTGGAAGAGCCGCTCGATCGCTATCGCGTCACGGCCGTTTTCCACGGGCACGCGCATCGCGGCAGTCCGGAAGGCCGCACCAAAGGCAACGCGCCCGTGTACAACGTGGCGATGCCGCTGATGATGGCGACGTATCCCGATCGTCCGCCATTCCGCATCATCGAAGTGCCTGCCGGGAGCGAAGCGCTGGCGTCGTAGAATCGGCGCCGCAATGAAGCACCTGTCGTTTCCCCGGGGACTCACGCGCCAGGATCTCATCGACTGGTATCACGCGGGCCGTGCGCGATCGCGCGAAGTGTTCGCGATTCCGGCGCGCGAGATGTACTTCGAGCGTCCGATCCTGCTGCGCAATCCGATCGTTTTCTACGAAGGACATCTGCCTGCGTTCGCCGTGAACACGCTCATCAAGCTCGCGCTCAGGAAGCCGGGCATCAACGACGATTACGAAGTGCTGTTCGCGCGCGGCATCGATCCCGACAGCGTCGACGCGGCGAAGAGTCCGACGGACGTGTGGCCGTCGCGCGACGCGGTGCGCGAGTACGGCGTCGTCGCGGACGCGATGATCGAAGACGCGCTGCGCGATGCGACGATCGAAGACGAGAACGTTCCCGCGCTGCGCAAAGCGGAGGCGGCGATCGGGATTCTCGAGCACGAGCAGATGCATCAGGAAACGCTCATGTACATGTTTCATGAGCTGCCGTACGAGAAGAAGGTTCCGCGCGCACCGCTGAACAGTTCTGCGCCGGCGAGCACCGCTGCGCCGCGCGATTCAGACAGCGTGAAGATTCCTGCAGGGCGGGCGACGCTCGGCGGCGCGAGCGATGAGTTCGGGTGGGACAACGAGTTTCCCGCGCACGTCGTCGACGTCGATGCGTTCGAGATCGATCGGTACAACGTGACGAACGGCGAGTACATGCGCTTCGTCGTCGAGACCGGCGCGCCTGCACCGCACTTCTGGCTGCAGCGCGACGGCGAGTGGTACTGGCGCGGAATGTTCGGCCTCACGCCGCTGCCGCTCGAAGCGCCCGTTTACGTCACGTACGACGAAGCGAACGCGTACGCGAAGTGGCGCGGCGGCCGGATTCCGTCCGAGGCGGAGTATCACCGCGCGGCGTTCGGGTCGCCGGATGGAAACGAGCGGCAGTTTCCGTGGGGCGACGAGCCGCCGGACGGTTCGCGCGGCAACTTCGATTTCACGAACTGGGATCCGGTGCCGGTCGGCTCGTATCCGTCAGGCGCGAGTGCGTTCGGCGTGCACGATCTCGTCGGAAACGGGTGGGAGTGGACGTCGACGATCTTCGACGGCTTCGAAGGTTTCGAGCCGATGGCGTCGTATCCGGTTTACTCGAACGACTTCTTCGACGGCCAGCACTACGTCATGAAAGGCGCGTCGCCGGCGACGTCGAAAGAGCTCGTGCGCCGCAGCTTCCGCAACTGGTTCCGTCCGAACTATCCGTACGTTTACGCGACGTTCCGCTGCGCGTCCTGACGGAACGCGTCGTGCACCGCGCACGACGCATGGACCAGAAGACGTACAAACCGCAAACGTTCGATCTCAGTGGACTCAACGGCATCTCCGATCAGACGCTGGAGATGCATTTCAAACTCTACGAAGGCTACGTCACCAACACGAACACGCTGACGGAGCGCATCGCCGCGATCCTCTCCGACGGCAAAGTTGATCAGGAAGAGCTCCCCGCATACTCCGAGCTCACCCGCCGCCTCGGCTTCGAATACAACGGCATGGTTCTGCACGAGTATTACTTCGGCAACATGAAGCGGCAGGGCGGCGGCGAACCGCCGAAAGGCTCGCGCTTTCGCAACGCGGTCGAGCAGAGTTTCCCGAGCTTCGAAATCTGGAAAACCGACTTCACGAGCGTTGGCAAAATGCGCGGAGTCGGCTGGGCGATTGCGTATCTCAATCCGGCGAACGGAATGGTTTCCAATCACTGGGTCGAGCTGCATCAGACCGGCAACGTCGCGGGATTCACGCCGCTGCTCGTGATGGATGTGTGGGAGCACGCATACCTGCTCGACTACAAACCGGCGGATCGCCCGAAGTACATCGAGGCGTTTCTCTCGAACGTCGACTGGGACGCAATCGATAAACGGTTCGGCGGTTAAGCCAGCTCCACCGTTCCCTTGCGTTCCAGTTTTCCCCAGCCGGCGCGGATGCCTGACGCTGCAGTCGTCAGCGACTTGAGCAGCACCGCGTACATCAGCTGGCGATAAACGAAGCGCTGCCAGAAGAGCCAGCTGAGGAGGCGATTGTCTTCGCGATCCAGGCGGAACGCGATGACTGCGCCGATCAGCTCGACGATGAAGAAGAAGACGTACATGAACGCGATGAGATAGAGCGACGTCATCGCCTGCGGCAGCGGCTGCCAGTCGTGTGTCATCTGTCCGCGCGCAACCGCGAGCACGACGTTGCCGAGCGTCCAGACGATCTCCAGATCGATGAGCGGCGACAGCGCCTGGAAGAAGACCTGGAACAGCCAGAGCGACGGCAGCATCACGCGGCCGAACCAGCCGTAGCGTCCGATCGCGCGGCGATGTTTCCACAGACACTGCAGCGTGCCGAACGCCCAGCGGAAGCGCTGCTTGAACAGCGAACGGAACGAGTCCGGCGCTTCCGTGTAGCCGATCGCTTCGTTCTCGGTTTCGACGCGCCAGCCGATCCGCCGGATCCGCCACGTCAAATCCATATCCTCGGCCATCGTGTCGGTCGTGTAGCCGCCCGCCTGCAGCACCGCTTCGCGCCGCCACGCGCCGACCGCGCCGGGCACGACCGACACCGAGTTGATGTACGAGTACGCGCGGCGATCGAGGTTCTGACTCGTGACGTATTCGATCGCCTGCCAGTACGTCAGCATGTTGATGCGATTGCCGACCTTCACGTTTCCGGCGACGGCGCCGACGAGCGGATCGGCGAAGCGGCGAACGAGTTTCGCGATCGTGTCTTTCGCGAAGATCGTGTCGGCATCGAGCGCGATGATGATCGCGCCGGCCGCGCTGGCGATGCCGCGATTCAGCGCCGCGGCTTTGCCCGCGTTCTCCTGTCGCATCAAATGCACGCGCGGATCGTTGGCGAAGTGGCGCTCGACTTCCGCAAACGTTTCGTCCTTCGAGCCATCGTCGACGATCGTCACGTCGAGCGAGCCCGCGTACTCATTCGCGAGCACGCCCTCGATCGTCCGGACGATCACCTTCTCTTCGTTGTACGCCGCGATCACGACGCTGACCGACGGCGCGAATGAGTCGTCAAACGTCTGCGTGCGCTCGCGCCTCCGCGCAAAAATCGCGAGGATCGAAACGAAGATCACGCGCAGCGTGCCGAGGATGATGGCGAGGACGAAGGCGGTGCCGAGGAAGAGCTCGAGGAGGTAGATCGCTTCGAAGACGACGCGATCGTTTGCGAGCATCAGCGTGTCCGACGCCGTCACGCGCGGATTCACGTCGTCGCGCGTCACGTCGATCAGCTCCGAGATCGTCACGAAGCGATAGCCGCGTTTCCGCAGCTCGCTGACGAGCATCGGAATCAGCTTCACGGTTTCGGTGCGATCGCCGCCGCCGTCGTGCAGCAGGATGCTGCTGCCTTTCTCGGTGCCGAGCTGGCTCAGCACGCTCTGCAGCATGTCGTTCGCGGTGCGGCCTTTCGTGTTCCAGTCCTGCGGATCGAGGAACTCGCCGACGGTGATGTAGTTCGCCGCCGATGCGATCACGATCGGCTTCACTTCCTCGGAGCTCGTCGGCTCCGCGTCCGCGTTGTATGGCGGACGAAAGAGCAGCGTCGAGCGATTCAGCCGGCTTTGAAACACGCGCTGCGTTGCATTGAGCTCCAGCGCTGCTCGCTCCGGCGAGATCGTGCCGAAGTTCGGATGCGTGAAGCTGTGATTGCCGATCTCGTGACCTTCGCGCCAGATGCGCCGCAGCAACGCCGGATGACGCTCCGCGTTCTCGCCGATGAGAAAGAACGTCGCCTTCACGTTCGCTTTCTTCAGCTCATCGAGCATCTGTCCCGTGTACGGCGAGGCCGGTCCGTCGTCGATCGTCAGTGCGATCGTGTTCGGCTTGTATCCCGTTCGCGCGATGACGAACGAAGTCGGAAACGTGTGGTACTGCTCGTCGAGCGCGAGGCCGGTGGCGGGATCGATCTCGAGCGTGCGCGAGCCGGCGCGCGGATTCGCTTCGACGTGCAGGATCTCGCCGTCGCCGACGAACTCGACGTCGTACGGATAGACGACGTCGCGCAGCGCGCTCATTTGCGGCGGACGTCCGATCGTGTCGCGGCCGATGAATTTCCAGAGCGAAGGATCGGTGGAGCCGAGGACCCAGATGGCGACGTTTCGTGCGCCGTAGTTTTGCGCGATCAGCCACTGATTCGCGGCGGTGACGGCGTCGAGCAGCCAGACCTCGTGCTCTTTGCCTTCATCGTCGACGTACCAGAACGTAGGGTTCAGCGCGGCCGGATCGAAATCGACGATCGTCTCCGGCTTCTCGCCGACGCGGAAGTCCTGACCGCGCAGCAGCGCCTGCTGATACGTGATCGGATCCGCCCAGTTCTCGCCCTCGGTCCAGTCATACGCGTAATTCGCGAGACCGACGACGAGCTTGTCGCGCGGAATGATTTTCACAGCGCGCTGAATGACGTCGCGATACCACGGGATCGATGCGATCGGTCCCGCCGTGCCGGTCGAGCCGTGCTCGTCGTACGCCATCACCACGACGAAGTCGCAAAGTTCCGCGGCGGCTTTCCAGTTCTCGGGACGATGCGCTTCGAGATCGACGCTGATCTGCAGATTCGCGGGCGCGAATGACTGCTTCAGTCGGCGCAGAAATGGGATGAGTTGCGCGTAATCGTCAGGCTGGAGATTTTCGAAATCGACGTTGATGCCCTGAAAGTGATTCGTCAGACACCAGTGCCGCAGATCGTTGATGAGACGAAGCTGCAGTGGGATTTCGTTGAGGAAACGATGCACGCGCTGCGGCTCGAACTCGCCCTGCTGCGCGTTGCTGAAGACCGGCACGATGTTGACGTTGTTCGTGCGCGCGATCGTGAGGACTTCGAGATTGTGCGGCGTCTGCACCGGATCCCAGTCGTGCAGATCGAGACCGGCGGCGTTCTCCTGAAGATGAACCCACGCCGGCAGCACGTGCGTCATGCGCGACGCGTTCGCCTGCAATGAATGAAGTCCGGTTTCCTGCCACGGCGCATAAAAGGCGGCGACGATTCCGTTCGCGCCTTTGACGGCAGGCGGAGGCGGCTTCTTCTTCGCGCGATCGCGAGCGATCTGCGCGAGCAGCTTCTCGCGTGCGCGCCGCGCGAGGAACAGCTGCACGCGCGTCTGATGCCGCGGAAAATGCGCCGATGGACGAAGCGTATGCTGCAGAGCGGTGGTGATGCCGGGCATGCCGGGCAGCATCGGCGTGACGATGAAGAGGCTCACCGCCCAGAAACCGATCAGGACCGCCGCGATGAGCGCGACGAGCGCCGCGATGCCTTTGATCCACCACCAGCGGCGCCGTGAGGGATCGAAGAAAACGGCGCGGTCGGACATTTAGACGCGGCGATGATACAGGCGCGCTTCGCAACTTCGGCGTGACGCGTCCGTAGAAGGAACGAGTCATGAACGTAATCGAAGTCTCCCGATTGAAAAAAGAGTACCGCTCGACGATGCGCGGCGCGCGCATCACCGCGCTCAACGGCATCGATTTCACGGTGCGTCCCGGCGAACTGTTCGGGCTGCTTGGCCCGAACGGCGCCGGCAAAACCACGACCGTCAAAATCCTCCTCGGCCTGACGCACGCAACCTCCGGCAACGCCACGGTCAACGGGTTGCCCGTCGGCGATCCAGAGAGCCGGCGCCGCGTCGGCTATCTGCCGGAAGGTCACAAAATCCCCGGCTACCTCACCGCGCGGCAGACGCTGTCGATCTTCGGCCGGATGTCCGGTCTCGACAACGCGACGATCGCGCGCCGCTCCGGCGAGCTGCTCGAAAAACTGCATCTCTCGAAATGGCTCGACGTGCGCGTCAAGAAGTTCTCGAAGGGAATGACGCAGCGCATCGGTCTCGCGTGCGCGCTGATTCATTCGCCGAGCGTGCTGCTGCTCGACGAGCCGACGGATGGCGTCGATCCGGTCGGACGCCGCGAGATTCGCGACATCCTTCGCGATGAAGCGCGCGACAACGGCACCGCCGTGCTCCTGAACTCGCATCTCCTTTCGGAAATCGAGCTGACGTGCGATCGCGTCGCGGTGCTGCGCGGCGGTCTCGTCGCGGCCGAAGGCACGATCGATGAGCTGACGCGCCGTTCGCCGAAATACAAACTGATCGCCACGCCGATCGACGAATCGCTGCTCTCGATTTTCCGCGAGACCGGCGCGACCGCCGATCGCGTCAACGGACACGTGGAGCTCGGCGTCAACGACCTCGAGCACCTCAATGCAATCGTCGACAAAGTGCGCGCCCGCGGCGCCGTCATCTCCGAGCTCTCGCCGATGCGCTCGACGCTCGAAGACGTTTTCGTCGATCTCGTGAAAGCGTCCGACGTCACCGTCGGCGCGACGATGGAGGCGAAATGAAAACGCTCTACGCAAACATCGAAGACGTGATGCGCGAAGCGGCCGCGCGCTGGACGCTGCTCGCGTACTTCACGCTGTCGACGGTCTTCCTGATCATCTTCGCCGCCGCGATCAACCTCGACGTCGTCGACGGCTCGCTGGCCGGCGCGAAGCTCTTCGGCAAAGAGATGTCGATGCACGGCGATCAGGTTCCGATCGAAAAGCTCGTGCTCGGATTCGAATCGGGCTTCTCCGGTTTTCTCTATGTGATCTGCACGTTCCTGGCGATCTTCGCAACCGCGCATCTCGTGCCGCGCATGCAGGAAAAGGGAACGATCGATCTCTATCTCTCGCGTCCGGTCGCGCGCGTGCAGCTGCTGCTGTCGCGTTACATCGCCGGACTGATTCTAGCGGGCACGAACGTCTTCTATCTGATCACGTCGATCTGGCTGATCGTGATGTGGAAGACCCACGTGTTTCATCCGCGTTTCTTCATCGGCGGCGCGCTGATCATGTTCTTCATCGCCGTGCTGCTGGCGTTCGCGTTTCTCGTCGGCGTCGTCACGTCATCGACAGCCGTCTCGATCATGGGCAGCTACGCGATGTTCTTTTTCGGATTGATGCTCGCCGGTCACGATCGACTCGCGGCAGCGGTCTCGAAAGAGTGGCAGGCCACCCTGATTCAGGGGATGTACTGGGTCGTGCCGAAGACACTCGAGCTCGCGAAAGCGGTCGTGGCGTTCGTCTCCGGCGACGGCGGCCCGGTTCGCCTGCAGGATGCGCTCGCACCGGCACCGTTCATTTCAACCGCGATCTTCGGGATCGTCTGTCTCGTTCTCGCCTCATGGTTGTTCCAACGAAAGGAGTTCTAGTCATGAAGAGGATTCTCACCACTGCAGCACTCGTCGTTCTCGGCGCCGTTTCCGCGTTCGCAAAAACCGACGCGCAGTCACTCATCCCGGTTGATGCCGCCACGGTCGGCGTCATTCATCTGAGCGACGTTCGTACGAGCCCGCTCTCCGCCGCGCTTTTCCAGCACACCGACACGATGAGCAGCAACGGCGAGGGCGATCGCTTTCTGATCGACGCCGGTCTCGATGTGAAGAAAGACATCGACGTGCTCGTCGTCAGCACCGCGCCGGTGACGGCGCTCGGTTCCGACGCGAAGGTGCTCGTCGCGGCCGACGGACGTTTCAACGTCGACCGTCTCACCGCCGCGCTCGTGAAGCGCGGAGCCGTGAAGAAGACCAGCCCGAATGGCGCGTACTACCTGCTGCCGGAATCGAAAGAGCACGATCGCTCGCACGGTGACGGCGCGGTTGCGTTTCCCGATTCGCATCTGGCGCTCGTCGGCAGCGAGTCGGCAGTCGTCGAAGCGCTCGCGGATCGCGCGGCCGGCGGAACATCGTTCGCCTCGACCTCAGGCCTCGGCCGCGAGCTGTCGCGCATCGACGCGCACGCAACCGCGTGGGCGCTCGTCGACGTCGCCCGTGCCCGCCGCCTCGGCGCAAAAGCAGCGCAGAGTCAGCGCGAGAATTTCAACGCGGCGCTGAAGAACGTGTCGACGCTCGCCGTGTGGGCGACGGACGCCGGCGACTCGCTGAAGCTCGGCGCATTCGGTCTTTCACACGATGCGGAAACGCTGCAGCTCGTCGAAGACACCGTGCGCGGCGCGCTCTCGATGATGCGTCTCGCGGTGCAGGAGAAGTCGCCGGATCTCGTGTCGGTCCTGCGCAAGTTCAACGTGCAGCGGAACGATGACTCCGTGACGGTGAACGGAACGGTTTCGGCGGAGTCGCTGAAGTCGCTCGCCACGAAAACGATGAAGTGAGAGTCCATCCTTCTCCCTCGGGAGAAGGTGCCGCGAAGCGGCGGATGAGGGGCGCGGCGTAATACGAATCGCGTTTGCCGGGCCCCTCACCCGGCCTTCGGCCACCCTCTCCCGGTGGGAGAGGGATTTCCTTTTTTACACGAACCGCCGCAGATGTTCCCGCCACCACGGCCAGTCATGGCCGAACACTCCCGGCCAGATCTCCAGATAGTTCGGGATTCCCTTCGCCCAGAGCAGCGACGAGAAATCGCGGTTCTCCTGCACGAGTGAATCGTGCTCGCCGGTTGCGATCACCCAGTTCACGCGCGACAGTTTCCCGACCCACTCGCCATCCATGTTCGAGATGTTCGACACGGGACAGTTGAAGTAGCAGTTGTCGTCCCAGTAACCGTCGAGGAACGAGTGGATGTCGTACACGCCGGAGAAGCAGATCGCGCGGCTAACGACGTCCGGATAACGCGACGCGAAGTTGGACGCGTGATACGCGCCGAAGCTCGCTCCGTACACGGTGAGATCGCCGCGCTGCGCGCGATTGAAGATGTACGGCACGAGCTCGTGCCGCAAATACTGATCGTAGGAAACGTGCCGCGCGGCGCGCACCGCAGGATGCACGCCTTTGTTGTACCAGCTCTCGTTGTTGACGGCGTCGACGGAGATCAGCTGGATCTCGCCGCTGTTCACCTTGTCTTCGAGCGAGCCGGTGAGGTGAAAATCTTCGTTCTCTTTATAGCTGCCGCTCGACGTCGGAAAGAGCAGCACCGGCCGGCCGAACTTGCCGAACCAGAGGAACTCCATTTCACGGCCGAGAGAGGGGCTCCACCACTTCACGTATTCGCGGTACATGAGGCCGCGGATTCTATCCGACATGACCCGACGTTGCGCTCCATCCTTCCACCGCGTAGCATCCCGGCCTCATGAGCAAGAAACGCATCGGAATTCTCTTCGGCATGGAAGACACGTTTCCCTGGGCGCTGATCGACGCAATCAACAAGCGCGGCGGCGACGAGATCGACGCCGGTCCGGTCGAGATCTCGTATCTGAAAGACGACGGCGTCTTTCCGTACTCGCTGATCCTCGATCGCATCTCGCACGAAGTGCCGTTCTATCGCACGTATCTGAAGTGCGCGGCGGCGTCCGGCGTGAAGATCGTCAACAACCCGATCTGGTGGTCGGCCGACGACAAGTTCTTCGACAACCTCGTCGCGAAAGCGGCGAACGTCGCGGTTCCGCGCACGGTCCTGCTGCCGCACAAAGAGTTTCCGCCGAATACCGAGGCGAAGTCGTTCCGCAACATGCGGTGGGTGAACTGGGACGAGGTGTTCGACTACCTCAAGTTCCCGATCTTCATGAAGCCCGCATATGGCGGCGGCTGGAAAGACGTCTACAAGTGCGACAACCCGCAGGAGTTCTTCGACGCCTACGACCAGAC
>Ga0070701_10000163_pt1 | contig 20688 bp, 20 predicted proteins | sample KBSK5102metaG_FD_65451 | JGI IMG/M metagenome (GOLD analysis project Ga0070701, IMG submission 65451) | Corn, switchgrass and miscanthus rhizosphere microbial communities from Kellogg Biological Station, Michigan, USA - KBS K5-10-2 metaG | ecosystem: Host-associated > Plants > Roots >... | reverse complement strand
AGGCGCGCGTGTTCTCGCCGTTCTTCATTTCGACCTGCAGCGACATCACCGGGCCGAGCGTGCAGCACGCCGAGAACGTCGAAGACGTCGCCGGTCCCACGATGCGCCTGAACTCTTCCTTCGCCGGCTCCCACTTCTCGCCGCTCGGCTTGCAGAAATTCGCGGCGTCGTACTTCGCGTAGCCGCTGAACGGAATCAGATACGCGAACTGCGACGTCTCGTAATCGAGCGTGTGCGTGGTGCCGTCGACTTCGCGCAGCGTGATCACGGCTTTCGGTGCGAGACGAAATTCGAGCGGCGTCGCGCCGCTGATCTTGATCGTCTGCGACGACGGGCTGTAGCCCCAGCGCTGCGCGGTCAGAGTCGTGCTGCGATTCGCCGGCACTTTGATGCTGAACTTGCCCTGCGAATCGGCGGTAACGGTGCGCGACTCGTTGACGACCTGCGCCTGGAAAACCGGTGCGCCGGATGCGGAATCGAGCACTGTGCCGGTGACGACGACGAGCTCATCGGGGGAAGCGGCGGATGCGACGCGGCGGCGCTGTGCAGCAGAGACCGGCGCGGTGACGATCGTGAGCGCCAGAAGCGCCATCAGGCCTGCTCGGCGGGGACTGGAAAGAATCATGAAAAGGATCTCCTCCGGGTATCGAATAACGTTCAGACGCGGGCGGCGTCGCGATCGTTACATCTTAGACGATGGTTGTACGGCGCGTCCGCGTGTATCGTTTGCGCCCGACGAAAGAGGAACGCATGCGAACGATGAAAATTCTGTGCACGACCGCTCTTTTCTTTGCAGCCGCCATGGCGAATGCCGCCGCTCCGGAGACGCAGAACCAGATGAGTAAAGCAACGATTACGACGTCGATGCCAGGCGCACCGACGGTCGACGACGCCCGCCGCTTCGTCGACGACGCCGAAGCACGGCTGGCGGCGATGAACGTCGAACAGCAGCGCGCCGAATGGGTCGCGGAAAACTTCATCACCTACGACACGCAGATCATCACCGCGAACGCGACGGAGCGTCAGACCGCGCTCGGCGTCACGCTCGCGAAAGAAGCCGCGCGCTTCGACAAGCTCGAGCTGCCGTACGACCTCCGCCGCAAGCTCGATCTCATCAAGCTCGCGCTGACGACGCCCGGCCCGAGCGATCAGGCGAAGAACGCCGAGCTCTCGCGCATCCTCGCCGAGATGAGCGCGATGTACGGCTCGGGCAAGTACTGCCCGCCCGGCGAGACCGGCGATAAATGTCTCGACATCGAGACGATCACCGAGGTGATGCAGACGAGCCGGGATCCGAAGCGATTGCTCGAGGTTTGGAACGGCTGGCACACCATCTCGAAGCCGATGAAGCAGCCGTACTCGCGCTTCGTCGAGCTGACCAATGAAGGCGCGCACGAGCTCGGATACAAAGACGCCGGCGCGATGTGGCGCTCGAAGTACGACATGCCGCCGGACGCATTCACGGCCGAAGTCGATCGCCTCTGGACGCAGGTCAAGCCGCTCTACGACTCGCTGCATTGCTACGTGCGCTGGAACCTGACGAAGCAATACGGCGCGGAAGTCGTCCCGCCCGGCAAGCCGATTCCCGCTCACCTCCTCGGCAACATCTGGGCGCAGGAGTGGGGCAACGTTTACGACATCGTGAAGCCGGCGGACACGCCGAAGAGCTACGACCTCACCGAGATTCTGAAAGCGCGCAAAGACCTCGACGAGATCGGGATGGTGAAGTACGGCGAGGGCTTCTTCACGTCGCTCGGTTTCGAGCCGCTGCCGAAAACGTTCTGGGAGCGCTCACTTTTCAAACAGCCGAAAGATCGCGACGTCGTCTGTCACGCGAGCGCCTGGGACATCGACGACAAAGACGATCTGCGCGTGAAGATGTGCATCCGGAAAACGGCGGATTACTTCACGACGATTCATCACGAGCTCGGCCACAACTTCTATCAGCGCGCGTACAACACGCAGCCGTATCTCTACAAGAACAGCGCGAACGACGGCTTCCACGAAGCGATCGGCGACACGATCGCGCTGTCAGTGACGCCGAGCTATCTCGTGAAGCTCGGCCTGATCGACAAGGAGCCGCCGGCGTCGGCCGACATCAGCCTGCTGCTGCGCGACGCGCTCGACAAGGTCGCGTTCCTGCCGTTCGGAATCATGATCGACAAGTGGCGCTGGAAGGTTTTCTCGGGCGAGGTGACGCCCGCGAATTACAACCAGGCGTGGTGGGATCTGCGCCGCCAGTATCAGGGCATCGCCGCGCCGAACGGGCGGAGCGAGAGCGATTTCGATCCGGGCGCGAAGTATCACATCGCCGCGAACGTGCCGTACGCGCGCTACTTCCTCGCGCGCATTCTCCAGTTCCAGTTCCATCGCGCGCTGTGCGAGACGTCGGGCTACAAAGGTCCGCTCAATCGCTGCTCGATCTACGGAAACAAAGCGGCCGGCGAGCGGCTCGCGAAGACGCTGGCGATGGGCCAGTCACGCCCGTGGCCGGACGCGCTCGAGGCGCTGACGGGACAGCGCCAGATGGATGCGACTGCGATCGTCGATTACTTCGCGCCGCTGAAGAACTGGCTGGACCAGCAGAACAAGGGGCAGACCTGCGGCTGGCGCTGACGAGGACTGAGCAATGAGGACTGAGGACCGAGTGCGGTTTTACTCAGTCCTCAGTCCTCAGTCCTTTCCACTCTATTCTGAGTATCGAATACACGACGACATCCACGAACTCGCCCCACTTTTGGTGATGCTGTCGCAGCGTGCCCTCGTACGTCATCCCCGCCTTCTGCATTACGCGTCCTGAGCCGGGATTCCCCCCAAAGTGTTCGGCGAACACTCGGTTCAGCTTCAGCTCTCCGAACGCGTAATCGATGATCGCGGCCGTCGCTTCGGATGCATATCCGCGGCCCCAGTACGGCACGCCAATCCAGTAGCCGATCTCTCCGTGCATGTGCTCCAAATTGGGATGCACGCCGATGACGCCGACGAGCTCACCGCTGTCGCGCAGCGTGATCGCAAACGCATCATCCGCATGCTTCTCCACCCACGCCTCCGCCGCCCCCACGGGATACGGATGCGGAATGGTCAGCGTGTTCAGCGCGATTTCGCGAGCGGCGGCGAGCGTCTGAATCGCCGGCGCATCGCGAAGCTCAGGTCTCCGCAGCAGAAGGCGCGCGGTGGTGATCATGCGGAGATTGTAGCGATGAGGTCGGCAACGCGCGCGCGCAACTCGCGCGGATCGTTTTCGATGCGCTCGTGCTCGAGCGCGTCGAGGAGCGAGCGCAGCGCGCGGAACGCGTCGCCGCGATCGGTACGTTCGTTGACGAGCATCGCCGGATCGAGCCGCTTCTTCTGCAGCCAGGCATCGACGGCCTCACGCACTTCCGCCGGCGTGCGATGGCGGACGAGCAGATCGAGCTCGCGATTCTTCGCCGTGGCGCGACGCAGCCGCGGCATGCCGAGGATGAGGGCGATGACGAGGAGTGCGGCGCCGAAGAACCACGGCAGAAATCGCGCGACCTCGATCGGTTTCGCGCGCGGCGCAATGCCTTCGCCCGGCGGCGGCAGATTCGCGTCGGTCGCCGCTTCGACCGTCAGCGTTTGCGCTTCACATCGCAGCTCGTGACGCACGCCGTTGCTGTCGATGATCGATGTGACGATCGGCGGCACGGTCATCTTTCCGTCGTGCGACGGAAACATGAGATAGCGCCACGTGCGAGTCATCGTTGCGTCGATGCGCGAACGCGACACGGACACTTTCCCCTCGCCCACCTGCAGCGTACCGTCGAGCACTCCGGCCAGCCGCGGCGGCGACGCCGCGCGCAGATTGCCGCGACCGAACAACGTGACCGGAACGACGACCGGTCCGCCGTTCGTTTGCACCGCCGGCGCGCAACGCATCGCGAGATCGCCGGCCGCGTCGACCGGTGGTCCCGGCGGCATCGGCTGCACCTCGATCGTGAGCGGCGCGGAGCGCCAGCGCACTTCCTCCATGCGACCTTCGAATCGTCCCCACGGCGTCGTGCGGCCGGTCGGCATCAGCACCGCGGCCGCAACGCCGAGCGGTCCGACGGTGAGCGTGCCGCTGCGCAGCGGAAACAACGCGACGCGACGAATCATCAGCCGCTCGACGGCGAGGTTGTCCATCACGCCGCGATGCGGTGTTTCGCCATTCACCGCAATCTCCTCACTCCAGAAATCATCCAGCTTCGGCCCCTCGGTGATCCCCCACTGGTCGAGCGCCGCCGCGTTGTACAGCGTCCACGTGACGACGATTTCCTGTCCGACGAACACCTGATTGCGATCGACGGACGCGACGACGAAGACGGGCGGACGACCATCGGCCATCAGTCCGCGCAACACGGTCAGCGGATCGTTCGAACCCGCGGCGCGATCGGCTTCGACATTGAGTGCGACCGCTTCGAGCGTGTCGCGCTGGCCCGACGGCAACGTTAGCGTGATCGGCCCGACCACGGCCCGCCCTTCGCCCTTCGGCCTCGCGATGTAACGAAGAATGCGCTGATGCGAAGCGACGCCGTTCACGAAACTGAACGACGTGGATGTCGACGGATCGCCTTCGATGACGAGGTTCTGCAGCGGAATGTCGACCGAGTCGAGGGATGCAAAGGGACCGTCGAGCGTGACGGTGATCGTGACGTTCTCGCTGCTGTTGATCGTCTGCCGATCGAGATACAGCTCGTTGGCTGCGGCGAGAGGCGCCGCGAGGAGGAGGAGCGCGGCGACGGCGCGCGCGGATCTCACCATCCGATCTTCCGCTCCTCCGGCCGTTGCCGCCGCATGCGCGAAAGCTCTTCCTTCTCCTGCTGCTGCACCGCGCGCAGCAGCGCGTCCGCATTCGCGTCGCCGTTGCCGCGCTCCGGCTCCGCTTTCTTCTGCTGCTGATCTTTCCCGTTCTGATTCGGCTGCGGTTTCGGCTGCTGACCGCCGCCGTTGTTCTGACCGCCGCCTCCGCCCTGCGACTGCATCGCTTTCTTCGCAAGTGCAATCTCGAGGTTGCGCTTCGCCTGCGCGTCGTTCGGCCGCAGTTTCAGCGCGGCGGTGTAATCGCGAATCGCGTAATCGAACGAGTTCGCGGCAAGCGCGCTGTTGCCGCGGTTGTAGAGCGAGTCTGCGCGCAACGCCGGATCCGACATCGCCCGCGCCAGCGACGCCGAGCCTTCTTCCCTGCTTCCCGCCGCAATTTGCGCGGTGCCGAGGTTGTAGGCGGCGGATGGTGAGGGGCGGAGGGCGTTGGCGTCGCGGAACGACTTCGCCGCCTCGCCGTATTCTTTTTTCTCGAACGCCTTCACACCCTTCGCGTTCGCGGCATGAGGATTCGTCGGACGCACGAACAGGTCCGTCCAGCGCAGCCAAAGCAGGAGAAGCGCGACGATCATTCAGCACCTCGATTGGCGAGCGAGCCGCCGAGCAGCGCGATGAACGCGAACGCGAGCGGCCACTGAAAGCGCTCGATCGGCACCTGCACTTCGCGGCGTTTCGAGACGCCACCGCGTTGCGACGCGACGAGTGAATCGAGCGCGTGCTCTCCGAACGGATTCTCGAAAAAGCGCCCGCCCGTTTCGCGCGCGACCGTCTCCATCACTTCGGGATGAGCGCGCGTGACGATCGCGTCGCCGCTCGCGTCGCGGAGATCGCCGCTGCCGGTCGGAATCGTCGCGCCGCGTCGCGAGCCGACGGAAATCGTCGTCACCGCCACGCCTTTCGAACGCAGCAGCTTCAGCGCTTCCTCCAGCTTCGGACCCTGATCCTCGCCATCGCTGATCAGCACGACGTCGGCTTTCTGCTGCGGATCCGCTTCGATCAATTTGAGCGCGGTGCGCAGCGCATTCGCGAAGTCGGAGCCGGGCTCGGAGAGATCGCCGGGACCGATGGAATCGATGAGCGCATCGATCGCGTCGCCGTCGACGGTGAGCGGCGATGCGACTTCGGCATCCGCCTCGAACAGCACGAGCGCGACGCGTCCCGGCTCCGAATCGACGATCCGTTTCGCGATCGCTTTCGCCGCTTCGAGTCGCGACGTGCCGACATCTTCCGCCGCCATGCTCTGAGAAACATCGAAGACGAGAATGCGATTCGTCTGCGTCGATTCGATTGGCAGCAGCGTGTAGCCGGCGCGTGGTCCGGCGAGCGCAACGATCGCGAGCGCCAGCGCCGCGGTGAGGATGTACGGCCGCAGCCGGCGCGCGGGATTTGCGACGCCGCGCAATCGCTCCGAAACGAATCGCCGCGCGAGCCGTTCCCGTTCGCGCTCGCGCGTGACGAGCAGCGCCATCGAGAACGGCGCGAGCGCGAGCAGCCAGAGGACGTTCGGTGCGCGGAACGTCATGCCGGCACCTTCCGCAGCGTCGTTTCGCCGAGCAGCAATGCAAATGCGAAAAGGATGAGCGCGAATGCGAGCGGCTTCAGATAGAGCTCGTCGACGCGCTCGCTCTTCGGCGCGCTGAGACGCGTTTTTTCGAGCACGTCGATGCGACCGAGGATGTCGCCGAGGGTGGCGGCGTCGGTGGCGCGGAAGTAGGCGCCGCCGGTCATCTTCGCGATCGCGTTCAGCGTCTCCTCATCGAGATCGCCGGTGACGACGTCGTAATACTTTTCGATCTCGCCGGTGATCGCGTTCTGCCGCATGCGCGGCATGAGCACGCGTCCGCGGCTGCCGACGCCGATCGTGTAAATGCGAATGCCGTTGCGCGTCGCGAGTTGCGCGGCGGTCAGCGGCTCGATCGAGCCGGAGTTGTTCACGCCGTCGGTCACGAGGATGATGACGCGGCTGCGCGAGCGCGAGGTGCGCAGGCGATTCACCGACGTCGCGATGGCGTGGCCGATCGCGGTGCCGTTGCCGTTGTCGCCGATGTTCGCCTTCTCGAGAATCGATTGCGCGATCTCGCGATCGAACGTGATCGGCACGCGCGTCGCGGCGCGTCCGCCGAACGTGACGATGCCGACGCGATCGTCCTGCCGCCGCGCGATGAAATCTCCGATCAGCTGCTTCGCCACCTCGAACCGATTCCGCGGCTTGAAATCCTCGGCCGCCATGCTGCCCGAACCGTCGAGCGCGATGACGATGTCGATCCCGTAGCGATCGCTCGTCGACAAACGCGTGACGCGCTGCGGCCGCGCGAGCGCGACGATGAGGAGCGTCGCGGCGAGGCATTCGATGATGAACGGGAGCATCTCCAGCCGCGTCTTCATCGTGCGGCGCGGCGCGACGAGGCTGAGCGATGAGATCGGGAACGCGCCGAAGCGTTCTTTGCGATCGAGCACGAGCAGCACGATGCGCGCGATGACCAGCACGATCAGCGCGAAGAACCACGGCGAGCCGAAGCGCGTCATGCCGCGAGCTCCAGCGCGCGCCGCGCGAGTTGTTCGAAGTCGTTTCGTTCGACAGTGAGCGTCGAGAATTTCTCGATGTCGCCGGCGTGGAGAATCGCAGCAACGTGGTCCTCAGGAACGACGCGCAGCGCTTCGGTCGTCGTCAGATCCGCTGACACGCGCGAGGTCGCCGCGAGATACGCGCGCAACGCGTCGGCAAGCGCAGCCCAGCGCAGCGGCTGCTCGCGCGCGAGCAACGCTTCGACGGCGCGCCGGAAACGCTCGTCCGGCGGAAGCAGCGTCGCCATCGCCTGCGGCGCGGGTTTGACGCGCTTCGACAAACGCATAACGGCGTACCACGCGCCGAGCGCGACGAGCGCCGCGACGCCGATCAGCACGAACGGCAGCGGTTCATACGGCTCGCGCCGCGGCGGTTTCAGCGGCGCAGGCGTGAGCGGATCGTTCGGCGCGAGCACGGAGCGCACCGGCACGATCATGTTGCGGAACAGAACATCGCCCGCGCGACCGCTCAGCGCGAATGGCCGCGGCTTAAACGTGCGAATGACGACCTGCGAGCCGTGCTGCGAAACGACTTCGTACTCAGCGGACGGCTGCAGCACGACAGGCGTCGCCTGAAAATTGACGGTGATCAAATCGCCGACCGCCGGCTGCGCGGGATGGAACGTCGCCGAGATCAGCAGGAGGATCGCGATCATCGTCTGCGGGCCACGCGCTCGCGGAAAAAGCGCAGCAGCGCGCGATCGTAAGGAACCACGGTCGAGATGGCGAGGTGATCGACGTTCGCGGCGCGGAAGCGTCGCGCGATCACTTCCGTGCGTTGCGCGGCGCGGCGGCCGACGTCGCTGCGCGAGAGATCGATCAGTCGCGGCTCGCCCGTTTCAGCATCGACGACACGCGCGAGGCCGCTCGCCGGGAAACGCTCTTCGCGCGGATCGACGATCGAGATCGCGATCACGTCGTGACGACGATTCAGTCGCCGCAGCGTCCGCTCGAAATTGAGATCGAGAAAATCAGAGACGATGATCACGACCGCGCGTTTCGAGCTGACGCGCTCGAGAAACGAAGCGGCGTTTTCGAGATCGGCGTTGCCGCGACAGCCGCGCATCGCCGCATCCGCCGCAGCACGCACGATGACCTGCGCATGCGCGCGTCCGCGATGCGGCGGAAGAAACGTGCGCACGCTTTCATTGAAGAGCATCAGTCCGACGCGGTCGTAGTTCTGTACCGCCGAAAATGAAAAGACCGCCGCAAGCTCTGCGGCGATGTCGCACTTGCGCCAGTCGACGGAGCCGAACGCCATCGAGCCGGAGATGTCGATCGCAATGACGATCGTGAGATCGCGCTCCTCGATGAACTCCTTCACATGCGGCGCGCCGGAACGCGCCGTGACGTTCCAGTCGATGGTGCGGATGTCGTCGCCCGGCTGATATTCGCGCACCTGCGAGAACTCGATGCCGCGTCCGTGAAACGCCGAGTGATAGTCGCCCGCGAAGCCGCCGCGAATCAGCCGCGAGGAAAGGATCTCCAGCTCGTTCACGCGGCGGCGGAGCGGCGTTTTGAAATCGGGCGGCTGGCGACGAAAAAACATCAGGGCACAGGGACAGTCGAAAGAATCTGATCGATGATCCGATCGGCAGTCATGTTCTCCGCGGCGGCTTCGTAACTGAGCACGAGCCGATGGCGCAGCACGTCATGCGCGATCGCCTTCACATCCTCGGGTACGACAAACGTCCGCCCGCGCAGAAACGCGTGCGCTTTCGAAACGTGCGCGAGCGCGAGCGTCGCGCGCGGACTGGCGCCGAATGCGATGTGCGGCGCGAGTGACGGCAGCTTGTGCTCGGCCGGTTTGCGCGTCGCGCCGACGATCGCGACCGCGTATCGCGCGATGCGCTCATCGACGTGCACGGCCGCGGCGAGCTTCGCCACTTCGTGAATGTCGCTCAGCGCGATCACTCGCGAGACGCTGATCTGCGCGGCCGTCGGATCGAGATACCGCCCAAGAATTTTCACTTCATCCTCGGCGGCCGGATAGTCGACGCGCAGCTTCATCACGAAACGATCGACCTGCGCTTCCGGCAGCGCGTACGTTCCTTCGTGCTCGATCGGATTCTGCGTCGCGATGACGACGAACGGATCGGGCAGCAGATACGACGTGTCGCCGATCGTGACCTGCCGTTCCTGCATCGCCTCGAGCAGCGCCGACTGCACTTTCGCAGGCGCGCGATTGATCTCGTCGGCGAGCACGAGGTTCGCGAAGATCGGACCGAAGCGGGCATTGAAACCGCGTCCTGCCGGATCGAAGATCAGCGTGCCGGTGATGTCGGCGGGCAGCAGATCGGGCGTGAACTGAATGCGCTTGAAGCTCGCGTCGATCGCGGATGCAAGCGTTTTCACGAGCAGCGTTTTGGCGAGTCCGGGCAGCCCTTCGACGAGGACGTGTCCGCGGATGAGCAGCGCGATCAGCAGCCGCTCGACGATCGTTTCCTGTCCGACGACGACGCGCGAGACCTCCGCGCGCAGACGTTGCATCGTTTCGTGTGGTTCCATCGCCGACAAGGATAAAGTTCGCGGACGCCGATGCCGAAAAAGAAATGGGGACAGAACTTCCTGCGCAATCGCGGAGCCGTCGACCGCATCGTCGCGGCCGTCGAGCCGCAGCCGGGCGAGCTCATCGTCGAGATCGGACCGGGCGAAGGCGTGCTTACCGAGAAACTCGCGTCAGCCGCCGATGACTTCATGGCCATCGAGATCGACCCCGAGCTCGCCGCGAAACTGCAGCAGCGCTTCGGCGAGCGGATCGTCAATGCCGACGCGCTCGAAGTCCCGCTGCCCGAGCGGCCGTGGCGCGCGGTCGGCAATCTCCCCTACAACGTCGGCACGCCAATTCTGCGTCGCGTAGTCGCGTCGGAACACTGGCGCCGCGCCGTGTTCATGCTGCAGAAGGAAGTCGCGGAGCGGATCGCCGCGAAGCCGCGCGACGAGGCGTACGGCTACCTCACGCTTTACGTGCAGCTCTTCGCGAGCGCGAAGGTGCTGATGACGCTCGAGCCGAAATCGTTCTATCCACCGCCGAAAGTGCGCAGCGCGGTCGTTGTGCTCGAACCCGATCGCAAACCGTTCGCGAGTGAAGAGCTCATCGAGCTGATCTCGATGTCATTTCGGATGCGCCGCAAGAAACTGGTCAACAACCTGACCAGTTGGCCGCGCGAGCAGGCCGTCGCTGCGATTGCGGCTGCCGGACTCGCGGAAGGTGTGCGCGCGGAGGAGATGGGGCTGGAGGAGTTCGAACGATTGCGGGTTGCGCTTGTGCGATCGTGATCAGTGCACGAGCCAGTTCGCGAACTTCGCCCACGCCATCGTGCCGCCGATCATGAAGCGGATCGGATGCGACGCGACCAGCAGCAGCGTGCCGAGTGCGAACGCGCGCGAAAGCCGGCGATGCCGCCACGTGTCGAAGGCGAGTGACGCCAGCGCGAGCACGTCCGGAATCCCGAAGAAAGAGAGCGGTCCGAGGGCCGCGATCCAGGCGAGCGGAATCCTCGCGATCGCGGGCGGCAGGAAGTTGAAAACCGTCAGCAGCATCAGCCGCTTGTGCGTTTCCGGCCGGCGCCGATAAGCGATCGCGAAGCCGAAGAGGATCGTGAAAACGACAAGGTCGAAAATCGGAACGACGAGAAACACGAGAGGCGGTATCGGCCCGCCCGAATTGCCGCGCGCCGCTGACGCGACGGCCGTCGCGAAACCGACTCCGACAACGACGACGGCGAGCGCGACTCCGGCGTAGCCGAGACGCTGGTGAACGCGCACGCGATGCGCGGAGATGAGCCACACCTGCACGATGAACAGCACGACCCACGCGGTCATCACCGCGCCGTGCAGATGCACGAGCACCGACGGAAGATCGGGCGTCGAAAAGAAACCTTTGAGGTAGTACGTCCGCGCGAAACCGGCGAGGACCAGCAGCGGCAGAAGGAACGCGCTCCAGACGTACAGACGACGATCGCGGATGCGGGAGGAACCGGCGTGACCGACAGTCATAGTCAACCTCGCTCCGAAGATTACTCCGCCTTTGCCCAGCCCGCTTCGTACTTCCACGGCCGCTGACCCTCCGCACCTTCGGCGAAACGGACGTCGACGTACTCCTCGAACGCGATGTCGCGATCGAGCACGCCGGTCTCGCGCATCAGCTGCGTGACCAGATCGAAGTCCTTTTTGCGCGGGGAAAGCGGTTCGTACTTCACGCGGTCTTCCGGTTTCAAAAGCGCCCAGCGCAGCAGTTTCGGATCCTGTCGATAGTAATAACGGCCGACGAAATCCGCGGCCTGCGTGCGATGCGCGCGGCGCTTTTCTTTCTCTTCGAGCCAGAGTCCGGAGCGCGCGATGCCGTCGACGAGCACCTGCACCGCTTCCGGCCGATGATCGATGACGTCCTGCCGCACGACGAGCACGCAAGACATGTAATCGGGCCAGTACTCGCGCGCGTGAAAGAGCACGCGTCCGCGGCCGGACATCTCCGACTGCGACGGGAACGGCTCGCCCATCGAGAACGCGTCGATCGCGCCCGCGGCGAGCGCGCCGGCAACGTCGGGCGGCGCCATCTCGACGAGATGAACGTCCGACGCCTTCATCCCGTTCACCTTCATCGCGCGAAACAAAATCAGCCGCTCGTCCGAGAAGCGGCTCGGAATGGCGACGACTTTCCCCTTGAGGTCCGCGAATGTTTTCACGGGACCATCTTTCTGCACGACTACGGCGGATCCGTAGCGGTGGCCGAGGTAGACGATTTTCACCGGGACGCCCTGAGCACGCAGGGCGATGGCCATCGGCGCGACCATGAACGCCGCCTGCATCCGGTTGGACATCAGCGCTTCTTTGATCTCAGGAAAACCCTGGAAGAGGCGCGGAATGAAAAGCTGTCCGGAACGGGAGTAGGCGGAGATGTAGTCGGTCACCGGGCACGCGAGGTGTCACGTCACCGGGATGTATGCAACGTTCAGCTTCCGCTTTTCGAGCGGCAGCCGGTCGTTCATCAGCACCGCCCAGTTCACGTTCAGGTACAGATGACCTGCCGTGATCGCGGCGATCCAGGCGAACGTGTACGCGAGGAGCTTGCGCATTTTTTCGACACCTCCTTTCGGAATGCTGAATGCTGAATTCTGAATGATGAATGAGAGGCTTCTATTCATCATTCATCATTCAGAATTCATCATTCCTTGAATCCCCACCGAACCGAGTTGAAGCGCTCCGTTCGGCGAATCGCAATGTCCAGTAACAGCCCAATGACGCCGATGAGCAGCATGCCGGCGACGACGAGGTCGTAACGCTTGCCGGCGTTCCGCGCGTCGATGATGAGGTAGCCGAGGCCGGAGTCGACGGCAATCATTTCGGCGGCGACGAGGACGAGCCACGCGACGCCGAATGCGATGCGCAATCCGACCAGAATGCGCGGCAGCACGGCCGGAAAAACGATGCGCGTCATCTGCTGGCGCGGCGTCAGACCGAAGTTGCGTCCCGCCTGGAGAAAGACCGGCGGCACATCGCGCACGCCGTTCATCGCGGCGACGACGACCGGAAAGAACGACGCGAGAAAAATCAGGAAGATCGGCGCGAGATTGCTGACGCCGAACCAGATCACGGCGAGCGGCATCCAGGCGAGCGGCGAGATCGGCCGCATCATCTGAATCAGCGGATTGAACGCGCGCGCGAGCGGCGGATACCAGCCGAGGAGAATGCCGGCCGGGACGCCGAGGATGACGGCGAGTAGATAACCGGCGGCGACGCGCATCAGCGAATCGCCGATGTAGCGCCAGAGCAGACTCTTCTCCGCGAGCGCAACGGTTGCTTTCGCGACGGCGACCGGACTCGGGAAGATCTTCGTCCCGCTCAACCGCACCGCGTAATGCCACGCGACGAGCAGCACGGCGGCGGTGACGAGCGGCAGTACGATCTTGCGCATCGCGTCAGACCTGATGCGCGAGCCCGATCTCCGCGAAGATCGAATCGCGAAGCTCGATGTAGCGCGGCGATGAGAGATCGCGCGGATGTTCGATGTCGATGTCGACGATGCGCTGGATGTGCGCGGGACGCTGCGACATCACGACGACGCGATCGGCGAGCTGCACCGATTCCTCGATGTCGTGCGTCACGAACAGCACCGTCTTCCGCTCCGTCTGCCAGATGCGCAGCAGCTCGCGGCGCATCTGCAATCGCGTGATCGAATCGAGCGCGCCGAACGGCTCGTCAAGATAGAGCACGTCGGGATTCACGGCCAGCGCGCGCGCCACTTCCAGCCGCTGCTTCATGCCGCCGGAAAGCTCGCGCGGATACGCGTGCTCGAAACCGCGCAGACCGACGAGCTGCACGTAGTACGCGATCCGATTTCGTTTCTCTTCCTCCGCGAGGCGGAAGAGACCGAAGCCGATGTTTCCTTCGACGGTCAGCCACGGAAAAACGCCGCGCTCCTGGAAGACGAAGATGCGTCGCGGATCGGGGCCGGTGACGCGCTCTTCATCGATCACCACTTCGCCCGCCGACGGTTTCACGAAGCCGCCGACGATGTTCAGCAGCGTCGACTTGCCGCAGCCGGAGGGGCCGAGAATGCAGACGAATTCGCCGTCGCGAACGTCGAGGGAAATGTCTTCGAGCACCGGCATTTCGCCGAAGCGCATCGTCAGGTTGCGAATCGCCACCGTCATCGAGCTTCCACCCATCCCCAGCGCACGACGTCGAGCTTCTCGAGCCGTCGCAGCATCAAATCGAGTAACACGCCGATCGCGCCGATCAGCACCATGCCGGCGACGACGAGGTCGTAGCGATTGCCGGCGTTGCGCGCGTCGATGATGAGGAAGCCGAGGCCGGAGCTGACGGCGATCATTTCGGCGGCGACGACGACGAGCCATGCGATGCCGAGCGTGATGCGCATGCCGACGATCAGCTGCGGCAGGATCGCCGGCACGATCACGCTGCGCACGAGCTGGCGCGAAGTGAGGCCGAAGTTCGCGCCGGCGGCGAGATGCACGCCTTCGATGTTGTGCACTGCGTTCATCGCGGTCAGCGTCAGCGGCAGAAACGACGCGAGAAAAATCAGGAACATCGCGGCGACGTCGCCGACGCCGAACCAGAGGATCGCGATCGGAATCCACGCCAGCGGCGAAATCGGACGGAGCAGCTGCAGCATCGGATTGATTGCTTCTTCGCCGCGGCGGGAAAGTCCGAGCGCGATTCCGCACGGCACCGCGAGCAGCAGCGCGGTGAGATAGCCCCACGTCACGCGAAACAGCGACGCGACGACGTAGCGGAACAGCAGGCCGCTGACGGCAAGCTCGCCGATGGCGCGCGCCACGGCAAGCGGACCCGGCACTAAAGAATGCGGATGGAGTGCTACTCCGACCTGCCACACCGCCAGAAACAGGGCGATGCCTGCAAGAGGGAGAAATTTACCGGACGTTTCGGACAAACGGGCGCAATTTAGCACGTGGAGCCCGTAAAATCGCGCCACCATTTATGGAGGATTCCATGCGCCGCGCTCTCGTGCTGCTCGCCGTTATTTTTACTCTTGCCGTTTCGCGTAATGCCGCCGCTCAATCGACGTGCAACCTGCAGATGACGCTCAACTGCTCGAGTCCCGTCAACGGCTCCTCGCACTGCATGGCGACGACGCTGAACGCCGGCAACAACGTCTGTTCCGGTCTGTACTTCGTCGGCTTCGTTTCCGACGCTCCGGTCAACACCGTCACCCTCACCAACCCCTCCAACAACCTCGGCCTCGACATCTGTCTCAGCTCCAGCGATTTTCCGCCGGAGGCTGGCCAGGAGGAGACCGGCGCGTTCACGTTCTGCTTCGGCGAAGGCGCGCTCGCACCGGGCAACAGCTTCACGTCGACGGTGCAGGTGAACGGCCTCAATGGCGCGCCGAGTGAGATTCCGGTCATCGCCTTCACCGGCGTCGAAGATCCGGTGACGGAAGACGAGCTGGCGTTCGTTTACACGTTCGCGAATCTGACGCTGCCGACCTGCACGCCGGTCGCGAACGTCTCGGCGATCACGCAGTCCGGCGTGCCGTACACCGTGTCGTGGACCGCGTCGTCGAATCCGCAGACCGCGTACATCATCGAGGAATCGACGAACGCCGATTTCACAAACATCGTCAGCACGAACACCGTTCAGGGACTGAGCCGCCAGTACTCGCACGATGTGGGTCAGGCCACGACGTATTACTACCGCGTGCGCGCGCAGAATTGCGGCGGCGGACCTGGACCGAATTCGGGGACGGTGTCGATCGTCGTGCAGGCTGCACCCGCGCAGAACGCGCGCAACGTCGATGCGGTCGTGCCGTTCGGCAGTTCCACGCCGGTGAAAGTTCCGGTCAGCGTGAAGTTCAACGCGTCCGGCAAGACGGCGCTCGACAGCACGTTCACCGCGTTTACCGATCAGCCGTATCTCACCGTGAATCCGTCGAGCGGCACCGTTCCGCCGAACGGTGTCGTGACCGTCAACGTCACCGCGGCGCCGGGCACGCTGCCGCCGGGCGCGAACACCGGCACCGTCACCGTGACGACGAGCACGGGCCAGACGGCGAACCTCCCCTTCTCGATCAGTCTCGTCACGCCGGTGTCGCCCGGCAGCAAGACTTTCCCGCCGCCGAACACGCTGATCATTCCGGTCGTCACGCACGTGAACGGCGCGACCGGTCCGTTCCAGTCGGACGTGCGTCTGACGAATGCGTCCGGCTCGTCGGTCGATTACCGCGTGAACTTCACGCCGACGCGCACCGACGGCACGCAGGCCGGCAAGAGCACGAACATCACCGTGACCGCGGGACAGACGATCGCGCTGAACGACATTGCGAAAGATTTCTTCGGCTTCGGCGCGACGTCGGATCCGAATGACGTCGGCTTCGGCTCGCTCGAAATTCGTCCGCTGAACAGCACGTCCGCGACGACGTTCGCGTCGAGCCGCACGTACGCGACGACTCCTGAAGGAACGTTCGGCCAGTACATCGGCGCCGTTCCGATCTCGTCGTTCATCTCGACCGGCGGCTCGCTCCCGATTCCGACCGGCACGCCGCTCTCTTCGTCGTTCTCACTGCAGCAGGTCGCGCAATCAACGCGCTTCCGTACGAACCTGGGTTTGGTCGAAGGCGCAGGCCAGCCTGCGACCGGTCAGATTCGAATCTTCGACGATCGCAATCTCATCAAGTCGGTGCCGTTCTCGCTGAAGCCGGGCGAGCATCAGCAGATCAACAACTTCCTCGCGGCGAACGGCGTGCCGGTGCTCGAGGATGGACGCATCGAAGTGGCGATCGAATCCGACAGCGGCGCCGTGACGGCGTACGCATCAGTGCTCGACAATCAGACGACCGATCCGCTCGCGGTGATGCCGGTCGCGGTATCGCAGGTGAGCGCGAGCCGCTTCGTGATTCCGGGAATCGCGGATCTGAACAACGGCGCCGCGAACTTCCACTCCGACGTGCGCATCTTCAACGGCGGCTCGACTCCGGTGACGGTGACCGCGACGTTCTATCCGCAGCGCAATCCGGGTGGCGCGGTGCAGTCGGCGCCGATTCAGATCGCCGCGAATGAAGTGAAGGTGCTCGACAACATTCTGCCGTCGCTTTTCAACGCGACCGGCACCGGCGGCTCGGTTGTCGTTACAACGAACTCACCGAGCTCGCTCGTGACGACCGCGCGCACGTATTCGATCGGCGCGAACAACGGCACGTTCGGCCAGTTCATCCCCGGCGTCACGCCGGCCGAAGGCATCAAGCTCGGCGATCGCGCGCTGCAGGTCCTGCAGCTCGAGCAATCACAAAACTTCCGCTCGAACCTCGGCCTCGTCGAGCTGACAGGCCAGCCGGCTCGCGTGCGCATCACGCTGAACGTGCCCGAGTCGCGAGTTTCACCCGTCCTCGAGTTCGACCTCGCCGGCAACGAGTTCAATCAGCTCGGCGCCGTGATCGCATCGATGCTCCCCGGCAAGAACGTCTACAACGCACGCATCGCAGTAGAAGTGATCGGCGGCACGGGACGAGTCTCCGCGTACGGATCGGTGATCGACAACGCGACGCAGGATCCGACGTACGTGCCCGCGCAGTAAACAGTACTGAGGACTGAGGACTGAGGACTGAGTCGCTTCGCGTCCGCGAACGACTCGTCCTCGGCCTCCACTCAGTCCTCAGTCCTCAGTCCTCAGCACTTGCGCCTGAGTGATGCACGTCACACGGATGCGCCGAGTCGGCACCCCGATTGCTCCGAGTGGCGCGAATGCCGACCGACGAGCAGCTGTCCCGACGAAGCAGCGATGCCGCCGCGATCCGGAAGGTGAAGATTCTTGCGGTCGATGACGATCGCTCCTACCTCCGATATCTCGAATTTCTTTTGGGGCGCGCGGGCTTCGAGATCGTTACGACGACCGACGCGAACGCCGCGATCGCGCAGCTTGGCTCCGACGATTCGATCGATCTCCTCATCGTCGATCTTGCGATGCCGGCGATGGACGGCATTCAGCTCGTACAGGAGCTGCAGGAAAAAGAAGGGCGCTGCGCCGGGCTGTACAAGATCCTGCTGACCGCTTCGGACGGAACGGAGACGCGGCTGCGCGCGCTCGACAGCGGACTCGACGATTGCCTGACGAAGAACTCGCCCGAATCGGAAATCCTCGCGAAGCTGCGCAGCGCCGCGCGGCGACTGGAGATGGAGCGGCGCCTTCACATCGAGAACGAGGAGTTGCAGGCGCTCGCGCTCACGGATGAACTGACGGGCGTCGGCAATCGCCGCGCGCTTTATCGTGAAGGTGAAGAAGTGCTGCGCGCCGGACGTCCGATGAGCGCGGTGCTGTTCGACATCGACTCGTTCAAATCGATCAACGATACGTACGGACATCTCAGCGGCGACCGCGTGCTGATCGACATCGCCGCCGTGCTGAAAGAGCACACGCGCTACGGCGACATCCTCGCGCGCTTCGGCGGCGACGAGTTCGTGATCCTGCTGCCCGACACCGACATCGAGCACGCGCGTCGCATCGCGGAGCGCATCTGCTCGACAATCGCGCAGCTGGAGTGGCAAACCGATCGAGGCACGTTCGGCACGACCGCTTCCTGCGGTCTGTCGACGACGCGTCCGAACGTGAAGTACGAGCTCGCCGATCTGCTCTCGCAATCCGACGAGCGGCTGTACGCGCGCAAGCGCACCGTCACGGCCAGCCCGTGAATCGCGGGCGCCGATGCTGACGCTCGCCCGCCGCGCGTTTCGCCGCTTCTTTCCGCGTCGTATGCATCCCCTGCTCGACGCGGTCGGTATCGACGTCGCGCGTGACGCGGAGTTCGAAACCGCATACCGGGCGACGATCTCCGTCGATGACGCGTTTACGACGAACCGCTATCGCGAAGGCATCCGATGGCGGCACGTCATCCAACACTACCTCGGCGACCAGCAACGCGCTCGCGTGCTCGACGTCGGCGGCGGCAACGGCGCGATTGAACTGGCGTTCGCCGCATCCCCGCGATTCATCGCTGCGAGCGTCGAGCAGTTGCGGAACCGCGACGCGATCGAATCGCATCGGCGCGCGCGCACTCCGTTGCGCCGCTCGCTCTCCGACGCCGCGGCGCTGCCGTTTCGAACGGCCTCCATCGACGTCGTGTTGCTGCTCGAAACGATCGAGCATCTTCGCGATTCGATGCGCGTCGGCGCCGAGCTCGCGCGCGTCACGCGCGACGGCGGCCTGTTGCTGATCACGACGCCGCTGCGCTGGCGTTACGCGTTCAGTCCCGATCCGCACTTCGGAATCCGCGGACTGGTTCTGCTGCCGCCGTCGCTGCAGCGCGCGGTGGCGGCGCGTCGCGGTTTCAGGGGGCTCGATCATTACGTCGATCGCATCTATTCGTCTGCACGGCAGGTCGCGCGCCGCTTCCCCGATTTCGACGTGGTCGAAATCCTTAGCCGCTCACGTGCGCCGCTTGCGTGGTTTTGGGACGCGCTCGTCGTCCGGCGCCGCGCGCGGTAACGGCACGATCACCCCTTCGTTCCCCTCCGGCGCGCCGCCCCGATGCACGGCAATCAACCGCATCGCCGCGTCGAACACCGGCGCGCCCGACGAGCCGCGCACAGTCGGCGCGCTGTAGACGATCCGCTCCGGCTCGACGCGGCGCACACATCCGATCGACAGCGACGGCGGCGCGAGCCGCGTCGGAAACTGCACCACCGCGACGATCATCTCGATCGACAGCATCGGCCGGCGTTCCGGCACCTCGATCCAGCCTCGCGTCGAACCGTGCGGCGCTGCAATGCGCACGATCGCGAGATCGAGTCCGCGCGGCGACAGCGACATCGCCCAGTCCGCAGCGAGCGCGGACGTTACGCCGTCATCGAATATCAGCGCGACCGATTCGCGATCCGTTGTGCCGGCGAGCACCGACGGCCACACGTGCGCGCTCGTCATCACGACGTCGGCCGCGATCAGAAATCCCGACGCGACGGTTCGCTCGCGCCGCGAGTTGCAGTCGAAAACGATCCGGCAGACCCTCGTCGCCGCCGCGGACAGCGCGGCGACGACTGCCGGAACGGGCAGCAACCCGCTCCGCGGTGTGCGGTCGGTCTTCACAGGATTCACCTGCGAACCGACGCGGAGGGACGTGCGCGGCGGTGGCTCTCAGCTCTACTCCACGAACAGTGAAAAACAATCGGTGTGTCGCAGCTCGATCTCGTCTGTCTGCGGCACCGGGAGCGGGATACCGGTCGGGAAGTCGATCACGTCATAGTAAATCTCAAACTCGTAATCGATGACACCCGGATGTTCGTGGCCGGCACAATCGTTGTCGCGCAGGTTCAGAATCGAGTCGAGCGGACCGTTGCCGATCAGCACCTCGAAATCTTCACCTTCGACGAACTGCAGAACGATGTCCGGCGCGGGAACCGACGCGCTCTCGAATCGCGTCGACACCAGCACGACCTCGGTCACCGTCGACCCGAAATTCATCGCCACGACGATCTCCTGCGCGAACTGCCGATGAATCTCGGTCTCGATGTTGATGATCGTCGAGCTCGGCGCTTCCGGACAGGGAAAGCGGCTCGTCACTTCGCCGCCGTCGACACGCACGCGCGCCGCGACGGCCGGATGCACCGGCGTCGAACCGACAACGCCTGACTTGAGCGACGCGTGCTCCTCGTCGATCTCGCGAAAGTCTGCGGCCCAGCGGATGTCGGTTACGTCGGTCGTCGTCGGCCGCTCCCCGATTGGCGACGAGCCGATCACGTACGACAACGAATTCGACGGTGTCGGATCGGTCGTCAGCTCTTCGCGATCGAGGAAGATCACGGCGTACTCGGACGTGTCCGTTTTCTCGAG
>Ga0070701_10000160_pt1 | contig 20836 bp, 21 predicted proteins | sample KBSK5102metaG_FD_65451 | JGI IMG/M metagenome (GOLD analysis project Ga0070701, IMG submission 65451) | Corn, switchgrass and miscanthus rhizosphere microbial communities from Kellogg Biological Station, Michigan, USA - KBS K5-10-2 metaG | ecosystem: Host-associated > Plants > Roots >... | reverse complement strand
CCGCGAGCTTGTCGACCATCGTCTTCTCGCCGCGGCTGTTCGCGTAGCTGATTAGCCAGCGGATGGCGAGAGCGGTACGGCGCGACGGACGAACCTCGATGGGAACCTGATAGTTCGATCCACCGACGCGGCGGCTCTTGACCTCGAGCGACGGCTTGACGTTGTCGACGGCCTTCTTGAACAGCTTGAGGGCGTCGTCCTTGGCGCGGTCTTCGACCTTGCGAAGAGCACCATAGAACACGCGCTCAGCCACCGACTTCCGCCCCTCGCTCATGAGCGAGTTGATGAACTTGGTGACGAGCTGGCTGTTGTAGACCGGATCCGGCAGGATCTCGCGCTTCGGAACTTCACGTCTTCTCGGCATTGGCTAACTTATCCTGTTGATTAAACTTACGCCTTGGGGCGTTTGGCGCCGTACTTCGAACGGCCCTGCTTGCGCTTGGCGACGCCGACGGTGTCGAGCGTGCCGCGGATGACGTGGTAACGAACGCCCGGGAGATCTTTCACACGGCCGCCGCGAATCAGGACGATCGAGTGCTCCTGGAGGTTGTGCCCGACGCCCGGGATGTACGTGGTGACTTCGACGCCATTCGTCAGACGAACGCGCGCAACCTTGCGCAGCGCCGAGTTCGGCTTCTTGGGAGTCGAGGTGTAAACGCGCGTGCAAACACCGCGCTTCTGCGGGCTCGACTGCAGCGCCGGAGACTTGGTTTTCACAGCCAGCTTTGCACGGCCCTGGCTGACGAGTTGGTTGATCGTTGGCATTCCTATCCTCGAATAACTGAAGACACCTGCAGCGAAAAATGGACTCCCGTGGAGGGAAACCGGCGCACCATACGCGCCAGCTGGACTCTTGTCAAGCCCGGACCGGCGCTAACCCACGCCCCCAAACCCTTATTCCGATCAGAAATCGATCCACGTTCCGCCGCCGCTCGCCGCCGCTTTGTCGTAGAGAAACTGCGCCGCGACGAGATCCTCGACAGCGAGCCCGAGCGACTTAAAGAGCGTGATCTGTGAATCCGATCGCCGCCCCTCCACCCGCCCGAGCAAAAGCTCGCCGAGCTCGCCACGAATATGCTCGGGTCCGCCAACCGCGCCATCGGTGAGCGCGCCAAGGTAGTCGCCTGATTCGTTGACCGTCGACTCGCGGCGATCGACGAAAAGCGCAGCGGCCGCGACCGTGGCTGAATCGAGCTCTCGCGCCGCGGCGACGCTCGAACCGACCGCGTTTATGTGCGCACCATCCGCGATCCATTCGCGCTTCACCACCGGCTCGCGCGAGCTGGTGACGGTCACGATGATGTCCGCGCCGCGCACCGCCTCCTCGACCGACGCGTAAACCGTCGCGCCCGCGATCGCCTCGGCTTTCGCACGAGTCCGGCTCGCGATCCGAATGTCGCTGATGTCTCGCACGAGCGGAATCGCCGCGAGATGCGTCCGCGCCTGCACGCCGGCGCCGATGATCGCCAGCGTCTTCGCATTCGGCCGCGCAAGCGCGCGCGTCGCAACGGCCGAGACTGCCGCGGTGCGGATCGCGGTGATCGCCGAGGCGTTGATCACCGCGCGGAGCTCGCCGGTCTCGCCGTCATGAAGCAACACGGCGCCGAGGTGGGTGTCGAGGCCGAGGAGCGGGTTGCCGGGGAAGACACAGACTTCCTTGAGGCCGTACGCCGGCCGCGCGCCGCCGCGATACGCCGGCATGAGACCCATAAATCCGGCCGATCCCTCGGCGCGAACCAGGCTGCGCAGCGGCTGATGCACTTCGCCGAGCGCGAGCGCCTTCAGCGCGTCTTCCATCGTCGCGATGCACTCCGGCATCGTCAGCATCCGCTCGACGTCGTCGTGCGAAAGAATGAGCGTTTTCACAGCTTCACTTTACGACAAAGACGCGCAGCCGCTCCGCCTCCGACGACACGCCGAACGGCAGGTAAAGCGGATAGCGCGGACAGCCGGCGACTTCCATCGCGTACCAGCTCGCCGCCGCGCTGCAACTCACGGTCTGCACCGGCCACGTCGCCCTGCACGAAACGTCGATCGGCTCGATGTGCGCGCCGCTCGGCACGAGCAGTTTTCCGACGGACGGAAACGCGCGCGGCGCGGAAACGACGACGTCGCCGCGCTCGAGCAGCGGCGGCTTTTTCACGTCGATCATCACTCCGCCGACGCGCGGCGCGTACCACTGCAGTCCCCAGTGTCCGGCGAAGTAGAAGCGTCGCCCGGCGAGCTTCGCGGCGATCTCGCGATAGCAATTCGCGGCCTGCGCGTCGCCGATCGCAATTGCGGTCGCGACACAAGCGCTGAGAGCGATGCCGAGGATTGCGAGCGGACGCGCGATCGTGCGCGCCGCGGGCGTCATCAACAGAATCGCCGGAAGCAGCGGGAAGACGTAGCGAACGCCGATGAAGATCGTGATGAGCTGAAACGCGACGACGCTGCCCAGCCAAACCCATGCGATCACCGCGCGCTCCGCGAGCACCGCGAGAAACGCACGCACGCCGAACGCGACTCCGAGCGCGAAGAGAATCGTCGATGAGGTCGTGTACTCGAGCCGCAGCAGCGCAATCGCGAGTGCGACGAAGCCCGCCGACATCGCCAGCACCCACTCCCGCCCGCGCGCCGCAACGAACTGCCAGCCGATCGGCACGACCGCGAGTCCGGTGATCACGACGAGCGAGATGACGGTGTCGAGGAGGCTGAAGTGCAGTCCGCGTTTCGCCAGATCCGCGATGCTGTTCGCGAGGTTGAAACGACGCTCGTTCGAGACGACGGCGAGATGCATGGCGCCGTACTGCGCGAGCGTGTACAGATTCCAGACCGCGAGCCCGATGAGCGGCGATGCGGCAATCGCCGCGAGCACGCGGCGCCGTCCCGGGCTCATGAACGCGATCGCGGCGAGCACCGGCACGACCATCACGCCGTTGTACTTCGCGAGCGCGACGAAGAAGCCGCAGACGAACGCGAGGAGCGCTGCGCTGCGACTTCCGCTCTCGCGATAACGCATTGCCGCCGCCGTCACGCCGAGCATCAGCGCCAGCATTTCGATGTCCGGCATCACGACGTGACTGGCGATGAAGAACGCCGGCGACACCGCGAGCAGCGCCGGAAAAAGGACGTTGCCGCGGCCGAGCGATCGCGCCAGCGACGCGAACGCGAAGATCGCGGCGCTGCCGAAGAGAACCGGCAGCGAGTGCAGCGCGATTTCACTCCAGCCGAACAGCTTCGCCCACGCCGCGAGCAGATACGGGACGAGCGGCGGATTCGCGAGGATGTCGAACGCGGGCCGCGCGAAGCCGGTCCAGTTGAAATCGAAGCCGTACGGATCGAGCGGCGCGCGCGCAATCTGCTGCGCGATGGCGAGGATGTTCGTGTCGTCGACGCGAAACGCGCCGCCGAGGAAGGGCAGCTGCGCGAGGGCGAAGAGAGCGGCGACGATCGCGGCATCGCGCCGCGATGACCCGGCCGTCATTCGTCGCGATGCACCGTGTTCGGCGAGAAAGCCGGCAGACAGATCGCGACGTACTCCGCGCCATCTTCTTCCGGCGTCGAGTACTGCACCCATTCGCCGCGCGGCGTGATGATCGCCTGTCCCGCGCGAACGTCCGTGGCGCCGTCGCGCGTCGTCACGCGCAGCATGCCGCGCAGCACGAGCGTGTACTCATCGAACTCCGGCGTCTGTCCGGGCTCGACCCAGCCCGACGGACTCTTCATCCGCGCGACGCTCACCGCGTCCGTGCCCGAGTTCACGCGCCCGACGAACTCCTCGATGATCTTCGGCTTGTTTCCCGCGGCAGCGATGACGGTCGGCTTCTCGATCAGTGTTGCCATGCCGCGATTCTATTGCGTCTTCAGCCACGCTTCGATCACGCGCAGCACGTAATCCTTCTGTTCGGCCGTCAGCTCCGCGCCGCGCGCGATCTCGTGCGTCTTCTCGAGACAACCGCGGCAACATGTGGCCGTCGCATGCTGCGCGACGAAGATCGGATGATTGCGCCACGGCGTTTGCCGCCCGTCGTTCTTCGGATTCGCCGGCGCGAGCCGCTGCTCGATGAAGTCGCGTCCCTGCTTCATCACGCTCGCCAGTCCCCACGTTTCGAGATACGCGCGCTCTTTCCCTTCGAGTCGGAACTTCCGCCGGAACGCGGAGCGCGAGAGGCGATGGAAGACGGTATCGAGATCGATCATCGCGCCGCGCGCGCGTCGCTCTCTTCGCGCAGGAACGCGAGCGCCTCCGATCTGCGCGGATGATCGCGCAGCAGCTCCGACAGCTTCGTCAGCTCCGCGTACAGCTCGTCGCCGAAATCTTCTTTCGCCGACTCCAGGTGCGCGACGCGGCTGCGAATCCGCCGCTGCTTCGCCTGCCACTCGCGACTCCAGAAGTGCGGAAGCTCGTCGACGAGATGTTCATCCGCGAGCCGCAGCCATTCGCCGCGATCGAACCAGACGCCGAAGCAGGTCGCGCAGCGCTCGAGCGTGAACGGCGTCGCCGCTTCGATGCGCGCTCGGCTCATGATGCCGTGGCCGTTCGGGCACATTCCGCTGCGTCCGTCGCCGCTCGGCGGCGCATCAGCCGCAATATTCATCGCCTCGTCGATGAGTCGCGGCACTTCGTACATCGGCATCCACATCCCGCCACAATTCGCGCATGCCGCGGCGCCGTTCCGCCGCTCGTCGAGCAGCTCGTTTTCACACTTGGGACATTTCATTCGCATCGGCGGTGAATACCACTGGCATTCGTCTTGATGCAATTCGCGTTCGTGAAACGCCTTTTCCTCCTCGCGCTCCTCCTCACCATCCCCGCCCGCGCCGACCACCTCATCCCCCTCAACGACCTCGGCAACCGCGACTATCACTGGGGCTACATCGGCGGCCTGTGGGACAACGGCGGGAACGAGATGGATGCCGACCATCGCGCGAACGGACTGCGTCGCGCGAGTCTCATTCAGCCGCTCGACGCGAACGGAAAGCCGTCGCCGAATGGGAAGATCGTTTTCCTCAGCGCCGGCTTCGGCGAGACCGCGACGATCTTCGATTCGCTGATGCCGATGGCCGCGAACGATGCGCGCGTGAATCACGAGTCGCTCGTGTTCGTGAACGCGGCACACGAGAACTTCGACTTCGCGTCGTGGGGCTGGCCGTTTCTGCAGAACTACAACCGCATCAAAACGTCGGTGCTGCTGCCGGCCGGCGTCACCGAAAAACAGGTGCAGGTGGCGTGGGTGCAGATGGTGACGAACAGTCCGCTCGATCCGCCGCTGCCGATTCAGTACGCCGACGCCTATCGACTCAAGCAGGGAATCGCGATGGCGCTGCGCTCGATGAAAGAGCGCTATCCGAATCTGCAGGTCGCGTATTTGTCGAGCCGCGTTTACGGCGGCTACTCGACGTCGAACTGGAACCCGGAGCCGTACGCGTACGAGAACGGATTGACGGTGCGCTGGATGGTCGTCGGGCAGCAAATCATGATGCGCCAGGGCGGCGAATACTGGGACACGCGCATCGGCGATCTCAATTACGAGAAAGGCGTGGCGCCGTGGATCGCGTGGGGTCCGTATCTCTGGGCCAACGGCACGACGCCGCGCTCCGACGGACTGACATGGGAGCGCGACGATTTCCTGTCGAACGGCGAGTCGCTTTCCGAACAGGGCGCTCAGAAAGCGGCGATGCTGCTCTTCGATTTTCTGCTGCACGAGCCGACGGCAACGAACTGGTTTCTGAATCCGTCGATGCCTGCAAAAGGCCGCGTCGCGAAGCACTAACGGAGCGCGACGACGAACCGGCCGATGCGCTCGCGACGCGGGTAATGCGCGTCGACCCACGCGAAGAGCCACGGCACGCGCTGCTCGTTCGGGACGCCGTCGAAGTTGTCGACTTCCGGCTTTCCTTCGACGATGACGCACGCCGGCGGATTGCTCGCGAGTTGCCGCATCGCTTCGTCGCGCAGCGGCGGCGCGGAGAGCATCGCGACGTCGAAGCAGCGCAGCGACGGACGGCGCTGCAGCAGGTAATAGAGCACGCGTTCGTTTGAGAGATCGAGGATCGCGGCATCGTCCGGCGCGACGGTCGCGAGCAAGCCGTTCAGCGCCGCGAGCTCGTCGGCATCCTGCTGCGTCGTGTAAATCCCCTTCCCTGTTTTGAACGGGTACTTCACGAGACCGTCGTGACGTTGACGTCCGCGCCAGCCTGCGAGGAGTTTCGCGCCGGTGGCGATGTTCGGCAGCAGCTCGAGATAGACGATCAGCGGGATCATCAACGCGATCGCGGCGACGCGTTTTTTTGCGAGCACCAGCGGCTCGATGACGAACGCGACGATCGCGACGCCGAGCATCGGGATCGCGAAGCGCGTGTGCGACCAGCCTGCGCGGCCGCTCGCCGTTCTAAACGCGATGAGCGAGAGGACGCCGATGATCAGCAGCCGTGCTGCGCGTTCGCGTTCGTCGCGAGCCCAGGCGCGGAGCGCGAAGAGGAGCAGGAGTGTGTAGAAAACGGGCGGGAGGTAGTAGCGCGCGGTTTCCCAGGTGAGGGTCGATGGCGCGGGCAGCGACCAGATCGCGTCGATTGCGTGTGGGATGGTGATGAAGGAGTCGGTGAGGAATTGGGGGAGGTCGGCGCGGAGGATTGCTATCGGGATTCCGACGGCCGTGGCGATTGCGATTGCAATCGTTTTCCATGAAGCGGTTGCGAGTTTTGTGATCCTCATGATTGCGAACGCGATGATCGTTCCCGCTAGCGCGTAGGTTCCGGTGTCGAGGCTCCACAGTAAGCCGAGAGTTGAGGCGGTGAAGGATGTCGTTAGAGCGATAGCGCCTGGTGCCCTCACCCGGCCTTCGGCCACCCTCTCCCGCTGCGGCGGGAGAGGGATCGCGGCGGCGCGGGCGTATTTCAGGAGGGCGAGGGCGGCGATCAGCAGCGGCGCGAGGCGCGCGTACGGGAAAACCGGGACCTGGCCGGCGCCGATTGCGCAGATTGAAGCGAAGACTGCGAACGCGACGCCGGTGCTCGTTGCGCAGAGCTCGGCGGCGATTGGCGCGAGCAGCGCGAGTGTTGCGGCGTCAAGGATCGTGCCGGCGCGACGCACGCGAAATGGTGACGGCGGCTCGCCCATCACCATCGCGTCGAGTCCGCCGTCCACGCCGAAACCGTGCAGGACGAAGTAGTCGCGATACGGACGTTCGTCGTCGCGCAACAGGAACGCCGGCGTCAGATGTTCGCCGTCGTGAAACGGTTCGAGCGGCAGATACGGGTGATCGTGAATGAAACACATCACGATGAACGTGACGACAGCGATCGACCACCAGCGCGGACGTCGCTCGACGACGACGCTGCTGCCGGAGCGTCGTTCGATCGCGGTGCTCAGCAAGCCGCCGAGCATTGCGCCGATCACGAGCGCGACGATCACGAAGTAATCGAACGCCTTCGGATACTGCGCGAGCGTCAGCACGCCGACGCCTCCCGTCGGTGGCGAGAACCAGCCGCGCGTCAGCGGCGCGAGCGCGCCGGCGATCGCGGCGCCAACGAAAGCGCCGAGCGCGAGAAACGCGGGAGAGGAGCCGGCGAGGCGGTTGCGCAAGCGGCGCGATTGTAGCCGTACACTACCGCCCCTCATGCGACGCCAGCGCCACGCTCACATTCCGCCACCCGCCGTCACGACCGCGCCCGAAGCCGCCATCGCGCCGCCGTGGTCGTCACGCGAATGGGGAATCGTCGCCGCGCTCGTCGCCCTCACCGTCATCGTTTTCGGCCAGCTCTTCCGCCACGAATTTCTCTTCGGCGACGACGCGCTGTTCCGCGCGCCGCTGCTCTGGCAACCGCTGACGACGCTCACGTTCTTCGGCCGCAACGCCGCCGCGCAGCTGCTCCTGAATCTCGTGCTGCACGCCGCGTCGTCCGCGCTCCTGTTCGTCGCGATGCGCAAGCTCACCGGCGCACTCGGACGCAGCGCATTCGTCGCCGCGCTGTTCGCGCTGCACCCGATGCACGTCGAGACAGTCGCGCGACTCGCCGAACGGAAGCAGTTGCTCGCCACACTCTTCGCGATGCTCGCACTCCTCGCGTACTCGTATCGCAGGCTCGCACTCGTCACCGTCGCATTCGCAGCGTCGCTGCTTTCCGATCCGACGTACGTCGCGCTGCCGCTGATCCTGCTGCTCCTCGACTGGTGGCCGCTCGCACGCCTCCGCGCCGAGCGCGATCTCCGACCGCTCTTGACCGAAAAACTGCCGCTGTTCGCGCTCTCGATCGCCGGCGCGGTCGTCGCCATAGTCAGCGGGTGGAGATCACAACCGTTCCCGAACGCAATCGCTTCGTACGTACGCTTTCTCGGCCGCTTCTTCGCGCCGACCGGCCTCGCGATGCCGTATCCGATGATGACGATCGATCGCGGCACCGTCGGCGGTGCACTCGCGCTGCTCGTGCTGATCTCGTTCGCCGCGATCGCGTTCCGCCGCTCGGTTCCGTGGCTGACGGCGGGCTGGTTCTGGTTCGTCATCGCCCTCACCGGCGCGCAGTCGTTCGCCGATCGCTACAGCTACTTTTCGTACATCGGTCTGTCGATCATCCTCGCGTGGGCCGGCGCACTGCTCCTGCCGCGCGCGATCGCGATCGGCGGCGCGGCGCTCGTCGTCATCGCGTGCGCGATCGTTTCGTTTCAGCAGACCGCGTACTGGCAGAACAGCGAAACGCTTTACACGCACACGATCGAAGTGACACCGCCAAACGCCGACGCCGAATACGCTCTCGGCGCATCGCTGCGATCGACAGACAACGACCGCGCGATCGAACATCTGCAGCGCGGAATCGAGCTCGCCGCGTATTCGATGCGGACGAATCACACGGAGCGGCCATCGTGGTTCGCGCAGGCGCACGTCGACATCGCCGGCGCGTTCATCGCGAAGGGTGAGAAGGAACCGTCCGGCGCCGAGCGCACGAATCTGCTGCAGGGCGCGATCGGCGCATCGCGTCGCGCGCTCGCCGTCGACTCAAAAATCGGCGGCGCGAGAGAACTCATCGCTCGCGCCGAAAAACTGATCGCGGCCGATCCGCACGCGGAGCGCGACAGTCATCTGAACGCCGGCACGATGCTCTCGCAACAGGGACGCTTCCCCGACGCGGTCGCGGAGTTCCGCAAAGCGGTCGCCGCCGAGCGCAACTCCGTCGACGCCCACGTCTACCTCGCCCTCGGCATGCTCCAGGCGAACATGAAAGACGAAGCGCGAAACGAATTCGCAGCGGCGAAAACGCTCGATGCCGGCGCCGCGAACGAAGTGCTGACGAAAGCGCTGCAGATGCCGCCGAGTCCCGCGAACTTCGACAGCTTCGTCGCGCGAATCCGTTAACGAGGCACGAACTGCGCGACCGTCTCGCGGATCGCGCGCTTCGTCGCTTCCGCGCTCGACATCTTCGGCGTCCAGCCGAGCGCCGTCATCTTGCGCGTGTCGAGCTTCACCTGCGCGACGTCGCCCCGCCATCCGCGCGAGCCGCCCGTGTACTCGACTTTCACGTCGGCCGGCGCGAGTCCCATCGCCTCGAACGTCCACTCTTTGATCTCGTTCACCGACGTCTGATCGGTCACCGCGAGGTTGTAGTAATTCACCATCGCGCGCGCCGTTTTGTGGCCGAACATCATCCCGTCGAGACAATCTTCGACATGCACGTACGGCTTGGCCTGCGTGCCGTCGCCGAGGATTTTCAGGTACGTCGGATCGTCCTTCAGGCGCAGCACGAAGTCGTGGATCACGCCGTGTGTCGGGTTCGGTCCGACGATGTTTCCGAAGCGAAAGATCCACGAGCGAATGTCGTAGTTATGCGCGTACGCGGTGATCAATCCTTCGCACGCCAGCTTGCTCGCCGCGTAGAGCGAGATCGGCAGCACCGGGCCGTAATCTTCCGGCGTCGGCATCACCGTCGGCTCGCCGTACACCGCGCCGCTCGACGAGAAGATGATCTCTTTCACTTCCGCGCGGCGCATCGATTCGAGCACGTTGTACGTGACGAGCGTGCCGCCCTTCAGGTCGAAGTCCGTGTACTTCGTGCCGTAGCTGATGTCGCTGTTCGCACACAGATGCCACACGCGATCCGGCTTCACCTCGGCGAGCAGCGCCGCGAGCCGGTCGAGATCGAGCAGATCGAACTCGTGAAAGTGAAACGACGGATGCTCGAGCAGCGGCGCGAGGTATTCGCGTTTGCCGAGGAAGAAGTTGTCGATGCCGTAGACCTCGTCGCCGTTGCGCAGCAGACGCGGAATCAGATTGGTGGCGATGAAACCGGCGGCGCCGGTGACGAGGATCTTCACGAGTTTTTCTCCAGTGCGGCGCGAGTGCGCGCCAGTTCTTCAGGCGTTCCGATGTCGAAGAAATTCTGATCGACGACTTCGCATGCGAGCTCGCCGCGCGCGGCCAGTCCGGCGTAAACGATCTCTTCGAACGACGCCGCACCGCTCGGCGGCAGCATGTCGATCGTCGACGCGTTCATCAGCGAAAAACCGGCATCGATGTACGGCAGCTCGGGATCTTTCTTGTCGAAGCGAACGACGCGATCGCCGTCGATGACCGTGTTGCCGACGTAGATGCGCTCGTAAACCGCGAGACAGTTTTCGTTCGCGTGCTCGGCGACGAAACGGTCGTAGTCGAAGCGCCGCAGCACGTCGCCGAACGTGAGAATGAAACGATCGCCAAGGTGTGAGCGCGCGTCGCGGATTGCACCGCCGGTGCCGAGCGGCTCGCTCTCGCGGCTGTACGCGATGCGCACGTCGAAGCGCGAGCCGTCGCCGAAATGCTGCTCGATGACATCGCTGCGATAGCCGGTGAGGAACACGAAATCGCGCAGGCCGCGCGACGCGAACGAATCGACGACATGCTCGAGATATGGCCGGCCCGCCACTTCGATCATCGGCTTCGGCAGCCCGCGCGTTAGCTCGCCGAGTCGCGTGCCGAAGCCGCCGGCGAGGATCGCGACCTTCATCGCGACTTCTTCACCTTCCGCGCGTCCCACAGCCGGCGAAACGTCCACTTCGTGCTGTCCCATCGCTGCAGCGTCGAAGTGCCGACGCGCTCGCGATAGTCGATGCCGATCTCTTTCACTTTGTAGCCGCGGCGATACGGGATGAGCATCATGTCGACCGGCAGCGCCGGCCCTTTCTCGTTCCACTCGATCGCGTCGATCATCGACTTGCGATACGCGCGCATGCCGCTGTGCACGTCGGTGGTTTTGATTCCGTGGAGCACGCGCGCGGTGATCGCGAACAGCCGGTTCGCGAGGTAGTTCGCGAACGGCATCGCCTTCGGCCGCTTCTGAATTCGCGACGCGTTGACGAGGTCGTAGCCTTCATCGATCAGCGCGACGAGCTGCGGGATCGCTTCGACCGGGTACGTGTCGTCGCAGTCGAGCGTGATGACGATGTCGCCGTTCGCGAGGCGCACCGCTTTGTCCATCGCCGGGCCGTAACCCTTCGGCGGAAATTGTTTGAGCACGCGCGCGCCGAGCGACTCCGCGATTTCGGCCGTGCGGTCTTTGCTCGAATCGACGAGGAAAATCTCGGCGTCGGGCGCGACGCGGCGAATGTCGCCGATCACTTTCGCGACCGCGCCTTCCTCGTTCATGGTGATCATCGATACGGTGAGTTTCATCGTTTCCTGCGAGCCTCGAAAATCATCTGGAACGCCAGCGCGCCGGGCCAGAGCCGCGCGATCAGACGCTCGATCGGGTAAATCGTTTTGAGATACAACCGGTACGGCCGCGAGTTCAGCAGCGCGCCCGGATCGCCTTCGCCGCGCGCGAGCAGTTTCTTCGCGAGCGGAACGAACGGCCGCACGAGGCCGGGATTGTACGTCCGGCGCAGCGGCTCGAGCCCCGCTTCCTCGATCATCTGCAGCGCGCTCGACCGCGTGAAAAATCGAAGGTGCGTGCGATCGAGCACGCCGGTTTCATCGTAATGAAAACGACCGAATGCGAGGCCGAGGCGAACGGACCACATGCCGACGTTCGGCAGTGAGATCAGCATGACGCCGTCGTCTTTCAGCAGCGACGCGTATTTGCGCAGCACGCCGGTCGGCCACGCGAGATGCTCGAGCACGTCGGCGAGCACGATCGCGTCGAAGCGGCGGTCGCCGAGCTCGCGCGCGACGTCATCGAACTTCTGCAGATCGAGTTGCACGACCTGCGCGAGTCGAGTCTTCGCGATCGCCGCCGCATCCGCGCTTTCTTCGATGCCGATCACGCGATTGCCGAGCTGCGCGATTCGCTCCGACGTCGCCGCGAAACCGCAACCGACGTCGAGCACGTCGAGACCGCTCCGCCCGTTCCACAGACGCAGCAATCCCCAGTTCACATCTTCGAAGTACTGATACGCGCCGCGCTCGTCCATGTCAGCGCGGCTTTCGTGCGACGAGAAAAAATCCGAGCGCGTCGATCGGATCGTAGGCGATGCGATCGAGCATCCGGCAGATCGCGACGATGACGAACACGGCCGGAATGACGAACGGCAGTGCGAGATAGCGCGGCTTCGCGGCGATCTTCTTTTCGTAGCCGAAGCCGCCCATCCGCTCCTGAATCTCGCCGCCCATCCGCCCGACCGACAGCACGAGATAGCTGGCGAGTTTCTGTCCGATCACGGCCCAGAATCCGCCGCGCGGAAAAAGCTTCACGACTTCGAGTCCGTTCTGCTCCGCGAGCGCGCGCAGACCGTGATGCGTGTAGCGATAGAAATCGTACGGCTCGGAATGCAGCCGGTACGAAAACGGGATCGTCAGAATCAGCACGCCGTCGGGCCGCATGATTCGCGTCATTTCGGCGAACAGCACCCACGGCTTTGCCGCGTGCTCGAGGACCTGCGTGCACAACACGGTATCGAATGATGCGTCATCGAACGGCAGCCGGTCGCCGCTGAAGACGAAATCGACTTTCTCTTTCGACGACCAGACGCTGTCTTTGTACGTTTCTTCGTAGTCGATGCCGAGGTGCTCGGAGACGTGCGGCGCGAACATTTTCTTGTACGGCTTGTCGCCGCAGCCGACGTCGATCAGGCGTCCGTGCGCGAGCGACGCGATCGAGCGCAGACCCTTCTCGAGCAGATCTTTCTCGAGATCGAGCCAGTTGCGGATCGCGCCGGCGATCATCGCGCCAGCGTCGCGGCGAGCTCGATCGCGCGCTCGATGCAGACGTCCGAGTTGATGTAGTCGAACTGCGCGAAGCGGCCGAGGAGATGCATGCCGGTCGCGGCGACCGACTCACGCATCGCGGTGACGTTCGCGCGATAGTCGAGGTCGTAAACGGGATAGCCGTACACGAAGCGCACGACCTTCGTGTAGTTCACGGTCTTGCGATCGAGGAGCTCGATGCGTTCGAGATCGGCGAGCGTTCGCTCGATGATCTGCTCGTCATTCATTTCCCAGATGCCGTCGCCTTCGTTCGTCGTGATCTCCGCCATGAACGCGGTCTGTCCCGGCGGCGCGCACTTTTCGCTGAACGCCTTCGGAAACGATACGCGATGAAACGGGATCTCAGGATCGGGCAGGTAGAGCGCGGTGTACGGATAGCCGCGATCTTCATTCACGCCGACGAGCACGTTGATGAGCGAGTTGTAGCGCAGCTTCGTCGCGAGCTCGCGCGTTTCCTGCGGCGCTTCCGGCCACACCTTCAGCAGTTCGTGGATCGGCAATGTGTTGACTAACGTGTCGTAAGTGCGCACGTCGCCGGTCGTCGACGTGATGCGCCAGCCGTCGCCGTCGCGGCGCACGTCCGCGATCGTCCACTCTTTCTCGATCGAGCCGCGAACGCGCGACGCGAACGCATCGACGAGCGCTTCGAATCCGCCCTCGATCGGATAGTAAAAATGCAGCTGGTGCAGATACCCCTCGGTCGGAATCCCGATCGCCGACTTCAGCACGTCTTCCATCGGCGGCTTCGGAATGCGCGACACGAACTCGAGGCCGATCTTTTTCGGATCGTAGTTCCAGATCTTGCGGTTGTACGGGATGAAGTACTTGTCGCTGATCCCTTCGCCGAATGTTTTGTAAGACCAGTCGGCGAGGTTCGTCGGTTCATCGTTCGCGTGCGGATTCTTCAGGTAGCCGAGGATGCATTCGAACGTGTCTTCTTTCGGGAGCGCCGCGAGGTCGTTCTCGAACGGATACTTCACGAGCGAGCCTTTGAACCAGATCCGATTTTCGCGGCGCTTCTGGTGCACGTTGTCGCCGAGCGCCGCGACCATGATCCCGAGCACTTCCTTGTTCTTCGAGAACATGATGTGCGGGCCGGCCGCGTCGAATGTGAAGCCGTTCTCGATGACCGTCGCGCAGAGACCGCCGATGCGCGAGCGCTTTTCGAGAATGTCGAGATCGTCGTCGAGATACGCGGCGAGCGCGATGCCGGAGATGCCGCCGCCGAGAATGCCGAGGCGTTTGTGAGCCGCGTCGCGCGCCGTCGTCACGAGTCTTCCTTTGCTGCGACGGCGAGTGAGCGAGTCACCGAACGAAATCCGTGGCCCATCTGCGCGACCACTTTCGTGCCTTCCGCTTCCACGGTGTAATGCATGCGCGGCATGCCGTGCTCGAACATGAACTGCTCGAGCTTCGGATGATTCTTCGCGCAGTAAAGCATCAGAAATCCGCCGCCGCCGGCGCCGATGATCTTGCCGCCGAGGACGTTGTGCTTCGCGCGCACTTCGTCGTAGATCGCGTCGACTTTCGACAGCGAGATCTTGTTCGAAAGCTGCTTCTTGTTCTGCCAGTGCTCGTCGAGCATCTGTCCCCATTTATCGAAGTTGCTGCATTCGATCGCTTCGAGGATGCGGTAGCCGAGGTCTTTGATGCGATGCAGCGAATCGGCGACGCGACGATGGTTGACGCTTTCTTTCTGCTGCATCGCGACGTTCTGATCGACGAGCACTTCTTTCGCGTTGCGCAGCGCGCCCGTGTAGTAGATGTGCGTCGACGCGACGAGGTCCGCGATGTCGCCGCTCGACGGCGTGAGCTGCCGCACGCGAACGGTTCCGTCGGTTGCAATCTCGAGGACGGTGAGTCCACCGTACGCGGCCATGTACTGATCCTGTTTCCCGATTCCCTCGCGCAGCACGTTCAGCTCGATGTGACACGCCTCCTCGGCGAGCGCCTGCAGCGGAACGTAATCGCGGCGATCGTGATGCAGCGCGTTGAGCAGCCCGACGAGGTAACAGCTCGAGGAGCCGAGGCCGGTGCCGGCGGGAAGGTCCGCAATCGAAGCGACTTCGAACGTGTCCTGAATGCCGTGCGCCTTCAGCGCTTCGCGCGCGAGCTCGTGGCGCAACTCATCGACGTGATCGACGACTTCGCTGTGCGAGTAATGCAGGCGAATCTGGTGACCGACGATCGGCCGGTTCACCGTCACGTACATGTACTTGTCGAGCCCCATCGCGAAGATGAAGCCGCCGTGCTGCGAGTAGTACGAAGGAAGATCGGTTCCGCCACCGCCGAGCGTGACGCGGAACGGCGTGCGCGTAACGATCACAGACGAAAACCTGCCGCGCTCGCGTCGTTGAAGAACATCTTCACCGTGTCGAGCGAGACGTCTTCGAGATCGCGTCCGACGCCGCTGAGCTTCTTCAGCAGGTCGGAGGTGACGGTGATGATGTGGCAGCCGCACGCGTCGGCCTGAATGATGTTGAGCAGCTCGCGCGGACTCGCCCACAGCAGCTGCGCTTTCGGTTTCTTCTGCACGATCGCGAGCGCTTCGGTCATGAGCGGAACGGGATCGCGGCCGGTGTCGGCGATGCGTCCGGCGAACACGGAGACGATCGCGTCGGTGTTTTCGTCGAGCGCGTCGACGACCGCGCGCACCTGCTCGAGGCTGAGGATCGCGGTGACGTTGAGCTTCACGCCGGCCGACGAAAGGCGTTTGATGAGCGGCACGGCCGATTCGCCTTTCGTGTTCGTGACCGGAATCTTCACGAAGACGGCGTCGCCCCACGTCGCGATGAGTCGCGCCTGACGCTCCATCTCATCGAAGTCGTCCGCGAAGACTTCGAACGAGATCGGCATTCCTTCGACGGCGGCGAGCGCTTCTTTCGCGAATGCTTCGTAATCGTTGATGCCCGATTTGCGCATCAGCGTCGGATTCGTCGTGAAGCCTTTCACGATGCCGCTTTCGCGCGCGGCTTTCATGTCGCCGACGTTCGCACCATCAGCGTAGAGATCAATGCGGAGTTTCACGGACATAGGACGGATCCTGTTGGGCGAGCCACCGGACGAAGTGGGCGAGATCGTCGAAAGACTGATCCGCGCGCTCGGCGCCGCGCTTTGGTTTTGAGCGCGCGTATTGTAACAGCGCGGTTCGGGTGCCGGCTCGGCGCCCGCAGCCGATGTCGCCGTCCTGATCGCCAGCGAACCAGGAGCGACTGAGATCGAGGTCGTACGCCTTCGCCGCTTCGAGCACGAAGTGCGGGCTCGGCTTCCGGCACTCACAAGCGTCCTCGGCGCGGTGATAGCAGTAAAAGAACGCCGTGATCGGCACGTCGCCGAGCTGCCGCAGCAGTTCGGCGTGCACGGCATCGAGATCGTCGCGCGTGACTTTTCCCTTCGCCGCGCTCGGCTGATTGGAGACGACGAAGATGAGATAGCCGAGTTGCGCGGCAGTACGGATTGCGTCAGCGACGCCGGGCATCAGATGTACATCAGACGGCACACGCGGCGATTCCCATTCGTCGTGAGACGGGTAGTAGACGAGGTCGTTCAGCACGCCGTCGCGGTCGAGGAAGATGGCTCGGTTCGTCATCGTAAGTTTGGGATGTGCGTGACCGGCGGCGAGTTCCCGTCGAGATCGACGCCACTCGCCGGCTCACGATATTCAGGCGATACGCCGCGCGGCACGATCGTAACCGGCGCGCTGCTGTTGCTTTCGTTCACGATCGTCACGATCTCGCCGGCACGAAGCGATCGTCCGCCGCCGTTCCACGCGACGTCGTGCGACGCGTGCAGCGTGTACTCGCCGGCGCGCGGCGCCTGCCATTCGATTCGCTGCGACGGCGCGAGCGCGCCGCGCAGGCCGGGAACCCGGAGATCGCGCCACAACGGAACGTAATGCGACGTGACGTACGCGGCGAGATCGCGATGCATCGCCAGCCAGACGCGCACGCCGCCGTCGGTGATGATCGCAGCCGGCGGATCGGACGCCATCTCCGCCGCGCCGTAACGCGCATAACGTCCGCGCGCTTCGAGCACGTTCACGATTCCGCGCAGAAACCAGTGCCGATACGCGGGCTCGCGATGCAGCGCCCAGCCCGCGCCGTCGAACACTTTCGTGCCCGGCGCGGTGACGCGATGAACGTCGCGAATGATCGCGTCCTGATACGCGAAGTCGGCTTCCTTGCCGCGAAACACGGACGCGAAGACGTTCACGCACGACGCGAGAATCAGCAGCGCGACGACGACGCGCCGCGCGCGAATCCGTTCGAGCTCGAGCGCGACGAACGGCAACGCCAACAAGATCGCCGCGCCGAAGTGATAGTTCCAGACGTACTTCATCTTCGCGATGAACAACACGTTGACGATCTCGAGGATCGCCAGGACGAACAGCGCATCACGCCGCCGCAGCGCGCGAATCGTACCGATCGCGCCGGCGATGAAGATGATCAGTGTCGCCGGCTCGCACGACGGCGCGCGAAAATCGAACGGCGGCCAGAAGATGCCGAATGGCACGGCGATGCGGTGCAGGAACGGGTGGGCGGGCGCGGGGGCGAAGGCGTCGGCGAGATAGTTGTCGGTCCAGACGCTTTGCCACGCGATCGCGACGGAGTGGGTCGCGACGAAGTAGCCAACGCAGATCAGCGTCGCGACGGCGGCGCCGGCAACCGCAGGAATCGCGCGGCGTCGTCGCGTGATGACGATCGCGAGCATCGCGCACGCGAGCAGCGGGCCGAATCGCAGGTTCGCGAAACCGGCGAGTGCGATCGCCGCGCCACCCGCGAACGGATGTTCATCAATCAGCGCGAGCGCGAGCACCATCAGAAAACAGCCGAGCGCGTCGATCCGATATTCGACCGCGGCGAGCATGAAAAACGAGCTGCAGAGCGCGAGCAGAATCGCCGACCAGCGCGCCGATTGCGCGATTCCCTGCTTCGCCATCCAGCGCGCGAGCAGCACGAACGTCGCGATCCAGAGCGGCACCTGCACGACGCGCATGAAGACGATCGGCGCGACGCCGTCTCCGCGCGCAAGCCACGAAAACGGCGCGAAGACGAACCACTGCAGCGGCGAGTGATGCTCCCAGAAATCGCGATACGGAACCAGACCGCGGCGCACCCAGTCGGTCGCGCGAAAGTACTCGACCTCGTCCCAGTTCAGCGGATGCAGCCAGAGCAGATTGCCGAGGCGCGCGAGGGCGGCGATCGCGGTGAGGACGATGAGCGAACGGCGCGACACGGCCCGAGTATAGGCAGTGCGGTAGGATTCGCGGCCATGACATTCGCCCGCTCGTTCCTCGACGAATCGACCGAAATCCTGCGCCGGCTCGACGCCGATGCCATCGACCGGATGGCGGAAGCGCTCGCTCGCGTGCGCGACGGCGGCGGCCGGCTGTTCATCGTCGGCGTCGGCGGCTCGGCCGGTCACGCCAGTCACGCCGTCAACGACTTTCGCAAGATCTGCGCGTTCGAGGCGTACACGCCGACCGACAACGTTTCCGAGCTCACCGCGCGCATCAACGACGACGGCTGGGAAGAGTCGTTCTCATCGTGGCTGCGCACCTCGCGGCTCAGCGAGCGCGACGCGATCCTCGTCTTCTCCGTCGGCGGCGGCAACGTTGAAAAGAACGTCTCCGTGAATCTCGTCCGCGCGATCGATGAAGCGAAACGAGTCGGCGCCGCGGTCTTCGGGATCGTCGGCAAAGACGGCGGCTACACGAAGACGTCGGCTAACGAATGCGTCGTCGTGCCGGTGCTGAATCAGAGTCACATCACGCCGCACACGGAAGGACTTTGCGCGGTGATCTGGCACGCGCTCGTTTCGCATCCGGCGCTGAAGGCGTCGCAGACGAAATGGGAGTCGGTGCGGTGACGCGCTCTTGACGAACGGCGCCGCGGCCGCGCGCTCGAAGCGCTCGATCGCGCTGCGCTTCGTCGTTTCCGTCACCGTCTTCGCGTGGATCGCGTCGCGCATCGACTGGCGCGCGGTCGCGTCGTTCGCGCGGCACATCAGCATCGCCTGGACGCTCCTCGCGTTCGCCGCGTTTCTGCCAACGCTGCTGCTCAACACGCGCCGCTGGCAAATCCTGCTGCGCGGCCAAAACGTCGCGCTGCCGTTCGCGCGCGCGTTCGAGCTGATGATGATCGGCCAGTTCTTCAACGCGTTCCTGATCGGCACGACCGGCGGCGACGTGGCACGCGCGATCTACCTCGGACGCGAAGAAAGCGACGGCAAAACCGCCGGACTCTCCGTCATCGGCGATCGTCTCCTCGGCGCCGCCGCGCTGTCGACGCTCGTGCTGATCGTCGGCGCGATTCGCTTTCGCTTCTTCACGTCGAACGCCGCTGCACAAACGATCTTCGCGGCGGCGATGCTGCTCGCCGCGGGCGTCCTGTTCGCGACGCTCATCGCCGCATCACCGCTCGTCGATCGAGTGCGGCGACTCGCGTCGTGGCGCGCGCCGCTCGCCAATCGCTCGATCGTCGCGCGCGCATACGTGCTGAGTATCGGCAGCCATCTCATCCACATGCTGCTCTCGTACAGCGTCGCGCGCGCGGTGCAGATGCCGATCGATTTCGTCACGCTGATCACGATCTCGCCGCTCGTCGCGCTGCTCGCGTCGCTCCCGATCTCGATTCAGGGCCTCGGCATTCGCGAAGGCGTGTCGACGGTGCTGTTCGGCGTCGCCGGCGTGCGCGCGGAACAGTCAGTGCTCTTCGCGCTCGGCCTGCTGCTCGTCACGCTCGCGTGGAGCGCGATCGGCGGCGTGATCTTCGTCGCGCGTCCTCAGGCGAGAGCGCGATAGAGCTCGACCCAGCGATCGACGATCTCTTCCGTCGACGGCATCGTCAACACGTTGGCGTTTTCGCTGCGCGGACGAACGCGCAGGAGCGCATCGCGCAGTCCGTTGACGTCACCGGGCGCGAAGGTGTCGACTCCACGCGGGTCGAGCACGCCATCGAGCTCGGGAATCGCGCCGGCGATGACGGGACAGCCGGCGAGATTCGCTTCGAGCAGCAGACTCGGATAGATCGTCGTGCTCGTCGCGCTGCGATACGGCAACGCGAGCGCGTCGATGTCGCGCAGCACGCGCTCGACCGGCACGAGTCCATCGAAAAGCTGAATCGCGTCGAGGTTCAGCCGGTTCACGCTTTTGATGACGGCCTTCGCGTTTCCGTCGCGCGAGATCGCGAGCAGCAAGCGCAGTTCCGGTCGCTGCCGGTGCGCGGCTACGAACGCGTCGACGAGATCGCCGACACCTTTCACCGCGTGACAGTGACCAACGTACGCGATCCAAATTTCACCGAGCTTGCGAGTGAACGGCAACGGGCGCGGATCCGAATCCTCTGGCGCGAACTCAGAGACGTTCGGCACCTCCGCGACGCGCTGATAGCCGATCGCGCGCAGCTCCGCGGCGAGCAGTGGATACGTCGCGACATGCGTGGCGTTCGAGCGCGGACCGAGCGGCGTCCAGATCGCGTTGTTCAGCACGAGCCGCGGCGCGATGTGCATCGGATCGTCGCGCAGCGCGCGGAAATGCGCGGCGTCGAATCGCGTGCATCGTGCCTCGTACTGCACGACGAGTTTTTCCCACGGCGCGCCGATCAGCCGCAGCCAGCCGCTGAACGCCGGCGACGGCAACACGACGTGCAGCACCGCGTCGTCACCGGCGTTTTTTCGCGCGTCGC
>Ga0070701_10000159_pt1 | contig 20859 bp, 15 predicted proteins | sample KBSK5102metaG_FD_65451 | JGI IMG/M metagenome (GOLD analysis project Ga0070701, IMG submission 65451) | Corn, switchgrass and miscanthus rhizosphere microbial communities from Kellogg Biological Station, Michigan, USA - KBS K5-10-2 metaG | ecosystem: Host-associated > Plants > Roots >... | reverse complement strand
TGCCGTTCGCGACGACCGGCGACGACCAGCCGGCTGCCTGAGGCGCGGAGCCGTAGTTGCGCACGTTGCGAACCGGCTGACCCTGCGTCGGATCTTCCCATCGGCAGTTCGTTTTCCAGACGAGCGTCATGTCCTCGGTTCTCAGGCAGTACACCGCGCCGTCGAACGCGCTGAAGTAAACGCGTCCGTTCGTCACCGCCGGTGTGCAGCCCATTCCGCAGAAGCCGTGCGAGTCGCGCTCGTCGACGTCGATGATCCAGTCGAACTGCGCGACCGTTTGTCCGCTCTCGATGTCGATCTTGAGCATCGTGCCGCCGTTCGACGACCGTACGCCCGGCGTGTGACTGTTCGCGAGACCGACGTAGATGAAGCCGTCGACGATCGCAGGCGTCGAGAGAATCGAGCCGGGCACGTTGATCGAATGCGTGTTCGTCAGCTTCGCGACCGTCTCGCTCTTGATGTTCGTGTCCGTGACTTCGCCGGTGTGCGCCGGATCGCCGTGAAACATCCACCAGTTCTGCTGCTGCTGCGCCATTTATCGTTCCTTTCGCATCAATGCGGCCGGCGGTTGAGACCCCAGCTGAAGTCGGTGATTGCGGCGTTGTAGTGGCAGCGCATGCAGCTGTTCCCGCCCGCGCCATTTGCATCCTCGGCGGATTGAAAATACGTTTCGAGCGCGACGTTCACCGCTCCGTCCTGCGGGAACGGAATGCCCGACGCGCACGGATACGTGCCGCGATCTTCCGGCGGCTTGAATCCTTTGTCGCTCGTCGGCCACTGCGTGATGACGAGCTGATAGAACGCCCACGGCGTACCGGCGAGCGCTTTCTGAAAGGTCGCGTTGACGTCGACGGTCGACGCGCCCGCGGGCGTCGTAGGAATCGGATTCAGTCGCGCTGCATTCACCGGCACGCGCTTCGCCGGATCCGGCTCGAGCGTCAGCGACTGCGGTCGATTCGAGAAGCCGTGTGCCTGGCTGCAATTCGTATCCGTGCACGCCGGCAACATTCCGGGACGCTCCGGCGTCGAGAGGTTGTCGACCTGCTCGAACGACGACCAGATCCACTCGCCGAATCCCTGCAGTTTCTGCACGACGTGAAAGCCGACGAGTCCCACCGACTTCATCGAGCACTGCTTCGTCGACGGGTCATAAACCTCGGCAGGCACGACGTAATACCGGCTCTGATCGGCGGCCGGCACGGAGCTCATGTCGCGCCACGCAGCCTTCAGCATGATCGCGCCGACGTGCGCAGGATTCGCGGTCGTCGACGGCATCGTCTGCTGCTTCGGCGGACTGAGGTTCTTCGCGAGATAGAGCCACGATTTCGGATCGGCGTCGGTGCCGCGCATGAAGTCGTACGCGTCGCGGCCGTAGCGCACTTCATAAAAGATGTAGTTGCGCGCCGCGTCGACCAGCGGGAACGAGAAAGCCTGCACGCCGTCGTTCAGAACCGTGTTGCCTTTCGACGACATCACGAGCCGCTTCTCGCCGGGTTTACCGGCGCTGCATTGCGCCGGGACATGGACGTCGTACGAATCGAACGGCGTAGGGCGCGCGCTGCCCTGATTGAAGAGCTCCCAGTTCGCTTTGTACGTGCCCCAAACCGTCGGCGTGCCGTTCGGCGCTTTCAAAAACGCGCTCGCGTTTCCGGGCTGATCGGGATTGCCGCGACCGGTCGTCGACGCGGGCCAGTTCAGCGCGACGAACTCTTCCCACGAGTACCAGTCGAAATCAGGTCGTATCTGCTCGGGTGAGTTGATCTGCGCCGGCAGCGGAACGCTGAGCGGCATGTTGCCGCTGACGACGACGGCCGGAATCTTCGACTCGCCGCCGGACGTGGTAGTCGTGCCACACGGACCTGCGGCCGTCGTCGTTGCGGCGGCGGTTTTCGGCGTCACCGTTTCGGTCGTCGCCGATGTCGAGGAAGACGTCGACGTCGTCATTTCGCCTTTGCACGCGAACATCAGAATGAGAACGGTCAGCAGCGGGCGTTTCATCATCATCATCAATCCTCAGAAGGTCCACGTGACGCCGAGGCGGAGGCTGCGGCCGGGAGCTGGATACTCGAGCGGCGTCGGTTGTCCTTTGAAATCGGCGAGCACGTATCCGAGCTCGTTGTAGCGCGCGTCGGTGGCGTTGATGACGTCGGCGCTGATGCGCGCTGCGCCGATTGCACGCGAGATGCGGAGGTCGACGCGCGAGACATCCGGCTCCGCGAAGACACCTGCATCATCGAGAAAACGTCCGTGCATGTATCGATAGACGACGTCGAGTGACACGGCGTGCGGAAGTTGCGCGGAAATCAGCGCCTGCGCGACGTGCTCCGGAATGTTCTTCAGCTGCTGATCGCGATTCGCTTCATCGACGACGCTCGTCCACGCGTACGTGAATGCCGGCGTGATGCGCGCGAACGTGCCGAGTGAAATGCTTGCTTCGACGCCGCGATGAATGCTGCTGCCGATGTTGCGATAGCTGAAGGTCGACGGATCGAAATCGATCTCGTCGCTCACGTTCATTCGATACGCGACGAGCGACCACTTCGCGCCGCGATGTGCGCCGCTCGCGCCGGCTTCGAGATTGCGCGCGCGCTGCGGTTTGAGGTCGGGATTCGAGATCGTGAACGTGCCGCCGCGAAAATCGGGGAACGGCCGCGGATCGAAACGCTGATCGAGCGTCGGCGCTTTGAATGCGCGCGAGAGCTGGATGAAGAACGATGCTTCGCCGGCTGCGACGGTGAATGCGGCGCGCGGCGACGTTGCGGACGAATCGCTGCTCGCGCCGAAATCATCGCGAATCGAATCGCGGCGCACGCCCGCGGTGAAGCGACAATGCGAGCAGACGTTCCACGAGCCGCTGACGAAGAGACCTGCGTCGCGGCGCGTTCCGTTCTCGCTCGCGGTGCGTTTGCCTGCGCTGAAGTAATCGCCGTCGAGCGATGCGTGATCGAGGTCGACGCCCGCGTGAATGCTGCCTTTGAGGATTTCGCGCGTGACGTCCGCGGAAACGCCGGCGTCGTTCGTCGACAGCTCGCGCAGCGCGGTGTTGCCGAAGCCTGGCGCGAGAAGCAGCGTGCGCAGGTTGCTGCTCGTGCGCCGCGCCGCGTGCGCGATCACGTGCAGCGGCGAGCTGCCGAAAGAGTCGTACGCGGCCGAGAAGCGATCGCGCGTCGTCTCCTCGCGATCGTTGCGAAAGAGCGGATCGGACTGCGTGCGATCTGCTTCGACTTGTGCGCGTGTGAGCGGTCCCGGCTCGCGACGATCTTTGCGCGCGATCGAAAGCGTCAGCTGCCAGCGCGACGTATCGAAGAGGCGATCGAGTGTGAGTGCGAGGCCGCGATCGTCGCGCGCGGCGTGATCGCGAAAGCCATCTGTTTCCGTCACGTCGCCGCGAATGCCGAGGTGAAAATTGTGGCTGAGGTCCGCGGTGTAGCCGAGTTCCGCGCCGCGCGAACCGAACGCGCCGGCGGTGAGATGGAGATCGCCCGGTTTGTCCGCAGTGTCGCGTCGCGTGAAGAGTTGGATGACGCCGCCGAGCGCCGCGTCGCCCCACGCCGCGGACGCGGGGCCGTGGACGATCTCGATGCGCTCGATGCCGCCAAGGCGGAAGCGGGACCAGTCGGCGAGTCCGGATTCGCGGTCGCCGACCGGCGCGCCGTCGACGAGCAGCTTCACGTACTCGACTTCGCCGCCGCCGAAGAATCCGCGCGAGGTGATCATCGGCGTGCCGCTCGCGGCGCCGTCGAACATCATCGTGATTCCCGGCACCTGCGCGAGCGCTTCCGAGAGCGTTTCCGCCGGCTTTTTCGCGAGCTCTTCGCGCCGCATGACGGTCACGGCGGCGGCCGTTTCCGCGACCGGCTCCGCTTCGCGCTCGACGGTGATGACCGTCTCCACGCGCGCTTTCGGCGGCGCCTGCGCGTCGGCGGCGAAGGCAAGCAGCATCATGACGGCGGGGACGACCATCACTGTGAGGAGTGACGGAAATGATCGGTTCCCTACCGGGACATTTCAAGTTCGATCTTCGTCGTGACGCGAAACGTCAGCGAACGTAGCCGAGCGCGCGCAACCTGCGCATCATCTCCGGGTCGATCGCATTCGCGGGCGCGGCCGCGTCGATCTTTCGGAGCGACGCGCGCCACGCCGCGATCTCGGCAGCCATCCGCTGCGAATTCGCATTCGGCGCGAGGTTGTGCGTCTCGCCCGGATCGGCCGCGAGGTCGTAGCTTTCGACGCTGCCGTCGATGTTCACGATCGTCTTCAGCGTACCTTCGATCTTTGCGGTGCCGGCGCGGCGCGACGGGAGCGTGGCGTCGGGTCCGCGCATCGGGAACGACTCGGTGATGATCGCGGACGGCGCAGCCAGCGAGGAGAGCATCGGCCACGTGCGCAGCAGGCTGACGGGTGTCGTCACGACATCGCCCGTTGTCTGACCCGGCTCTTTCACGATCAGCGGCACGCGTGTTTCGTGGTCGTAGTTCGTGAGGCCGTGCGTGATGACGCCGTGCTCGCCGAACGACTCGCCGTGATCGGCGAGGATGATGATGCGCGTCGAATCGTAGACGCCGCGTGCGCGCAGGGCGCCGATGACGCGATCGATTTGCGCGTCCTCGTACGCGATCGCGCCGTCGTATTGCGAGATGAGGTGCTCGCGCTCGCGCGGTGTGATCGACGGTTTACCGTGTGTGAAATCGTCGATCAGCCGTTGTTCGAGATCGGTCCGTTGAGCCGTGTCGCGGCCGGGGAACATCGCGTCGTACGGAGCCGGCGGCATGTATGGATGGTGCGCGTCGACATAGTTGAGAACGAGAAAGAACGGCCGCCGTTTCGCGGTCGCGCGGTCGAGATATCGGATCGCGACGTCGCTGATGTCCGCGCCGTCAGCTGAGAGGAGACGCGCGCGCCGGGGCAGAGCGACGAAATGCGAAATGAGCGCGGAGACGCCGGAGCGCAGATAGAAATTTGCCGCGATTCCGAACGGCATCCACGGCGGTCGCATGTCGAGGTACTGGAAGCCCTGATCGAGACCGAAGGCTTCTCCAAGGTACGCGTTTGCCGCGATGCACGCGGTGGCGTAGCCGCGTGTGCCGAGGATTTCCGCGGCGGTCAATGCTCGCGCGGGGAGCGGCCGGCCGAACGTCCAGCCTGCGTCGTAGTGCGCCGTATGTTCGCTCGCAAAGAGGCCGGTGAAGAGCGACGCGTGCGAGGGCAGCGTCATGTTCGACGTTGCGTACGCGCGCGAGTAGAGCGTCGCCGACTTCGCGAACTGCGCGAGGTGCGGCGTCGTGTTCCGTGAGTAGCCGTATATCGGAAGGTGATCGGCCCGGACGGTGTCCATCACGATCAGCAGGATGTTCGGCGACGCAACGCGTGGCGGCGGCTGCGCCGGCGCGAGGTCGCGCGGTGGCGGCACGTTGACGAACATCGCGCCGAGCATCATCAGCAGGAAGATCGTCAACGTTGCCGGCGGCTTCAGTGACCATCGCAATTTGGCGCTCAGGAAACCGAGCAGCATGACCGCGACGAGTGTTCCGGCGGCGAGCAGCGCTTTCGTTCGAAATGAGTACGCGAATGCGAGCTCGCGTGCGATCCAAAGCGGTGCGAGCAGCAGCAGACTCGCGATCCACGGACTCCTTCGGAACAGGGCGATGACGATCGCCGCGCTCACGAGTGGAACCGCGAGCTGCGGACCGGTGAACGCGCAGACGGCGTTCGCCGCAAACGCGATCGCGAGTCCGGCGACGGCGAAGCGACCGAGCAGCGCGCCGATCAGCGGGTAGAGAAGCAACAGAAGGAGCGTGTAGCGATCGTCGGGCGGGAGAAAAAGCGGGGTGAGGATCGCGAACAGCGCTTCGAGCGTGCCGTACGCCGCCCAGACGGCGGCGCCGCGAAGTCGCACACTGCCCTCGAAAGGTTCGCGCGGCACGTGAGTCTCAGGCGGGAATCGGAGGGGTTGATTTGGTCGGGCAGGGGGGATTTGAACCCCCGACCACCTGAACCCCATTCAGGTACGCTACCAGGCTGCGCTACTGCCCGACTTGCGCGGGATCGTACCACGCGCGAATTGCGCTAACCGCTGAGCCGCAGACGTATTCCGATTCCAAACCGCGGCTTCGTGCCATCGCCGGCGACCTCAAGTAAAGTAGTCGAATGATTATCTCCATCATCAACCAGACCCGCGGGGAGATCTCTGACGCCGACCTGCTCGCTGCCGTTCGCGCCATCAACCAGCAGATCGAATACGACTTCACTCCTTACTGGAGCATGAGCGCGATGCTGCGGGTCGAAGGAACTCTGCTGCAGCAGCCGCGTGCGAATACGGCCGCGGCGGTGATGCGAGGAGACGCCGTCATCTACGTTTCGTCGCAGACCGCCGACAGCGATCCGGAAGGCTTCCACGACCGCAACTATCGCGGCATTCCGTACGGCGTCGTCTACTCGGACGTCAGCGAGAAGATCGGCGATCCGTGGCAGGTCACGCTCTCGCACGAAGTGATCGAGCTGATCGCCGATCCGCAGGCGAACAACTACGTGCAGGGTCCGAAGCCGGGCGACGCGCGGAAGAAAGTCTTCTTCTGGTTCGAGCTGTGCGACGCGGTTTCGTCGCAGACCTACGAGATCGCCGGTGTGCCGCTGCAGAACTTTCTTCTCCCCGCGTACTTCGAGCCTCCCGTCCCCGGCGCCCGCACCAACTTCCTCGGCACGAAGCTGCGGCCGTTCGGCATCGCGCCGAAGAGCTACGTCGGCTACTACAACCCGGAGACGCGGCAGCAGGAGACGAAAGATTCAGATGCGGAAGGGAAGCGCCGCCGCACGATGAAAAGCCGGCTCGCGGTCAGCCGGCCGAACCGGCGCCGCAGCGCGTAAACGATCAGAGCGGCTGCGTCGCCCAGAGGATCAGGTATTTCGTGATCTCGATGTTCTTCGCGGCCGGCGTGATCGTCATCTCTTCGATCGATCGCGCTTTCGACGTCAATTCTTCTCGCCGCGATTCGAGCTCGCGGTCCCACGCTTTCTGGATCTGCGCGATGTTCTCGAGGTAGTCGACTTCGCGCACGGAATGCGGCGTGTCCTGCACCGCCGCGGGACGGCCGCTCGTGATGTTGTACAGCGCCTGGCCCCATGCGACGTTCACGTCCATGATGCCTTCTTCGTTCACGTCCTCGTTCTTGTCTTCGTGCTCGCGTTGTTCGCGCTCCGACTTTTCGCGCAGCTGATCGATGCGGCGGCGGAACGTGCTTTCGAGGCGCTCCGACTGCTCTTCGAGCATCCGGTTCGCCGACTCGAGGCAGCGCTCCAGGAACGCATCGCGCGACTCGTTCGCCTGCGACCACAGCGCAAAGGCGGGGTTGTGGAAAATGTGCAGCTTCTCGGTCTGCTCGACGAATTGGCGGAACGCATCTTCCGACTGCGTCGCGCCCTGCATCAGCGCTTCCGCGCTCGCGACGGTATCGATCATGTGCCGCGGCTCGGGAACGGCGCGAATGTCGAACGTCTCCGGCGTCACGGGACGCGCCTGCGACCAGTCGACGGAACCATCCGTGCCGTTGATCGGCGCGACGTACGAACGAACCGTCGTCTGATGAATCCCGCTGCGCGATTCGCTGTGCGTGATCACGCCTTCCGCGAGCAGATACGGTTTGTAATCGCCGTGTCCGCCGTAGACGTAAAGCTGTTCGAGTGATTCAGCGGGACGCGCCATCAAACGTCCGCGCGAGAAGCTGAACGTCGACTGCGTGTCGTCGCTGATGTCGATCGTCAAACCGTGCGCGACCGGCACCGCTTCGACGATCCGTCCCGGCGCTGCGGCGAGCGCGCGGCGAACGTCTTCGCGCTTGTCGGCCGGCATCAGGAACACGATGCAGCCACCGCCGCCGGCGCCGCACACTTTGCCGCCCCACGCGCCGGCGTTTCGCGCGGCGTCGATTGCGGAGTCGAGCTCCGGCGTCGAGATTCCTGCGATCAGCGCTTTGCGGTTTTCCCACTCCGCGGCGAGCGCTTCACCGGCGCCCTGCATGTCGCCGGACTCCAGCGCTTTTTCCATCGCGATCGCGGTCTGCGCGATCTTCTCGAGGCCGTCGTGCACGTTGCCTTCACGATCGATCTGCTGCTTGTACATCTGCCAGTTGTTCGTGCCGGAGAAATGCGCGACGCCGCTGTAGTGCAGCAGGAAATGTTCGGAGAGCTGCGCGATCGGCAGCGAGATCGGATGCCGCGACACGACTCCCGGATTCAGATGCAGCGCCGCGAGTCCGCCGTAGACCGGCGGGTAGTAATCCTGAATGCCCGCGGGGCCGCCGAGCAGGCGCGTTTCGAGGTCGCGGACGAGGACGATGAGCGCGTCGCCTTCGACCGGCGAGCGGGCGATCTCCGACAGCGCGCGCACGAGTGTGATCGTCAGTGCGGAGGAGCCGCCGAGGCCGGAGCCGCGGGGGGCGTCGGTGCGGGTGGTGATGCGGATGCCGGTGAGATGGAAGTGCTCGAGCGCGCGATGAATGAGCGCTGCTTTCGGATCGGCCGCGAGCTGCGCGAGCGACTCGTAGCGCTTTTTGTATTGCTGATCCGTCAGATTGATTTCGATTGCGCCGTCGCCGGTCTCAACGACCTCGGACTCCGCGTGATACGAAATCGCGACGTTGACCGTGCGTGCGCCGGGATGGAAAAGATAGAGCGGCCAGAGGTCGAGGGTGCCCCCGGCCAGATCGGCGCGCACCGGCGCGCGGACAGTGACTTTCTTCATGTGGGGACCCCGTCTCTGCTAGAAGAGTGCCCGTCGTTTCGCGGCCACTCGGGCGAGTTGCGGGGCGGGCGCGGCGAGTTTCGGGACGAGTTGTACGACGCGCGCGCGGAACTGGTGCAGCGACTCGCCGCGCAGCGGATCGGGAGTGATCGATTTGAGCTTCAGAGGATCGAGCCACGTGCCGCCGTCCGACACGCGATAGTCGAGATGCGGTCCCGTGGCGAGACCGGTCATGCCGACGTAACCGATGACGTCGCCCTGCGTCACTTTCGTGCCCGGACGAACGCCTTTCGCGAAGCGCGACAGGTGGAGATACGAAGTTTCGATGCGCGAGCTGTGGCGGATGCGAACGAAGTTCCCTTCGCCGCCGCTGTAGCGCGCTTCGACGACGACTCCGTCAGCAGTCGTCATGACCGGCGTTCCCGTCGGCGCGCCGTAATCGACGCCGTGGTGCGGACGGAAGTAGTGCAGCAGCGGATGGAAGCGGTGATTCGAGAACGTCGACGTGATGCGCGAGAACTGCAGCGGCGCGCGGAGGAACTGTTTGCGAAGCGGCGTGCCGGTGCGCGAGTAGTAGCCGCCGTGACCGAGCGCCGACTCATCGCGGAACGCTTCGAAGGTCTGGCCGTCGTGAGTGAACGTCGCCGCGACGATCGGACCGTAGCCGATCGCGTCCGCGCCTGAGTAACGCTTCTTCACGACGAGCGAAAACGAATCGCCTTTGCGCAGCGCGAAGAAGTCGATGTCCCACTGGAACACGTCGACGAGCTGCTGCACCAGCTGGGGACTTTCACCCGCCGTGCGCAGCGCTTCGTACAGCGACGAGTCGATGTTCGCGGCGACGGTCGTTTCGATCTCGCGCTGCGTCGCTTCGTGCGTCGTGACTTCGAATCCGTTCGCGGTGCGGACGGCGTCGACTTCGCCCCAGCCTGTGACTTTCATCTCGACGCTGTCGACGTCGTGCGCCGCGTCGTAGTGAAAGCGGACGAGGTTGCCCGGACGAAGGCGGCGCAGGTCGAGCACTTTGCCGAACTGCGCGTTCAGCGTTGCGGCTGCGCTGCGCGACATGCCGCCGGCGGTGAGCACCGCGTCGAGCGTGTCGCCGTCCTCAACGGTGAGGATGATCGAATGTTCGGGGAGTGAAGCGGAGGAGAGAACCGAAAGCTCGTCGTAACGAACGGCCGGGAGTGCGCTCGGCATTGCGCTCGCGGCGACGACGGACGGCGATCCGTTCGACACAGATCCCTTCGACGGTACGCCGACGGTCGTGTTGACGCTGGCGAGGAGGAAAGGAATCGCGACGGTTGCGACGATCGCAAGATACCCGCGAGGTGCTCGCGACCGCGCTGATTTTTCAGGCAGCCCGAACCATCGCGGCCGGCGTACTCCCCCACCCATACCTTCGCCTCTGGCGAGTTGTTTCTTCATGAAAGCGGACTTCAGTGTGGCAACGTGGACGAATGCCGGCCGCATGGTAGCAGACCGGTTGTTGCGAGCTGCTGCAGCGCTATTCGCCGGAGGTGCCGGCGGGCTTGAAATCGAGCTCGTGCACCGAGGATTTGGAGTCGTCGCGGACGGGGCCGGCTTTCTGGTAGCCGGGAGGGACGCGGAACGTGCCCGGGCCGACGATCGTCTTGCGAATCGCGGAGATCGTCATCTCTTTCGTCGTGATCTGCGTGCGCTCGAGCTTCAGCTTCGAGCCCGCTTCGACGTTTTTAGGATCGATGCTCGCCGTCGTGGTCACGTGGACTTTCTGGTGGAGCGCGAAGCCGGGAACTTTCGTCGTTTCGACGTCGATCAGCTGATCGAGATCGGGGTTGCCGGTGCGGATGCCGCCCGTCGCGAGGTAATCGGCGGTGACGTCGTCGAAATCTTTCGTCACCCACTTGTCGATGATCGTCTGCACCGACTGGCGGATCGGCATCGCGCCGATCGAGAGGGTGATGTCGTAGCTGACCTGCACGCGATAGTGATCGGTTGCGTGCTCGGCGATGACCGGGTGATCGGCGAGCATCTCGCTGTTCGATTTGAAGTTATCGACTTTGATGTTCGTCGCGCCGATGGCGGTGGCGACGTTGCCGGCGTTGACCTCGACGTACGACTTTTTGTCAGGATTGACGAAGGTCATGTTGCGCGAGCCGTTCGTCGTGATGAGGTAGGTTCCGGCCGGGTAGGCGCTGCCGGAAGTGAATTCGATGCGGGAACGGTCGCCGTCGATGATCGCCTCGCCGCCGAAGTCGGTCGAAGGCATCGACTCGATCTGCGAGTGCATCGTCTGGCGGAAGTCGTACCGAATGGCTGCGACCGCCGCCCGTTCGGCCATCGGAACTGCAACGATCGCAAGCGTCAGCGCCAGCAGATTCCTGTTCATAAATAACCTCCGTGTTTCGAGAGTATACACAACGAACTCAGGAAATTTTGCACGCGGCGGCGGCCGTTGGGCACCGCATGTCCATGCGTACCCTGATCGTCGCCGCCGCCTGTGCGGCTCTCGCAACCGTTCCTGTGCATGCCGCGCCGAAAGGCGAGACGCTCGAGCAGGTCGTCAAAAAGGTCCAGCAGCAGCAGAAAAAGACCACGACGCTGCAGGCGAATTTCCGGCAGGAGAAAGAGCTCGCGCTGCTGTCGAAGCCGGAAGTCTCGACCGGCACGTTCGTCTATTCGAAGCCGAACAACGTGCTCTGGACGTACGCCGCGCCGAAGCGCGTGACGATGCTGATCTCCGGCGGCGTGCTGACGACGTACTACCCCGATCTCAACAAAGCCGAGAAGATCGAGGTGAAGCGTTTCGAGGATCAGATCTTCAAGTACATGGGCGCGAGCGGCGCGATCGACGAGCTCGGCCGCTACTTCAACTTCACCTTCACCGACCGCGCGACCGAGCCCGGTTACCTGCTCGACCTCCAGCCGAAAAGCGCCGGCATCGCAAAGCGCGTCCGCCACATCCGGATCTGGATCGACAAGAAGACGTACCTGACGAACAAGGTCGAGTACACGGAAGGCGACGGCGACATCACCCGCTACGAGTTCACGAACATCCGCGTAAACGACACCGTCGAGCCGACCCGCTTCACGCTGAAGCTCCCCGCGGGTACGCGGGTTGAGCAGATGAAGATCCAGTAGTTTCAAGTGCTGAGGACTGAGGACTGAGGACTGAGTAGCTCCGCGCGAATCTCGTTCCGCGTCCTCAGCACGGACGGCGCTGCCCGGCGAGGTGAGCTCGTGACGCGCCACGGCACCATTCAAACGCCGGTGTTCATGCCCGTTGGCACCCTCGCGAGCGTAAAAAGCCTCACGACGCATCAGCTGAAAAACCTCGGACTCAGCACTCAGCACTCAGCACTCAGCACGGGCGAAGCACTCAGTCCTCAGTCCTCAGTCCTCAGTCCTCAAATCATCCTCAACAACACCTACCACCTGATGCTCCGCCCCGGCATCGAGCTGCTGGAGCGTCTCGGCGGCGTCCACAAATTCATGAACTGGGATCGCGCGGTGTTGTCCGACTCCGGCGGATTTCAGGTCTTCTCCCTCGGCGCGATTCGGAAGATTCGTGAAGAAGGGGTCGAGTTCCGCAGTCATCTCGATGGCTCCGCGCACTTTCTCTCGCCCGAAGTTTCCGTCGGGATTCAGACGCGCATGGGCGTCGATATCGCCATGGCTTTCGATGAATGTCCGCCGTACGGGCTCTCGCACGCGGACACCGAAAAATCGATGGAGCTGACGCATCGCTGGGCGAAGCGCTCGCTCGCGGCGCGCACCGGCGCGTCGGCGCTCTTCGGCATCGTGCAGGGCGGCACGTACGAAGATCTCCGGACGCGCAGCGTCGAAGCGATCTCGGCGCTCGACTTCGACGGCGTCGCGATCGGCGGCGTCTCCGTCGGCGAACCGAAAGAAGAAATGCTGAAGGTCATGCGGCACACCGCGCCGCTCCTTCCCGTCGATCGTCCTCGCTATCTCATGGGTGTCGGGACGCCCGAGGATTTGCTCGACGGCGTCGAGGCGGGCATCGACATGTTCGACTGCGTGATGCCGACGCGGAACGCGCGCAACGGCTCGATCTTCACGAGCATCGGCAAGGTCGCGATCAAGAATGCGAAGTACGCGGCGGACGAGCGACCGCTCGATCCGAACTGCTCGTGCATCACCTGCGCGACCGTCTCCCGCGCGTACCTCCGGCACCTCTTTCAGACCGGTGAGATCGCCGCGTCCGTTTACAACACGATCCACAACGTGGCGTTCTACCTTGACTTGATGCAGGGCATTCGGCAATCTATTGCGTCCAATTCTTTCGGGGCTTTCCGCGAAACCTTCCTGTCGCGGATGCGAGGTGGCGAAGCGGACAGTCAGTAACGTCCGCGCCCCGAGGATCAGCGAGAGAGGCTCAATGACTGCGATTGCTCTGCTTCAAAGCGCCCAATCGACGGCGATCTTCAACATCGTCGCGTTTGGCGGTGTCTTTCTCGTCTTCTACTTCCTCGTCATTCAGCCGGCGGGCAAGCAGCGGAAGAAGACCCAGGAAATGCTGAACTCGCTGAAGAAGGGTGATCGCGTGATCACTTCCGGCGGGATTTACGGGACGATTCAGGGTGTTGAGCCGGAAATCGTCCATCTGAAGATTGCCGAGAATGTAAAGGTGAAGGTCTCGCGTTCTGCCGTCACCGCTGTGATTACCGGCGAGGCGGCGGAGTAGTTCGGCCTCGCCCGCTCCCTGGAGGAATCTGTGAACAGAAGTCTGATCTGGAAACTCGTGTTGATCGTCGTTGTCCTCGTCGGCTTTACCGCGGCGATCATCCCGACGAAAGACAACCCTGAGCCGATCCGTCGCGGACTCGACCTCAAAGGCGGCACGCATCTCGTCATGCGCGTGAACGTCGGTGATGCCGTCCGCCTCGAGACCGATCAGGCGATGGAAACCTTCAAGAATCAGGTGAAGAAGCTCAACACCGTTCCGGTGCCGACGACGCGTCGCATCAACGACGCGACCTTCACCGCGGCTGTCCCGGCAGGCGGCACCACCGCCGACTACGAAAAAGTCGCGAAGGACTACCTCGGCCAGTTCGACCTGTCGAAGACCGCCGACGGATTCCGCTTCACGATGAAGCCGCTGAACGTCACGAACATTGAGCGTGACACGGTCGCGCACGCGGTCGAGACGATCGACAACCGCGTCAACGCGCTCGGCGTCACCGAGCCGTTCATCGCGCCGGAAAGCAACAACCGCATCGTCATTCAGCTCCCGGGCGTCGACGATCCGGCCCGCGTCAAAGACATCATCAAAACGACGGCGCAGCTGCAGTTCCGCATCGTCGAAGGCAACTCCGCCGGCGATCCGCAGACCGTTCTCAACTCGCTGCCGCCGGAGATGCGCACCGAAGTCGATGTGCTGCCGTCCACGCGGGAAGATCAGCTCGGACGTCCGATCGGCACCGACTACATGGCCGTTCGCAAGACCGTCTCCGTCACCGGCCGCGATCTGAAGAACGCGCGTCCGCAGAAGGGCCAGATGGGACAGCCGGTCGTCGGCTTCTCGTTCACGCCGGAAGGCGGCAAGAAGTTCGCGGATCTGACGGGCAACAACAAAGGCCGTCTGCTCGCGATTGTGCTCGACAATCGCATCGTCTCCGCGCCGCGCATCGAAGAGCGCATCGAGAACGAAGGCATCATCCGCGGCAACTTCACGAACGAGCAGGTCGCCGATCTCTCGCTCGTGCTTCGCAGCGGCTCGCTGCCGGCGTCGCTGACGACGCTGGAAGAGCGCACCGTCGGTCCGTCGCTCGGACGCGATTCGATTCGCCAGGGCATCACCGCATCGCTGATCGGCTTCGCGTTGCTCATCGCCGCCGTGCTCGTGTACTACCGCGGCGCCGGCATCAACGCCGTCCTCGCGCTCCTTCTCAACCTCGTCATCCTCCTCGGCATGATGGCGATCTTCCACGCAACGCTGACGCTGCCCGGCATCGCCGGCATCATCCTCACGCTCGGCATGGCGGTCGATTCGAACGTGCTCGTTTTCGAGCGCATCCGCGAAGAGCTGCGCGAAGGCAAGACCGTTCGCGGCGCCATCGAGCAGGGCTTCTCGCGCGCGTTCGGCACGATCATCGACACTCACATGACGACGATCATCTCGGCGCTCTTCCTCTTCCAGTTCGGAACGGGCCCGATCAAAGGATTCGCCGTCACACTGCTGATCGGCCTTTTCGCGTCGGTGTTCACCGCGTTCTTCGTTTCGCGCGTGATCTTCGACATCGTCTACAAACCGCAGGATCGCCCGCAGACGATCAGCATCTGAGGGGCGAGGAGACACCATGCAGATTTTCGCGAACAGCAATTACAACTTCGTCAAGGCGCGCTTCATCGCCGTCGCCTTCTCGATCCTCTGGATTCTCGTCGGCCTCGGCCTGTACGTGAAGAACGGCATCAACTGGGGCATCGACTTCGCCGGCGGCGCCAGCATCGTCCTGAAGTTCAAGGATGCGGTGCCGATGGATCGCCTCCGCGCGCAGCTCGCCGACGCGTCGATTCAGCAGTACGGCAAAGCGGAAGAGACTTCGGTGCTCATCCGCCTGCCGCAGCTCAATCGTGAAGGCGATTACGCCGGCCAGGCCGTTGCGGACCTCAACAAGACGCTCAATCCGGATTCAGCGACGAAGCTCGATCTGAACTTCCAGGGACGCGAGCGCATCACCGAGCTGTTCCTGCAGACCGATCCCGACAACAAGGGAACCGCGGATGTTGCGAAGACGTACTACGCCGGCATCGCGCAGAACATCATCGCGCGCCGCTCGGAGCTCGGACTGTTCCGCAACATGTCGGAGGTCTCGAGCGCGCCGGGCGTGACGTCGGGCACCTCGCGCGTGCTCAACGAGAAAGCCTTCCTCGGCGCGTTCAACGTGCTCAATCAGGAAACGGTCGGCCCGCAGGTCGGCAAAGAGCTGCAGCAGAAAGCCATCTGGGCCGTCGTCGCTTCGACGCTGGCGATGGGCATCTACCTCTGGCTGCGCTTCGACATCATGTTCGGCTTCGCCGCCATCGTCTGCATCGTGCACGACGTGCTCGTGGCGCTGGCGTTCCTGCCGATGATCGGCGCGGAGTTCTCGCTCAACATCGTCGCCGCATTGCTGCTCGTCGTCGGTTACTCGATCAACGACACGGTCGTGACTTACGACCGCGTGCGTGAGAATCGGAAGAAGCTGAAGACGCGGATGTCGTTCGAGGATCAGCTGAACCTCGCGATGAACCAGACGCTGTCGCGAACGATCCTGACGTCGGGCTCGGTCGTCCTCGTGCTCATCGCGCTGATCCTGTTCGGCGGCAAAGTCATTCACGACTTCGCGTGGGTGCTGCTGATCGGCGTCATCGCCGGTACGTACTCGACGGTCACGATCGTTCCCGCGGTTGCGATTGCGTGGAACAACATGACCGGCCGCGGCCACGACCTTTCCGGCCCCGCGACGCGCGGCCGCTCGGAGTCGTCGCGCGACGATGCCGCGGTGACGACGCGCAAGCGCCGCGCGGTGTAACTGCTTTCAACGACAACGTTTGAAACGCCGCCGGAAACGGCGGCGTTTTTCGTTTCAGGGTAGGGAAATGTCCGTCGCCGTCACTCCTGCTATAAGGAGACGTCGACAAACATGAATTTAGTAACTTATACGTTCGCCGCCGTACTGGCATTACCGCTGGTCGCATCCGAGCCCGCCGCGGCACGACCGAAACCGGCATGGCAGTGGACGCTCGATGAACGGCTCGCGAAGCGCTTCGATACCGCGTCGCAGCTGGATCGCATCACGCCGCAGGCGACGGAGCCATACGGAGTGCTCAGCGTTCCTGAGGCGCCCGTCGCGAAGCCGTCGCCGACTGCGGCGAAGCTGCCATCGATCATCGTCGGCGTGCGCAACCCCGAGTTGTTGTTGCCGTGGGAGCTCTTCGACGTGCTCGTCAGCGGCGCGTTTTCGCCGAACGCGACCACGCGCGATGAAGAACGCCGCGAGCTTGCCGCGAATGCGCGAGTTGCCGGCCTGACGCTCCCGACCGACTTCTGGAAAACGCTCGAGAACGCGGCCAGACGACAGTGGGAGATGGAGCATCGCGCCATCGCAATCGGACATCGCATCGCGAAAGCCACGGCCGACGAGGCTCCCGCAGCGCGCGCAGAGTACGTCCGCAATTACGAAGGACTCTGTGAAGCGCGCGCCGAAGCGATTGCGCGTGCCCGCGACGCGTTCGGCACCGAGTGGTTCGATCGCTTCCTTTACCTGGCCGTCGCGCCGCGCACCGTGCAGATCAAACCGGGCGGAGTCGACGATCCGCATCTGCTGCGCGTGATCGACGGAGGTTGCCGTTGAAACGCGCGGTTGTTCTCCTTCCGCTGGCTCTCTTCGCGACGGTCGCTCACGCGCAGATCATCACACTGCCATCCTGCGGCGGCTACTTCTCCGGCACGTGCCGCGTGACGCTGAGTCGCACGATCTCCGGCAGTCTCTACTCCGGCGGAAACTGTTCGTACCGAGATTCGGCCGGCGCGATCGCCGGCGACGTGTCGCTCGCCATCGACCAGTACATCCATCCGGACGGAGCCACGTACAACGCGCTTGCGTCGACTCAGTCGACGGTGATGCCGGCGAATTACTCCGGCAGTGTTTCCATGACTCCGTATCCGGCCTGCTTCCGCGCGCACATGAACGGTGACGCATGGGGCACCGGATGCCGTTCGCATCAGGAGTGGGGAAGCAGCGCCGTCTGCGTCGACAAGACGTCGGAAGTCAGCCTCTACTGCCCGCTGGTTCTCGACCTGAACGGCGACGGCATTCACACCACCAGCGTTACGTCACCGATCTTCTTTTGGGACCACGATTTCGACGGCGTCCGCGACGCGAGCGGATGGACGGATCCGGACACTGAGGAAGCATTTCTCTGGATCGACGACGACGATGATCGCGCGGTCGCTCCGGGAGAGTTGTTCGGCAGCGTGATGTTCCGGCCCGCGGGTGGATTCTTTCCGAACGGATTTCAGGCGCTCGAGCAGTTCGACATGCCCGACCTCGGCGGCAACGCCGACCACGAGATCACCGCGGCGGACGCCGTGTGGCCGCGCCTTCGGCTGTGGGTCGACCGCAACCACGACGGTCGCTCGCATCCGAACGAGATCTCGCGGCTCGAAGCGCATCAGATCGTCGCCCTCAAGCTCGAACGTGTGCACGACCATCATGTCGACGCGAACGGCAACGGCGTGATGCTCGTCGGCTCGTACGTTCGTTCGCATGGCGGCGAGCTCCAGGAACTGGCGATGGACGACATCTCGTTCGCGCATCCCTGACGCTCTCCGTTTTATACTTCCCGCTCCCATGAAAAAACTCTTCGCGGTGCTCATCGCAGTGGGCGCAATTCTGTTCGTGCGCAAGCATTACTACGGTTCCTCCGAGCCCGCGCCGCCGACGAAAGCGGAGCAGACGGCGGAAGCAATCGGCCGCGTCGCCAAGAAGGAAATGGACGCCGGGCGCGATCCGAAAAAAGCAGTGTCGTCTTATCTCGCGGGGCTGATGCACGGCACGTCGAGAGAAGCGCCGGCGGCGCCGGAGCAGAAAGCGAAAGAACGCCTGGAAGCGTTCATGGGCTACTGGCAGAAAGGCGGAGTTTCGCTCAACGATTCCGAGCAGGCCGCGGCATGCATGTGGGCTCGCGGCGTCACGTTCATCACCGACAAAGACGACATTCAGGATGCGGTGAACGGCTTCGATCGCTGGCGCCGCGATCGCGATCTCTATCACTCGCTCAACGAATACGCGATCGGTCCGCCGCAGCGTCGCACCGATGCAGGCCGCGGCGACTTCACCGCGTTCGATGTCGTCATCGACGGCACGAAGTACGTCGTCGGCGTGCCGGACGGTCCGAATCCGATGTTCTGGGCGGAATCGTCGGGTTCGTAAGGTCCACCGATGACGCCGCGCACCGCTCGCCGCAGCCGCCGTCACAGGTTGCGCGACTCGCTGCGATAGACTTCGCGACCTATGGCCGCAGACACCAAACGCGAGGACGCGCTCGAATATCACGAAGCAGGACGTCCCGGAAAAACTGAAGTCGTTCCCTCCAAACCGACCGCCACGCAGCGCGACCTTTCGCTCGCGTACACGCCCGGCGTCGCCGTTCCCTGTCTCGAGATCGCGCGCGAGCCGTCCGACGTCTATCGCTACACGAACAAAGGCAATCTCGTCGCCGTCATCACCAACGGCACCGCCGTCCTCGGCCTCGGCAACATCGGCCCCGCCGCCGGCAAACCGGTGATGGAAGGGAAGGCCGTCCTCTTCAAGCGCTTCGCCGACATCGACGTTTTCGATCTCGAGCTCGACACGCGCGACACCGAAAAATTCATCTCCGCCGTGAAGCTGCTCGAGCCGACGTTCGGCGGCATCAACCTCGAGGACATCGCCGCGCCGGAATGCTTCGAGATCGAAGAGCGCCTGAAGAACGAGATGAACATCCCGGTCTTCCACGATGACCAGCACGGCACCGCGATCATCTCCGCGGCCGCGCTGAACAACGCGCTCGAAGTCGCGGGCAAGAAGATCGATGAAGTGCGCATCGTCATCTCCGGCGCGGGCGCCGCCGCGATGGCGTGTCTCCGTCTCTACATTCGGATGGGCCTCCGCAAAGAGAACGTGATGCTCACCGATTCGAAGGGCGTGATCTACAAAGGTCGCACGACCGACATGACTCCTTACAAAGAGGAGTTCGCGGTCGAGACGGATCGCCGCACGCTCGCCGATGCGCTCAAAGGTGCTGATGTTTTCGTCGGTCTTTCCGTCGGCGGCATCGTCACGCAGGACATGGTGCGCTCGATGGCGCCGGATCCGATCGTGTTCGCGATGGCGAATCCCGATCCGGAGATCGGCTACGAAGAAGCGACCGCCGCGCGGCCCGACGTGATCATGGCCACCGGCCGCTCCGACTATCCGAATCAGGTCAACAACGTCCTCGGTTTTCCGTTCATCTTCCGCGGCGCGCTCGACTGCCGTGCGACGACGATCAACGAAGAGATGAAGCTGGCCGCCGCGCACGCGCTTGCGGAGCTGGCGAAAGAAGACGTTCCCGACGCCGTGCTGCGCGCGTATTCGTCGGAGCGCTTCACGTTCGGACGCGAGTACCTGATCCCGAAGCCGTTCGATTACCGCGTGCTGCTCAACGTGCCGGTCGCGGTTGCGCGCGCGGCGGCCGAAACCGGCGTCGCGCAGAAACCGATCACCGACTACGACGCCTACCGCCGCCGCCTCGAACATCTCCTCGGTCGCGCCCGCGGCCTCATGCATCTCGTCTACGACCGCGCGCGGCAGGCGCCGAAGCGCATCGTGTTCCCCGAGGGCGATCAGGAAAAGATCATTCGCGCGTCGAAGATCCTCATCGATGAAGGACTCGCGCATCCGATCCTCCTCGTGAAGCGCGAAGTCGTCGCGCCGCTCCTCGAGAAGTACCACGTCGACGCGACGAAGATCACGATCATCGACATCGAACAGTCGCCGGAGCGCGAGCGATACGTCGCGCGCTTTCACGAGCTGCGGCAGCGCAAAGGAATCACGCTCGCGGACGCGCGCCGCATTCTGAACAGCCGCAATTACTTCGCGATGATGATGATGGATGCGGGCGACGCCGATGGCGTGATCGCCGGTCTGCACGCGTATTACCCGGCGACGATTCGTCCGGCGCTGCAGATCATTCGCACGCGCCCGAACGTGCGTAACGTTTCCGGCGCGTACCTGCTGATGTTCAAGGGCCGGATGATCATCCTCGCGGATACGACCGTGAATATCGATCCGACCGCGGAAGATCTCGCGGAGATCGCGGAGCTCACCGCAGCGACGGCGCGCCGTTTCAATCTCGAGCCGCGCATCGCGATGGTGTCGTTCTCGAATTTCGGCTCGACCGATCATCCGCAGTCGGCGAAGGTTCGTCGCGCCGTGCAGATCCTGCGCGATCGTCGTCCGGATCTGATCGTCGACGGTGAGATGCAGGCAGACACTGCGGTCGTGCCCGACATCGCCCAGCACGATTACGCGTGGAGTGTCATTCAGGGCGACGCGAACGTGCTCGTCTTCGCGAATCTCGATGCCGCGAATGCCGCTTACAAATTGCTG
>Ga0070701_10000156_pt1 | contig 21029 bp, 17 predicted proteins | sample KBSK5102metaG_FD_65451 | JGI IMG/M metagenome (GOLD analysis project Ga0070701, IMG submission 65451) | Corn, switchgrass and miscanthus rhizosphere microbial communities from Kellogg Biological Station, Michigan, USA - KBS K5-10-2 metaG | ecosystem: Host-associated > Plants > Roots >... | reverse complement strand
ACGAGAGTGGGCGGGCTGGAAGCCCGCCCTCCTTTTGGAACACGTTCGCGCTCACCGCGATCGTCCTCGTCTTCATCGCCGGCTTCCTCGCGGCGCAGGCGCCGCCGCTCTCCCTCGACGAGCTCGCGTATCACCTCGCCGTCCCGCGCACGTGGATCCACGAAGCGCGCGCCGTCGAGCTCCCGCTCCTCTCCCACTCCTACTTCCCGCTCGGCATCGAATCCGCCGATCTCCCGCTGCTCGCCGCGCTCGATTCCGGCGGCGGCATCGCATCGCACTTCGTCCATCTCGCTGCCGCCATCGCCGCCGCGTTTCTCGTCCACCGGCTGACGAAACGCAATCTGCTCGCGACCGCAGCGATCGTCACCACGCCCGCGCTCGCCCTCACTGCCGGATGGTCTCTCGTCGACTACCCGCTCCTCGGCATCATCACGGCGCTCGTGCTCGCCCTCGACGACGATGACGGCGCGACGATCGCGGCGTCGATCGGCGCCGGTTTGCTGACGAAGTACACATTCATTCCGCTCGCCGCGATCGCACTCTTTGCCGCGCGACGCTGGCGTCCTGCGCTGCCGGGTCTCGCCATCGGCTGCGTCTTCTTCATCCGCAATCTGATCCTCACCGGCAATCCCGTCGCGCCGTTTCTAAGCGCAACGGCGCCGCACGTTTCCGGCTATCGCGCCGGCGCATTTCTCAGCGAGTACATCTTCGACGGTCGCTTCATCGACGAATCCCTCGGCGCATCGCTGCTTTCGCTCGCCGCCCTCACGGCCGGCCAGCTCGCGTGGCTGCTCGTCATCGCCGGCATTGCGCTCTTCTTCCTGGCGCCGTCGTCGCGATTGCTGATCCCGTTCTTCGCCATTCCCGCCGCGCGCGCATCGGAGAACCTCACCCGCTCGCGCGCGATGCGCATTGCGCTCGTCATCGGCATCACCGCGCAACTGCTGCTCGTCGCGTTCTTCGTCGAGCGGAGCGACGTCTTCGGCCTGCTGACCGGCGCCGTTTCCGAGGAAGAGCTGCTGACGAAACAGCGCTCGTCGCACGCCGCGATCTCGTGGCTGAACGCAACGCTGCCGCCGAATTCGCGCACGCTCGTGATCGGCATCGGAGAAACCTGGAACTTCACGCGCTCCGTCCGCGGCGGCGGCAACTTCGACGGTCCGCGCATGTCGGCGTATCTCGCCGCGCCGATTCCCGAAGCGCTGTATGGACAGCTGCGGCGCGACGGCATCACGCACATCGCCGTCATCAGCGCGCCGCCTCCGACGAAAGACAAAAAGAAGCTCGAGGAGCGCGAGGTCGAGCTGTCACGCGACGCACAGCGCATGCTCGCGCAGACGCTCGATCGCTACACTGCTACGGTCACGCCCGGACCAAACACCATTCTGTTCACGCTGCGCTGAAAAGGAGAATCGATGGAAAAAGTGACCGGCATCGGAGGGATTTTCTTCAAGACGAAAGACGCGGAAGCGACGCGCAACTGGTATCGCGACAACCTCGGCATCGAAGCCGATCCGTCGTTCGGCGGCTGCGTCTTCGAATGGCGCGAAAAGGATTCGCCGGACACGGTTGGCTCGACCGTCTGGTCGCCGATGCCTGCGACGACGAAGTACTTCGATCCGAGCACGTCGCCGTTCATGGTGAACTACCGCGTCAGCGACCTGCACGCGATGATCGCGCAGCTGCGCGCGGCCGGTGCGAACGTCGATGAAAAGATCGACGAGTCGGAGTTCGGGAAATTCGGCTGGGTGATGGATCCGGATGGAAATCGGATCGAATTGTGGGAACCGCCGAAATAAGGAGGGCGGGCTTCGCAGCCCGCCCTCGGTTCATCAGACAGTGATCGGAATCAAACCGTAACTGCTTCGCCGACGCCTGCCGCCGCGCGCAGCGCGTCAGCCTTGTCGGTCGCTTCCCACGTGAACTCCGGCTCGGTGCGGCCGAAGTGGCCGTACGCCGCGGTCTTCTTGAAGATCGGACGGCGCAGCTGCAGCGACTCGATGATGCCGCGCGGCGTCATCTGGAAATGCTCGCGAACGAGATCCACGAGCTTCTCCTGCTCGACCTTGCCGGTACCGAACGTGTCGACGTAGATCGACACCGGATCGGCGACGCCGATCGCGTATGCGAGCTGCACTTCGACTTCATCAGCGAGTCCCGACGCGACGATGTTCTTCGCGATGTAACGCGCCATGTAGCACGCCGAGCGGTCGACCTTTGTGGGGTCTTTGCCCGAGAACGCGCCGCCGCCGTGACGACCGCGGCCGCCGTACGTATCGACGATGATCTTGCGGCCGGTCAGGCCGGTATCACCCTGCGGTCCGCCGACGACGAAGCGTCCGGTCGGATTGATGTGGAACACCGTTTCGGCATCGAGCAGTTCGGACGGAACGACCGGCTTGATGACCTTCTCGATGATCGCGTCGCGGAGGTCCTTGTTGCTGACGTTCGGCGAATGCTGCGTCGAGATGACGATGGCCGAGGCGCGGATGGGACGCTTTCCCTCGTATTCGATGGTGACCTGCGACTTGCCGTCCGGGCGGAGGAAGTCGAGCTCCGTCGATTTGCGCACGTCCGTCAGACGGCGCACGAGCTTGTGCGCGAGCGTGATCGGCAGCGGCATCAGCTCGGCCGTTTCGCGGCACGCAAAGCCGAACATCAGGCCCTGATCGCCGGCGCCGCCGGTGTCAACGCCCTGGGCGATGTCGGGAGACTGCGGATCGATCGACGAGATGACGGCGCACGTTTCGCTGTCGAAGCCGTACTTCGCGCGCGTGTAGCCGATCTCTTTGATCGTGTTGCGCACGATCGACGGGAAGTCGACGTACGTGCGAGTCGTGATCTCACCCGAGATCATCGCCAGACCAGTCGTCACGAGCGTCTCGCACGCCACGCGTCCAATCGGATCCTCGGCCAAAACCGCGTCGAGAATCGCGTCGGAAATCTGATCCGCGATCTTGTCGGGATGGCCTTCGGTGACCGACTCCGACGTGAATAAAGTCCTGTGCATCGCCATGTGTGTGATTGCTCCTTGAAAAATTAGACCGTTGAACCGACGAATCGTACGGATTCAGGCGGCTCCGGTCAATCGCCGGCTGTACCGGCCCCGGCAGCTGTCTTGCACTTTCCGCCGCCGATGCTGAAGACGCGCAACATCGGTGCATACCGCGATCTGCTCGTTCTGTTCACCCGCTACGGCCGAAAAGACTTCCGGCTGTCGCTGACGCCCGACGAAATGCTCGTCGCCGACGACGGCGCGAACGCACCGGTCGAACCGGATGTGAAGGCGCGCGCCGAGGCGTTTGCGAATGCTTTAAAGGCGATGGGGCCGACGTATGTGAAGTTCGGCCAGGTGCTTTCCACGCGGCCCGACATCGTGCCGCCCGAGTACATCGTCGCGCTCGAATCTCTGCAGGACTCGATCGATTCGTTTTCGTTCGCGGACGTCGAGAAGATCGTCGAGGAAGAGCTCGGCGTTCGCATCTCGAAAGCGTTCGAGTCGTTCGAGTCGACGCCGCTCGCTGCCGCGTCGCTCGGTCAGGTGCATCGCGCGGTGCTGCGCGACGGACGCGAAGTCGTCGTCAAAGTGCAGCGGCCGAACGTGCGCGAGCAGGTGCGCAAAGATCTCGAAGTCTTCACCGACATCGCCGAGACGCTCGAGCAACACACTGAGCTCGGAAAGAAAATGAATCTCGTCGGCGCGATCGAGCAGGCGCGCATGACGCTGCTGAATGAGCTGAACTATCAGCAGGAAGCGCGCAACACCGAGATCCTGCGAAAGAACCTCGCGCAGTTCACGCTGATCGACATCCCGACTGTGATTCACGACATGTCGACGCCGCGCGTTCTGACGACGGAGCTCGTGCGCGGGCGGAAAGTGTCGAAGCTGACGCCGCTCTCAATCATCGAGAACGATTACAGTCAGCTCGCGACCGAGATCACGCGCGCGTATCTGAAGCAGATATGCGTCGACGGTTTTTGGCACAGCGATCCGCATCCCGGCAACATCTTCATTCGCGAGTCGGAAGAAGGGCCGCGCGTCGTGCTGCTCGACTTCGGCATGGTCAGCCGAATCAGCCACGAGTTTCAGGACGAGATCATCAAGCTGCTGCTGGCGATCGCGTCGAATCGCGGCGTCGAAGTGGCCGATTCATGCGTGCGCCTTTGCGAGGTGCAGGAGAAATTCGAAGCGACGAAATTCGTCCGCGAAATCTCGACGATCGTCGCGAACTATCACGACGTGGACGTGAATCAGGTCAACGTCGGCCAGCTGATTTTCAACGTCATCGCCATCGCGAACGGCAACGAGCTCAAAGCGCCGCCCGAGCTGGCCATGCTCGCGAAGACGCTGCTGCACCTCGACGGAATCACGAAGCGCCTCGATCCCGATTACGACCCGCAGACCGTGATTCGCGAATACGGCGAGCAGCTCATCGCGCAAAAGCTCGCGCAGAAATTCAACCCGCGAAACTTCTATCCCGCGCTGCTCGATCTCAATCAGCTCGTGCTCGATCTCCCGCACCGGATGCGCGAGATCACCGACATGACCGCCGCGAACAAGCTGACGTTCGGAATTCGCATGATGCAGGCCGAGGAGTTTCTGGCGGGGATGCACAAAATCGCGAACCGGATTACGGTGGGTCTGGTGATCGCCGCGCTCCTCGTTTCTTCCTCGCTCATGATGCGCGTCTTCCCATCGCTGGCGATGCTCGGCTACGTCCTCGCCAGCGCGGCCGCGTTCTACCTGATCATCAGCACCCTGAGCCGCGACCGCAAAGACCAGGAACGCGCGAAACAAAAGTCAAAGTAATGGGGTCACATCTGGAAATTTGACTTTAGCTCAGCGCGGATCGCGTCGATCGTTTCGCGGAACTGTGAATCCGTCCCGTACAGCGCACGTGCTCCGTATCGCAGCCGCGACGCCGCGCTGTCAGTCACATTCAGCCACTCCGCGACCGCGTGCACCTTCACTCCGGCTTCGTCCACCGCAAGCTGGCAGAGCGCTCGCCGTGCGTCCGAGTGACTCTTCGCCTTCAACCGCTCAACCGTCATGCCGTATCGATCACACACGAGCGCAACGACGGACTCGAATAGTGGTCGCACGCACTTACGCTGTGCGCGCGGATACTCACCGCTTCTCTGCTTCATATCGACCAGTGTCTGCACGCGTTCGCAAAACGTGTCGCCGCCGAGATACGTCTGTCCGACGAGCGCGTCCCATGGTTTGTACGTCGCAGCGCGCGCTTCGGCGACGAATCGGCGATAAGCAACGGTGGCCGCCGTGCGATCGCGTCCGAACTGATCGAGCGTCCAGCCGACCTCCAGCCATCGTGCAGCAGCCTCGAGTCCGGCCGTCGCGCGATAACTGCTCCACGCGTAGTCGTCCGCGGAAACCGCGGCGCCGCATCGCACGGGATTGAGAACGATGTAGCGCATCAACTCGAGCAGGTGCTCCTCGCGTTCGACGAGAATTCCCTTGAAGCGCCCCTGAAACAGATGGCCGACACGTTCGTGCCGCTGATTGAACTTCTCGGCGTACTGCTGGTTGAGCCACTGAAGTCCGCGCGAGAGCCCAACCTCCGGCGTCTCGATCAGCAGGTGATAGTGATTCGACATCAGCACCCACGCATGCAGCAGCCAGCGGCGCTGATGAACAACACGTGCGAGCAGAGCGAGAAACCGACGCCGGTCTGCGTCATCGCGATAGATATCGCGACGTTCGTTACCGCGACTTGTGATGTGCCAGATGGCGCCGGGATATTCGAGGCGAAGTTGGCGTGACACGGATAGACGAAGAGCGAGTCGCAGGAAGACTGCGGAATCCGTGTGGGCGATCAGCGTAGCACGAAACGAAAAGTCAATTTTCCAGATGTGACCCCAGGAAGTTGACTTTAGAACCCCTCGAGCAGGTTCGTCACCAGCGTCTCCGCGAACCTCACCGCGATCTCGCGGATCGCGCGGCTCTCCTGGTCGAACGCGTCGGTCGACTCGAGGTTCACCTGGTAGTTCTCCGTGAACCGGTACTGGTCATTCTTCCAGAGCACTTTGTCGTCGGCGCGGTGATCGACGAGCTCGATCTTTGCGGTGATCGCGACCTGATACTGCGTCGCGCGGCCCTGCGCGTTGAATCCGACCGGATAGATCGCGAACGAATCGATCGAGCCGTGCAGGATGACGTCCGCTTCTTTCGGCTGCGTTGCGAGGCGCAAACGTCCGCGCGACACGAACTCGTCCGCCACGGCCTGCGTCACGCGCTGCTCGAGCTCCACGCGCGTCGTGCGATTGACGAACGCCGGCACCTGAATCGTCTTCACGTTTGGCGGCAGCAGGTTCGTGCTGTGACCGACGAGCGCGTATCCGCAGCCGGAAAGCACGAGCAACGCAGCGAGCAGCGTTCGTTTCATCATCATCCCTTCACCACGATGTTCACCAGCTTCCCGGGAACGTAAATCGTCTTCACGACTTCCTTCCCCTCGACCCACGCCTGCACTTTCTCGTTCGCCTTCACCGCCGCGAGCACGACCTCCTCGGTCGGCGGATTCGGCACTTCGACCTGACCGCGCAATTTGCCGTTCACCTGCACGACGATCGTCAGCTCATCTTCCTTCATGAGCTCCGCATCCGCCACCGGCCAGCGCGACAACAGAATGAACCCATCGTTGCCGAGTTGCGACCAGAGCTCTTCCGTCATGTGCGGCGCGAACGGATGCAGCAACTGCAGCAGCGTGGCGTAGCACGAACGCAGCGCAGAAACATCGGCTCCCCCGCCGGCGACGTAATCGCCGATCGCGTTCGACAACTCCATGAGCGCCGAGATCGCAGTATTGAATTCGAATCGTTCGATGCGCGCCGTAACCGCCGCAATCGTCTGATGCGTCTTGCGAATCATCCGCGACGCATCTCCGGAGCCCGGCTGCATTTCTACGAGCGCATCGCCCGTGTTCCACACGCGATTCAGAAAACGATAGGCGCCAACGACTCCCTCATCGGACCACGCCGCTTCCTTCTCCGGCGGCGCGATGAACAACGTGTACACGCGCTCCGTATCGGCGCCGTATCGCTCGATGAGATCGTCGGGCGGCACGACGTTGTACCGCGACTTCGACATCTTCCCCATCTCCGGCAGCAGCCGGGCGCCGCTGCCGATCCGATGCGGCGTGTCGCCGCGCCACTCCACTTCGCCGAGCGGCACCCAGCTCATGTTCTCGGACGGATCGCGATAGCCCTCTTTCGTGATCATGCCCTGATTGAACAAACGCATGAACGGCTCTTCGAACGTGACGAGATTCATGTCGAACAGCGTCCGGCAAATGAACCGCGCGTAAAGCAGATGGAGAATCGCGTGCTCGATGCCGCCGATGTACTGATCGACCGGCAGCCAGCGATTGACGAGCGACGAATCGAAGATCTTCGCGTCGTCCTTCGCCGAAATGAAACGCGCGTAGTACCACGACGAATCGACGAACGTGTCCATCGTGTCCGTCTCGCGCCGCGCGGCCGCGCCGCACTGCGGACACGTCGTGTTCACGAACCGCTGATCTTTCGCGAGCGGATTTCCTTCGCGTCCGGTGAACGGAACGTCCAGCGGCAACTCCACCGGCAACTGATCCTCCGGCACCGCAACGATGCCGCACGCGTCGCAGTAGACGACCGGAATCGGCGTGCCCCAGTAACGCTGACGCGAGATCAGCCAGTCGCGCAGCCGATAGCGAATCATCCGCTTGCCGATGCCGAGCCGTTCGATCTCATCGATGATGCGATCGATTGCTTTCGGCGGCGTCAGCCCATCGATGATGCCCGAGTTGATCACGATGCCCGATGCATCCTTCACCGTAAACGCCTCGCTCAGCGGCTCCGGCATCGCGCCGGTCGACGGACGAATCACGAGGCGAATCGGCAGCCCGAACTCGGTCGCGAATTCGAAGTCACGCTGATCGTGCGCGGGCACGGCCATGATCGCGCCGGTGCCGTACTGCATCAGCACGAAGTTGCCGAGCCAGATGGGGATCTCTTCTTTCGTGAACGGATTCAGCGCGGTCTTGCCGGTGAAGCGGCCTTCCTTCCCCGCTTCCTGCCGCTCGAGGTTCGACATGTTCCGAACACGCCCGATCCACTCTTCGATCTCCGCGCGATTCGGGTTGTCGGCGATCAGCGTTTCGACGTCGGGATGTTCGGGCGCGAGCACCATGAACGTCGCACCGTAAATCGTGTCCGGCCGCGTCGTGAAGATCGTGATCGGCTTGCCGAGCGACGGCACTTCGAAGCGGACGTCGGCACCAACGGATCGTCCGATCCAGTTCCGCTGCATCGTTTTGACTTTGTCTGGCCAGTGCTCGAGTGAATCGAGGCCTGCGTCCAGTCGATCGGCGTACTCGGTGATCTTCAGAAACCACTGCTCGAGCTCGCGCTGCACGACTTCTGCGCCGCATCGTTCGCAGCGTCCGTCGACGACCTGCTCGTTCGCAAGTACCGTCTGATCGCTCGGGCACCAGTTCACCGGCGCCGAGCCGCGATACGCCAGACCGCGTTTGAAGAGCTGCAGGAAGAGCCACTGATTCCAGCGGTAATACTCGGGATCGCACGACGCCAGCTCTTTCGACCAGTCGTAAAGGATGCCCCACTTCTCGAACTGTTTTTTCTCGCGCGCGATGTTGCTCACCGTCCATTCGCGCGGATGAATGCCGCGCTTGATCGCGGCGTTTTCAGCGGGAAGCCCGAACGCATCCCAGCCCATCGGGTTGAGCGCGGCGCGGCCCTGCATGCGCAGAAATCGATAGAGGGCGTCGCCGAGGATGTAGTTGCGGCCGTGGCCGACATGGAGGTCGCCGGACGGGTACGGGAACATGTTGAGCATGTAGTACTTCTCGCCGCCCGCCGCGACGTCGATCTCCGCGACGCGCGCTTCCGCCCATCGCTTCTGCCACTTTTCTTCGAGCTCTTTCGGGGTGTATTGCATAGGCGCGGGAGTATAGCCGCGCGTCACGCTTCATAGATGAAGGTTACGGGTCCGTCGTTCTCGAGCGCGACGATCATGAATTCGCGAAAGCGTCCGGTCTGCACGTCGATGCCGGTCGATGCAAGCTCGCGCACGAAGAGCTCGAACAGCTCCCGTGCACGATCGGGATGCTCCGCTCGATCGAATCCCGGACGACGCCCGCGATCGATGGATCCCGCGAGCGTGAACTGCGACACCGCGAGAATCGCACCGCCCGCCTCGGCGACATCGAGGTTCATCTTGCCCGCGTCGTCCGCAAAGATGCGCAGCTCGCGAATCTTCTTCGCCGCCGCGCGCATCGCGGAATCGTCGTCACCTTTCTCGACTCCGGCGAGCACGAGCAGACCGCTGCCGATCGACGAGACCCGTTCGTCAGCGACGGTGACCGATGCGCTGCGCACGCGCTGAATGACGCATTTCATCGCTGACCAGGCATGAGTGCCGAGGCATGAGGCATGAGTGAAAACCCGCCGCCATTACTCATACCTCATCCCTCATTACTCATGCCTCCCTAACAAACCTCGGCTCCCGCGCCGTCCGCGCGTGTCCCGCGAAATTGTCGACGCGCATCGCCACGCGCCGCGCGAGCGCCATGAACGTCGTCATCTTTCCGCCGAACACATTGATGACGTTCCCATGTCGCTCGAGCCGGTACTCACGACCGATCGCGCTCGGATTCGTCGAACGTCCCACCAGCGGACGCACTCCCGAAAAAGTCTCCGCGACGTCCGCGCGCGTGATCGGATCGACGATGTATCGATTGAAGCGATTGATCAGGTAATCGATCTCTTCATCGGATGCCTGCACGCGATCGACCGGCTCGCGCTGCACAACTTCGGTCGTGCCGACGAGCGTCGTTCCTTTCCACGGCAGCACGAAGAACACGCGCCGATCGCCGGTCGACTGCAGCAGCAGTCCTTTCGTTCCGACGGCGTGATCGAGAATCAGATGCGAGCCGCGCACGAGCGACAGCTGATAGCGCGACACGATGCCGTTCGCCGCGAGCAGCTCGTTCATCCACGGTCCCGCCGCGTTGACGATCATGTCGAAGCGCGTCGTGTCTCGATGGCTCGTCCCCACCAGCCACCGCCCGTCATCCCGCACCAGCGAAGTCACCTCGGTGTGCTCGCGCAGCACCGCGCCTTCCGCAACTGCCGACGCGAGCACGAGCCGCACGAGCGCGTAGTCATCGACCTGCGCGTCGTAAAAACGAAATCCGCCGCGTAGCCCGTCGCGGACGAGCGGGGCCTGTTCGGCGATTTCATTCGCGTCGAGCGTTCGATGATGTCCGACGCTTCCGCGGCCGGCGAGCAGGTCGTACAGCGTCAGTCCGAATGCGATCGTCACGCGGCTGCGCGGACTGTCGTCGTAAATCGGCAGCAGCATCTCGATCGGCGTGACGAGTTGCGGCAGATTGCGCAGCAGCCAGCCGCGTTCGTGCAGCGCTTCGCGCACGAGCCCGACGTGGAAATGTTCGAGATAGCGCAGCCCGCCGTGAATCATCTTCGTCGTCGCCGACGACGTCTGGCGTCCCGCCTCACCCTTCTCGAAAACGACGACTTCGTAGTCGCGCCGCGCAAGCTCCCACGCGATTCCCGCGCCGTTGATTCCACCGCCGATGACCGCGATGCGCATCGCCGTAATCGTAGCCGAGTGCGCCGTTACTGCGGAGGCGTCATTCGGAAGAAACGGACCGCATTGTCGTGAAGGATGTCGCGCTTCTGTTCCTCGCTGAGAAACGGCGCGGAGCGGATCGCATCGATGCTGCGGCCGATCGCGGCCGGCCACTGCATCTGATCGGAGCCGTACATGATTCGCTTTCCGTATCCGGCGCCGACCAGGCGTCGCAGATACGTGTAGAACTCCTCGCGCGGCAGTGCCCAGTCGATCACACCGACGTCGACATAAACCTGCGGATGCGCGTGCAGCAGTCCGATCATGTTGTCGAGCATCGGCCAGCCCGCGTACATCACGTAGAGACGCAATTTCGGATGACGAATCAGCACGTCTTCAAGGAGTAGCGCGTTGCTGCTCGCCATTCGATATTTCGGAAAGCCGTTGTACGCCGCTCCGGGCGGGCCGAGACCGACGTGCAGGCCGACGGGAACATCGACCGATTCGGCGTACGCGAAGAACGGTTCCAGCGCGGGATCATTCGGCGCGAGGCCTGCGTACTGCGGCGCCGACTCCGCCATCACGAGAAATTTCCCGGCTTCGAATTTCGCGCGGAACTCGTCGAGTCCTTCGCTGCCTCGGAAGCCGCGCGCGCGAATGATGCGCTGCGGATCGTCCTTCGCGTACGCATCGACATCTGCGCCGCTCGTCACCGCCGCGACGACATTGTTCGCGCGCAACTGTTCCAGAGTCTTCGCGCGCAACGCATCGGCTGTCGCTTCTCCGGTCAGACCGCTCAGCGGCTCGAGGAGATTCGGCTGGCCCCACCAGTCGGCGTGCAGATGAACGTCGATCACCGGCGACGGCGGACGCGTCGCGCATGCTGCAACGAGCAGCGCGCTCGCGGCGATCGTCAGCAATTTCAAGCGTTGTCTCCGTTGCTGCGCGGCGGCGGACGCAGCGACGTCTCGGCGCTGACGGAGACGCCGAGGTCGCGGATGATGCCGTCGCGGAGGTCGTAGACCCAGCCGTGCACGGCGAGCGCGGCGCCGCGACCCCACGCATCCTGAACGACGGTTGTCTGGCTCACGTTCACCACCTGCTCGATTACGTTCAGCTCGCACAGTCGGTTGTGTCGCTGCCGCTCATCGGGCATCGCATCGACTTCCGTCTGATGCTTCCAGCGAACGTCCTGCACGTGGCGCAGCCAGTTGTCAGCGAGGCCGACTTTCTCATCGCGCAGCGCGGCCATCACGCCGCCGCAGCCGTAGTGGCCGCAGACGATGATGTGCTCGACGTTGAGCACGTCGACCGCGAACTGCACGGTCGAAAGGCAGTTCAGATCGGTGTGGACGACGACGTTCGCGACGTTGCGATGGACGAACATCTGGCCGGGCTGCAGTCCGACGATTTGGTTTGCGGGAACGCGGCTGTCCGAGCAGCCGATCCAGAGGTATTTCGGCGATTGCTGCAGCGAGAGGCGCGTGAAGAATTCGGGATCCTCGCGCGTCATGTCGGCGGCCCACGCGCGATTGTTGTCGAGGAGGTGTGTCAGGTCATGCATGTGCACATCGTATCGAGTGCGCGGCGATAATTCGCGCATGTTTCGGAGGATCGTCGTGGCGCTCGCGTTCGCCTTTGTCGGGTGTGTGCGAATGGCGCCGCCTGCGTCGCTTCCGGTTGCCGGATTCGAAGCGGCGACCTTCACCGCTGCGGATGGCGGCATCGTTCGTTATCGGCTGCTTCGGCCGCGCGTTGTCGAGCGCGATCGACGCTATCCGCTCGTTGTGATTTTTCACGGCTCGGGAGCGATCGGCACGGACAACGTGTCGCAGCTCGGCAATCTCGCGAAGAGCTGGGCGACGCCGGCGATGCGCGAGTGCTATCCGGCGTTCGTGCTCGTGCCGCAATTCAGCGGCCGATCGGCGAACTACAGCGGCAGCGGCGCGGCGATGACGTCACGCGGAACGGACGAGCTCCGCAATGCGCTGTCCGCAATCGACAGTTTGACCGCGACACTGCCGATCGATCGCGCGCAAATCGTCGCGATCGGTTTTTCGATGGGAGGCTCAGCGGTCTGGAACGCACTCGTACAGCGGCCGGGACTTTTCGCCGCGGCGGTGTCCGTCGCCGGCGTTCCGAATCGCGACGCGCTTCCACTCCTCGGCCGCACTCGTTTGCTGCTCGTGCACGGCGATGCAGACGATGAGAATCCGTTCTCTGCCGCGCTCGCAGCGTTCGACGCCGCGCCGAAAAATCGCGTCGAGTTTCGCCGCTACGAAGGGCTCGCACATGAGTTTCCGGCGCAGCTGCTCGCCAGATCGGACCTCGCGCGATGGCTGCTCGGCGAACACGTTTGCACCACGCGTTAGCTCGGATACACGCAAAAAGACCGCCGCGTTCGAGTGCAGCCCGGAAACGATCCGCCGCGAAGCCGTTCGCCGACGCTGCGCGAATCAACGCAACGGGCCGTGCCCGTAGCGGCGTCAGCTGGCAGCCACTTTGAAAGAGCGTAATTTCGTGAGCTTGCCGGATGTGGTAACGATGCACCCGAAGCCCCGCGGGGAGCTCGCGGTCATGCTCACCGGCGGCGGCGCGCGAGCGGCGTATCAGGTCGGACTGCTGCGCGGAATCGCTCACCATTTCCCCGATCTCGATTTCCGCATCGTCACCGGCGTCTCCGCCGGCGCGATCAACGCGATCTTTCTCGCCGCGCGCGAAGGCACGCTGCGCGAGCGCGTCAACGACCTCGCCGCGATGTGGGCCGAGCTGCAGTGCCATCACATCTTTCGTCCGAACTACGCCGCACTGATGCCGTTCCGCGCGTCGCTCGCCTCGATTCTGCCGAAGAGCATGCGCGGCCGTCCGCATGGATTTTTCAACGCGGCGCCGCTCGCGACACTACTTCGCAAAGTACTCGACACGCCGAATCGCGGCGATGCCATCGAAGGCATCAAACGCAATCTCGAGAACGGCTCGCTGAAAGCAGTCGCGCTGATGACGCTCGACTATTCAACGGGCCAGGCGGTGCGCTGGGTGCAGGGCGCGCGGCTCGACGATTACGAAGGTCCGAATCGCCGCACCGCGCACGCGGACATCACGGTCGAACACGTGCTCGCATCGTCGGCGCTGCCGTTCGTTTTTCCCGCGGTCCGCATCGGCGAACGCTGGTACGGCGACGGCGGCATCCGTCTCGCCGCCCCTCTCTCCCCCGCCGTCCACCTCGGCGCCTCGCGAATTCTCGCGATGTCGACCGGTTACCAGCGAACCCCGGACGAAGCCGAAACTCCCGTCGTCAGCGGCTACCCGCCAACCGCCCAACTCCTCGGCCAGCTCGTCAACGCAATCTTCCTTGATGTGATCGATGAAGACGTCGCGCGCATGCAGCGGCTGAACGACATGCTGCTGAAACTGCCGGCGCAGGAACGCGAAGGATTCAAGCCGATCGAGCTCTGCGTGCTGCGCCCGTCACGCGATCTCGGCAAACTCGCCGGCGCGTACGAAAAGTACCTGCCGCGCCAGATGAAGTTCTTCACGCGCGCGCTCGGCGCCGACGAAACGGACGTCCCCGACTTTCTCTCACTGCTGATGTTCGAGCCAAACTACCTGCGCCATCTGATGGAGATCGGCGAAGAGGACATCGACTCGAGATTGCCGGAGCTGCGGGCGTTTTTCGGCGAGGAAGCGGCGGCGGAATCGGCGAGCGCGAGCGCTTAGGAGTGATTGGTGTCGGAGAGCTGCGCGAGGCGCTGCTCGACCGACGCCATGCGTTCCTTCAGCTCGTAGAGTTCTTCGCGCAGGGTTGCGGCTTCTTTTTTCTTTTCGACGCTGGTGAGGTTTTGTTCGACCGCGGCGAGGCGGGACTCGATTGAAGCCATTCGGATTTCGAGGCGCGAGAAGGCTGCCTTCATTGATTGCACGTCGGACTCCAGTCGTTCGAGAGTCGCCTTCGTTGCGCGGCCTTCGTCTTCGATCCGCGCCAACGCAGCCCTGGTCGAGACCCCTTCGGTTTCCAGGCGGTCGAGGCGAAGGTAAACGCCGTCCATCATCGTGAGCAGTCGCGAGCTCTGTTCGCGAACTTCACGGATCTCCGCGCGCGATTCTTCGGCACCCGGCGCGAGCACCTCGCGATGAAACTCCATCAACGCCTGCAGAATCTCGTCTCTCACGAAATCATCGTACCTCGGCTTTCCGCGTCCTCGCTCACAACAACGTCCCCCGCAAAATCAGCAGCGCGACGCTGAAGTAAATGCACAGCCCCGTCACATCCACGAGCGTTGCCACGAACGGCGCCGAGCTCGTCGCGGGATCGAATCCGAGTTTGCGCAGCACGAACGGCAGCATGCTGCCCGCGAGCGTCCCGAACGTCACGACGCCCACCAGCGCAAACCACACCGTGAACGCCACGAGCAGATAGTGCACGCCGTACTCGGTGAAGTGCAGCTTCTCCCACATCACGATGCGCACGAATCCGATCAGGCCGAGCATCGTCCCGAGCGTCACGCCGGACACGAGCTCGCGGCGGAACACGAGAAACCAGTCGCGCAGTCGCAGTTCGCGCAGCGCCAGCGAACGGATGATCAGCGACGTCGCCTGCGACCCTGAATTGCCGCCGCTCGAGATGATCAGCGGCACGAACAGCGCGAGCACGACGGCATGCGCGATCTCGCCTTCGAAGTAACTCATCGCCGTCGCGGTCAGCATCTCGCCGACGAACAGCACGGCGAGCCAGCCGGCGCGCTTTCGAATCATCGACCAGAGACCGACATTCAGATACGGCGCGTCGAGCGCTTCCATGCCGCCGAGTTTCTGGATGTCTTCCGTCGCTTCCTGCTCCGCGACGTCCAGCACGTCGTCGACCGTAATGATCCCGAGCATGTGCCCCTCGGCATCCGTCACCGGCAGCGCGACGCGATCGTATTTCTCGAATCGCTTCAGCACTTCTTCGCGATCGTCCGTCGCAAGGACCGAAACGAGCGGCGGATCGTCGATGTCGATCACGAGCTGCGACGGATCCGCGAGCACGAGGGAGCCGAGGCGCATGTCTTCGAGGAGATGGCCTTTCGAGTCGAGGATGTAGACGACGTTCACCGTCTCCTTCCCGCGGCCCGTCCTGCGAATGTGCGCGAGCGCTTCCGCGGCTGTCATGTCCGGCTGGATCGTGACGTAGCGCGGCGTCATGTAACGGCCGGCCGTCTCTTCGGGATATCCGAGCAGCGCGCGCGCGTCGTTCAGCTCCTCGGGTGAAAGCGTCGCGAGCAGGCGGCGCGTCACTTCCGCCGGCATCTCTTCCAGCAGTCGCGTGCGATCGTCGGGATTCATCGACCGCACGACCGCGCGAATCTGCTCGTTGGAGAGTGACGCGATCAGATCTTCCTGATGGTCGGGCGGCAGATACGAGAAGACCTGCCACGCCTCGTCGCGCGGCAGCACGCGAAAGACGAACGCTTCCTCTTCAGCACGCAGAGCGAGGATGAGATCGGCGACGTCGGAAGGGTTCAGCTCTGCAAGCGCATCGCGCAGCTCGCGCCAGTCGTGATTGTCGATCGCGGTCCGCAATCTGTCGCTGAGCATCGGCAAAGTTGCCGTTTCGGGCATCGGGGATCTCCGGCCGGCGAGCTTAATCGGAGCAATCAGCGCCTGCAACGCGAAAAGCAAACCTGCGATAATCGCAACTCTTGTCCGTACTGAGACTGGAGTTGTTAGGCGATTTCCGAATGCGCTCCGCGAGCGGTGCGCTCATCAACATTGCCGCGCGCAAATCGCAGGCGCTCCTCGCCTACCTCGGCGCAAAGCCCGCGCAGCGCGTGTCGCGCGACAAGATCGCGTCGCTGCTGTGGAGCAGCACCGGACCCGATCAGGCGCGACAGAGTTTGCGGCAGACGCTCTCCGGACTTCGCAAAGAGCTGTCGCAACTTTCGAAGGATCGAATCCTCATCGAAGAAGGCGATCTCCTCGGCCTCGATGAAACGCTGGTCGACGTCGACGTCGCAACGTTCGAGCAGCTCGTAACCAGCGGCAGCGAGGAAGCGCTCGCCCGCGCGATCGCGATTTACGACGGCGACTTTCTCGACGGCTTCACCATCAACGAAGAACGTTTCGACCAGTGGTCGCTCGCGGAGCGCGACCGGCTGCGTCGCATGGCGCTGCGCGCGCACACGCAGCTCGCCGAAATGCAGATGCGCCGCGGCGCGATCGACGATGCGGTGGCGACGGTGCAGAAATCGCTCCGCATCGATCCGCTGCAGGAAGCGACGAATCGCCAGCTGATGCGGCTCTACATGCAGGGCGGCGATTTCGTGAACGCGCTGCAGCAGTTCGAGAACTTCAGCCGGATGCTCAAGCGCGAGCTGCGCGTCGAGCCGGATACAGAAACGAAGGCGCTGCACCGCGACATCGTGCAGATGCGCAATCGCACCGGCAGTAATCACGCCGAGACCGCGGCGGACGCGCGCAAGACGGTGCTCGTCGTGGAAGACAACGTGCTCAATCGCGAGCTGACGAACGCCGTACTGAAGTCGGCCGGCTACAACGTCGTGCTGGCGAAGGATGGCGCCGAGGCGTTGATGATGATCGGGAGGGACAAGGTTGATTTGCTGGTGCTCGACGTCGACCTTCCCTACATCGATGGCCACAGCGTGCTGCAGGCGCTGAAAGACAACGGCGTCGAAGTGCCGGCGATCTTCGTCTCCGGTTTGCCCGGCGATGAACCGGAAGTGCGCGCGTTCGAGATCGGCGCGGCGGACTTCATCCGGAAGCCGGTGAAGAACAGCGTGCTGCTCGCACGTGTGGCCAAAGTGCTGCGCGGCTGAGCTTGCTGTGCACGCGTCGTGCATTCACGATGGACGTATGCGCAGAGAAGAACGCGTCCTCGTCGTCGAGCTCAACCCCGCCATCAGTCCGCTGATCGACAGCGCGTGGTCGCGCAATACCGACACGGAGCTCGTCACCGACATCGCGACCGATGGCTGGGATGCGATCGAGAAACTGCGCACCGGCAAGTACGCCGCGATCGTCATCGACAGCGATCTGCCGCGCCGCAGCGGCTTCGGCGTCCTGACATGGCTGCGCGAAGAGAACGGCGAAGAGCTCGACAACGTGATCGTCGTCGCGAGTGACGGCGGCGATTCGGTGCGGTACCGCGTCAGCGACCGGCTACGCATCGTCGCCAAAGACGATGCGGTGAACGAAGTCGAAAAACTGATTCGCGCGCGCGGCTGAGCTCCGGCGCCGAGGTTATCCTCTGCGCCCATGTCGTTCACCGTTTCCACCGACAAGTCCCGTCTCGACGTCGATGCGATCCATCGCTTTCTGAGCGAGGAGTCGTATTGGGCGAAAAACATTCCGCGTGCGCTGGTCGAGCGCGCCATCGAGCATTCGCTTTGTTTCGCGGCGTATGACGATGACGGTGCGCTGATCGGCTTCGCGCGCGTGATCACGGATTACGCGGTGTTCGCGTACGTCGGCGATGTGTTCGTGCTTCCCGCGCATCGCGGCAGAGGCGTTTCGAAGGCGATCGTTGCGGCGATGCGCAGCCATCCCGAGTTGCAGTCGCTGCGACGCTGGCACCTGCTGACGTCCGACGCTCACGGGCTCTACAAACAGTTTGGATTTCGCGCGCTCGAGAAGCCGGAGCGGCACCTGGAGATCTCGGTGCCGAATCCGTACGGCGCGGGCTGAACTGCCCGCGCCGTACGTGAGGTCAACTAGTTGACGGTCAGCGTCACCGTGTTGCTGGTGACCGAACGGACCGGACTGCAGGCGTCGGAGACGATGACGCGGTACTGATACGTTCCCTTCCTGCTTTGCGACGTGGAGAAATCGGCGGTCGTCGCGCCGGTGCCGGTCGCGGTGATCCAGGTCGAGCCGCTGAGCGTTTGCCAGAGATAGGTGACGCCGGCCGGAGCAGCGACGACGTGGAACGTGACCGTCGTGTTGCGCGTGGTGGTGATGTTGGCCGGCTGCTGCGTGATCGACGGAGCCGCCGTCACGGTGACGATTGCGCTGCCCGACGCCGTGCCGCCGGCGCAGTTCGCGTCGGTGACGGCCGTGACGGTGTAGGTCGTCGTCGTTGCCGGCGAGACGCTTCGCGTCGCGGTGGTCGTAGCAATACCGGACTGCGTGACGCCGTCAGACCACGTGATGGAGAACGGCGCGGTGCCGGTCAGCGTCGCCGTGATCGTGCGCGAGGTTGACGGACAACCGCTGCTGTTGCCGCTGATGGTCGCCGTTGGCCGCGGCCTCACGGTGATGGCGGCACTGCCGGTGGCAGTGCCGCTGCAGTTCGCGTCGGAGATGGTCGTGATCGTGTAGGTCGTGTTGTTCGCCGGCGAGACGCTGCGCGTGACGCTGCTCGCGTTGATGCCGTTCTGCGTCAGACCGTCGGACCACGTGATTGCAAACGGTGCAGTGCCGGTCAGCGTCGCGCTGATGGTGGCGGATGCGCCGGCGCAGATCGCGGTCGTGCCGCTGACGACGGCCGACGGCTTCGCGTTGACGGTGACGACCGCGCTGCCGCTCGCGGTGCCGCTGCACTTCGAGTCGGTGATGCTGGTGATCGTGTAGGTCGTCGTTGATGACGGAGACACGGAGCGCGTCGCGCTGCTCACGCCGTTCTGCGTGAAGCCATCGCTCCACGTGATCGTGTACGGCGCGGTGCCGGTGAGCGTCGCGCTGATCGTCGCGGAGCCGCCCGCGCAAATCGCGCTGGTGCCGGTTACGACGGCCGTCGGTTTCGCGTTCACCGTGACGACTGCGCTGCCACTCGCGGTGCCGCTGCAGTTCGCGTCGCTGATGCTCGTGATCGTGTACGTCGTCGTTGATGACGGCGAGACCGTGCGCGTCGCGCTGCTCACGCCGTTCTGTGTGAAACCATCGCTCCACGTGATCGTGTAAGGCGCGGCGCCGGTGAGCGTCGCGCCGATCGTCGCCGAGCCGCCCGCGCAAATCGCGCTGGTGCCGGTTACGACGGCCGTCGGTTTCGTGTTGACCGTGACGACTGCGCTCCCCGTTGCCGTGCCGCTGCAGTTCGCGTCGGAGATGCTCGTGATCGTGTAGGTCGTCGTCGATGACGGCGAGACCGATCGTGTCGCGCTGCTCACGCCGTTCTGCGTGAAGCCATCGCTCCACGTGATCGTGTAAGGCGCGGTGCCGGTGAGCGTCGCGCCAATCGTCGCCGAGCCGCCGGCGCAAATCGCGGTGGTGCCGTTGACGACGGCGGTCGGTTTCGCGTTGACCGTGACGACCGCGCTGCCGCTCGTGGTGCCGCTGCAGTTCGCGTCGGACATGCTGGTGATCGTGTAGGTCGTCGTTGCCGACGGAGACACCGAACGCGTTCCCGTGCTCGTGGTCACGCCGTCGCTCCACGTGATCGTGAACGGCGCCGTGCCAGTGAGCGTCGCGCTGATCGTCGCGGACGCGCCCGCGCAAATCGTGCTGTTACCACTGACAACCGCGGTCGGTTTCGCGTTGACAGTCACGACTGCGCTGCCGCTCGCGGTGCCGCTGCAGTTCGCGTCGGTGATGCTCGTGATCGTGTACGTCGTCGTGGACGAGGGAGACACGGAACGCGTCCCGGCGCTCGTAGTCACGCCATCGCTCCACACGATCGTGAACGGCGCCGTGCCGGCCAGCGTCGCGCTGATCGTCGCGGACGCGCCCGCGCAGATCGTTGCGTTGCCGCTTACCACCGCGGTCGGCGGAGCATTCACCGTAACCACCGCGCTACCGCTCGCGGTGCCGCTGCAGTTCGCGTCGGTGATGCTCGTGATCGTGTACGTCGTCGTCGTCGACGGAGACACGACGCGCGTTCCGATGCTGCTCGTCACGCCGTCGCTCCACGTAATCGCGAACGGCGCGCTGCCGGTCAGCGTCGCGCTGATCGTCGCGGAGCCGCCGGCGCAAATCGCGGTCGTTCCGCTGACAACGGCGGTCGGACGCGGCAGCACATCGACGCGCATCGGAGCCGACACGGTGTAACACGAAGTTCCATTCGTACGAACGGTCACCGAGTAATCGCCGCTCTGCGTCACGACGATCGAAGGAGTCCACTCCCCCGTCGACCACTGATACGTCACGTTATCCGCGGCCGGCGCGGTCAGCGTCACGCTGCCGCCGTCGCAGAACGTCGTTGCACCACTCGCAGTGACCGTCGCATCGGGAAGCGCGGTGATCGGCACGGTCGCCGTCGCGGTCGAATCGCATCCGTTCTGCGAATGAACGACCAGCGTCACCACGACTTCGCCCGGCGCAATCGGTTTGTAGCCGACCGTGGTACCGTGCGTGCCGGTCGTGATGACGGCGTTCGTGACCGACCAGTCGATCGTCACGTTCTGGCCGGTCAGGCCGTTGGCCTGCGCGTACAGCTGATCGTTCACGCAGCCGTTGTGGTACGTGCTGAGATCGGCGACCGGCGAGGGAT
>Ga0070701_10000154_pt1 | contig 21092 bp, 16 predicted proteins | sample KBSK5102metaG_FD_65451 | JGI IMG/M metagenome (GOLD analysis project Ga0070701, IMG submission 65451) | Corn, switchgrass and miscanthus rhizosphere microbial communities from Kellogg Biological Station, Michigan, USA - KBS K5-10-2 metaG | ecosystem: Host-associated > Plants > Roots >... | reverse complement strand
CGTCATCGTCTGAAAGGTCGGAAACATTCTCGACGTGTGCGCGCCAGACGACCATCGCGTGGCCACGAACTGCCGAGTCGTCGTGGAGCATGACGAAACAGCGATCGTCTTCGTAAGCGGTCGCGTGCGCGTCGTCGCAGAACGTGCAGGGGCTCATCGAGCGGCAACTATAATCCGCGGCCATGCGCACGATCCGCTTCGGCCGCACGAACGTTCAGGTCCCCGCAATCAGCCTCGGCACCTGGGGACACGGCGGCCCAAACACGAATGAAGGCGCGTCGGTCGGCTGGACCGGCCACGATGATGCCGCGGCGAAACAGGCGCTGAAACGCGCGTACGAACTGGGCATCACGCATTGGGACACCGCCGACGCATACGGCGCCGGTCACGCCGAGAAACTCATCGGCGAAATGTGGGGCGAAGTTCCGCGCGATTCGATCTTTCTCGCGACGAAGTTCGGCTACGTGAAGGGACCGTCGCGCCGCTATTACGATCCCGCGTTCATGCGCGCGCAATGCGAGGCGTCGCTGCGGAACATGAAGACGGAGACGATCGACGTCTACTACTTTCACCACTGCGATTTCGGCGAGAACGACGAGTACTTTGACGACTCGCTCGCGACGATGCGCCGCTTCCGCGAAGAGGGGAAGGTCCGCTTCATCGGCCTCTCCGACTGGGACGCGAAGAAGATCGTTCGCTTCATCGATCGCGTCGATCCCGACGTCGTGCAGCCGTTCCGGAACATCGTCGACGACGAGTACGAATCGAGCGGCCTCCGCGCCGCCGTCAACGCCCGCGACCTCGGCGTCGCCTTCTTCTCCCCGCTGAAGCACGGCCTCCTCCTCGGCAAATACAAAGAGCCGCAGCATTTCGAGGAGGGAGATTTCCGCCGCAACGTTCCCGAGTTCGAAGACGCCGCGTTCATCGCGCGAATGCAGCGCGCGAGGGAAGCGGTGATCGATCGTTTCTCGTCGATGCCGGAGCCCGTGCTGACTGCGCTTACGGGTTCGCTGCTCGCGGATAACCCGACCGCGTGCGTGCTGCTCGGCCAGCGCAATCCACGGCAGGTGGAAGCCGCCGCCGCGGCGGGCGAAGCGCTGAGTGAAGAGGATGCGGCGTGGGTGAGGGGCGTGTACCGGGGCGCATAATTCGGGTGTGACTGAAGGCATTCGGAAGTCGTGGCCGACGCAATGACCGATCGCTCCCTTTGGCCCGTCCGCCTGACCACGCTGGCTGAAGAAGATAAACACAGCGACGTCGATCACCTCACGCCGAGCGAGCGCGTCGCCATGGTGTGGGAGCTGACAAAGACCGCGTGGGCCTTCAAAGACGGAGACTTCGCCGAATCGCGACTTCGTCGAGATGTTGTACGAGTTATTCGCCGGCGGCCCTGAGTCGAAACAAGCTCGCAGGCGGATGTCCGAAAGATCTCGCCGACGTCGAATCGCTCCGTCAGTAACCCACCAACAGCCGCGCCGCCCGCTCCACCTGCTCCTCACTCACTAAAAACACCTCCTCGAGCGGCGGCGAGTACGGCACCGGCGTATCGAGCGCGCCGAGGATTCGGATGGGCGCGTCGAGGTATTCGAACGTTTCCTCCTGAATGATCGCGGCGACCGACTCGCCGATGCTGCCGGTGCGCGTGTCTTCGTGCACGATCAGCACGCGGCTGCAGTGACGAGCGACAGCGAGGATCGTTTCGCGATCGAGCGGAGCGAGTGAGCGGAGATCGAGCACGGCGCACTGAATCCCGTCCGCCGCCAGTTTCTCCGCCACGCGCATCGCGACGTGCACATATGCGCCGTACGAGATGATCGCGAGGTCATCGCCCGCGCGGCGCAGCGCGGCTTTTCCGAGCGGGATGGGCGGGGGGGCGGAGTCGCCGATCGACTGTTTGATTTTCGGGTCGCGATAGAGCGCGATGTGCTCGTAGTAAAGCACCGGATCGGGATCGGCGACGCATGCGGCCATCAGCGCGCGCGCATCGTGCGGCGTCGACGGCGCCACGATCTTTAGTCCCGGCGTCCGATAGAACCACGCCTCGGTGTTTTGCGAGTGATACGGGCCGGCGTGACGCAGTCCGCCCCACGGCATGCGTACGACAATGGGAACTTGGCCGCCCCAGCGATAGCGGATTTTCGCGGCGTTGTTGACGAGCTGATTGAAGCCGCTGGCAACGAAATCGTTGAACTGGATCTCGGCGATCGGTCTGCGTCCCATCAGCGCCGCTCCTGTCGCCACGCCGAGCACAGCGCCCTCGGCGAGGATGGAGTTGATGATGCGGTCGCCGAATTCTTTCAGAAGCGGTTTGAGCAGCAGGAACGCGTTGCCGTATTTGCCGCCGACGTCTTCACCGTAAACGAAAGCGCGCGGATCGGCGCGCAGCGCGTCGCCGACGCCGAGCATCACCGCTTCGAGGAACGTCTTTCCTTTCGCGTCGAACGGCGGCGCTTCTTCGACGGCAGGCAGCGAGTTGTTTTGCGATGCGCGCTGGCGCCACTCTTCATCGAGCACTTCGATATGCGCGCCGGCGTCCGCGCCATCAGGCCACGGCGCATCGATGACGCTGCGCGCCTGCTGCTCGACGAGCTCTTCGATCTCGCGCTTCCAGGTTTCCACTTCGCCGGCGGCGACGATTCCGTCGCGCTCCAGTTGCGCGCTGTACGTCACGATCGGATCGCGGCCGCACCAGTATTCGTACGACTCGCGGTCGGCGTAGCCGGCTTCGGTGAGCGGCGGATACGACCACGATGGCTGCGGATCTTTGCCGAGGTAGAGCATGTCGTCGTGATGGGCGTGGCCGCACATGCGCATCGCGATCAGCTCGATGAGCACCGGGCCGCGACCTTCGCGCGCGCGTTCCGCGCCCCACGCAAACGCGGCCGCGATCGCGTCGGGATCGGTGCCGTCGATCGTGATCGCAGACATGCCGTAGCCGAGGGCTTTGTCGGCGAACGTGCGCACCGCGGAGTTCTCGCCTTTCGGCGTCGACAGCGCGGTTTGATTGTTCTGGATGCAGAAGATTGCCGGGAGTCTTCGCGCGGCGCATGCGTTGATCGCTTCGTGCCATTCGCCGAGTGACGTCGCGCCTTCGCCGATGAACGACACGGCGACGTTCGGCGTGGCGCCGCTTTCGCGCGCGTCCATCGCGAACGCCATCGCGACGCCGGCCATCGTCAGCGCCGGACTTCCGAGCGGCGCCATCGCCGGGAAGACGCCGTACGACCAGTCGCCGACGTGGAGGTCTTTGCCGTTCATCGGCGCGCCCGCTTTTCCCATCTGCGCGTTGAGCACGAGGCGGACGGTTTCGGGCGCGTTGTGCATCGCGAGGACGGCGCCGAGGTCGCGGATCATGGGGGAGATTACGTCGCCGCGCCAGCGGTCTTCGGTGCGGAACGAATCGCCGCGACGAAGGCGAATCGGTGCCGCGTAGATCGCTTCCTGACCGAGCGAGCGGAATCCTTTTCCCTGGAACGACGCGGCGCCGTAGCGCACTTCGCCGGCGGTGAAGAACTGCTTGAGGCGATTGTCGGTCGCACGCGTCAGCAGCATGCCGTGAAGAATCTCCCGCTTCTCATCGGCGGTGAGCGAGGCGGCGATTGCTTCACGGCGAAGGAAGCCATCGCAATCGTCAATTAGTTGATCAACTGCGTACTGCAGCCGCTCGGCAGCGGCGATACGCGGCTGCGTTTCGGGGATCTCGATCGCGACGCGGAGCGCGTCGGTCGCGGCGGCGCGCAGGGCCGACAACAATGCTTCGTGATCGCCGCCGCTTTGTTCGAACGCGGCGAGTGCGGGTTTGAGTGCGAATGGGTGGCGCTCCGCGACGAAAGCCGCGAAGCGTTCCGGGGTCGTGTTCATGGCGCGCGATTCTACTTCCGCCGCCAGATCGCCACGTCGCCCTCCGCGAACGCGGGCTCGAAATGCGTCGTCAGGTATTGCCAGACGAGCGGCGCACGGAGCTCGTTCGGCACGCCGTCGACCGTTGACGCGCCGGCTGCGACGGGCACGAGCGCGGCGCGCACGTGCGGATTTGCTTCGAGCCGCGCGATCACGTCGCGCTGCAGCGCGTCGGTTTCGTACTGCGGTACTTCGACCTGTCGGATCGGCGAATCGCGATCGAGGATGAAGTAGAGCAGCCCGCGATTCGTGAAATCGAAGAAGGTGTCGTTCGGTGCGAGCGACGTCTCGACGTAGCGTTTCACGCTGTCGATGACCGCGACGTCGTGCTTCGCGAAGAGCGCGCCGCGGCCGCGCGGCAATCCGATCTCGACTACGGAATCGTCGAGCGGTCCGTGCGCGTGGCGCAGCATGCTGACGACGGCCGCGTGCGTCGTCGGTTGAGCAATGATGACGAGCGTCGCGGTGAGCGCGATCGCGGCGACGCGTTGCTTCGCGCGGAAGAGGACGAACGTCGCGGCGACGAGCAGCGGCGCCGCGGCGAACTGAAAGTGCAGGTGATGGCGCTCCGCGTACGAAACGGCGCAGAGCGTGATCCAGAGCGCGATGAGGACGAGCGGCTCGATGCGGCGTCGCGCGCGCGAGGAGATCGTCATCGCGACGAGCAGCATCGACGCGATCCAGACGAGGTAGAGCAGCGCGCCGCGATCGAAAACGGCGGCGATGATTTCGGGGAAGTAGCGCAGCGCTTTGAACGCTGCCGGCGACGTGAAGGGCTCCATCGCATAAGCGGGACCGAGCGACGGAATCTCGATGAACGTCGTTCGAATGAATGCGCCGAGGATGCCGAAGGCGGCGAGGGCGATGGCGAGGATTGTGGTGGCGATGGCGATGCCCGCAGCCGCCGCGCGCAGTGCGGCGGCGCGGGGGCGGGAGCGCAGCAGCGGGACGATCAGCGTGACGAACGTGTACGCCGCGAAATCGAGGCTCGTGATTCCTGCGACGACGCACAGCACGCCCGCGCCGAACAGCAGCCGCGGTCTGCGAAGCCGCACCGACGCGACGATCAGCGCGAGCGCGAACAGCGCGGGAATCGTCCGGATCGTTGGTGGTGACGCGCCGATGATCGTGCCGAAGAGATACGCGAGAAATCCAGCTTCAGGTGAGCCGCTCGCGGCGGTCGCGAGCGCGTAGATCGCGACCGAGTTCAACGCGCCGAGCGTCGCGCGCGTTTTGAGCGCGTGTCCGTACGACGCATCGCGCGAGCGGAGCGCGAGGAAATCGAGCAGACCGTCTTCGAGCAGACCGTGGCCGGGGATCACATCGCGATACGGCTTTTCACCGCGCAGCATTTCCGACGCGGGCAGCATGCCGTGCGCGTCCTCGAAAAAGTTCGCGCGCGGTTTTCCTTCCGCGGCTGGCAGGCTCGTCGCCGTCGTGTAGCAATACGCGGCGAGCGGATAGATGACGAACGTGACGATCGTGCGCCAGCGGCGCGGGTTGCGCGGGCGCAGCACGAACGGCGTGATGACGACGATCGCGATTGTGGGCCAGCCGAGGTGGCGCTGGTCCCATGAGAGGAACGGGGTTTGGGTGATGAGCGCGAGCGGAGCGAGCGCGAAGCGGAGCGGATCGCGAACGATGAGTCGCAGCGTCAGCGTGATTGCCGCGGCGGACAGCACGTAGAGATCGAGTCCGCGGAACGGCAGCAGATCGATCATCGCGATGAAGAGTGAGAGAAACACGGGCACGAGAATCACGTCGCGCCGCGTGAAGTGTTCGTCGACGTTTCGCAATACGACGAACGCGATGACGGCGAGCGCGACCGGGACCGTCGTCCACCAGACGTCGGCGTGCACGAGCGCGATCCAGAGCGACGACGTCATCGCGATGCAGAGCGCGTTGCGCGACCAGCGTCGCGACGCGGCCATCACGCGCGAGAGCGGCTTCGCGGCGGTCGCGAAAATGATCGGCAGCAGAATCAGCGCGGCGACGAAACGCATCGGCGCGTGCGCGTCGATACCGAGCAGTTTCGCGAGACCGGGAAGTTGTTCCGGCGAAGCGGGAATCGTGAGCGAAGGAAGGAGCGAGATCGCCGTGGCGAGGCCCCAGAGTGCAGCGCAGAGGCGGACCAGCGGCGCGCGTGTCATCCGGCCGCGGCCACGCCGGCGTGCGACTCGAACGCTTTCGCGATCAGCCAGCTGACGACCAGCTCCTCCGCCCAGTACTCGCATCGCCACGGCAGTTTGCCGCCGACGAAGCCGACGTGTCCGCCGAGCTTCGTGACGATGAACTCGACGCTCGGTGACGCCACCTCCTGCGCGCGCGCGAGCACCGCGGCGGGCAGAAACGGATCGTCTTCCGCGCTCACGCAAAGCGTCGGCGTCGTAATGCGATCGAGAAAAAAGATCGAGCTCGATTTCGCGTAGTAGTCGTCGGCGCCGGTAAAGCCGTGCAGCGGTCCGGTCGCGGCGTCATCGAACTGGCGAAACGTTCGCGCGCGGCGAACGGCCTCGAGCGACACCTTCTCGCTCGCATCCGGGAAATGCTCGAGCAGCCACTCCGTCTTTTTCGCGAGCGTCTTCACGAAGCTCGCGACGTAAAAGCGTCCGGCGCGATTCTCGAGATGCTTCGAGCCGGCGGCGAGATCGTACGGAACCGACACCGTCGCGGCGGCGGCGATTGCGTTTTGCTGCGGATGTTCGCCGAGCCATTTCAGCAGCACGTTTCCGCCGAGTGACGCGCCGAACGCGAGCAGCGGCACGTGCGGCTCACGCTGCGTCAGCGTTCGGACGACGAAATCGAAATCACCCGTTTCGCCGGAGTGATAGAAGCGCGGGCGGCGATTCGGAATCGAGCGATAGACGTTCTGCGGTTCGCGCGCGCACGAGCGAAAGTTGATCGCCGTCGCCGCGAAACCGTGTCGCGCGATCGTCGACAGCACGCCCTGCATGTAGACAGAATGCGAGCTGCCTTCGAGTCCGTGCAGCAGCACGAAGCGGAAGCGCGCGTCGCGCACCGGAGCGTCGAGATGATCGAGCACGAGCTCGTCGTCATCAGGCGTGGTGAGAACTTCGCGGCGGAAGCGGACCAGTTTGCGAGGCCGCGTGAGGCGGCCCCACACGGTTTGTGCGTGGGCTGAGCGCAGCCACCACGGCGGTCGAAAGGTATGAGGCATGAGTGATGAGGTATGAGTAGAGGCGGACTCTCCTCATTACTCATGCCTCATTCCTCATGCCTCGAAAAGATCAGCGTCGCATTGGTGCCGCCAAATCCAAACGAATTGGACAGCACGTGCTTCACCTTCTGATGCCGCGCCGTGTTCGGCACGTAATCGAGATCGCATTCGGGGTCGGGCGTTTCGTAGTTGATCGTCGGCGGGATGATGCCGTGCTTCACGGTGAGGGCCGCGATCGCCGACTCCAGCCCGCCGGCGGCGCCGAGGAGATGGCCGGTCATCGACTTCGTCGAACTGACGCAGAGCTTGTACGCGTGATCGCCGAACGTCCGTTTGATCGCCACCGTTTCGGTCTTGTCGCCGACCGGCGTCGACGTGCCGTGCGCGTTGATGTAATCGATGTCGGTCGGCTGCAGTCGCGCGTCTTTCATCGCACGCTGCATCACGCGCATCATTCCGCTGCCGTCTTCAGCCGGCGAAGTGATGTGGTATGCATCGCTCGACATGCCGTAGCCGGTCAGCTCGCAGTAAATCTTCGCGCCGCGTTTTAGCGCGTGCTCGCGCTCTTCGAGCAGCAGAATGCCCGCGCCTTCGCCCATCACGAAGCCGTCGCGATTGAGATCCCACGGACGCGACGCGTGCGCCGGATCGTCGTTGCGCGTCGACAGCGCGCGCATCGCTGCGAAGCCGCCGATCGCGAGCGGACTCACGACCGCTTCGCTGCCGCCGGCGAACATCACGTCCGCGTCATCGTGCTGAATGATTCGAAACGCATCGCCGATCGCATGAGAGCCTGTCGCGCATGCGGTCGCCGGCGCGGAGCTCGGTCCCATCGCTTTGAAGCGAATCGAAACCTGTCCCGACGCGAGGTTCACGATCAGACCGGGGATGAAGAACGGCGAGATGCGTCCGGGGCCGCGCTCGAGAAGTTTCTGATGCATCTCCTCGATGAGCGGCAGGCCGCCGATGCCGGAGCCGATGATGACGCCGAGGCGGTCGTGATCGAGCGCGGTGGTGTCGATGCCGGCGTCGTCCACTGCCATCTGCGAAGCCGCGACGGCGTAGTGGATGAACGTGTCCGACTTCTTCACTTCCTTCTTCTCGATCCAGTTCTCCGGGTCGAAACCGCGGACCTCGCCGGCGATTTTGCAGGCGAAGTTCGTCGTGTCGAATTTCGTGATCGTGTCGATGCCGTTGCGGCCTTCGATGAGCCCCTGCCAGCTCGGCTCGTTGCCGATTCCGAGAGGGGAGATGATGCCGATTCCGGTGATGACGACGCGGCGTTTATCCGACATGCAGGCGAAAGACTCCGGAAAAAGAAATGGTCAGGCGCGTTGACCGCGGCTGACCGTTTTGAACATCGTTGAGAGCGAGTTTATTGAGCTTTGGCGCGCTTCTCGATGTAGTCGACGGCGTCACGGACTTTGCGGATCTTCTCCGCTTCGTCATCGGAGATCTCGACGCCGAACTCTTCTTCGAACGCCATGATCAACTCGACCGTATCGAGCGAATCCGCGCCGAGGTCCTCGACGAAAGACGCGTCGGCAGTGACCTCGTCCGCGTCGACTCCGAGCTGCTCGACGATGATTGACTTGACCCTTTCTTCTACGGCCATCGGTATCTCCTTAAAGTTCGTTTCGGGATGCTGAATGCAGCGTGCGTTTTAGCACAAGGCAAGAATGAAAGCGAAACGTGAACGTGCGAGGCTTGTTACTCTTCGCCGATGCGCAAGCTCGGAGCATTTCTCGTTCTGGTCCTGCTCGCGATCGCCGTCTGGATCGGCGCGCGATACATCCGCCATCGCGGCGAGGTGAACGTCACGATCATCTTCCGCGAGGCCGCTCTTGCCGCCGGCGATCCGGTCGTCGAGAACAACGTCGTCGTCGGACGCGTCATCGAAGTCTCGAAGGTCAACGATCAGGACGCGGTCACGGTGCGGCTCGCCCGCGATCATCGCCGCGCCATCGTCAGCGACTCGCTTTTCGAAGTTTCGCACCACCGTTTGATCGTCATGAATTCGGTCGCGGTCGGCGCGCCGGTCGCGGACGGCGACATCATCTACGCGAAGGAAGATCGCCTCAGCCGCTGGCTCGCGAAACACGGCACGTCGGTGCAGCCGCTCATCGACAAACTGAAGAAAGCGACGGATGACAAGCTCGACTCGCTGACCGCCGACAACTTCGATGAGAAGCTCGCCGAATGGAAGGCGGAGTTTCCGCAGTGGAAGAAGGACGGGAGCGCGACGGTTGATCGCCGCGTTGCCGAGCTTGAAGCGCGCGTCGGAGCGATGACGCGGCAGCTGGAACGCGCGAATCGCGCGGAGGAAGCGCGGCGACTGAAGGAGCGATTCCAGACTTGGCTGAACGACATCCGGAAGTGACGGACAAGAAGACGTTCTCATATGAGGAAGCGGCGGAGCTCCTTCCGCGCGTGCAGGAGCTGACGGCCGAGGCGTATGCGGCGGTCGAGGCGCTGCCGGAAGAGGCGGTCGTCCAGTATCAGCAGATCGTCGGCGACTGGGCCGAAGCCATCATCCGCCTCGGCATCGACGTAAAAGGCCTCTGGCTGATCGACTTCGACAACGGCAGCGGCTACTACTGCTGGAAGTACCCCGAAACCTCGCTCCAGTTCTTTCATGGATATGAGGAGGGGTTTGGGGGGAGGGTTCCTTTGACTTAGTGCTGAGTGCAGAGTGCTGAGTGCTGAGTCGCTCCGCCACCGCGTGCCTTTCTCAGCACTCAGCACTTTGCACTCAGCACCCCGGTTCGCAACGACGATGCCGCTAAAAGCAATAGCATTCGACCTCTGGGAAACCCTCTTAACGGACACACCGGAGCTTTCGCGCGCGCAGGAGCAGCTGCGGCTGGAGCGGATGGAGCGTTCGCTCGTTGCGCGCGGGTTTTCGGCGGAGGCGCATCGGATCGAGGAGGCGTATCGGAAGCTTTGGCGAACGTGCCATGAGCTTTACTGGTCCGTCGATGTCGACGTTCCGTGCCGGAGGCAGATCGAGTTGTTTCTCGAGGCGCTGGAGCTCGATCCGGCTTCGTTCGATGAAGACGCGATTGCGGAGCTCGAGCACGTGTATGCGCGGGCTGCGGTCGAGATTCCGCCGAAGATCGTCGACGGCGCGGATGAAGTGATCTCGACGCTGAAGCAGCGCGGCTATCGGCTTGGTCTCATCAGCAACACCGGCCGCACTCCCGGCTACGCGCTGCGCGACATTCTCGACAACCTCGGCCTCGCATCATCGATCGACGTGATGCTCTTCTCGAACGAGCACGGCGAGTGCAAGCCGAGCCAGTCGATTTTCGAGGAGCTGCGGCGCGGACTCGACGTCTCGTTCGATGAGCTGATGTTCGTCGGCGACAACCTTTACGTCGACGTCCACGGCGCGCAGCGACTCGGCATGCGCGGCGTCCACTTCGTTCCGCCCGTGCGCGGCACCGCGGTCGCGCCGCCGGTCGAGCACGGACTGGAGATCGTCGCCGACGCGACGATCTCCGATCTCCGCGAACTGCTGACGCTCGTCTAGCTGTTGCCGCGCACGCGGACGAAAACGAGATAGCTGCGCGGCGAGCCGTACTCGCTCTTCAATCCGGTCGGCACGTCGTGGAACGTGACGTTTCCGCCGACGCCGCCGAGCAGATGCGCGCTGCGAAAAATGTCTTTCGTGTAGCCGAGCGTGAGCGCGGCGATCGTGAAGACTTCGTCGTGCACGATCTCGTCTTTGTCGACGAGCTCGAAGCGTCCCGTCAAATAGTTCGACATCAAAAACTTCCAGTTCGCCTCGGCCGTAATGCCGTCGGTGCCGCGGCCGTGCGACTGGTTGTGTCCCCAGATCAGACTCGTCGCGAGATTGCCGCGCTGCAAATGCGCGGACGCGGTCGTGCGCTGCACGTTGCCCGGCTCCTGCGATTCGGGATTGACGAGATGTCCGGTCGAAAGCTGGAGTTGCAGATTCGGCATCGGATCCCACGTGCCGCGTACCGACCATGAATCGATCGCGCCGCCGTCGATGTCCCATCGATTTTCATCCGGCTCCTGGCCGTGAAATCCGGAGACGGCGACCGAGAACGGACCGCGCTTTCCGCCGATCGTGACGACGTTGTTCGTGATGTGCGTCGAGTCCTGGAGGTGATGGCTGAGCGTCGCCTGCGGCAGTTCCTGCGCGGATGCGCGATGCGGATACGCAGTCGGACCGAGCGCGGGTGCGCCGACCGGCGCCGCGTAGATGTAGCCGCTGGTTTCGTTGCCGAGGTCGACGTCGTATTGCGCGGCGAGCTCCATCAGGAAATCGTGCGGATGCTGTGAGTCGACGATCGCAACTCCATGCGCCGTCTCGCCGGTTTGAAACAGCTCCGCGTATCCGCGCTGCGGCATGAACAGCGGCTCGAGACTGACCATCGAGCGAAGAGTGAGACGACCATCGAACAGCGGACGATCGGCGCTCGCCATTGCCCAGTTCGTCGAGAAAAGCTGATCGCGGCCGCGCGGTCCGGTTTGCGACGTTGCGTTGAGAAAGGCGGCGCCATGAATCATGACTCGCCAGCCGCCGATTTCCATCATCGGCATGTCGGCGCCGTGCTGCATGCCATGCATTTCGTGCTGCGCGAATGCCGGCATCGCGGCGAACGCGAGAATCAAAAACAACTTCTTCATTTGATGAGCTCCTTCAGCGTAACGACTCGATGAGCGAGCGTTGCGAAGGATCAAATGAGCAGCGTGACGAGGAGGAGATGCAGCCCGACGTCGTGCTCGGCTCGCGGCGCGTTAAGCGAAAACGCGATCGTGCGCGTCGGTACGTTGATGACCGATTTTGCGATTGCGATCAGCGACGACTTCAGCGATGGCGCGCTCTTCTGTTGCGGGGTCGCGTCGTGCAGCGGCTTTCCGGCGACGATTTTCGCCATGCCGTTGCAGTGCGGCATCGCCGCGCGCAGCACGCAGCAGTTGACGATGCACGCCGACGTGATCGCAGCCGGCAGAGCCAGCGCCGCGAGCCACGTGAGGATGATGAAAAGCCGTTTCACGCGCCGTCGAGAACGGCACGGATGTGCCCGGAAATTCTCCTCAAATCGTCGTCGTTTAGCCGAATAACTTTGTCCAGTCCGAGCGTATCCACGCCCCTCATCCGCCCCTTCGGGGCACCTTCTCCCGGCGGGAGAAGGATTGCTGCGCCACGCCACTAATTCGGAGGTTTTCCCTTGTCGCACATTCGGGTGTACTGGCTGACGTGTGTCCTGACGATCCTCGCAATCTCCGCCTCGGCAACCACGATCGTGATGCCGACCGACGAGCAGCTCATTGAGAAATCGCCGATCGTCGTCGAAGCGACCGTGAAGAGCTCCGGCCCCGTGTCGCTGAACGGCGGCATCTTCACGGAAACGCATCTCATCGTGACGGCTGCGCTGAAAGGCAGCGCGTCCGGCGAGATCGTCGTGCGCGAGATCGGCGGTGAGCTCGACGGCCGCGTGACGAAGATCTTCGGCACGCCCGAATACGTCGCCGGCGAGCGCGTCCTCGTGTTTCTCGCGCCGGCGCCGCGCGGCGGCTATCAGACGATCGATCTGTTCGTCGGCAAATTCACCGCGCGCGAAATGATGAACGGCGAGAGCTTCTGGATTCGCGATGCGAGTCCGGCCGAGGTTTCGCTGCTCGATGCGTCGTTCCGGCCGATGCCGATCTCCAACGTGCAGCGCCGCGAGAGCGAGTTCTCGCAGTACGTCGCGGAGCGCGCGGCCGGTCGTCCGAGCACGCGCAGTTACGCGGTCGAGAACGCCGTGCCGGCGCTCGACACGAACCCGTTCACCGAAAAATTCACGATGATCTCGGAGCCGAGCATCTATCGCTGGGGCACGTTCGACAACGGCGGCAGCGCGCGCTGGCTGAGCTACGGCTCGCAGAACGGATACGCGAACGGCGGCGTCAGCGAAGTGCAGACGGCGATGGCGGCGTGGAACAACTATGCCGAGGCGAAGATCAGCTACACGTACGGCGGGACGACGTCGACGCATGGCGGGAACGTCGCGCCGAACGGCGTCAACGAAGTGCTGTTCGAAGATCCGAATCAGGAAATCACCGGCGCCTGGAACGGCCGTGGCGGCACCGTCGGCCTCGGCGGTTTCAACGGCGTGAGCGGTTCCGCGAACTGGACCGCGCCGTTCACGGCGGACTCGTCGCACACGGCGGGCACGCATCGCGTGGTCAACATCACCGAGGGGAACTTCGTGGTGCAGGATGGCGTGTCGTCGGCGACGGGCATTCCGAGCACGACGCTCGCGGAAATCGCGGCGCACGAGTTCGGACACACGCTAGGCTTCGGTCACTCGACCGACACGACGGCGCTGATGTATCCGACGGTCAGCGGACGCGGTCCGTCGCTGCGCGCGGACGATCAGCTCGCGGCGCGCTGGCTCTATCCGAACGGCAGCAGCTCGACGCCGACGCCAACTCCGACTCCGACAGTTCCGGCTGCGCCGACGAATCTCTTCGCGTCGCCGACAGGTACGAGCGTGCGCTTGCAGTGGACCGACAACGCGACCGATGAAACCGCGCAGTCGATTTACGTCGCGACCGGCAATGGTTCGTTCAGCAAGGTTGCGGATGTCGGCATGAACATCGTCACGACGACGCTCAGCGGCTTCACGGCCGGCACGTATCGTTTCTATGTCGTTGCGACGAATGCGTCCGGCAATTCGCCGGCGTCGAATACGGCGACGGCGACCGTTGGCGGAACGGCGACCGCGGCATTCGCGGTGTCGCCGTCGACCGGAATCGCCGGACAGACGGTGTTCGCGTTTACCGATCAGACGAGTGGCAGCGTGTCGTCGCGGCTCTGGAACTTCGGCGATGGACTGACGTCGACAGGCGTGAATCCGACGCACGTCTACGGTTCCGTCGGCGTGTACACGGTGATTCTCACGGTCACGGGAACCGGCGGCGCGCAGACGCAGGCGACGAAAAGCATCACGGTCGTTGCGGCGGCGGCGCCGGTGAGCGCGGCGTTCAGTTACGCGCCGCTGAATCCGATCGCCGGACAGGACGTGACGTTCACCGACGGCACGAGCGGCAACGCGACGTCGTGGTCGTGGAACTTCGGTGACGGCACGACGTCGGCCACGCAGAATCCGGTGAAGCGCTTCACGAAAGCGGGGACGTATCACGTCGTGCTGACGGCGAGCGGCAACGGCTCTTCGTCTTCGAGCGCGACGGACATCGTCGTCAATGCATCGATCCCTGCGACGCCGCCGGTTGCGGCTGCGTTCGCATTCTCGCCGTCACCGGCTGCGGCCGGCGACGCGGTTTCGTTCATCGATCAGTCGACCGGCTCGCCGACGTCGTGGTCGTGGAACTTCGGCGATGGCTCGGTGTCGACGCAGCAGAATCCGTCGCATGTGTTCGCGGCGCGCGGCACGTACAACGTCACGCTCACCGCTTCGAACGCGACGTCGTCTTCGGCCGCGTCACGGCAGGTGACGATCTCCGCGGACACGACCTTTCGCTCGCTCGTTTCCGTCACCGCGCAGACGAACGGCATCGGCGGTTCGGTGTGGCGCACGGAGCTGACGCTCTTCAACGCCGGCGATGAATCGCTGAGCGTGCGCGCGATCTATCTTTCGGGCGCGGGCACGACGCCGCAGGCGCGCAACTTCTTCCTCGCACCGCGTCAGGTTGCGACGTACAACAACGCGCTGCTCGACATCTTCGGCATCAGCAGCGGCGCGGGTGCGATCGCGATCGAAGCGACCGGCATCCTCGAAACGCCGCAGCTGAAGATCGCGAGCCGCACGTTCACGACCGGCGCGACCGGCACGTACGGTCAGGCGGTTCCCGTCGTCAATTACGACGATCTGCAGCAGACGCTGTATGTGACCGGCCTTTCGACCGGCGTCGAATACCGGACGAACCTCGGACTCGTGAATCGTTCCGGCGCAGCGGTCGGCGCGACGCTCGCGCTGCTCGACGCGGACGGACGGACGATCGGTCAGACCGATCTCTCGGTTGCGGGCAACAGCTTCCAGCAGTCGTCGCTGCAGGCGTACTTTCCGGCCCTCGGCGCGCGCGCGTACGAAGCGATGTCGCTGCGCGTGACGGCCGGCGCGCAGGATGCGCTGAGCGTTTACGCGTCGGTGATCGACAACCGCACGCAGGATCCGATTTACGTGCAGGCGGCTCCGGTTGCGTCGGGCGGTGAGCTCGTGATTCCGGCGGTCGGCCGCGTGCCGGGCGCGAACGGCACGTTCTGGCGCAGCGACGTGACGTTCTTCAATCCGACGTCGTCGTTCATGGATCTCGAGGTGCGCTATCTCGCGTCGGGCGCGGACAATCGCGGCGCCGCGGTGCGCGCCGTGTCGATCGCGCCGAATCGCACGATCGTTCTTGCGGACGTGCTGAATTGGCTGGGGATGACGTCGGGCAGCGGCGCGCTCGACATTCGCTGGAGCGGAACGTCCGGACCATCGGTCACGAGCCGCACGTACACGAGCACGGTCGAAGGCGGGACGTACGGACAGTCGATCGATGCGCTGCCGATGAGCGCGTTCCGCCGCGATGTTTACGTCACGGGCCTGCGCGCGGACGGCAGCTTCCGCTCGAACGCCGGCTTCGTGAACGGCGGCGACGCGACGATCGGCGTGAACGTCGCGCTCGTCGCGAACGGACGCCAGCTCGCGACTGCATTCGTGCAGCTCGCGCCGCGCGGTCAGCTGCAGTACTCGATGCCGGCGCTGTTCCCGTCGGTGAACGCCGCGACGATCGGCAGCTTCACAATCGAAGCGCACACGGATACGCCAACGCTGCTCGTGTACGGATCGATCGTCGACAACGCGTCAGGCGATCCGGTGTTTTTCGCGGGAGAGTGAGTTGAAGGATGAAGGATGAAGGATGAAGGCTGAATAAGCCGGCAGGTTTTCCTTCATCCTTCAGAATTCATCCTTCATCCTTCCGCCCGTGGCTTTCGACGCATTCCGCGAGCCGGATTACCGGCGGTTCTGGACGACGCAGTTTCTGTCGAACATCGGTTCGTGGATGCAGACGGTCGCGCAGGGATGGCTCGTCTATCGATTGACGGACTCGCCATTCCTGCTCGGCTTCGTCGCGTTCGCCGGCTCGGCGCCGACGTTCGTGCTGATGCTGCCGGGCGGCGTGCTCGCCGATCAGTGGAACCGGCGGCGCGTCGTCGCGATCTCGCAATGTGCGCAGGCGCTGGCCGCGCTCGCAATCGCGATTTCGGTGCACTTTCACACCGTGACGGTCTGGCAGATTTGCGCGGCCGCCGCGGTCGCGGGAACGGCGATGTCATTCTCAGCACCGGCGTGGCAGGCGATGATCGTCGACCTCCTCGAAGATCGCGAGCGGCTGCCGAACGCGCTGATGATGAACTCACTGCAGTTCAATCTGTCGCGCGCGATCGGTCCGGTCATCGCCGGCATCGCACTCTCGGCGGCGGGTGCGTTCTGGTGTTTTCTGCTGAACGCGATCTCGTTCGTGCCGCTGATCATCGTGCTCGCACAAATTCGCGATCGACGCCAGCCGTCGCCGGTTGCCGGTCCGATGTTCGCGCGGCTCGCGGAAGGTTTTCGTTATGTCCGACGCGAGCGCACCGTCCTCATCCTCCTCGGCATCGTCGCAGCGTCGAGCTTCTTCGGCTATCCGATGATGAATCTGATGCCGGTCGTCGCGCGCGCTCTCTTCACGAATGACGCGACGGGACTCGGCTGGCTGATCGGCGGCTTCGGAGTCGGCGCGTTCGCCGCGGCGCTCGCACTGTCGCTGAAAACGCCGAAGCGCTACATCCTTCGGACGATCGTCGTGTCACTGCTCGTGTTCGGCGTGGCGCTCGCGGGAGTCGGAGTCGCGCGCGTCGCAACGGTTGCGGTTGCGCTGCTCGTGATCTGCGGCGCCGGCGCGGTCGTCTCGATCGCGCTCTGCAACACGTCGATTCAGGAGCGGATCGCTGACGAGATGCGCGGCCGCGTGCTGAGCATGTACACGTTCGCGTTCTTTACCGCGGTGCCGGTCGGGAACCTGGTGGCGGGATCGGTCGCGGAGCACTACGGCATTCGCGTGACGGTGGTGTCGATGGCGGCGGGGCTGGTGGTTTCGGGCGGCGCAGCGGGCGCGATGTTGCGGCGGCGATAAAGGAGCGAGAGCACCGTCGCGATCATTGCGAGGACGCTGACGTTCGCGGCGACGCCTGTTGCTCCGAAGCCGGTCCACGGCTTCTCGCCGTTCATGCTGATTTGAGCATCGCTGAACAACAGGTATGGAAAAGGGAAACCGAACCAGCCGGTCCAGCCGGGATGCCCGAGATTCATGACGTTCAGCGTCGTGAAGATGATGACGGTCGCGATGAAAACGGCTCTCCACTTCAGCGTGCGCGCGTGACTCGCGCGGCGCGGAAACAGGAGATGCGCGACGATCAGCAGGACGACGGCGAAGACCGGCGGTATCGCAGCCGCGAGCGGCGATGGATGGATGAAAAGACCGCGCGCCGCCCGCTCCGCGAGGGCTGGCTCAATCAGCATGACAAACATCGGCGGCGCGGCAACCACGGCTGCGATCATCACCGCAGACCAGATCGCGCGGACAGCAGTGCGTTCGGCGCGACCGCGAAGATAAATTGCGACGCTCAGGACGACGATCAGCGCGATCGCAACGGCGAGTCCCGCAGCAGCGTAAAGCGGAACGCGGCCGACGAACATCGCTTCCACGGCGTGCTAGCCGATCGTCGCGAGAATCTCGTCCATCGTCGCGCGTTTGCACGTGTACATCGGCGTGTCGCGCACGGTGAACTTCGACGACTCGGTCTCGCGCAGCTCCTGCACGAGATCGAGGAACTCCGCCGCGGAATCGGCTTCGAACGCGACGACGAAATCCTGATCGTCGAGCCCGAACGAATACGTCGTGTTGATCTTCACGCGCGGGTATTTGTGGCCGATGGCGATGTGCTCGTTCATGATCCGCTGGCGCTCGGTCATCGGGAGCAGATACCAGTCGCGCGTCTTCACGAACGGATAAACGAAGAGGAACGGCTTCTTGCCCGGAACGATCTTCAGGCGCCGCCCTTCCTGGCCGTCGTGCACGTGCTCATCGACGTATTGCGAGTGCTTCGTCATCGACAGATACGAAAGCGGCACGTCGATGAACTTCCCGAGCTGCGAGCGATTCACATCCGCGAGCATTTGCGCGAACGGCTCGATGTCGTAGCCGATGCGCCACAGCATGAAATCGACGCCGGGCTTCAGTCCCATCGTCGAATACGGCAGGATCATCATCGGACCGGTGTACCTTTTCACGAGCTCCGCGAACTCGCGTTTCGCCTCCGCTTTCACATCTTCCGGCTCGCGGCGGAATGCGCGATCGACGCGGAAAAACATGAAGTTCACGAACTGCCGCGCAAGCGGAGTCTCGGCGGGTTTGGCGGTCTGCGGCTCAGGCTGAACATCGGGTTGAACAGTGGTCGTCATAGCGCGCGGATTGTAACAGTTGCATTTGCTACGATGCCCGCGCCGTGAACCGACCGATCGCAACCGCGCCGAACAGCGCACGCTCGTATCAGCAGCTCCTCACGCGACTGCTGCGTCACGGCAACTATTCGCAGCTGCGAAAGACGATCGACAAAACGCTCGCGGCCGACATCGCGCCCGTTCTCCCGCTGCTGCTCGAAGAAGATCGCAAGCGCGTTCTCTCGCTGCTCATCGAAGCGGGGAAAGCGGCGCGCGCGCTGCTCGAGCTCGACGATACCGATCTCGACGAGATGCTCGCATCGGTCGATGACGCGGCGCTCGCCGCGATCTGCAGCTCGTCCGCGCCGGACGACGCCGCCGACCTCCTCGACGTCCTCGACGAAGAACGCCGCGCCCACGTCCTCACACTCCTCGGCGCCACGCAGGGCGCAAAGCTCGAGTCGCTGCTCGAAGGTGAAGAAGAAACCGCCGGCTCGCTGATGAACACGGAGTTCCTCGCGCTCGACTCCGAGCTGTCGATTGCGGAAGCAATCGAAGCGGTGCGCCAGTATCCGCGCAAAGACTCGTTCTTCTACGTCTACTGCGTCGACGCCGAGATGCATCTCGTTGGTGTCCTGTCGCTGCGCAGCATGATCCTCGCGGAGCCGAAGTCGACGCTCGAATCGATCATGGTGCAGGGCGTCGTGCGATGTCAGATCGACTCCGCGCCGGAAGAGGTCGCGCAGATCGTTTCGAAGTACGACCTGCTGTCGCTGCCGGTCGTCGACGTGCAGAACCGGCTCGTCGGCGTCGTCACAGTCGACGACGTGCTCGACGTGATTCAGGAACAGGCGGAAGCCGACCTGCTGCACCTCGCCGGCGTCAACGCGTCGGAACGCGTCACGACGTCAGCGCGCGATTCGTTCAAGCTTCGTTTTCCCTGGCTGGCGATCAACCTAGCGACGGCATTCTTCGCGTCGTGGGTCGTTCACTTTTTCCAGGGAACGATCGCGCGCTGGGCGGCGCTCGCCGTGTTCATGCCGATCGTCGCAGGGATGGGCGGCAACGCCGGAACGCAGACGCTGACGGTGTTCGTACGCGGCCTCGCGCTCGGCGAGATCGACTGGCATACCGGCTTCGGTCCGATCTGGAAAGAGATGGCCGTCGGCTTCGCGAACGGGCTTGCGAACGGTTTGCTGACGACGCTCATCGTCGGCGTCTGGACCGGCGACTGGGCGCTCGCGATCGTGCTGCTCCTCGCGATGATCTTCAATCTCGTGATCGCCGGAATCGCCGGCGGCCTCGTGCCGCTCGCGCTGGAACGATTCGGCTTCGATCCTGCGATCGCGTCGTCGATCTTCGTCACCACCTTCACCGACGTCGGCGGCTTCTTCTCCTTCCTCGGCCTGGCCACGATCGCGATGCGCTACTTCGCGCATCCGTGATCATCGACGCACGACGCGCGACTTCTGGCCGGGAAGCATCCGGACGAACGCACGCTCGACATTGCCCGCTTCTTTCGACGTGTCGACGCGCGTGTAAATCGCGGAGATGTGACCTTCGGTTCGCGCCAGCGCGAGTCCACTGGTGTTCGTCGTCAGAAGCGTCGTCGCGATCGTGACGGGCTCGCTCGGCAACACTGTTCCCGCATCGCTGACGTGCGCGGAATCGATCCTCGGGGCATTGCGCCACGCGACGAAGTAGCGAGTGCCGTCCCACACCGTCTCCGGCCACGCGCCGGCACCGAGAAGGATCGGCTGCGAGTCGGTGACGACGCCCGAGGCGCTGACGTGTGATGCCTTCACGCCGTCCGGTGCACTCCACGCGATGAGGAAGTCGCGACCGTTCGACGCGACGGACGGCGTGCGGTTCTTCGGCAGCTGCATGCTCGCGGGCGGCTGGACGGCGATGTCCATCGCTTGCGGATCGAGCAGTGTGAACGAGCCCGAGACGCGGGTCGCTCGCAGGTTGGTGTTGAGGTCGTGCTGATTCGGCAGCGCGGGCAGCACCTGCTCCCACGCGACGAGATATTCGGATCCGTTCCACGCGGCGGAAAGCGCGCCGGCATACATGCCGCGCGGCGTGAGCGTCAGCGGCTCGCCGTTGACTGGCCGCGCGTCGTCACCAAGTTCCAGCGCCTGAAGTGAGCTCTCGCAGTCGTGGAACGCGATCAGCGTATTCGTCGCGCCGCGTGCGAGCGCCAGCTCGGTTGCGCAGCGCGCCGGGTACGTCTGCCTGTCGAGTATTCGTCCGGCGCCGTCGATTCGCGCAAAGACGATCGCGTGATCGGCCGTCGTGCCGTCGATCCACGCGGCGAGGAAGTTCGTGCCGTCGAAGATGAGCCGCAACGCGAGGATCCTGCCGGGCGCGCTGAGCTGAATGCCGCGGCCATCGAGCGGCCCGTCCGGCGAAATGCGTGCTGCATGAACGCTGCGCTCTTCAACCCATACGCTCATCGTCGTGCCGCCGCCGGCCGCGATGGCCGGCGAACTCTGCGACGGCGCGGAGATCGACAGCAAGCGCTCCGGATATTCAACGTTGGTGTCTGTGAGACGCGAGAAGACGTC
>Ga0070701_10000151_pt1 | contig 21330 bp, 19 predicted proteins | sample KBSK5102metaG_FD_65451 | JGI IMG/M metagenome (GOLD analysis project Ga0070701, IMG submission 65451) | Corn, switchgrass and miscanthus rhizosphere microbial communities from Kellogg Biological Station, Michigan, USA - KBS K5-10-2 metaG | ecosystem: Host-associated > Plants > Roots >... | reverse complement strand
CGCCGGAGATCGCGCGGTCGTCGAAGCGTCGATCGAAGCGAACGGCAAAACGACCGCAACCTGCCGCGGCACGTTCGTCGCGGTGAAGGAAGGACATCCCGCGTTTCATCGTTGGTAATCGCGACCAACGGTGAAACGACTCCTCCCGATTTTCCTCGCGCTCTTCGTCACCTTCCCCGCCACCGCGCAACGCGTTCGCGCGATCCGCACCGGCGTTGCCGATACGCCCGCGGCGTGGCTGCGTCAGCGCGCGGTTCCGCTCGTCACCACCGATCCATCGCCGATCGATTCCGACCTTCGTCCGCTCCTTGCGCGACACGCGCATCGTCGCGCTCGGCGACGCGACGCACGGCACGCATGAGCTCTTCACGATGAAGCAGCGCATCGTGCCGCTGCTCGCCGCCAACGGATTTCGCACGATCGCGTTCGAAGCGCCGTACGCCGAGTTCGAAGTCATCGATGAGTACGTGCGCACCGGCGGCGGCGACGTCGCAACCGCGCTCGCGAGCAACGACTACTTTTTCTGGGACGCGGACGAGATCGTCGCGCTCATCGAATGGGCGCGCGCCGAGAATGCAGCCGGCGCGAATCCGCCGATCTCGATCGTCGGAGTCGACGTCGCGCATCCGTTCAGCGCGATCGATCGTCTGCTCGCACAACTGCAATCGCTCGACGCTGCAACCGCGCGCGACGTCGCATCGCGTTACGACTGCTTCCTGATGTTCCGCGACAATCCGCGCCTGTACGAAGGTCGCGACGCGTGTCGCGAAGACGTCGCCGCCGTTCGTCCGCTGCTGGCATCGCGCCGCTCGATCTTCGCATCCGACGACGATTACGAGCGCGCGCTGCACGCCGCGCGCGTCATCGAACAGGGCGAGCTCTCCTTCGCGACGGCGCTCGCGAATCGCGACGCTGCGATGGCGGAGAACATCGAGTGGCTCGCCTCCCGTCACCCCCACCTCATCTTCATCGGCCACAACGAACACCTCGGTCGCACTCCATACTCATTGACCGCGCAGGCGACGACCGCGAGCGCCGGGACGTACCTCGCGGAGCGCTTCGGCGCCGACTACTTCGCGATCGGCAGCGTGATCGGCTCCGGCACGTTCAACGCGTACGAATACTCCGGCAGCACCGCGTTCCTGCGCGTGCACACCGCGCAGTCGCCGCTGCTGAATGACATCGCGACGCTGCTGCGTCAGGCGGCGCTGCCGCAAATGCTCGTGCCGCTGCGCGGGTCGCCGTTGACCGGCGAGTGGATCGTGCGCGTCGCAGGGACGAACGTGCCGAGCGGCCGCGCGCCGATGCTCGAATTGCACGAGCGCGTTGCGGAAAAGTTCGACGCCCTGCTCTTCGTCGAAACGACCACACCGACGCATCTCCGTCACTGGCCCACGCTGCCGTAAACTCTCGCGCGCATGAAACTGCGCACGCTCGCTCTCCTCCTCATTCTCGCCGCGCCGTCGGTATTTGCCGGCACGCGCAAGCTAACGCTCGACGACATCTACGATCCGAAAGCGCGCATCCTTTTCAGCGGCACGCCGCTGACCGGAATGGCGTGGGTCGACGACACGCACTTTTTCGTTCCGCGCGTGAAAGGACGCGATGTCGTCGCCGAATCGCTCGTCGATGCGGTGAGCGGGAAAGAGGTCGCGTTCTTCGACATCGATGAGCTGCAGGCGCAGGTCGCGAAGATCGAAGGCGTCACAGAAGCGGATGCGAAGCAGATCGCGCGGCCGCGAACGCTGAACGCGAATCGCAAAGCGAACACGCTGCTGCTGACGATCGCCGACGATCTCTACGCTTACGCGATTCAAAGCAAAACGCTGACGCGGCTCACGCATGCCGCGGGCGAAGAGCAGGAAGCGAGCTTCAGTCCGGACGACGCGTACGTTTCGTTCGTCCGCAACAACAACCTCTTCATCGTCGACGCCGCCGGGAAACAGGAGAAGCAGCTGACGACCACCGGCGGTGAGCGGCTGCTGAACGGCATCCTCGACTGGGTCTATCAGGAAGAGATTTTCGGCCGCTACATCTTCCGCGGTTACTGGTGGAGCCCCGATTCGAAATCGATCGCGTACATGTCGATCGACGAGTCGCCGGTGAAGCCGTTCACGATCGTCGATCACATCCCGTACGAATCGAAGACGGAAGTGACCGCGTATCCGCTGGCCGGCGATCCGAATCCGATCGCGCGACTGTTCGTCGTAGACGTCGCGAGTGGGGCGTCGACGGAGATGTGCCGCGCCGGTTACGAAAAAGTCGAGCCGCTGCTCGTCGACGTCGCGTGGACGCCGAATTCGGCGAACGTCGTCTATCAGATTCAGGATCGCGAGCAGACGTGGATGGATGTCGTGTCGGCATCGCGCGCGACCGGCGCGGCGACGCGGCTGTTTCGGGAGACGACCGAGGCGTGGGTGGAGCGGCAGGATACGACGCGGTTTCTGAAGGACGGCTCGATGCTCTGGCTCAGCGAGCGGAGCGGATTCAAACATCTCTACAAAATCTCGCCTGACGGCAAGACGCAGAAGGCGCTGACGAGCGGCGAATGGGAAGTGCGCGATCTGCACGGCGTCGATGAGAAGAACGGCTGGATTTACTTCTCCGGCACGAAGGATTCTCCGATCGATCTGCACGTCTATCGGATGAAGCTCGACGGCTCAGCGATACAGCGCATCAGCAACGGCGCCGGCTGGCACGCGGCGACGTTCAACGAACCGATGACGATGTGGTTCGACTCGACGAGCGATGTTTCGACGCCGCTGCATGTGAACCTCAACGACGCAACGGGCAAACGGCTGCGCGCGTACGAAACGGAAAGCGCCGACCTCAGCGAGTTCGAGCTGTCGAAGCCTGAGTTCATGCAGGTGAAGACGCGCGACGGATTCGTCATGGAGGCGATGCTCATCCGTCCGACGAATTTCGATCCGACGAAAAAGTACCCGATCTATCAGCACACGTACTCCGGTCCGCACGCGCCGCAGGTGCGCAACGCGTGGGTCGGGTCGACGTACATGTTTCACCAGCTGCTCGCCGAGCATGGGATCGCGGTGTGGATCGTCGACAACCGCTCCGCCAGCGGCAAAGGTGCGCGGCCGGCGTGGACGTGCTACAAAAATTTCGGCCCGCAGGAACTGCGCGATCTCGAGGACGGCGTGGCGTGGCTGAAAACGCAGCCGTGGGCCGACACCTCGCGCATCGTGCTGAACGGCTGGAGCTTCGGCGGCTTCATGACGAGCTACGCGATGACGCATCCGTCGTCGTTTCACGCGGGCATCTCCGGCGGCACCGTCACCGACTGGCGCGACTACGACTCCATCTACACCGAGCGCTACATGCTCACACCGGACCACAACAAAGAGGGTTACGAATCGAGCTCGCCGCGCAACGCCGCGAAAAACCTGCACGGCAATCTGCTGCTCCTGCACGGAACGACGGATGACAACGTGCATCTCCAGAACACGATCCAGTTCATGTACGAGCTGCAGAAAGCCGGCAAGCAGTTCGAGCTGATGGTCTATCCGAAGTCACGGCACGGAGTGACGGAGCCGCTGCTGAATAAGCACCTGCACCAGGTGATGCTGGATTTCGTGCTGCGGAATGTGCGGTGATTTTTACCTGTACACTCTTACGGTACAGGTGATCGATGCCTACTGAAACGACGTATACGCAGGCTCGCGCAAATCTGAAAGCGCTGCTCGATGAAGCGACGGACAGTCGCGAGCCGGTCATCATTCGTCGTCGCGGGGGCGACGACGTCGCGCTGATCGCCGCGGATGAACTGCGCAGCCTCGTCGAGACGGCGCATCTGCTCCGCTCGCCGGCAAACGCTGAACGTCTGCTGCGCGCGCTTGCCCGCGCCGCAAAGGGCACCGCGAAACCGCAATCGCTGGAAAAGCTGCGCCGGGACCTCGGCCTCGACTGACGTGAGTCGGTCGAAGGAACGCGTCTCCGTTTTTCATACGGAGTTTCGTGAAGACCTGCGCTATTGGATTGCGACGGACCGGAAGATCGCTCTGCGGGCGCTCGATCTCGTCGAGGCGGTCATGCGCGACCCGTTCGGCGGAATCGGCAAGCCTGAGCCGCTCAAGTACCTCACGGCCGGCGCATGGTCACGCCGTCTGACGCAGGAGCACCGCATCGTGTACCTGGTCAGCGATGGACGAATCGACTTTCTGCAGGCGCGGTATCACTACTGATCGCGCTTACCCCGCGCTCTGCAGCTCGAACAAAATCTCGTCGATCGCATCGGCGGCGCGATCCAGCGGCAGCACGCACGTCCCCGCGCCGCGATGTCCGCCGCCGCCCCACCGCGACATCAGCTCGCCCACCGACGTTTTGCACGTCCGGTTGAAGATGCTGTGGCCGACGGCGGCGATCACGGTCTCGTGATACGGACCCCAGTGCACGCGCAGCGACACGTTCGTTTGCGGGAAGAGTGAATAGATCAGGAATCGATTTCCCGCGGGCAGGCGCTCCACATCCCGGAGATCGGTCACCACCACATTACTGAGCTGGAAACTGTTCCGTTTCAGCAGCGCGCGGAACGCTTCCTGCTCATCGCGCAGCCGCTGCACGCGGGCGCGCACATCCGGCTGCTCGAGCACTTCTTCGATCGGCATCGTCTTCAGCCATTCGACGAGCTTGCGAAAGTACTCCTCGAAGCCGCCGAGGCCGGTGCGGCCGTCGATGGTGTAGCCGAGGAGGATGTAGTCGTGCGGGTTCTCGACGTCTTCCGGCGTGAGCTGCGCGGAATCGAGGCGATCCGTTTCATCGACGAGCTTCGCGAGTCGCGCGAGCTGCGGATCGCCGGGCTCGCGCTCGCGGTAGTAGTCGTAAACGAGACGCGCGGCCGATGGCGCAAGGCCGTAGCGTCCTTTGAAACTGTCCGGCGGATTTTCGTTCGACGCCGTCTGCAGATGATGGTCGAACCACATGCCGCACGACGGGTGATACGGCAGGTTCGCGAGCACGTCGTTCGCATCGATCGCGACACGCTTGTCCGTGATGTCCTGCGGATGCACGAGCAGAATCGAATCGATCGATTCCTTCATCGTGATGATCACGGCGCTCGTGAGGCCATCGAGATCGCCGCGGGTGACGAGACGCATGACGCACTTTTAACGCCGACCGCCGCGTCGGCGCAAGTAAGCTACTGGCCGTAGAAAAAATGGACGCGGAAAAGGATCGGCTGCAGGACGCGCCGCGGTGGCGCAAGTGGGGTCCGTACCTGGCCGACCGCGCCTGGGGAACGGTCCGCGAGGATTACAGCGCGGACGGCGAAGCGTGGCACTGGTTTCCGCACGATCTCGCCCGCTCGCGCACGTATCGCTGGGGCGAAGACGGCATCGCGGGCTGGTGCGATCGCTATCAAACGCTCTGCTGGGGACTGGCCGTCTGGAACGGCCGCGATGCGATCCTCAAAGAGCGCTTCTTCGGACTCGTGCCGACCGAGGGGAATCATGGCGAGGATGTGAAGGAGTATTACTTTTACGTCGATGCGCTTCCGAGTCACGCCTATCAACGGATGCTCTACAAATATCCGCAGCGCGCGTTCCCATATCGTCAACTGATTGACGAAAATCAGCGGCGCGGCGCGACCGACGGCGAGTTCGAGCTGCTCGACACCGGCGTCTTCGACGACGATCGTTACTTCGACGTCGAGATCGAGATCGCGAAAGAGGACGATGAGACGACCGTCTTCCGCGTCACCGCGCACAACCGCGGCCCCGAGCGCGCGCCGATTCACCTCGTCCCGAATCTCTGGTATCGCAACACGTGGTCGTGGGCGCCGGAAGAGACCGAGCCGCCGATCATCGTCGCGCACGAAGATGGCCTGCTCGCCGACGACACGCACGCCGCTCCCCTCGCCGGTCTCCTGCACAAATCGAATCTCGGCGCGTACGTGCTCGAGCTGCCGCGCGATGCGCGCACGCTCTTCACGGAGAACGAAACGAATCACGGCCGCGTGCCGATGCATCACTGCCGCACGCGCAGCGCGTTCGTGAAGGACGCCTTTCACCGGCACATCATCGAAGGCGAACAGGGCGCGGTGAATCCGGCGCAGCGCGGCACGAAGGCGTGCGGCTGGATGCAGTTCGACGTCGAGCCGGGTCAGGCCGTCGTGATGCGGATGGTGCTGCGGCCGCGGGAGAACGGCTCGCGCCGCAGCGACGAAGAGATCGACGCGCTGTTCGAAAAACGCCGCCGCGAAGCGGACGACTTCTACGCGACCATCCATCCGAAAAGAGCGTCCGACGACGAGCGCAACGTGCAGCGACAGGCGTTCGCCGGATTGCTCTGGTCGAAGCAAAGCTATCTCTTCGACGTCGACATCTGGCTCGACGGCGACGATCCCGAACACCCGCCGCCGCAGCAGCGCCAGCGCGGCCGCAACGCGCGGTGGCGCCATCTCAACTCGATGCGCATCCTGTCGATGCCGGACAAATGGGAGTACCCGTGGTTCGCCGCGTGGGACCTCGCATTTCACGCCGTCGTCTTCGCGCTGATCGACGCCGCGTTCGCGAAGGAACAGCTCTGGCTGATGCTGTTCGAGCAGTTCCAGCATCCGAACGGACAAATCCCCGCATACGAATGGGAGTTCTCGGATCTCAATCCGCCGGTGCACGCGTGGGCGGTCTGGCGCGTGTACAACATGGATCGCATCCGCAGCGGAAAGCCCGATCGCGAGTTTCTCGAGAAGTGCTTTCACAAGCTGATGCTGAATTTCACGTGGTGGGTGAACAAGGTCGACCGCGAAGGCAACAACGTCTTCGAAGGCGGCTTCCTCGGCCTCGACAACATCACCGTGATCGACCGCAGCAAACCGCTGCTCGACAACGCGACGATCGAGCAGAGCGACGCGACCGGTTGGATGGGGATGTTCTGCCTCGTGATGATGCGGATGTCGCTCGAGCTCGCGAAAGACGATCCTGTTTATGAAGGGCTCGCGACGAAGTTCTTCGAACATTACGTCTACGTCGGCGCGGCGATGAAGATGCTGCGCGGCGACAAAACGCTGTGGGATGACGAAGACGGATTCTTCTACGACCTGCTGCGGATGCCGGACGGCAGCGCGATTCGCTTTCGCGTGCGCTCGCTCGTCGGACTCATTCCTCTTTATGCAATCGAGCGGCTCGAAGAAGCGTGGATCGAGCCGTTTCCCGTCTTCCGCGAGAACCTCGAATGGTTCCTGCGTCATCGGCGCGACATCGTCGAGCGCTGCGTGACGACGGTCGACGACGGCGGCGAGTTCACGCACGTGCTCGCGGTCGTCGATCGCGTGCAGCTGCAGCATCTGCTCAAGCGCGTCGTCGATCCGAAAGAATTCTTCTCGCCGCACGGACTGCGCAGCCTCAGCAAAGTGCATCAGGAACATCCGTTCACGCTCGGTGGCGCATCGGTCGGTTACGAGCCGGCGGAAGCGATCGCGAAACTGAAGGGCGGCAACAGCAACTGGCGCGGACCGGTATGGTTTCCGACGAGCTTCCTGATGATCGAGTCGCTGCGAAAACTCGAGAAGGCGTTCGGCGGTGACGTCCGCGTCGCCGTCGGCGATGAAGCGGCGGAGCCGGAGCATGTCGAGCCGCTCGCCGACACGCGTGCGACGGAAGGAGTCGGCGCAGGCGCGGGAAGACGTCGCGGCATGACGCTCAGCAACACGCCAATTCCGCAGCCGCGCAGCATCACGCTGACCGGCCTCGCGTCGGAGCTCGCCAATAGACTGATCGGCATCTTCACGCGCGACGAAAACGGATATCGGCCCGCGAACGGACCCGCGGGTTCGCGACACGCGGAACGCTTCGCGAAAGATCCGCACTGGCGCGATCTCGTGCTGTTTTACGAGTACTTCAACGGCGACACCGCGGAGGGACTCGGCGCATCGCATCAGACGGGATGGACGGCGCTGGTCGCGAGTTTGATCGACGAGTGGCGCACGTAGCGCGCGTCAGAAAGCTTTCATTGCGGTAACTTTCACATCTATACTTCCGTATCCGCACCTCAATGATGAGGACGGAATCAGACGGGAGAATATATGCGATACCTCCGCACCTCAGCAGTCGTTTTCTGTGTAGTACTCGCCGCAATGCTGTCGGTTTCCACCGCATCTGCGACCTGCACGCAGGGCCTGCAGTGCGGTTTCAACTGCTACCAGTACCTCTACAACGTGAACTTCAGTCAGACGGCCGGATGTGGTTGGTCTTACACCGACGGCAGCTCCGCCATTCTCTCCGGCGGAAGCGACATGTGCGGGATCTACGGCAGCTACGTCATGCTGAGCAAACCGAGCTCGAACAGCTGGAACACGACGGACACGTATCAATCGATCGCGATTCCGTCGGGCGAAAGCCGCACGCACTGGCTCGTCGGATACAACGTTAAAGTCAACGACCCGAATCTTTCCGCGAGCAACGCCGCGTATGTCTACGTGTATGACGTGACGACCTCCACGGTTGTCGCCACCGGCACCACGTATTACGGCACCGGCGACCCCGACTGCGGTTCACGCTCTTTCAGCTTTACCGGCAATTACGGCGGACACACGCTTGAAGTGATCATCCACGCGGTGGTCGTGAATACGAACACGCACTTCTACTTCACGAACCTTCAGCTCGACGTCTCCTGATTCAGAACATTCGTCCGACCGCCGCTGCGATCGCGGTTTCGGTGCGCAGGATTCGTTCGCCGAGCGTCACGGCGGCGAATCCTGCGCGATCGAGCGACGCCAGCTCGGCCTCGATGAACCCACCTTCCGGTCCGATTACGAGCGTGACGTGTTCGCTGACGTTGCGCGGCAGCGGTTCGGTCGCTGCCGGATGCGCGACGAGCCGCCGGGAATCGCCCGGTGGCAACTCCTCTTCAACGAACTTCCGAAAGAAGCGATGCGTCGTGATGTCGGGCAGGATCGTGTCGCGCGATTGCTCGATGCCGAGGATTGATTGCGCGCGGAGATTGTCGGGAGAGAGTCGCGGCGACGACCAGTAACTCTTCTCGACTCGCCACGCGTTGATGAGACAAAGCCGGCGCACGCCCATCGAGGCCGTTGCAGCGACGATGCGATTCAGCACCTTCGGACGCGGCAGCGCGACGACCAGCGTCAGCGGCAGCGCGGGCGGCGGATGGCGATCGAGAGTCACCTCGAGCTCGAGCGGATCGAGCGACAGCACGACGCCGCGGCCGAGCTGTCCATCGACGACGCCGACCGTCAATACATCGCCTGCTGCCGCGCGATGAACGTTCATCACATGCTCGAGCCGGCGGCCCGTCAGACGCACGCGATTTTCTGAAACGAAATCGTCGGGAAAGAGCAGGATGAGATTCATCTTTTCCGCGTTGTATGATGCGCCCGAATGAACATCGAAACGCGCCAAAAGGGCGACATCGTCATCGTCGATTTTGAAGGCCGGCTCGCCGTCGGCGTCGGCGACGAGCTCCTGCCGAAACTCGTCGAGCAGCTCCTCACCGAGGGGCATCGCAAGATCCTGCTCAACCTCTCCGAGATGGACTACATCGACAGCAACGGCCTCGGCGAGCTCGTACAGAGCCTGAAAACATCGAAGCGCTTCGGCGCGTCGCTTCGCCTGCTCAAGCCGCACGACCGCGTGCGCAAAACGCTGCGGCTGACGAACCTGCTGCCGATGTTCACCGTGTATGAGTCCGAGGGCGATGCGGTGAAGGCGTTCGCCACGGACCACGCGGCGCCGGCGTAGCACGAAATCTGCAGTGGAGTGATGCGCATGCAACGCGCATCCATCCTCTTTTTCCTCTCACTCTTCCTCATCGCACCAGGCGTTCCCGCAGCGGGCAAAGCTTCGGGACCGGTGTCGATGGCGTGCAGCACGCAGAAGAAGATTCTGGTCGTTCGCGTCGGCGGTACCGGCGTGAAAACGTACACGGTCGCGGTCGGTACGAAGGTCAAGCCGACGCCGATGGGACGCTTTACCGTTCGCCACATCGTGTGGAATCCCGGCTGGGTTCCGCCCGATGAAAAGTGGGCGAAAGGAAAGAAACCGGCGAAGCCCGGCGACCCGAAAAACCCGATGAAGGTCGTGAAGATCTTCTTTCAGGAGCCCGACTATTACATCCACGGAACCGACGACGAGGATTCGCTCGGCGGCCGCGCATCGCACGGATGCATTCGGATGTCGGAGTCGGACGTGGCCGAGCTCGCGAAGTACCTGATGGAGCACAACGGCGCGCAACAGAGCGCCGCCTGGTATCAGAAGGTCATCAGCGGCGGCGCGACGGCAGACGTGAAACTGCCGCAGGGCGTGCCGTTCGTCATTGGACGCTGATCGGGATTTTCGTCAGCGCCGCGAGCGCGATCACGAGGACAGCGAAGCGGGTGAAGCCGGCCCAGTCTTCGAGTTTGGGCGCGTTCTTCTGAAACGCGCGCCAGATCGCGGCGATCGCGACGATGACGAGCATTCCTTCGCGCGTGATCGCGAACGTCGCGGCGAGCAGGCCGAGGATCAGCCAGCGCTGCCGAGACGATTGTGATGCGAAGCCGCGGCTGCCATCGAGACTCCACACCGGCGTCAGATTGAACAGATTGATGACTGCCGTGGTATGCGCGGCTGCGCCCCAGAATTCGTTGCGCGTGAACGCGAACAATGCTGCGGCGACGAGCGCGGCGCCGAGTCCCCAGATCGGACCGGCAAGACCGATGTACGAGTCCTCGCGCGGCGTTGCCGGTTTGCTGTGCAATCGCACGAACGCGCCGAATCCGGGAAGGAACATCGGCGCGCTCGCCGGCAGCCCGCGCGCGTGCAGCGCGGCGACGTGTCCCATTTCGTGAATGTAGATTCCGACGACGATCGCCACCGCGAACTTCCAGCCCCAGATGCTCCAGTAGACGCCGGCGAACGCGAGCATCGACAGCAGCGTCGGGAGTTTGAGCAAACCTGCCAGCAGCAGCTTCCCTTTCGTCAGCGCGCCGACGAGCAGCGCGGTAACGCCGCCGGCTTTCCATCGCGATGAGCTCTGTTCCGACTGCAGTTTCAGCGTCAGCTCTTCGACGCGTTTCGCGACCGCTTCATGTTGCGCGGAACGCGGCGGCAGCAGCGCGAGCGCTTCACGCCAGCGGCCGGCCGCAGCTTTCGTATCACCGGCAGCGAGCAGCGAATCGGCCTGCGACGCCAGCCATTGCAACTCGTCGCGATGCACGAGAGCGTGACACGACGGACAGACGAGCAGCGCCGAGGACAGCTCCGTTCCGCAGGCGGCGCAGCGCGTCGTTCGCGGCGTCAGATCAGACATTCACCGCGGCGCCGGGCGACACGCTGAACGGTCCGGCAACGGTCGCGTACCGCGGCGCGGTCAGCTTCCACGCTTCCCACAATCCGAAGAGGATGATCAGCAGGCCGAGGACGTTGTCGAAGCCCATGAGGAACGGCACGGCGAACGAGGCGACCACCGACACGATGTAGTGAATCGGGCCGGGCGTTTTGTCGCCCGCCATTCCGGTCGCGAGGTCCGGCACGTAATTGAGGACGGCGCCCGTGTACGTCAGCAGCACCGCGAGCACGCGATACATCACATTGGTGCGACCGTACGTTCCCCATACGATCGCGCGCGCGACGGCGTAACCGATCGCGATCGAAATGAGTCCGATCTCGTAACCGGTCAGCGCCCGCACTCCCCACCAAACCGCGGCGCCTGCGAGCGCGGCGAGCAGTCCCGCGCCGAACGCGCGAAAGAAACGGCCGATCGCCGAGCCGCCCGCGTCTTCGAAACGCTCGCGACACGCGGAACAGATGACGCGATCGCCCACGGTGTAATAGCTCTGCACGACTTCCTGACTGCACGAGTTGCAGACGACGCGCGACGGCGCGGGCGTGCCGAAATCGGCGCGATCGAACTGCAGAGACGCTGGCTGGGGCATGGGCTGTTCCTGGGACATGGGCTCTCCGATTATTTCTTCGCCATCGCGCGCTCGACTTCATCCGCTCTCTTCGGCAGCGCGCACGTGAGGCAAATCAGTTTTCCGTCATCACCGACCAGATACTGATCCTCGATCCGCACGCCGAACGACTCCTCGGGCAAATAAATGCCCGGCTCGATCGTGAATACCGCACCGGGCTGCAGCGGCGCGCCGGTCGAGCCGGCGTCGTGCACCGCGAGGCCGACGTAGTGACCGAGGCCGTGGATGAAGTACTGGCCGAGCGGCTGGCCGTGAAGGTCTTTGCCGTGCGTGTTGATGTAGTCCTGGGCAACGCGATAGAGCGCGTGCTCGCCCGTCTTCAGCGACGACTGGCCGGCGACGAACGCGTCGGCCGCGGCCTGCTGCGCACCCAGGACGATGTCGTAGATTTCGCGTTGGCGTTCGGTGAAGTGACCGCTCACGGGAAGCGTGCGCGTCACGTCCGCCGCGTACATCGAATACTCGCCGCCGACGTCGAGCACGACGAGCTCGCCGCTCTTCATCGTGCCGGCGTTCGACGAGTAATGCAGCACGGTCGAGTTGAAGCCGGAGCCGACGATCGGCGCGTACGACGGCATCTCGCAGCCGCGCCGCTGAAATTCGTACTGCATCAGCGCGGACAACTCCCCTTCCGTCATGCCCGGCTTCACCGCGCGCATCGCGGCTTTGTGCGCTTCGACGGTCGCGTCGCACGCTTTGCGGAGCAGCGCGCGCTCGCCCGCGTCCTTGATGACGCGGAGCTCGGCGAGCGGCGTTTTCGCATCGACGAAGCTGATGTAGTTAGGAAACGCATTCGCGCGACGCAGCCAGGAGATCGGCACGGTCGACGGCGTGGCGCCGTCATCGGAAAGATCAGTGTAGACGGTTGCGACGGGCGACGGGAGGATCTTCACGAGCTCGTCGCGCAGATGATCGAGCACGTCGACGCGTTCGAATCCTGTGATCGCGACGGCGTCGCTGCTGTCGGCGCCGAGCTTCGGCCCGGTCCACTTTTCCTGCGACGCGTTGTGCGCCGGAAGAAAGAGAATCTCGCGATATGGATTGGCGGCGATGACGATCGCGGCGCCCGGCTCGCGCCAGCCGGTCAGGTAGTAGAAGTCATCGTTCTGCCGGAACCCATGCAGCGCATTCGGCCCCTCGGCCTCCGTGCTCGCGAAGAGCACGAGCACACCTTTGCCGAGCTTCTCCGCGAGCCGTTCGCGGCGCGATCGATAGTCGGCGTTCGACTGCCGCTCGAATGCAAAAAGGGGAAACGTGGCGAGCACAAGCAGGAGACAAATGAGACGGCGCATCCGCGAATGGTAAGGCGGCGGTGACAATTTTGCGCACGACGCAGCAAATTCGAGCGCCGTACGTAATCGCAGAAGGGAATCGCGCGTCTCATGCGCAAGGAGTGGGGAATCCCGAATGCGAACCGCCATCGCTGTCGCTGCACTTTTGTCGCTGCTGCTGTTCACCGGCGTCAGTGAAAACGATCCGCTCGCGCCGGGCGTGACGTACCCGCGACTCAATCGCGGACTCGCGCGTTTGCTGATCGCGAACGACGCGGGCGAGAGCTGGTCGCAATTCAACTCGCTGCCGGAAGGCGGCACGCGCACCGTCCTCGGCCGTGCGAACGTCGCGCGGCTGAACATGTTCTGGCGCATCGCGCTGCCGGAGCTGACCGACGGCGCGCCGGTTTACATCAATGATGCGGAGCTGGCGAATGGTCAGACGCGCGATCTCGTCATCGTCGCGACGAAAGTCGGACGCGTCGTCGCGGTCGACGCACGCACGGGACTCGTCGCGTGGGAAACGACTCCGCCTGAAGGTCCGCGCTGGACGACGTCGACGCCTGCCGTTGATCCGAGCCGGCGCTTTGTTTACGCATATGCGCTCGATGGCTACGTGCACAAATACGCAGTTGCGGATGGGAGTGAAGTGACCGGCGGCGGATGGCCGGAGCTCATCACGCTGAAAGGGAACGTCGAAAAAGGATCGTCGGCGATCACGATCGCGAAGTCGCGCAGCGGCTCGACGTATCTCTACATGACGATCGCCGCGTATCCCGAGCCGGGCGACGATGGCGACTATCAGGGACATCTCGTAGCCGTGAATCTCGAGACGGGCGCACAGAAAGTGTTCAACGCCGGCTGCAGCGACAAGGCGATTCACTTCGTCGAGAACGGCGATGCCACGAATGATTGTCAGCACACGCAGGGCGGCATCTGGGGACGCGCCGGTGCGGTCTACGATTCAGTGACCGATCGTGTGTTCGTCACGACGGGCAACGGTGAATACGACGGTCGCCACAACTGGGGCAGCAGCGTCGTCGCGCTGAATCCCGATGGCTCGACGAACGGCGGCGTGCCGCTCGACAGTTACACGCCGAGCGATTACGCGCGATTGAATGTGCTCGATCTCGATCTGTCGTCGGCGTCGGTCGCGCTGCTTCCGATGACCGGCAATCGCTCGCTCCCCCGCCTCGGCGTGCAGGCCGGAAAAGATTCGCTGCTGCGATTACTCGATCTGTCGAATCTCAGCCGTCAGGGCGCGCCGGGTCACGTCGGCGGCGAGCTCGATATCGTCGCGGTGCCGCAGGGCGGACACATCGTCATGCATCCCGCGACGTGGTTCGATACCGCGACGCGCACGACGTGGATCTTCGTGTCGAACTTCCACGGCATCGCGGCGTTCCGCCTGAACACCAGCGGCGAAACGCCGGAGCTGACGCAGGAGTGGTGGCATGCGGAAGCCGCGACCTCGCCGGTCGTCGTCAACGACGTGCTCTATTACGCCGGCACTGCCGGAATGACCGCGGCCGATCCGACCACGGGCAATGTGCTGTGGCGCGACAAGAGCATCGCGGGCGTGCACTGGCAAAGCCCGATCGTGGTGAACGGCATGATCTACATCGCCGACGAAGCGGGCTACCTCACGGCGTATTCGACGCTTCCGCCACGGAGGTAAAGTCAACATCCTGGGGTCAGGTCTTGAAATTTGACTTTAGCGGCGCGAACGCGCGAGCTAAAGTCAAATTTCAAGACCTGACCCCAGGATGTTGACTTTACGCGGCGGGAGTACCACGCGGATTCGTCGGGGAGGCCGATGCGCGCGGTGACTTCGCGCAGGCGTTCGTTGTAGCGGCGCGGATCGTACGGCACGCTGGCGTGCAGCTTCTCGAGATCGCGCGGGCAGAGATGCAGCGGATGCGAATCGAGCTCGTGGATGTGATTCGAGCCGTTCATCACGCACGCGAAATCGATGCAGTGCGCGAGGCCGAAGATGTGGCCGGTCTCATGTGCGACGAGTGCGCAGCTGCGGCGCATGAAAATGTTCGCGCCGTCAGACGTCGGCTCGCGCAGCGGCTCGTGAAATCGCGCGAAGCTGTAGACGCCGGCTCGCAGGCCGTGTGAGCCGACGCCGAACACGTAGTTCCATTCGTCGCCGGGATACAGATCGAAGTTGGTGACGCCGAGGACGCAGAAGGCGTTGCTGGGTTTGGGGAGCTTGCGGAGGAGCGCGTCGGTGCGGAGTTGCATACCGCGATGCGTCGTCGTCGCGAGATCGACTTTCATCGGCGGCAGCGTGCGCGCTTCGAGCGCGAAGAACGCGCCCGCAAATTCGCGAAGCTGTTCGACGAATCGCGGATCGATCTCGCCGATCGGCTGCAGATAGATGATGTGGCGCGTGCGGTCGGGCACGTGATGCCGCGTGCGCAGAAAATCGGCGAGCGTTTGTCCCGGCTCTTTGTGCCACGACAACCAGTCGACGGGACCGGGACGCGGCATCGGCGCGAACTCGCCGTGATTCTCGAGCGAGCGGCGGAAGTCGTCATCGCGCGTCGAGATGCGGAACGCGATGAGCGCGGCCGCGATCAGCGTGACGACGACGAGCGCAGCGAGCGCACGGGCGGACACGCCGCCATCTTATTCGCCGGACGCGACGCGCGAGCTCGTTCGTTCCGCCACCGGCGCCGGACCCGGTTCCGCACTCGTCACATGCAGCTTCCGGAACAGCGCCCAGTACACACTGACCGACCGCTCGAACACCCAGAGCGGCGCGTATAAACACGCTCGCAGCGGGAAGAACGCCGCCGCGCCGGCGCGTCCGCGAATCGCGAGCGCGACCGTCGCAAACGCGATCGTCGCGGCGTAACCGCCGGAGAGTCGCCATCCGCCGAAGATCGTCAGCAGCAGCGCCATCGGAATCATCCCGAGAAAGAACGCCGACTTCACCGGCATCGCGAAATCATCCTCGGCCTGGCGCGGACGCTCTTCCATCCACTCGTCGAGCTCCGGCGGCATGCGACGCACGAACAACTCGGACGCCGAGAACACCTCCGCCCCCTGCAACGACAACCGCCGCACCGGATCCTCGGTATCCATCATGTCGAGCTCGAGCCCGCGCAGTCCGCGCAACGCGGAACGGCGAAAGCCGAACGTAGCGCCGTGATCGGGATACTCCTCGACGCCGCGATGAATGAGCATGCGCGCCGCATCGATCGAGCCCCACCACGGCATCGGCTCGAGGTAATCCTGCGGCTCGACGACTTCGTGCGTGTCGAGCAGCGCGCAGAGCTCGTCGAGCTCCGCCGCCGAATAGCGAACGTTCGCATGCGCAACGATGACTTTCTCGCACGACGACAGCGCCAGCCCGGCGCGAACGAGATCGATCGCGCCCGACGCAGACCGATGCCGCGCCAGCGGCGCAACATGCCGCCCAACCCACCGCAGCACGCGCCGATTTTCATCGAAGAGCTCGGCCGCGGAGCCGTCAACGACGACGACGTCACAGTCTTCCGTCTGCAGAAAAGAGAGGTATTGCGCGAGCTCGCGCAGATCGCCGGCACGCTCGATCGCCACGAGGTAACTGCACCGCCGATCCTGTGGGTTCCTGTGTCTCATCGGAATGCGAATAAAAGCGAAGTTAGTGCCAGTGAAAATCGAGTCCTGAGTCCTGAGTGCTGAGTCCTGAGTGCTCGACCCACTTCGCGGCGAGCAGCGCGCACGCGGAGCGTTACTCAGGACTCAGGACTCAGCACTCAGGACTTCGTTCCGTGGCACGCCCGTTGCCCTCGCGCTCGTCGTGAAAATCTGGCCGGGTGCTCCTTATCCTCTTGGTGCTACTTACGACGGTTCCGGGACGAACTTTTCTGTCTTCTCAGAAGTTGCGACGCGGGTCGAGCTTTGTTTGTTCGATGACGCGGGCGTTCAGACGTGTATCGATTTGCCGGAGATGACCGCGTTTTGCTGGCATGGCTATCTGCCGAATATCGGTCCGGGACAGCGATATGGCTATCGCGTGCATGGACCGTGGGAGCCGGAGACCGGACATCGCTGTAATCCTGCGAAGTTGTTGCTCGATCCTTACGGGAAAGCTGTCGAAGGCGAGGTGAAGTGGAACGAGGCGGTGTTCCCGTATCACTTCAATGAACCGGAGACGTCGAAGAACGAGCTCGACAGCGCGCCGTTCATGCCGAAGTCGGTCGTCACGTCGCCGTACTTCGACTGGGCGAACGATCGCTATCCGCGAACGCCGTGGCACGAGACGATCATTTATGAAGTCCACGTCAAGGGATTCACGAAAACGCATCCGCAGATTCCCGAGAACATGCGCGGCACATACGCGGGCATCGCGCATCCGGCGGCGATCAAACATCTGAAGACGCTCGGCATCACCGCCGTCGAGCTCCTCCCCGTCCATCAGTTCATCCAGGATTCACTGCTGCTCGAGCGCGGACTACGCAATTACTGGGGCTACAACTCCATCAGCTATCTCGCGCCGCACAACGAGTACGCGTCGGGCGGGCAGCTCGGCCAGCAGGTGCAGGAATTCAAGCAGATGGTGAGGACGCTGCACGAGGAAGGGATCGAAGTCATTCTCGACGTCGTCTACAACCATACGGCCGAGGGGAATCACATGGGGCCGATGTTGTCGATGAAGGGGATCGATAACGCGGCGTACTACCGGCTCGTCGGCGACAACCCGCAGTACTACATGGATTACACCGGCACCGGGAACAGCCTGAACATGCGGCATCCGCACGTGCTGCAGCTGATCATGGACTCGCTGCGGTACTGGCATCTGGAGATGCACGTCGACGGATTTCGTTTCGATCTCGCATCGACGCTCGCGCGCGAGCTGCACGACGTCGATCGCCTCTCCGCCTTCTTCGACATCATTCAGCAGGATCCGGTGCTCAGTCAGGTCAAGCTCATTGCCGAACCGTGGGACGTCGGCGAGGGCGGCTATCAGGTCGGCAATTTCCCGCCGTTATGGTCCGAGTGGAACGGGAAGTACCGCGACGTCGTGCGCGACTTCTGGCGCGGCACCGATCAGACGCTCGGCGATTTCGCGAATCGTTTGACGGGCAGCTCCGATTTGTACGCGCTGACGGGACGCCGTCCGTATGCGTCGATCAATTTCGTCACCGCGCACGACGGCTTCACTCTGCGCGATCTCGTTTCTTATAACGAGAAGCACAACGAAGCGAACGGCGAGAACAACAACGACGGCGCGAACGACAACAACTCGTGGAACTGCGGCGAGGAGGGCGATACCGATCGCGACGATGTCAACGCGCTGCGCGCGCGGCAGCAGCGAAACTTTCTGACGACGCTGCTGCTGTCGGTCGGCGTGCCGATGATTTGCGGCGGCGACGAGCTGGGTCGCACGCAACATGGAAACAACAACGCGTACTGCCAGGACAACGAGCTTTCCTGGTACGACTGGGAGCATGTCGACGACGGTCTGTACGCGTTCGTGAAACGGATCATCGAGTTTCGTTACGAGCATCCGGTGTTCAAGCGTCGGCGCTGGTTCGTCGGCCACGCGCTGCGCGGCGAGAACGTGAGCGACATCGGCTGGTTCAAGAACGACGGCGAGCAGATGACGGAGCAGGACTGGCAGAGCGGTTTCGCGCGCACGCTCGGCGTGTTCCTGAACGGCAAAGCGATTCCGACTCCGGACGAGCGCGGCGAGCCGATCGTCGACGACAGTTTCTACATCCTGTTCAACGCGCATTTTGAGGCGATGAAGTTCAAATTGCCGCAGTGTCCGTGGGGCGATCGCTGGGTGAAGGTGATCGATACGGACAAGCCGGTGCCGGATTTACGCGAGCATCATCAGTTCAAGGCGGGCGAAGAGGTGGATGTGCAGGCGTACGCGATGATGATTTTGCGCCGGATTGATTAGCGGGCACGGCCCGCGGCGCTGGTTGGCCAAGCCTCAGCGGACGGCTTCGCGGCGGATCTTTGCGGACCGTTGCGAATGCGCCGAGCGCGCGGCGTGACGTTCGTTGCTACGATGCGTCTCACGAACGTATGGATCTTCGCAAACATCTGACCGAGGCTTTCACGATCATCATTGCTGCCGTCGTTTGCGCGCTCGTCGCGAATGCGATGGCGTCGCGCGAGCGGAAGCTCGCGCTCGTCGGGACGTATCCGAACGCGCAGAAGGTGCCGGTGCGGACGGCGGAGCCGCTGGCGTTGCCTGCGCCCGTAGTTCCAACTGCTACGACGGCGACGACTGCGACGATTCCCATTCCGGTTCCGACTGCGACAACAACCACGGTGCAGAAGATTGCCGCGCCGAAACCTGTCGCCGTGCCCACTGCCACCGTCGCGCCCGCCCCGCCCCCGCCCGTCGAGGATCCGCAGAAGCGCTTTCCGCCGCATCCTGAGAAAGCGTTCGTCGAGCTGCACGGCGATGACGTCGCGTGGCTGCACGATCATGGCGCGCTCTTTCTCGATGCGCGCCGTACGTCCGTTTACGAACAAGGCCACATCAGCGGCTCGCGCACGATGTCGGTCTGGGAAGCGGACGTCGACGAGAAAGTCAACAAACTCTACGAAGAGCGGAATGATCCGCGCGAGCAGCTCAAGCCGATCGTCATCTACTGCAGCGGCGGCGACTGCGAAGACTCGCACATGCTCGCGCAGAAACTGTGGGGCGTGCAGTTCAACAATCTGTACGTCTACAAGGACGGCTTCCCCGACTGGCAGAAGCGCGGCGGTCCGGTGAAAACCGGGAGCACGCCGTGAAAGCACTCGCCTCTCCGTGGCTGACGATCCGCGTGCAAATCGCACTCGGCGTCATCTTCATCGCGGCGTCGCTGCCAAAGATCGTCGATCCGCCGTCGTTCGCGCACATGGTCTACAACTACCGCATCGTGCCGGGCTCGCTCGTGAATCTGAGCGCGCTGACGATGCCGTGGATCGAGTTGCTCTGCGGCGTTGCGCTCGTGCTCGGCATCTGGCGCGCGACCGCGCGCAACATCATCGCGGCGATGCTGCTGATGTTCATCGTCGCGATCTCCATCAACCTCGCGCGCGGTAACGCCATCGACTGCGGCTGCTTTGACGTCAGCGCCGCCGGCAAGTCGGTGGAAGAACGTCTGGCCGACATGCGGTTCGTCATTTTGCGCGACGCCGGCATGTTGCTGATGGCCGCTCAGCTCTGGTGGGCAGACGTCTCCATGTTACGATTCGCGCAGTCCAAATAAAGTTTTCCCAGGAGCAGTCATGCAGTCATCCCTCGGGCGCGTCGCGTCCTTCGCCGCCGTCGCGCTGTTCGCGGCTGCCGGCTCGCTCTTTCCCGCCGATTTGCCGTGGAACGGAACGCCGCTGACCGCCGATCCGAAGGCGATGCTCGCGGCCGCCGAGAAGGTTCCGGCCGGCGAAGCAGGCGCAATCGTGCTGCTCGACGAAGCGCGCTACAACTTCGATGCGCAGGGCCACGCCGTCAGCACGCGGCGACTCGTCGCGCGCATCATCGCCGACTCCGCGGTCGACGACTGGTCGACGGTCGAAGCCGGATGGTCGCCGTGGTTTCAGGAGAAACCGCAGATCGAAGCGCGCGTGATCTCGAAGGACGGCACGGTTCACGTGCTCGAGCCGAAAGCGATCACCGAGAGCGCGGGAGAAGACGACCTCGACATCTTCAGCGACAACCGCATCATTCGCGCGCCGCTGCCGGGCATCGCCGCCGGCTCGGTGCTCGAGCAGGTCGTCACGTACACGCACAAAACGCCGATTGCGGACGCCGGTCTCACCGACCGTTTCGTGTTCGGCCGCGGCGTCCCGCTGCAGCAGGCGCGGCTCGTGATCGAAGCGCCGTCGACGCTCGCGATTCACACCGCGAATCGCAGCGACACGAAAGAACAGAAGACCGAAGAGAACGGCCGCCAGCGCATCGTGTGGGAAGCCGGTCCGATCGCAGCTGTTGAAAATTACGAGTACTACCTCCCCTACGACCTGTCGGCGCTGCCGTATGTCGCGTTCTCGACCGGCCGCTCGTGGCAGGAAGTCGCGCGCCGCTACGCCGACATCGTCGAGCAGCAGATCAAAGACGCAGGCGTCGAAAGTGAAGTGAAAGCCGCCGTCGGCAACGCGACCGATCGCCGCGAAGTGATCGCGCGCATCCTC
>Ga0070701_10000148_pt1 | contig 21455 bp, 18 predicted proteins | sample KBSK5102metaG_FD_65451 | JGI IMG/M metagenome (GOLD analysis project Ga0070701, IMG submission 65451) | Corn, switchgrass and miscanthus rhizosphere microbial communities from Kellogg Biological Station, Michigan, USA - KBS K5-10-2 metaG | ecosystem: Host-associated > Plants > Roots >... | reverse complement strand
GACGCGCGAGCTGGTCGATCTCCTCGAACGGCTCGCCGCCGCGATCGCAACATACGGCTCGATCGGCGAAGTCTTTCGCGCGTCCTACGTTCCCGCCGATTCCGACATCGGTCCGTCGCTCGCGCGCTTCGTCACAACGCTGATCGGACCGCGACGGACAGCCGCACTCGATTACCTTCTGACCTCGCCCGACAACGGCAGCGCGTGCAAGCGGATGAACCTCTATCTTCGCTGGATGGTGCGCCGCACGTCGCCCGATCTCGGACTCTGGACGTTCGTCGATCCGTCGAAACTGGTGATGCCGGTCGACACGCACATCCATCGCATCGCCACGTTTCTCGGCCTGAACGATCGCAAATCGATGGACTGGAAAACCGCGCGCAGGCTGACCGATCGTCTTGGCAAATTCGATGCGACCGATCCCGTCCGCTACGACTTCGCCCTCTGCCGCCTCGGCATCCTCGACTTATGCAGCCGAACGCGGAAAAAGGAAAACTGCGACGTCTGCATGCTTCGCGACGCCTGCCGCTTCCCGGTGACTTAATCCCTCTCCCTCCGGGAGAGGGTGGCCGAAGGCCGGGTGAGGGGCCAGGCAAACGCGATTCGTGTTCCGCCGCGCCCCTCATCCGCCGCTCCGCGGCACCTTCTCCCGGCGGGAGAAGGATTTGTGGGCCTTCAATAAACCGGGGCACGAATCCAACAATTTGGACAACTCCCCGCGCCGCACCTATCCTCGAACCTTCCGCATCGTCGAAGACTCAACGACTTAGGAGCGATTCTCCCGCGGCACCACCGTTGAATCCGTCGATCGATTCGGCGCGACGATGTACAAATCCATTTTCACGAAGCTGTTGATCGGCGCTGTCACGGTCGCGATCGTGATCGGCGGCTTCGCATCCTTTCAACGCAAACGGTCGTCCTTCGAGCGCATCGACTTCACCTTCCGCCGCGACAAAGGAATCATCGTCGTCAAAGCGATCGATCCCGGCAGCGGCGCCGAAACCTCCGGCCTGCGTCCAGGCGATCACATCTGGCTCATCGGCGACACGCCGAGCACCGAGATCGAAGGACTGCAGAAAACGCTGCGCCGTATCGGCACGCCCGTGCCGATGATCGTGCAGCGCGGCGAACAGACGCTGACGCTCACCTATCATCCGCCCGAGCTGAAGATCGATTACGCGTATCTCATCCTCAGCTTCATCGGCTTTCTCTATCTCGCGATCGGGCTCTTCACGCTCTTCCGCGGCGCAACGCGCGAGTCGCTCCTCTTCTACTTCGTGACGCTGCTGTCGTTCGTCGTCTACGTCTACACGCCCGCCGGCGACGTCGACACGAGCTTCAAAATCCTGCAGTTCGTCGAAGACTTCGCGCGCATCGCGCTGCCGCCGCTCACGCTCAACTTCTTCCTGCTCTTCCCGCGTCCGATCGTGCGGCATCGCGGACTCATCGCCGCGCTCTACCTGCCGCCGCTGCTCGTCCTCCTGTGGGACATCGATCTCTTCGTCTTCGGCAACGCACTGCCGATCGGCGCGCCGGCGTGGTCGTTCAACGTCATGGAGCGCTGGACGCTCGCACACTTCGCGATCTACTTCACGCTCGCACTCGTCGCGCTCGCGTACACGTACCGCACCGCGGCCGCCGTCGGCAAAAAGCAAATCAAGTGGATCTACCTCGGCATGGTCCTCGGCTTCGTGCCGTTCCTGCTCGTCTACCTCGTGCCGTATCTGCTCGTCGGCTCGGTCAAGCCGCTATATCTGACGATCTCGATTCTGCCGCTCGCGTTCATCCCGCTCGCGTTCGCGGTGTCGATCCTCAAGTACAAGCTGTGGGACGTCGAAGTCGTCATCAAGGAAGTGCTCGCGTACTCGGTCACTTTCGTCTTCGGCATGATCGCGTTCTCGACGATCAATCTCCTGCTCTCGCGCGTGATCGAAGAGCGGTCGGCGATGGAGCGCAACTTCCTCGCGTTCTCGTCGGGTCTCCTCATTGCCGGCGTGCTCATTCCGGTGAAAGGCCGCGTCGAATCGGTCATCGAGCGCTTCGTCTATCGCGACAGCTACCGGCACCGCCGCGCGATGGCCGAGTTCGCGCAGGAGCTCGCGACGTTCAACGACGTGCACGAGCTGATCGCGATGATGCGCGAGCGGATGAGCGCCGCGCTCGAGATCGGAAAGATGAATCTCTTCACGCGCGACGGCGCCGCGTTCGTGATCTATGAACCGGAAGCCGGCGTGCCGCGCCGCTGCAGCCTCACCGAGTTCGGCAACATTCCGGCGGAAGGTCCGGTCGTCCTGAATGAGCCGCGCCTGCCCGACGCGTCGGAAGTGCCGTGGCTGCTGCTGAAGTCGGGCTATCGCTACGTCTTCCCGCTCCGCAATCGCGGCGAAATCCAGGGCTTCCTGCTGCTCGGAACCAAGCGCGGCGAAGAGCCGCTCTCGCGCGACGATCTCCATCTCCTCGAATCGCTCACCGCGCCGGTCGCGCTCGCGATCGAGAACTCGCGGCTGACCGGACGTCTGCGCCGCCAGCTCGACGAGATTCGCGCGCTCAAGGAGTACAACGAGAACATCATCGAATCGTCGTCGTCCGCGATCGCCGTCGTTGCCGGCGACGGCACCGTGCTCACCGCGAACAAAGCGTTCTGGGAGCTCGTCGGCGGCGAAGGCATTGACGATCCCATCGACACGCTCTTCCCGCCGTACGAAGAAGTGCGCGCCGACGACAGCGCGCGCACGATCGAAACGCATTTCGTCAATCGCACCGGCGTCGAGAAACAGGTCACCGTTACGGCCAGTCCGCTGCATGCGAGCGACATCGAAGACGGCACGCGTGTGCTTGTCATCGGCGACATCTCCGAGCGCGTGCGACTCGAGCGCGAGTTGCAGGACAAAGAGCGCCTCGCATCACTCGGTCTGCTCGCGGCCGGCGTCGCGCACGAAGTCAACACACCGCTGACCGGCATCTCGTCGTACGCGCAGCTGCTGCTCGCCGACACGGAGCCCGACGATCCGAAATATCGCGTGCTGAAGAAGATGGAGCAGCAGACCTTCCGCGCGTCGAATCTCGTCAACAGCCTGCTCGAGCTGATCTCGAACCGGCCGCGCTCGCGCGAGCTCGTCAGCGTCGCGCAGCTCGTCGAACAGACGCTCGCGCTGCACGAAGATCTGCTCAAACCGAAACGGATTCACGTGCAGGTCGAGCCGATCGGCGACGTGCGCATTCGCGGAAACTTCCAGGATCTGCAGCAGGTGTTGACGAACGTGCTGCTCAACGCGCGCGACGCGGTCGACGAAGGCGGCAACATCGCCATCCGCGTGCGCGAAGAAGGCGAGCGCGTCTGCATCCGGATCAAAGACGACGGCAAAGGAATCGCGCCCGACATCATCGGCCGGATCTTCGAGCCGCTCGTCACCACGAAGCGCGGACAGGGCGGCACGGGACTCGGTCTCGCCATCTCCCGGCGTATCGTGAACGCGTCGGACGGCGAGATCACGGTACAGAGCGCTCCGGGCAAAGGCGCCGAGTTTTCGATTTCGTTCCCCCGCGTAACCGTCGCCACGAAAGAGAATTGGGCCGAAGCGAATGCGAATACTGATCGTTGATGACGAAGAAGTGCTGCGCGACGTCCTCGACGCCGTGCTGCGCCGCGAAGGCTTCGACGTCGTCCTCGCCTCGTCCGGCGAAGAAGCGCTCTCCGTGCTCGACGAAGACGACGCCATCGACCTCGTCCTGCTCGACATCATGCTGCCCGGCATCAGCGGCATCGACACGCTGCGCTCGATCCGGATGACCAATCCGACGCTGCCGGTCATCGTCATCACCGCCTTCTCGTCCATCGACGGCGCGATCGAAGCGATGAAGCACGGCGCGTATCACTACATCCCGAAGCCGTTCAAAAACGAGGAAGTCGTCTTCACCGTCAACAAGGCGCTCGAGCAGCGCCGCCTGTCGCGCGAGAACGAACGGCTCAAAGCCGAGCTCTCCGAGAAGCACGCCTACTCGAACATCATCGGCAAGTCGGAAGCGATGAGGAAAGTGTTCGACCTCATCACGCTCGCCGCGCCATCGCGCTCGAACATCCTGATCGTCGGCGAATCGGGCACCGGCAAAGAGCTCGTCGCGAAAGCGATCCATCACGCCAGCCCGCGCGCACGCAATGCCTTCGTCACCGTCAACTCCGGCTCGCTGCCGCCGGAGCTACTGGAGTCGTCGCTCTTCGGTCACATGAAAGGCGCCTTCACCGGCGCGATCGCGACGAAGCGCGGCCTCTTCGAAGTCGCCGACGGCGGCTCGATCTTCCTCGACGAGATCGGCAACATCAATCTCGAAACGCAGGCCAAGCTGCTGCGCGTCATTCAGGAAAAAGAGTTCATGCGGCTCGGCTCCGTCGACACGGTGAAAGTCGACTGCCGCATCATCGCCGCCACCAACGCCGACCTCAGCGAGCTGATGGCCGAGAAGCGCTTCCGCGAAGATCTCTTCTATCGCCTCAACGTCATCACCGTTTCGCTGCCGCCGCTGCGCCGCCGCCGCGAAGACATCCCGCTGCTCGTCTCGCACTTCCTCGACAAATACGCGGAAGAGAACAAACGGAAAGTTCGCGAGCTGACGCCGGAAGCGATGCGCATCCTCATGGATCATCCGTGGCCAGGCAACGTTCGCGAGCTCGAGAACACGATCGAGCGCGCCGTCGTCCTCTGCACCGGCGACCGCATCGGACCGGAGCTGCTGCCCGACTATTTACGTTTCCCCGTTCAGACCGATCAGCCCGCGATGATCGTCCCCGCCGACGGACTCTCGCTCAAAGACGCCGTGTCCCGTTACGAGCGCGCGATGATCCTGCAGTCGCTCGAGCTCGCGAACGGCGTGCAGAAAAAGGCGGCGGAGCTGTTGCAACTGAAACCGTCGACGCTGAACGAGATGATGAAGCGCCTCGGCATTCACACGAAGTCGAACGTCGTCGTCGAGGATGAAGTCAGCGTCGCGGAATGACGAGACGCCACAAACCCCACGCGCTGAGCACCGCCCACGTCCCTTCCAGAATGATGAATCCGTACTGCCGCGCGGCGATCGCGACGATGCACAGACACGTGCCGCCGATGAAATTCAGTGACTGGTACGCGATCGTCTCCGCGCGCAGCCGTTTCATCTGCGCCGCGGCATACGCCGACAGAATCATCACCGCTCCAACGATCGACACGACCTGCAACAACATTAGAATCCGCTCCTTATGAGGTGTCGCATGCTTCGACGTATCGTCCTCGCCGCCGCAATCTTTGCGCTGACCACCACCGCGTTCGCGCAACAGTCTGCGATTCCGACGCCCGACGAATTTCTCGGCTACAAGCTCGGCGAACGCTTCACGCCGTACGACCGCATTCTTGACTACTTCGACGAGCTCGCGAAGCGCTCGAACCTCATCACCGTCGAGAAGTTCGGCGAGACGTATGAAGGCCGGCCGCTCGTGCTCGCGACGATCACGTCCGCGAAGAATCGCGCCGCACTCGACCAGATCCGCCGCAGCGTCGTCTCGCTCGGCGATCCGTCGGCGACGCCTGCAACGCGCGCCGCGGAGATCGCGAAATCGACGCCGGCAATCACGTGGCTGGCGTTCGGAATCCACGGCAACGAATCCTCGTCCGCCGAAGCAGCGATGCTCGTCGCGTCGACGCTCCTGCGCGACGCCGACTCCGCGAAGCTCCTCGACGATCTCGTCGTCCTCATCGATCCGCTCGAAAATCCCGACGGCCGCGAGCGCTACGTGCAGTGGTTCCGCCGCATGCGCGGCATGGAAGCGAACGCCAATCCCGACGCGTCCGAGCACACCGAGCCGTGGCCGGGCGGACGCTACAACCACTACCTCATCGACATGAACCGCGACTGGACCTGGCTCTCGCAGCGCGAGACACAGGCGCGCATCGCCGAATATCAGCGCTGGAATCCGCAGGTCTTCGTCGACTTCCACGAGATGAGTCCGCGCTCGACGTACTTCTTCCCGCCGGACGCGAATCCGATCAACGTCAATCTGCCGCGAGAAGTGGAGAAGTGGCTGGAGACATTCGGCCGCGCCAACGCGGAAGCATTCACGCAGCGCGGCTGGCCGTTCTTCGTCGCCGAAAGCTACGACCTTTTCTATCCAGGTTACGGCGACAGCTGGCCGGCGATGCATGGCGCGGTCGGCATGACGTACGAGATGGCCGGCGGCGGCCGCGCCGGCTCCGCGTACCTGCGCGACGACGCCACCGTCCTCACGCTGAACGACCGACTGATGCGCCACTACACGACCGCGATGACGACGCTGCGCACCGCGTCCGCGAATCGCGAAGGGCTGCTGCAGTTCACCTACAACTCCGTGAAATCGCAGAGCGAGAACGGACGCAACGTCTTCCTCGTCGCGCCCGGCTCGCCGAACTTCGACTCGATGATCTCGCTCCTGCAGCGTCAGGGCATTCAGGTGTCGATGCTGAACGCGCCGCTGACGACGCGCGCCACGCGCACGGAATCCGACGTCGCGGAAAGCCGCACGTTCCCGGCCGGCACCGCGGTCATCACGACGCGCCAGGCGCTCGGCGGCCTCGCGCAGACACTGCTCGAAAAGACGCCGACGTTCACGAAAGGCTTCCTCGAAGAACAGCGTCAGAAAGCGGAAGCTGACGAAGCCGATTCGTTCTACGACATCACGTCGTGGTCGCTGCCGCTGGCGATGAATGTCGAAACGTGGTCCGCGCCGGCTCCGCTCGCGGCTGACCTGAAGCCGTACGCGAAGCCGTCCGCGCCCGCGTTCCGCGCGGCGTCGTACGGATACGTCATCGACGCGCTCGAACCGAATCTCTATCGCTTCATCGGCCGCATGCTCGCGAACAACATTCGCTTCAGCGTCAGCGAAGATGCGGTCACGATGAACGATCGCAAACTGTCGCGCGGCTCCGTCATCGTCCTGAAAGCGAACAACACCGCCACCGTCGACTCGACGCTGCAGGCGATCGCGCGAGACACCGGCGTCAGCGTCATTCCGGTCGAAAGCGGCTGGGCCGGCGGCACCGCGTTCGGCTCCGAGCGCATTCACTACATTCGCGATCCGAAGATCGCGCTCGTCGGCGGCGCCGGCACCGGCGCGACGTCGTACGGCATGCTCTGGCACACGCTCGACGTCGACACGCCGATTCCGCACACGACGCTGCAGCTCGAAACGATTCGCAACGTCGATCTCTCGAAGTACCTCGTGCTGATTCTTCCCGACGGCAGCGGCTATCAGGAAAAGCTCGGCAAGCGCGGCGTCGAGAAGCTGCAGGCCTGGATTCGCGGCGGCGGCACGCTCGTCGCCGTCAAAGACGCGAGTGCATTCCTCCGCGAGAAAGACGTCGACATCTCGAAGCTGAAAGCCTGGGCGCCGCCGAAGAAGAAGGACGACGACGCGACCGCGGAGGAGCGCTACAACGAGTTCCGAATTCCGGGCTCGGCGTTCCGCACTTCGATGAGCGAGCGCAGCTACCTGACGTTCGGCGTGCCGCGTCCGCCTGCCGTGATGATCGAAGGTTCCGCCGCGTACACGGCGCTGCCGCACAAAGTAGACAACATCGTGACCATCGACACGAAGAGTCCGCTCGTGTCAGGCGTCGCGTGGCCGGAATCGATCGATCGCCTGAAAGGCTCGCCGTTCCTGACGGAAGAACCGTTCGGCCGCGGCAAAGTGATCACGTTCGCGGACGAGCCGAACTATCGCCTGTTCTGGCGCGGCACGCTGCCGCTGTTCATGAACGCGGTGATCTACGCGCCAAGCTTCGACCGAGATTGAACGGGCACGGCGAATCCGGTGAGTGACAGGAATCCGCCGCGAAGCCGTACGCCGACGCTGTGCGTCTAACGCAGCGGGGCCGTGCCCGCCGTGGCACACGATTTGATGTATCGAGAACCGACGGTGGAATGGGAGGCGAGTTTCCCTCGCGCGTGAGGCCGAAGCAGACCCTCCCTCGTTGCTGCTCAAGCGGGGCTGTTTTTCCCCACGCACGATGCGATTCCAACCCACCGTCGTCGAAATGCCGCGGCAGCGTGTGTCGCGGCATTTTCCCTTTGAGGAGGACGCGATGACCACCAGACCTCCCGCCGTCGCCGGCGCTTTCTACGAAGGAACGCCGGAGCGATTGCGCGATCAGGTCGCGCAGTGCTTCGCCGCGAATTCGCACGCACAAACGAAAGAGCGCTTCATCGGCGCGGTCGTACCTCACGCCGGCCTGATGTACAGCGGTCACGTCGCCGCCGCGTTCTACGACCTCGCCGAATTGCCGAAACGCTTCGTGATCCTCTGCCCGAATCACACCGGCCTCGGCCACTTCGCCGCGATCAATCGCGAAGGCGACTGGCGCACGCCGCTCGGCAGCGTCCCCGTCGACACGCAGCTCGCCGACGCGCTCCTCGCGCAAACGAAAGTGCTCGGCGTCGACGCCAAAGCACACGCACGCGAACACTCGCTCGAAGTGCAGCTCCCCTTCCTCCAGCAACTCCTCGGCGACTTCACCTTCGTCCCGATCTGTCTCGGCTATCCGCGCTACGAGCTGTGTGAAGAAGTCGGCAACGCGATCGCAGAAGTCATCGCCGACGAACCGATCGGCATCCTCGCCAGCTCTGATCTCAATCACTACGAGAACCAGCAGACGACGCTGCGCAAAGACCAGCTCGCGATCGACGCCGTGCTCGCGCTCGACCCGCAGCGGCTCTGGCGCGTCGTCGAAGAGGAAGACATCTCGATGTGCGGCTTCATCCCGACGACGACGATGCTCATCGCCGCCAAGCAGCTCGGCGCGACGACCGCGCGTCTCATCAAACACGCGACGTCGGGCGACGTGAACGGCGATTACACCGGCGTCGTCGGTTACGCGAGCATCGTCATCGCGTAATACAGTACGCGCCGATGCGCATCCTCTTCGCGACCGCCGAAGTCTCCCCGATCGCAAAGACCGGCGGCCTCGGCGACGTCTGCGGCTCGCTGCCGAAAGCGCTCGCCAAACTCGGCCACGAAGTCGTCGTCTTCATGCCGTTCTATCGCCAGGCGCGCGAATGGTTTTCGAAGAACGCGGCCGAGCTGGTTCTCGCGCATCCGTCGACGCCGATCTCGTGGGCGAACTGGTCGGCCGACGCCGCGTTCCTCCGCGCGACGCTGCCCGGCACCGACATCCCGCTGATCCTCGTTGCGAACGAATACTTCTTCGATCGCGAGCACATCTACTCGCCGCGCATGGACGGTGTAGATGACAACTTCGAGCGCTTCACGTTTTTCACGCGCGCGATCATTCGCGGCTGCGAACTGCTCGGCATCACGCCCGACATCGTGCACGCGCACGACTGGCACACCGCGCTGCTGCCCGTCTATCTCCATTCGGGATTGCGCGGCAGCGACAACTTCCGCAACGCGCGCTCGGTCTACACGATCCACAACCTGAACTATCAGGGCATCACCTCGGCGATTCGCTTCCCGATTCTCGGCCTGCACGAACGCTACTGGGCGCCGGACGCGCTCGAGCATTTCCGCGATCTCAATCTGATGAAGGGCGCGATCATCTTCGCGGACCAGGTCACGACCGTCTCGCCGAATTACGCGCGCGAAATTCAGACGAGCGAGCACGGCGCGGGACTCGACGGCGTGCTCCGTTTGCTGTCGCCGAAGCTCAGCGGAATCCTCAACGGCATCGACGTCGATGAGTGGAATCCCGCCACCGACGAGCTGCTCGATGCGAACTTCGAAGCCGGCAAGCTGCACGGCAAGAGCGTGTCGAAGCGAATGCTCGCGAAGGAAGCGGGGCTGAAGGCGAAACCGAAGACGCCGCTGCTCGCGGTGATCTCGCGCCTCGTCGATCAAAAAGGATTTCAGCTGCTGATCCCGGTGCTCGAACGCCTCCTCGCCGCCGGCGCGCAAGCCATCATCCTCGGCAGCGGCGAACCGCAATACGAACACGCGTTCTCGCAAATCGCGGCGGCACACAGCGACTCCTGCTACGCGCACATCGGCTTCGACAACGCACTCGCGCATCGCATTTACGCGGGCGCCGACATCCTGCTGATGCCGTCGATCTACGAGCCGTGCGGACTCAATCAGATGTATGCGCTGCGCTACGGCACCGTGCCGGTCGTGCGATGGACGGGCGGGCTCGCCGATACCGTCGTGCCGTTCGACGGCACGAACAAATCGACGGCGACCGGATTCGGATTCGCATCGATGAGCTCCGCCGATCTTTACGCGACGACGTGGATCGCGATGCTCAACTACAAAGACACGCGCGTCTGGAAAACGCTGCAGGCAAACGGCATGGCGCAGGACTTTTCGTGGGAACGCTCCGCGCGCGAGTACGAAGTCGTTTACGGAAGAGCATGACGGCTGACGCGTACAAAGAATGCTTCGACGCGATCTCCGCGATCTGGGGCGACGAAGGCGGCGCGACGCTCGACGACATCGCACTGATGGCGACGATCAACTCCGTGCTCGCCAATCGTTTCGACTACTACTTCTGGACCGGCTTCTATCGTGTGTGCGGCGAGCGTCTCATCGTCGGCCCGTACATCGGAACGGTCGGTTGTCTGCAGATCGAATTCGGCCGCGGCGTTTGCGGAACTGCCGCCGCGAGGAAAGAGACGATCATCGTTCCCGACGTCACGAAGTTCCCCGGCCACATCGCGTGCGACGCGAACTCGAAGTCGGAAATCGTAGTGCCGGTATTCGCACCGGACGGCGAGTTGATCGCGGTGCTCGATGTAGATTCGGATCGCCTCGACGCCTTCGACGAAGAAGACCGCGCCGGCCTCGAGCGAATCGCCGCGCTGTTCAAATAGGAGGGCGGGCTTCCAGCCCGCCCACTCTCGTCGTCCTGAAGTGGGCGGGCTGGAAGCCCTCCCTCCTACTTCAACATCCGCAGGATCTCGTGCAACTCCCGCTTCACCGCGCTTAGCGTTTTCGAAGGCGCGGCCGCGACAGGCGCCACAACCTCGCCCTCTTCCAGCTTCTTCTTCGCCCCCGCAATCGTGAATCCCTCGGAATACAGCAGCTGCTTGATCCTCAGGATGATGTCGATCTCGGCGCGCGAGTACATCCGCTGTCCGCCGCCCGATTTGTTCGGCGCGAGCGCGGGAAACTCCGTCTCCCAGTAGCGCAGCACGTATGGCTGCACGTCAGCCATGCGGCAGACTTCGCCGATTTTGTAGAGGCGCTTCTCCTCGTCCGCCATCGGCGACGATTATAGGACGCGCACTTCGCCGTCGGCTTCGATCTCGCGCAGCAGTCCGACCGCCGCGTCGTACACCTCGTCGACGGAGATCTCGGTCATGCAGCGGTGATGTCCGAGCGGACATTCGCGCTTGTAGCAGGGCTGGCAGCCGAACGGTTTGCTGAGCACGCGGCTCGCGCCCGGAATGACGGTGCGGCCCGGATCGGTCGGTCCGAAAATCGAGACGGACGGAACCGCGAGCGCGGTCGCGAGATGCAGCGGGCCGCTGTCGTTCGTAATCACGATCGAGCAATGCGAGATCGCGGCGGCGAGCTGCAGCACGTCGCCGTCTTCGCCCATCATCGGAATCTCGTCCGCGCCGCCGCACTGCGCCGCGATGCGCGACGCCTGCTCGCGCTCACCGGGACTCGTGAGCAGCACGACGTCGAAGCCGATCTGCTTCAAACGTTCCGCGACTTCGCAGTAGCTCGCATCGCCCCAGTGTTTCGCGCGTCCGTACAAACCGCCGGGATGAATGCCGAAGAGCGGACGATCGAGACGAATGCCGCGCGCGCGAAAACGGCGGCGCGCTTTTTCACGCACGTGCTGCGGCAGCGAAACGGTCGGAATCTCGTCGACGACGCGCGGCGCGGCAATCGCGTCGAGCAATCCCGAGTAATCGTCGAGCTGATGTCCGCGACTCGGCAGCGGCTTCACGCCGTTCGTCAGCAGCATCCCGCGAACGTCGGTCGTGTAACCCCAGCGCTCGGGAATCCCTGCCGCGAGCGCGACCCACGCCGCGCGAAATGAGTTCGGAAGAATCACGGCGCGGCGGAAGCGTCCCGCCTTCAGCGCGCGAATGCGATCGCGCGTCCCGCCGCTCCACGGAATGACTTTGCGGAACACGCCGCTCGATGCGAGCAGCGTCGTGATGTGCTCGGGCGCCGCGATCGTGAGGCCGCCGTCGTGCCGGAAACGCTGCGCGAGCGCGCGGTACGTCGGCAGGGCGAGGATGTTGTCCCCGACCCAGTTCAAACCGATCACGACTGTCTCACTCGGCATCGTTCGTTTCGCCTTCGCCCGTCGCGTTCCCCTTCCAGCGATCGTGCATCCACAGCCACAACTCGGGACGAGCCGCGATACGTCGCGAGATGACGTCGTTGATCCGCGCCGTCAAAGCGACCGGATCGCGTTCAGCCTCGCTCAATTCATCCGTCCGTATTGCATCGTCAAACTCGATGCGATGCCCGAGCCCGTCGGGTATGCAAAAACCGAACACAATGGTTGACCCGCTGCGCAACGCCATTTTCGCGGGCGCCGGAGTCGTCCACGCGGGACGGCCGACGAAGGGCACGAGGACGCCTTCGCGAGGCTGGACGGCCTGGTCCGGAAGCAGCGCGACGACGCCGTTCTCACCGAGCGCCTGCAGCATCGGCCGCGCCGCCTTCCGGCGGTCGATGACTTCCGCGCCGGTCGTCGCGCGGAACCGCGCAAGATCGCGCTCGAGGAACTCGTTGTCGAGCCGCCGCGCGACCATCCTTACATTGCGCACGAGGCCGAGGAGCGCCAGTCCCGCCACTTCCCAGCCGCCGTAATGCGCGGTGATGATGAGCGTCCCTTTACCGCGCGCGATCGCTTCCTCGAGCAGCTCGACGTTGTACGCCGGACAGCGCTTCGCGATCTCTTCGATCGGAAGTTGCTGGACGCGCAGGTAGCCGAGGACTTCGCGGCCGAAGTGACGCCAGCATTCGTCGAGCGTGGCGCGGAGCGAGGCCTCGTCGCGATCGGGAAACGACGCGCGCAGATTCGCCATCGCGAGGCGGTCTCGCTTCCGAATGATCGTCTTCGCGAACGAGCCGAAACGCGCGCCCCATCGATACACGCTCTCTTCCGACGCCGCGCGGACGAGAGCGGCGACGCCGCGATAGAGCGCGTATTCGACGCGCTGCACGAAACGGTTTTTCTTTCGGCTCATCGCTGAACGCGGACGCACGACACGATCCGCTGAAGGTCGGCCGCGTCGATGACCAGTTCGACGCCGACGGCAATCATAGATTCGTCGCCGATCTTCACCGCATCCTTTTCCGTCGTCGCGATCCGCTCCGCACCGGCCGCCGCGGCGGCTCGTTTGATCTCTTCTACGTCCGCGGGCGTGTATCGGTAATGGTCGGCGAACGATCGCGTCGCGACGACGTCGATTCCGAGCGTGCGCAGCATCGCGAAAAACTGCTCGTTGTCGGCGAGACCGGAGAACGCGAAGACGCGATGTCCGATGAGCAACTCGTAGCCGGACGGGCGCAGTTTGCGCTGCAGGATGACGTCCGCATCGCGCAGCGCGGAACGGCCTTCGCGATACCACCGCGCGTGCGGCGCGTCGATGATGACGTCGACGTCACGGTGCAGCTGCAGGTGCTGGAAACCGTCGTCGAGCAAATAAACGTCACAGTTTTCGCGTAACCCGTTTTCGTGCCGCTTTGAGCCTACGATTACGTTCGCTTTCGGTACAGCTTTATGAATGACGAGCGGCTCATCTCCAAAGCGCGCGGCGTCGAAACTGTCGACGCGACCGCCTTCGCCCACGCGTCCGTAGCCGCGCGTCAGGATCGCAACCTTCAGCCCTTCGTCGACGAGCGCCTTCGCGATCGCGATCACCGCCGGAGTTTTTCCGCTGCCGCCGATGGCGATGTTGCCGACGGAGATCACCGGCTTCGGCAACCGCTTGGCTTTCAGCACGCCGGCGCGATACAGCGCTCGCCGCGCGCGGTTCACGCCGCGATAGAGCAGCTCGAACGGTTTCAGCAGAAAGGTCACGCGAGCAGCTCGACGATGCGGGCGGCCGTGCGCGCCGACGCTCCGCGGTTCTGCAGCACTGTCTGTTTCGCGCGCGTGCCCATCGCGATGCGCGCCGCGTCGTCGTCGAACATGCGCGCCGCGAACGCGAAGAGCTCCGCAGGCGACGAGACCTCGAGCGCCGCGTCATCGCGAAGGAACGTCGACGCGATCTCGCGGAAGTTGTGCATCGACGGTCCGAATGCGACCGCCACTCCCGCCGCCGCCGGCTCGATCGGGTTGTGACCGCCGACGCCCGCGACGAGACTGCCGCCGATGAACGCGACCGTCGCGTAGCGATAGATTTTCGCGAGCTCGCCGAAGGAGTCGAGGAGCAGCAGCGAAGCGGCCTTCACTCCCGGCCCTTCACTCCGCCGCACGAACGCGATCTCGGTCGTCGCCAGCAGCGACGCCACGAACTCGAACCGCTCCGCCTTCCGCGGCGCAACGATCACGAAGGCATTCCGCTCGCGCACGAAGCGCTCGAGCTCCGGCAACAGCGCTTCGTCTTCACCTTCCGTCGTGGAGCCGAGGACGAGGACCTTTCGTCCGGCGATGAGCGTGTCGAGATCGATCGCCAGCGGCGACTCATCGAGCACGTAATCGAACTTCACGTTCCCGCTCGTCTCGACGATCTCCGCCGGCGCACCGATCGCGATGAACCGCGCGCGATCCGTCTCCTCGCGCGCGAGGATTCGCGTGTAGTTGCGCAGAATGCCGCGCAGCAGAAAACGCATCGCGCGATAGCGCGGGAACGAACGATCGGAAATGCGTCCGTTCGCGAGCACCAGCCGCACGCCGCGTTCCCGCGCGAGTCTCGTCACGTTCGGCCAGATCTCCGTCTCCATCGTCGCGAACACGCGAGGCTGATGGTGCGTCAGAAACCGGCGCACCGACATCGCGAAATCGAATGGAAAGTACGTGACCGTCGCATCGGGAAAGAGTCGCCTCGCCTGCGCCTGTCCGGTCACCGTCGTCGTCGTCACGACCATCGAAATGTCCGGCCGCATCCGAAAGATCTCGTCGACGACCGGTTTCGCCGCGAGCGTCTCGCCGACCGAGACCGCATGTAACCAGAGGTCATGTTTCGCCGCGTCGCCGCGATGGAATCCGAGCCGCTCCGCAAAATTCTCGAGGTACTTCCCGCGCAGGACGCCGAGGAGGAGAAAGAAGGGGAGCGTGATCAGGAAGACGAGGTACAGAACGACCTCGTACACGACGAACATCGGGCGATGATAGCGCGCGGTCCCGGCGGCACGACTCCTGTATCATTCCGTCCCGACACACACGTGCTCGAAAACGTCATTGCCGTTGGGCTGATCCTTCCTGACCTCGCCCGCTCCATCGCCGAAGAGCATCTGGCGGAGCTCGCGAAACTCATCGAGAGCGCCGGTGGCGTCGTCGCCGAGCAGATCTTCGCGAAGCGTCAGGCGCCCGATCCGAAAACGTACATCGGCTCCGGCAAAGCGGAAGAGCTGAAGGCGCTCGCGAAATCGAAGTCCGCCTCGCTCGTCGTTTTCGACGACGACCTTTCGCCCGCGCAGGCGCGCAACCTCGAGAAGATCATCGAAGCGAAAGTCATCGATCGCAGCGGACTGATTCTCGACATCTTCGCGCGCCGCGCGCGCAGCCGAGAAGCGAAGACGCAGGTCGAGCTCGCGCAGCTCGAATATCTGCTGCCGCGACTCACTCGCGCGTGGACGCATCTCGAGCGCCAGGCCGGCGGCATCGGCACGCGCGGCGTCGGCGAAACGCAGCTCGAGCTCGATCGCCGCATCATTCGCACCCGCATCGCGAAGCTCAAAGACGATCTGCGGCACATCGAAAAAACACGCGAGACGCAGCGCAAGAAGCGCGACGCCGCGTACGTCATCGCGCTCGTCGGTTACACGAACGCCGGCAAGTCGACGCTCTTCAATCAGCTCACGAAGGGCGGCGCGGAATCGGTCGACAAGCTCTTCGCGACGCTCGACGCGAAGGTTCAGAAGATCGCGTACGAAATGCCGCGCGAGACGGTCGTCATCGACACGGTCGGCTTCATTCGCAAACTGCCGCACCATCTCGTCGCGTCGTTCCGTTCGACGATGGAAGAAGCGGTTGCCGCGGATCTCGTGCTGCACGTGATCGACGGCAGCCATCCGCAGCACGGCGCGCAGCGCGAAGTCGGCAGCGCCGTCCTCCACGACCTCGGCATCGACGCCGAGCGCGTGATCGAGATCTACAACAAGAGCGATCAATTCGGCGACATCGAGCCGGGACGGCGCGGCGCGATCTATGTTTCCGCGCTCACCGGCGCCGGCGTCGAACGGCTCGTCGAGACGCTGCGCGAGCGCGAATTAGCGGGCGGAGAAGTCATGCATCTGGAGATTCCGCATGACCAGGCGCGGCTCGCCGCGCTGCTTCATGAGGTCGCCGAGGTGTATGAACAGCGTGTTGCAGATCATGCAACGGTCGCGACCGCGTGGGTGCCCAATGACTCTCTGCACCACTTCCTTCCATACGCGGCAACATCTTTGCTTAAGCCTGCTAAAGTAAGTTAAAGCGTGCAAAGAAGATGCTGACGAACACGACCTTCCGGCCCGGACCCAGTCTCATCCGGCTGCGCAAAATACCAAGTTGCAGCCAGAAAGGATGTGCCTAATGAGCTCCGTCCCCGCTGACGAGCCATCAGCCTCACCGTCCCCCCTTCCAACGGCTGCGCCGCCGATCCGCAAAACCCACCTTCAGACGTATCAGGCAAACAGGGCGCGCCTCTTCCCGAACATCACCGACGAGCAGTGGAACGACTGGAAGTGGCAGCAGAAGAACCGCATCACGACGCTCGAACAGGTCGTTGAGCTCTTCGGCATCGACGAGTTCACCGCCGCGCGCCTCGGCGACATCGCGGAGCTCTATCGCACCGCGATCACGCCGTACTACCTCTGTCTCATCGACTTCGACGATCCGCACGATCCGCTGCGACTGCAGTCCGTGCCCGCCGTCGAAGAGATGCTGAATCCGGGTGAGCTCGACTGGGATCCGCTCAATGAAGAAGGCGATTCGCCGGTCACCGGCATCGTCCATCGCTATCCCGATCGCTGCCTCTTCCTCGTCACTTCGTATTGCCCGCTCTACTGCCGCTACTGCACGCGGAAGCGGAAGTGGGTCGATGAAGACGGCACGACCGGCGCGCGAAAGATCGAGAAGATGATCGAGTACGTCGCCGCGCACCCGGAGATCCGCGACGTCATCGTTTCCGGCGGCGATCCGCTTTCGCTCTCGCTCAATTACCTCGAGAAAATCCTCGCGGGACTGCGCGCGATTCCGCACGTCGAGATCATCCGCTTCGGCTCGCGCGTCCCCGTTTTCCTGCCGCAGCGAATCGACAACGAGTTGACCTCTTTGCTCGAGAAGTACCATCCGATCTGGATCAACACGCACTTCAATCACCCGCACGAGATCACGCCGGAATCGGCGGCCGCGTGCGACCGGCTCCTTCGCGCGGGCATTCCGGTCAACAACCAGGCGGTGCTGCTGCGCGGCGTCAACGATTGCCCGTACACGATGCGCGAGCTCGTGCAGGGGCTGATGAAGATTCGTGTCCGCCCGTACTATCTCTATCTGTGCGATTCGGTCATGGGCGCCGAGCATTTCCGGACGTCGGTCGGCGAAGGAATCGAGATCATCGAGTTCCTGCGCGGCCACACGTCGGGACTGGCGGTGCCGCAGTTCGTGATGGACGCGCCGGGCGGCGGCGGCAAAGTCCCGCTCATGCCGAATTACATTCTCGGCAACTACGGCGACTCCGTCGTCTATCGCAATTTCGAAGGTGTGATCGGCCGCTACGACGACGTGCCGCGGCAGCCGCATCAATGTTCGAGCTGCGAGGATCGTGAATCGGCGAACGAGCGCGGCATCGCGAAGCTGTTGAATCGCACGGCCGATCGCTTCGAGCCGACCGCGATTCGCGATACGCCGACGGCGATCAAAGTGAAGCGCGGCCGCACCGAGTAACGCGTGCGGATCGGCCTCACTTACAACCTGAAGCCGGACGACGCGCCCGACGACGCGTTCGAGGAATTCGATTCGATCGAAACGATTGAAGGCCTCGAACTCGCGCTGCGTGCAATCGGACACGAACCCGTCCGCCTCGCCTGGGGCGCGTCGCTGCTCGACTCGCTTCGCACCGTCGACGCGGTCTTCAACATTGCCGAAGGGATGGGCGGGCGCGGACGCGAATCGCAGGTGCCGGCGCTTTGCGAAATGCTCGGCGTGCCGTGCAGCGGAAGCGGGCCGCTGGCGATCGGGCTGACGCTCGATAAGGCGCTGGCGAAGCTCGTCGCGAAGGCGAATGGAATCGCAACGGCGCCGTGGATCGTGGTTTCAGATGCGCAGGCGGAGGTGCGCGGCATGCGCTTCCCGCTGTTCGCGAAACCTTCCAACGAAGGCTCGTCGATGGGAATCACTGAAGCCTCGCTCTGCCATGACGAGGAACAACTCAACGCGACGGTCAACACATTGACGAAGTACGGTCCCGTCCTCATCGAAGAGTTCCTCCCCGGCGACGAATTCACAGTCGGCATCGTCGACGGCGAAGTGCTCGCCGTCATGCAGGTCGTCCCGCGCGTCGCGGAAGAGCACTTCATCTACTCGCTTGATGTGAAGCGCGACTACACCAATCGCGTCGATTACAAGCTCGTCGACGCACCCGACGTCGCCGATGTCGCGCTGAACATCTGGCGCGCATTCAACCTTCGCGACGTCTCGCGCGTCGACGTTCGCCGCGATCGCGACGGCATCGCAAACTTCGTAGAAGTGAATCCACTGCCGGGCGTCCATCCGATCAACAGCGATCTCGTGATCATGGCCAAAGCAGCCGGCTGGACGCACGAACAACTCATCGCACGCGTCGTCGCCAGCGCGGAGAGACGATGGCGCGTATAGCGGTCGCGTACAACGACGACGCCGAGCGGAAGACGCATCTCAACGACGTCGAGCGGCTCGGCGAGATTGAAGTGATCGACACCGCGCACGAGATCGCGTCGATCACCGGTGCGGACCTCGTCGCCGTGAAAGACGTCGCATCCGCGCTCGAATCGCTGCGCGGCTTCGACGTCGTCATCGATCTCTGCGAAGGCGTCGCCGGCAACCCGCGCTTCGAAATGCATTTCGCGCTCGCGCTGGAGATGCTCGGCATCGCGCACACGTCGTGCGATCCGATCGCGCTCGGCACGTGCACGGACAAAGCGCTCGTGAAAAAACTGCTGCGCACCGCCGGACTCCCGGTGCCCGGCGATGGCTGGCCGCGCATCGTGAAACCGTCGCTCGAAGACGCCGGCATCGGCATCGACGCATCATCAGTCGTCCACAACGAACGCGATCTCGCCGCGAGAATCAAATACGTCGAGACGACTTACAACCAGCCGGCGCTCGTCGAGCAATTCATCGACGGACGCGAGCTGAATCAGTCCCTGTTCCTCGGTCGCGCGCTTCCGCCAGGCGAAGTCGTCTTCGCCGATGACCTGCAACCACACGAGCGCGTCGTCGGCTGGAAAGCGAAGTGGGACGCGGGCTCGCGCGAAGATCTCGGCACGACGAATCGCACGCCTGCGGAAATCGACGAAGCGACGAAACAGGAACTCGCCGACATCTGCACGCGCGCCGCAACACTCCTCGGCATCGACATGTACGCGCGCTTCGACCTCCGTCAATCGAGCACCGGCGAGCTCTTCATCATCGACATCAACTGCAATCCCGATCTCGGCCGCGGTACCGGTTTCCGCAAAGCGCTCGACGCCGCCGGCATGGCGTTTCCCGATTTCCTCGGCGCACTTATCATTGCGGCCGAGGTGCGCCGCCACGCATGAAGATTCGTCCTGTTGAGCAAAAAGATCGAGATCGAATTCACGAGATTCTCGTCGCCACCGCACGCTTCACCGATGAAGAAGTGCGCTGCGCGATCGAGCTCGTAGACTCCGCGCTCGAGCATCCGGAAAAAGGCGATTACCTCGTGCACGTGCTCGACGCGCCCGACAGCGGACCGAAGCGGATGGTGCAGGGATACGTCTGTTTCGGCGCGACGCCGCTCACCGACGGCGTGTTCGATCTCTACTGGATCGCCGTCGATCCGAATCAGCAGGGACAGGGTTTCGGCCAGCTGCTGCTGCGATTCGTCGAGAACGAAGTGCGCCGCCAGCGCGGCCGCATGCTGCTCATCGAAACGTCGTCGAAAGATTCGTACGGACCGACGCTCCGCTTCTATCAGCGCAGCGGCTACGACGAGATTTCGCGCATCAAAGATTTCTACAGAATCGAAGACGACAAGGTTGTGTTCTGCAAGAAGCTGACACAGCCATGAGTGTCTCTCCGAACACCGCGCTCTACCTCGCCCTCGGCCTCTACGCAGCCGGCACGCTGGCCGCGTTCGCGTCGCTGTTCGCGCGAATCGCACGCGCACAACGCGTCGCACTGGTGCTGATGATTGCGGGCTTCGTCGCGCACACCGTCTGGATTGGCTCCATCTGCGTGCGCACGCATCATCCGCCGATCACGAATCTCCCCGAGGCTGCGTCGTTTCTGGCGTGGTGCATTTTCGCGTTCGAGATGGGCATTCTTCTGCGCTATCGCGTGCACGCCGCCTCGTTCTTCGTTTATCCGCTCGTCCTGATTCTGCTCACGATCTCGGCCGTCATTCGCGAACCGTTCGCGCTGATGGATCCCGCGCTGCGCTCGGGACTTTTCACGACGCACGTGTTGATGACGACGATCGGTGTCGCCGGATTGCTCATCGCGCTGGCGTTCATGATGTTGTCGCAGCTGCAGGACCGCGCGCTGAAACGCAAAACGCGCGGCCCGCTCTGGCAGTGGATTCCAAGTCTGAATGTCTGCAACGTCGTCAGCTATCGCGCGCTCACGATCGGCTTCAGCATCTACACGTTCGGCATTCTCGCCGGTATCGTCTGGTCGTATCGCACGACCGCCGAGCTGATGGATCTGCGCGTGAAACAGGTCGGCGCCGTCGTCGCGTGGGTCTTCTTCGCGATGCTGCTGCAGTCGTACATCAGCGGCGGCTATCGCACGCGGCGCACGCTCTTCATTTCCGCCGGCGCATTCGTCGCGATCCTCGTTTCAATCCTGGGGATTCATCACGCATGAGTCTCCTGCTCGTCGGCATCAATCACCGCACCGCGCCGGTCGACGTTCGCGAGCGACTGAGCGTCAGCGATGCGCGATTGCCGGAAATGCTCGGCGAGCTGAAGAGCCTCTCCGGCATCGACGGCGCGGCGATCGTCTCGACCTGCAATCGCGTCGAGACCGTCGTGTCGGCGGCGAGTGAAGACGTCATCGAATCGATCGTCAACTGGTTGACGATTCGCGGTTCCGCGACGCGCGCGGAGCTCGAGAAGCATCTGTACATCCTTCGGCACGGCGACGTCGTGCGGCATCTCTTTCGCG
>Ga0070701_10000146_pt1 | contig 21575 bp, 17 predicted proteins | sample KBSK5102metaG_FD_65451 | JGI IMG/M metagenome (GOLD analysis project Ga0070701, IMG submission 65451) | Corn, switchgrass and miscanthus rhizosphere microbial communities from Kellogg Biological Station, Michigan, USA - KBS K5-10-2 metaG | ecosystem: Host-associated > Plants > Roots >... | reverse complement strand
TTGTTCGTTCCGTTCGGGTCCGTCGTCGTCGAGCTGACGCTTGCGGTGTTCGTCACGTTGCCGCTGAAGTTCGCGGACGTGCTGTAAGTCGTGGTGATCGTCGCCGACTGGCCGTTCGTCAGTGTGCCGAGGGAGCAGGGGAAGGGGCCGGTGCAGGCGCCGCTGTTCGAGACGAACGTGAGATTCGCGGGCGTCGGATCGGCGACGACGACGGACGTCGCGTCGGACGGGCCGTTGTTCGTGACGACGATCGTGTACGTCACGTTCTGTCCGGCAACGATGCCGGCCGCGCCGTTTTTCGTGATGACGAGATCGGCCTGCGCGACGATGTTCGTCGTGACGCTCGCCGTGTTGTTCGCGCTGTTCGTATCGAGCGACGAAGTCACCGCCGCGTTGTTCGTGATGCTGCCGCCGGCGACGGGCGCGGTCATCGCGATCGTGAGCGTCGGCAACTGCACGCCAACCGAGAGAATCGTCGAGCTCGTGCAGGTGATCGTGCCGCCGGTCGGAGCGCCGCACGTCCAGCCGCTGCCCGAGCCGCTCGCCGCGGTGACGCCGGCCGGCAGCGTATCGACGACGGTGATCGTGCCCGCCGTTGCATCAGGACCGTTGTTGATGATGTTGATCGTGTAGCTGAGCGGCGACGCGGCATTCACGTTCGCCGGCCCGCCCATCGTGACGCCGAGATCGGCGACCGACGGTGCGACGACGGCGGTGAGCACGAAGGCGGTCGGCGTGTACGACTGAGTGAACGAGCCGTGTGCGCCGTACGTCGGCAGATTCACCGTCGCGAACGCGCCGGAGCGGCTCGCGAACGACAGCACCGCGAACTGCTGGCCGTTCGGCGGCTGGTACCCGTTGATGAGCGTCGCGTTGAAGGTGCCATCCAGCGTCGCGTTGCCGGAGACCAGGAGCTGGTCGTACTGCGACGCGCCGCCGATCTCTTCGTTCAGCACACCGTTCGCGCCCTGCGTGTACGCGCCGGTCACGTTGATCGTGCCGGCGGTGTTTGAGCCGCCGGGCGCGACGACCGCGTCGTTCTGCAGATCGGCGTCGACCGTTCCCGCGCCATCGAGCACGCCGCCGGAAAGCAGCATCGTGCCGTTGACCTGAATGTTGCCGGCGCCGAGTGTCGTCGTTCCCGCCGTCTGCGTGAACGAGTCGGTGAAGTTCATCGTGCCGATCTGCGCCAGCACGATGCCGCTGGTCGTTAAGAGCGGCTCGACGTTGGTGATGCCGGTGCCGGAGGTCTTCTCGAACGTGCCGGCGTTGTCGATCGTGTTCGTCGAGACCGACGTCGCATTCGGCTGCATGCGCGTGGAACCGATGATGATGGAGAAAGTGGAGAGGATCGGAGCGTCGGTGCGGATGTCGAAGTCGCCGTCGTTGAGGACGAGCGCGGAGTCGCGAAGCGTGAAGTAGTTGCCGCCCGCCGCGTTCGATGTGTATCGCACGGTGCCGGCGTTCGAGAGCGTCGTGGCACGCAGCAGCGGCACGCCGGTGGCGCCGTCGATCGTCAGCGTCGCTGCGCTATCGACGTGGAATTCGCCGCCCGCGACGGAACGTGAAAGACCATGTTTGACGATCGTACGGAAGGTCACGTCGCCGATGACGATCGAGTTCGTGCCGATCATGCCGCCCGACCACGTGCCGCTGCCGGTCATCGTGAAGTCGGCGTTGATCGTGAGCGTGCCGGACGTCAGCGTGAAGTTGTGCGTCGTCGATGGCGCGCTCACCACGACGATCGCGTTGCTGCCGATCGACGTCGTGCCCGTCACGTCGTAGCTGCCGCTCAGCGTGTTGAAGCTGCCGCCGGTGAAGTCGATCGTGCCGTCGCCGCTGACGGACGAAGACGGGTCGAACGTGGTGTTGGAGGTGCTGAAGCGCAGCGTCGCGGCGCCGTATGCGGCGAAGCTGCCGCTGTGCATGCCGCCGCCGGAAAACTCGAGCGTGCCGGAGGTCGCGTAGACCTGCGCGGTGTTCGTCACGTACGCCTCGACGAGCGACGTGCCGCTGCCGCCGCTCTTCGTCAGCACGCCGTTCGGCGCGACGTTGACGGTGTTGGTGAGGAAGCTGCCGCTGCCGATCTCGCCGTCGTTCTGGCAATCGAACGTGCCGTAGATCGCCAGCGTCGCGCCGTTCGTCAGATAGAGGGGATTCGTCGTCGCGGTGAAGTTGACGTGTCCGTAGTCGTTGAACGTGCGCGCGCTCAGCGTCATCTGTCCGTTCGCGCCGGTGAAGTTCCCGGTGCCTGCGCCCGCGAGCTCCGCACCGCCATTGCCGGCGATCGTGCCGCCGCTCCAGTCGAACTGTTTGCCGACGCTGAGGAAGCCGCTGCCGTCGAGAGTGCCGGCGGAGAGCGTCAGGTAATCTGGATTGGTGACGCCGCCGGCGGTCAGCTGGCCGCCGGTGACGGAGAGGATGCCGCTGCCGCCGATCGTGCCGTTCGGAGTCGTCGAATAGTTGCCGCTCGGAAAGTCGAGCGTCGCGCCGCCGCTGATGCTGATCGGCGCGTCGGCGTTGCCGCCTCCGGTCAGATGGAGCGTGCCGGAGTTGACGAAGAGTCCGGATCCGGCGATGAGGTTGAAGGTCGAGCCGACACTGACGGAGCCCGGCGAGTTGACATACGCCGCGCCGCCGACATTGATCGTGCCGCCGGACGCGTTGCCGTCGTTGAGATTCAGCTGCGTGCCGGCGACGAGGTCGAGCGTGCCGCCGACCGTCAGCGTGCCGCCATTGAGCGAGAGGATTCCGCCCGAGCCGCTGCTGTTCGTTCCGTTGAGGTTGAGCGTGCCTCCGGTCTGCACGTCGACGTTGCCGCTCGCGAGGTTGAACGTCGAGCCGCCCTGGAACGTCAGCGTTCCGCCGGATGCGATCGTCAGATTTCCACCCGACACTTTGAGCTGCGTGCCGTTGCCGATCGTGCCGTTGCCCGCCAGCGTGAGCGAACCGCCGGACTGAATGTCGATGACGCAACCTGAACAGGAGAAGTTCAGGCCGACGATCGGGTTCGGGATCGGTGAGTTGATGATGACCGTCGTCGGAGAGAAATTCGTGTCGGTCGCGGAGTCGCCCGGCGCGCAGCCCGGAAATCCACCGAACGGTTGCCATAAGCCGGCGGTCTGCGTCCAGTTCGCAACCGGCGGCGGCGCGCTCGTCGTCACGAAGTACGAGTTCGGGGCGCAAACCGCGAAGACGGAAGCCGTCGCGAGCGTCAGCAGTAAGCCGAGCGTTGCATACAGCGCGACGAGGAACGTACGGCGGCGGAAAAGTGTGCGAACGGCGGGAACGACATTCGACATGAACGGCTCCTGGTCAGTGGATGGGCGCGAGCGTACACCTGTTTCCGGTGACGCGGAATTCCCCTGCCGCTGCTCGCCGTTTCGCCCGTTCGCTACAATGCGCACCCGCGCGAGCCGCCGGTTGGGATGAGCTCGGGTCCTGTGCAGCAGGAGCGTCGAACCTCGTCAGGCCCGGAAGGGAGCAGCGATAAGGCGCCAAACCTGTGTGCCGCAGTCAACCTGGGCTCTTCCGAACCGGCCCCGGCCACGGGCCGGTGCGTTGGTTGGCCAAGCCTCGGCCGACACTGTCGTCTCCGCCACCGGTTGTGTATGCCGGGATGAATTAGACTTCGCCCGCTCATGGCTTATCAGGCGCTTGCCCGTCGTTATCGCCCGCAAACATTCTCAGACGTCGTCGGGCAGGAAACCATCGTCCGGACGCTGCAAAACGCGATCGAAGAGAAGCGCATCCATCACGCGTATCTCTTCTCCGGAGTTCGCGGCGTCGGCAAGACGACCGCCGCACGCATCCTCGCGAAAGCGCTGAACTGCGAGCACGGGCCGACCATCGAGCCGGACAACACCTGCACGATCTGCCGCGAGATCACCGAAGGCATCGATATGGATGTGCGGGAGATCGACGCCGCGACGTACACCGGCGTCGACAACATCCGCGAGCTGCGCGACACGACGCAGTTCCAGCCCGCGCGCGACCGCTATCGCATCTTCATCATCGACGAAGCGCACATGCTCTCGACCGGCGCGTGGAACGCGCTGCTGAAGATCCTCGAAGAACCGCCGCCGCACGTGATCTTCATGTTCGCGACGACGGAGATTCACAAGGTTCCGCAGACGATCATCTCGCGCGTGCAGAAGATGCTGCTGCGCAAGATCACGCTCGAGGAGCTGATCGAGCGGCTCGTCGAGATCTGCGCGAGCGAAGGAATCGACGCCGATCGGAATGCGCTGGAGATCGTCGCGCGGCGCGGTGAAGGAAGCGCGCGCGATGCGCTGTCGCTGCTCGATCAGATCATCGCGTTCAGCGGCCGCAAAGTGACCGCCGAAGACGTCTCGACAATTCTCGGATTGTCGGACATCACGTTCTTCGCGCGCATCGTCAGTTTGATCGGCGAAGGAAATCACGGCGGCATTCTCGAAGCGCTGCAGGAAGCGGCGGAGGGCGGACGCGATTTCAGAATGCTCTATCGCGATCTGCTGAACTTCGTCCGCAATCTGCTGCTCGTGTCGGGCGGCGCGAATACGAACATGCTTGCCGTGTCGCCCGAGGATCTCGGGATGATCGAAGCGGTGGGCGAGAAGTTCACGTACACGGAGCTGCTGCGGATCGCGAACCTGCTGCTGCGCGACGACGAGACCGTGAATCGCGCGGAGCATCAGCGGCTGGCGGTGGAGATCGCGCTGCTGAAGGCGGCGACGTTTCCGCGATTGCGGAGTGTGGAAGAGGAGCTGCGCGGTTCTGCTGCGCCAGGCCCCTCACCCGGCCTTCGGCCACCCTCTCCCGGCGCGAGAGGGAGTAAGGCGACCAACATCCCTCTCCCGCCGGGAGAGGGATCGCGAAGCGCGGGTGAGGGGCCCGGCGACGTCAAAACGCTCATCGACCGCGTGCGCAAAACACGACCGATGGCCGCGACCTATCTCGCCGACGCCGCCTCGCAGCTCGACGGCGCGCGCATCGTCTTCACCTTCGACGACTCGTTCAAAGCCGACTCCGCATCCGACGCGAAATCGGTCATTGAAGACGCCGCGCGTGAAGTGTTCGGCAAGCCGATGAAGATCGACATCACGGTTGCCGCACCGCGCGGAGCCGCGGAAAATCGCCGCGCCGAGGATGCGCCGAAACCTGCATCGCCGCTTCGCGACGATCCCGTCGTAAAGTCCTTTCAGAAACACCTCGGCGGTGAAATCGTCGAACCGCGCAAACGTTGAGGAGAACCCGATGAACCCGAAGAAAATGATGCAGCAGGTGCAGCAGATGCAGGCCCAGATGCAGCAGCGGATGACCGAGCTGCGCGTCGAAGGCAGCGCCGGCGGCGGTATGGTGAAAGCGACCGTGAACGGCGCGAAAGAGCTGCTCGCCATCGCCATCGACAAAGAAGCCGTCGACCCGAACGACGTCGAGATGCTGCAGGACATGATCGTCGCCGCGGTCAATGAAGCGTCGCGCAAGGTCGATGAAGAGATGTCGTCGCAGGTCAGCGCGATGACGGGCGGACTGAAGATCCCGGGCCTGTTCTAAGAAAAGGATGACCGCTCCGCCGCTCGCGAACCTCATCAATGAATTGACGAAGCTCCCCGGCGTCGGCGGGAAATCGGCCTCGCGTCTCGCGTATCACATCCTCAAGCGTCCGGTCGCCGAAGCGGAATCGCTCGCGACCGCGATCCTCGAAGTGAAGTCGAAGATCTTCCGCTGCTCGGTGTGCAACAACATGACGGACGTCGAGCCGTGCGCGATCTGCAGCGATCCGCGGCGGGACGCGAGCGTCATCTGCGTCGTCGAAGAGGCGTTCAACATCGCTACGATCGAGCAGACGCGCGACTTCCGCGGCGTTTTTCACGTGCTCCTCGGCGCGCTCTCGCCGCTCAAAGGTGTCGGTCCGCAGGACATCGACGTGAACGGTCTCGTGCGCCGCGTGCAGTCCGGAAACGTGCGCGAAGTCATCGTCGCGACGAATCCGAACGTGGAAGGCGAAGCGACCGCGCTCTACATCGCGCAGCAGTTGCGAACGCTCGATGTGAAGACCACGCGGCTCGCGTTCGGGCTGCCGGTCGGCGGCGATCTCGAGTATGCCGATCAGGTCACGATGGCGAAAGCGCTCGAAGGCCGCAGAGAGATCTGAAGCGACGCGTCTCTCCCATTCCGATAGTGTTCCATGCTATACATCGCGCTCCCGTCCTCGGGTAAACGGTGCATATAGATGGCTTCTCCTGATCTCGTCATGTACGAGGAGGAGTACCAGCAGATCAAGGACACGCTCCAGCGTCTGCAGGTCGACTCCAACTCGAAAATCGTCTTTCTGGTCGATAAAAACGGCCAGCAGATCGCCGCGCACGGCGATATGAAAGGCGTGGATGCCACTTCGCTCGCTTCGCTGACCGCCGGCAATGTCGCGGCGACCGACGGGCTGGCCAAGCTCATCGGCGAGAAGGAGTTTTCGATCCTTTTCCATGAGGGCGAACGCGACAACATCCACATCTCGCTGGTCGCGCAGCGCGTCATCCTCGTCGTCATCTTCGACGAGAAATCGTCCCTCGGTCTCGTACGCCTTCGCGTCAAAAAGGCATCCGTCGAGCTCGAGAAAACGTTCGAAGAGCTCCTGCGTAAGTCCGAAGCGGAGCGCGGCAATCAAGCCAATCGCTTCGACTCGCCATTCGCCGAGATCACGGACGAGGACATCGACAGTCTCTTCAGCGAATAGTTCATGACGTTCATCAACTACGCCGCGCGCGAGATCAACTGCAAGATCGTCTATTACGGTCCCGGTCTGTGCGGCAAGACGACGAACCTGCAGTGGATCTACGACAAGACCAATCCGCAGGCGAAGGGAAAGCTCATCTCGCTGGCGACGGAAACCGATCGCACGCTGTTCTTCGATTTCCTCCCGCTCGACCTCGGCACCGTGCGCGGATTCAAGACGCGCTTTCATCTGTACACCGTTCCCGGCCAGGTCTTCTATGACGCGTCGCGCAAGCTGATCCTGAAGGGTGTCGACGGAGTGATCTTCGTCGCCGACTCGCAGGATGCGCGCATGGAAGCGAATGTCGAGTCGCTGCAGAACCTGGACAAGAACCTGAAGGAGCAGGGCTACGATCTGAAGACGGTTCCGTACGCGCTGCAGATGAACAAGCGCGATCTTCCGACCGCCATGCCGGCCGACGAGATGTACCGGCAGCTGAACTTCAAAGGCGAGCCGACGTTCGAAGCGATCGCGATGAACGGCACCGGAGTTTTCGACACGCTCAAGGCTGTGGCGAAGCTCGTCCTCACCGAACTGAAGAAGAAGTGACGCCGCGATGCCCCGCGCCGGCCTGAACATCGTTGCGATCGGTGGCGGCACAGGCCTCTCGACACTCCTCCGCGGTTTGAAAGCGTACGTTGACGCAGAAGGCGCCGCGTCGATCGCGAACCTCGCCGCAGTCGTCACCGTCACCGATGAAGGTGGCAGCTCCGGCGCATTGCGCAAGGAGTTCGGCATGCTGCCGCCGGGCGACATCCGCAACTGCATTGTCGCGCTCGCGGAAGAGGAAGCGCTCCTCTCGCAGCTCTTCAACTATCGCTTCGAAACCGATTCCGCGCTGAAAGGTCACTCGCTCGGCAATCTGCTGCTCAAGGCGATGACCGACATCACCGGCGGCTTCGATCACGCGGTGCTCGCGGCGTCGGAAGTTCTCGCCATTCGCGGCGAGATTTATCCGTCGACGCTTTCGGATGTTCGTCTGCGCGCGACGCTCGCCGACGGCACGGAGCTCGTCGGCGAAGTCGCGATCAGCGGTTCGCATCTGGGCGACGAACCGAACAACGCGCCGCGTCACGCGCGTATCGTTCATCTCGGAATCGAGCCCGCAGACGCGGAACCGCCGCAGCGCGTGCTCGACGCAATTGCGAACGCCGATCTGATTCTCATCGGACCGGGCTCGCTCTACACGTCGGTTCTGCCAAATCTCGCGATCAAGCCACTGACGGAGGCGCTGCGCGTCGCGAAGGCGCTGCGCGTTTACGTCTGCAACGTGATGACGCAGCCGGGCGAGACCGACAGCTACACCGCGGAAGAACATCTGCGCGCGATCGTCGAGCACGCAGGACTCGTCGTCGATGTAATGGTGCTCAACGGCAGCCGCCCATCGGAGCAGATCCTCGCGACCTACGCCGCGGAAAATCAGTTTCCGGTCGACGCCGATCTCGATGCGATTCGCGAGCTCGGCGTGACGCCGTTTTTCGGCGACATCATTGCCGAGGGAGATTTCGTGCGACACGATTCCGCGGCGCTCGCGGGTACCATCTTCCGCGTTTACGACCGGTATGGCCGGACACTTGAACGGATGCGGCGGAGCGAAGCCACCAATGGACAACAACCTTGACGTAATCATCCTCGCCGCGGGCCTCGGCACGCGCATGAAATCCGCGACGATCAAAGTGCTGCATCGCGCGGCTGGACGTCCGATCATCGATTACGTGCTCGACCTCGCATCCGACGTTTGCGAGCGGCCGCCGGTTGTCATCGTCGGGCATCAGCGCGAAGCGGTGCAGCAGGCGATCGGCAATCGCGCGCGGTTCGCCGTGCAGGATCCGCCGCTCGGCACCGGACACGCGGTGCTGCAGGCGTCGACGGTGCTCGAGCCGGATGCGTCGTTCGCGTCGCGCCGCGTACTGATTCTTTCCGGCGACGTTCCGCTGACGCGTCCCGAAACGCTGCGCAAGCTGATCGCGGAACACGACGCGTCGAACAACGCGCTGACGCTGCTGACGATGAAGCTCGAGCAGCCGGCGATGTATGGCCGCATCGTTCGCGACGCCGACGGCTCGGTCGTCCGCATCGTCGAAGCGAAGGACGCGAGCGACGAGCAGAAGAAGATCAACGAAGTGAACGCGGGCGTGTATCTCTTCAACGCCGGCGGCCTCTTTGACCGCCTCCGCAACCTCCGCACGAACAACGCGCAGGGCGAGTACTACCTCACCGATCTGCTCGCGGTGCTGCGCGAGAGCGGCGAGCGTGTCGGCGCGGTCATCGCCGACGATCCCGTCGAAGCGCTCGGCGTGAATTCACGTTCCGATCTCGCGGTCGTCGAAGCGGAGATCCAGCGTCGCGTCGTCGAGAAGCTGATGGCCGAGGGCGTGACGTTCCGCAATCCGCTGACGGTCGTGATCGATTCGAGCGTGAGCATCGGCGCCGACACCGTCGTCTATCCGTTCGTCACGCTCGAAGGTATGACGAAGATCGGCGAAGGCTGCGTGATCGAGCCGGGTGTGCATCTCATCAACGTGCACGTCGGCGACGACGTGCATCTGAAAACTGGAACGGTTGCCGAGGATGCGACGATCGAGGATGAGGCGGCGGTTGGACCGTACGCGCATCTGCGTCCCGGTTCGCAGCTCGGCCGCAAAGTGAAAGTCGGCAACTTCGTCGAGACGAAGAAAGCGGTGTTCGGCGAAGGCGCGAAGGCTTCGCATCTTTCGTACATCGGCGATGCGGAAATCGGCGCCGGCGTGAACATCGGCGCGGGCACGATCACGTGCAACTACGACGGCGTGAACAAACATAAGACCGTGCTCGAAGAAGGCGTGTTCATCGGCTCCGACACGCAACTCGTCGCGCCCGTGCGCGTTGGAAAAGGCGCGTACGTTGGCGCAGGCTCGACGATCACGAAAGACGTTCCGGCCGGCGCGCTCGCGCTGAGCCGCACGCCGCAGCGAATCGTTGAAGGGTGGGCGGAGCGGAAACGCGAGAAGAAGGATTAAAGGATTAGAGGTCGCGATACAGATCGATCCGCATCGACCCGAAATCGATCACGACGCGAAAATTCTTCAGGAAGTTCTCGCCGACGATGCCCACCGAGCGATCCTGATTCGCCGAGCCGTACATCGGCAGCGTTTTGAAAACGCCGGCCCATTCGTCGATGCCGACTTCGACGTTCTCGATTTTCGCGCCGCGCTTCATCGACCCGCCGAGTCCCTGCAGTCGCGCGTTGTGCGCTTTCGCGTTGAAGCCGTGCACCGGCAGAATCGCGAGCTGCGCTTCGTTGAGGAACGTCACCTCGGATCCCGTGTCGAGCACGAACAGAAACCAGCCGTGGCGATTCACGGTGCTGCGAATCAGCGGCCGGAATCCTTCCATGAAGATGTTCTGATCGTCCGATGGCTTGCGATCGGCCGCGGTCAGTTTCGTGAACTCGATCTGCTGCCGGCGGAAGTCGAGCTCGATGCGGAACTCCTTGAGGAGGTTCGCGCCGAGCAGAAAATCGATGTGGTACTCCTTCTTGTCGTTGACGAGGAACCGCATCTTGTCGTCCGGCATGATCGCGACCGGCACGCTGCGCACGACCATGTCGCCGATCTCGACGGAATCGAGCACCGCGAACTGCACCGCGATCGGTTCGCCGAGGAGACCGTAGAACGTTCCTTCGAATTCGCCGAGCCGTTTGATCGACATCAGATCGGCGTAGCGCTTCGAGATGATCGAGACGACGGCGCCCGTGTCGACGACGGCGGAGAGCGCGTGCTTGTCGTTGATGCGCGCTTCGACGCGCGGCACTTCGGGATTCACGATGCGCATTCCGACGCGCGCGGAGGTCTTGTCGGGAAACTCGTAGATGCGGCGATTCGCGAGCGCCGACATGTAATCGAGGTGCCACTGCTTGATGTTCATGCCGCGCGCGGTCGCGATCTTCGCCCACTCGAGACTCGTCTCGAAGTTGTTCGACATGTACTCGAGCTGCGACAGCTGCCACGCCGCGTTCGCGTACGTGGTGCGAAACGGATTGAGGTCGAGCGCGGAACGGAGATGTCTGCGCGCGGCGTCGTAGCGGCCGGAGACGAGCTCCGCTTCGCCGAGCGCGACGAGATCGTTCGCCGTCGCCGACTGCTGCTTCTCGATCGACGACGTCATTTCGATCGCGCGCAGAAAGTCGGCTTTGCGCAGCATGCCCTGCAGGTCGGCGCCGCGCTCGACGTCGGCCGGCGACACGACCAGAGGCGTGATCGACACGTCCGAATAGAGCGTACAGCCGGCGACGACGATGATCGGCAGCGCGCGAGCGACGAAACGTTTGACGTTCATGACGGTGATGCGAGGGATTCTACGGCTCGCACCACCGTCTGCCGTATACGCTCTGTGACGGAACGGCTTCTAAACGGAGGGCGGGCTTCCAGCCCGCCCACTCGTGCGGGGCGGGGCGGGCTGGAAGCCCACCCTCCTCAAAGGCGCTTCAGGCGAATGTCGCCGCCCGACGCGCGCAGCGTCACCAGCGGTCCGCCGCCGTTGATCTTCCCGTTCAGCGAGCCTTCGGACTGTCTGCCGAGGACGGTGAGAGGAATCGATGAGTCGACGTCGCCGCCGCTCGTGCGCGCGTCGATGTCGACCGCGACGTTCGGCGCGAACGACACCGTCACGCCGCCGCCCGAGGTCGAGAAGCGCGAGTCGCCGCGCGGCTGACTGGCGAGACGGACGTTGATCGAGCCGCCGGAGGTGTCAGCCTGCACGGAGCCGAGCGCTTCGCTGACGTCGATCGAGCCGCCGGACGTGTGCAGCTTCAGATCGCCGGACGCGTGTTTCACTTCGATCGAGCCGCCGGACGTGATCGCCGTCGCGCTCTGCGACGCATCGCCGATCGAGATGCTGCCGCCGGACGTCTTCACATCGAGCGTTCCCGTTGCCGCGTCGACCGACGCATCGCCGCCCGAAGTGCGCGCGACGACGTTGCCTTTGATGCGGCCGAGATCGAGCTCGCCGCCGGAGGTGTTCACGCTCACTTCGCCCTGCAGATCGCCGACTTTGATGTCGCCGCCGGCAGTTTTCAGATCGACGTTGAAACGCGACGGCACCGTGACCGTGTACTCGACGTCGAGGTTCGTGCTCCAGTTGAAGAGATGGTTCGGTCGGTCGTAGTCGCCCTTCACGGTGATCGTGTTTCCGTCCTGATCGACTCGGATCTCGTACGCCTTCACTTCGTCGTCGTTGCCGGAGCGTTTGACGTCGAGCGTGACGCCGCCGGGACCGCCGGTGACGACGCGAATTCCGCCGAATGCGGCGTTGATCTTCAGCGTGCCGCCGTCCGCAACGCTGAACGTGCGATGCAGCGGATTCGACGCCGCGTACGAGTTGCTGACGACGGCGAGCGTGAGTGCGAGTGCGAACAGAAATCCGCGGGAGCGTTGCATCGGTCTTCCTCCGTTTCCATCTCATACGCAGCGGAGGCGGGAAAGTTAGATAAACTCCGCCGCGAGAGGAGACGCGATGCCGATCGATGACGCGGGATTCAAGCTGGCCATGTCGCATTTCGCCAGCGGAGTGACGATCGTGACCACCGAGCACGAAGGACGCCGTTACGGGATGACCGTGGCGTCGTTTGCTTCGCTCTCGCTGCACCCGCCGCTCGTCCTCGTCTGCATCGAGAAGTCGGTGAAGACGCACGACGCGATCATCGCTTCCGGGCAGTTCGGCGTCAGCATTCTCGGCAGCGAGCAGACTGAGATCTCGAACCGCTTCGCATCGCGCAGCGACGACAAATTCGCCGGCACTGAAGTCACGACCGGCGCGCTCGGATTGCCGCTGATCGGCGGCGCGCTGACGACGCTGGAATGCCGTCTGCGCGAACAGCTTCCCGGCGGCGATCACACGATCTTCGTCGGCGAAGTCGCAGAGGCCGAGACGCGCGAAGGCTCGCCGCTCCTCTACTTCCGCAGCGGGTATCGCTCACTGCAGTAAACGCATGCCGTTCGGCATGCGCCGTGCGATGTCCAACAGGTGATGAGGGAAATGGCCGATACCTTGCGGTCGACGTTTCAACGCGTCTTCCGCCTCGAAAACCGCCGCCGCGCGCCGCGCGCCGGACGGCTGGAAAAGATCCACGAATTCGAATCCCAAATCCTCGGCAACAAACGCGACATCACGATCTACGTTCCGCCGAGCTATCACGATCGCCCGGAAGCGCGTTATCCCGTGCTGTACATGCAGGACGGGCAGAACCTGTTCGAGCCGCAGCGCTCGTTCATTCCGGGACAGCACTGGCGTTTGACGGAAGCCGCGGATGCGGCGATCGCCGATCGTGCGGCGCGCGCGATGATCATCGTCGGTATCGACAACGCCGGCGCGGATCGCATCAATGAATACACGCCGACGCACGACGAATCGAAGAACGGCGGCGGCAAAGCCGACGACTATGGCCGGATGCTCATCGAGGAGCTAAAGCCGATCATCGATGCGGCGTATCGCACGCAGACCGACAAAGCGAACACCGCGATCGGCGGCTCGTCGCTCGGCGGTCTCGTGTCGCTGTATCTCGGTCTCAGCCGGCCTGAAGTCTTCGGCAGCGTCGCCTCGATGTCGCCCTCCGTTTGGTGGGACTCGCGCATGATCCTCGGCATGCTCGATCGCTTCAATTCGAGCGAGCGGCCGCGCGTGTGGCTCGACATCGGCGGACGTGAGGGTGCCGAGGCGCTGACGGATGCGCGGACGTTGCGGGAGCGGATGAAAGCGATGGGGTGGAACGAAGGGAGCTTCCGCTACTTCGAAGATCGCCGCGCCGATCACAGCGAAGGTGCGTGGGCAAAACGCGTTCGAAGCGTCCTGGAGTTTTTGTTCCCGCCCGCGTAGTTTTCGCGGGCGACATGTCCTCCGATCGTCACGGCCGGCCGCTGCGCGATCTGCGCATCTCGGTCACCGATCGCTGCAATTTCCGCTGCGCGTACTGCATGCCGAAGGAGATCTTCGGCCGTGACTTCGCGTTTCTGGAGCGCGATGCGCTGCTGACGTTCGAAGAGATTGCGCGGCTCGCGCGAGCGTTCGTTGCGAATGGCGCGGAGAAGCTGCGGCTGACCGGCGGCGAGCCGCTGCTGCGACGCGATCTCGAACGGCTCGTGGAGATGCTCGCGTCGATCGATGGCGTGCGCGACATCGCGCTGACGACGAACGGCTCGCTGCTGACGCGCGAGAAAGCGCGGACGCTGCGCGATGCCGGGCTGCGTCGCATCACGATCAGTCTCGATGCGCTGGATGACGCGCTGTTTCGCCGCATCAACGACGTCGACTTTTCGGTGACGCGCGTGCTCGATGCGATCGACGCCGCGGCGGAAGCGGGACTCGATCCGATCAAGATCGACATGGTCGTGCGGCGCGGCGTGAACGACACGAGCGTCACGGCGATGGCGCGACGGTTTCGCGGCTCCGGCCACATCGTCCGCTTCATCGAGTTCATGGATGTCGGCAACACGAATGGCTGGCGACTCGAAGACGTGGTGCCGGGTCGCGAGATCGTGGAAATGATCTCGCGCGAATGGCCGCTCGAGCCGGCGGACGCGCAGTACTACGGTGAGGTCGCTGAGCGGTGGCGTTACGTCGATGGAGCCGGCGAGATCGGCGTGATCACGTCGGTGACGCAGCCGTTTTGCGGAACGTGCACGCGCGCGCGGCTGACCGCATCAGGCGAATTTTTCACCTGCCTGTTTTCAGCGACCGGCCACGATTTACGCGCGCTGGTGCGCAGTGCTGCCGGCGAATCCGAGTTGAACGAAGCGATCGCAAAAGTGTGGCGCGCGCGCGACGATCGGTACTCCGAGATCCGCTCCGCCGAAACGCTCACGCTGCCGCGCGTGGAAATGTCTCGCATCGGCGGCTGACGCGCTTACTTGCCGCCGTTGTACTTCTGTTTTGCCGAGCTCGGCACGGTGGACAACTTCACGGCGTTCTCAGTCGGCAGCGACGACTTCGGTCCAACCGGCTGCAGACGGCCGTCATACGTCTTCGTCTGCATCGCTTTTCCTTCTTTGATTTCCTGAATCTGGCTCTTCTTCATGCTGTTCAGAGATTGCGATATGTGGGCCATTCCGGCGGAAATTCGCGCCATTCCGGCCACGAATTCGGGCTTTCCTGCCATCGACGGATGCCGCACCTTATCGTGCGAAATCCCGAGCTTCGTCAGCGACGCATCCGCGTGATTTCCCACCGCGACGATGCGCTCGAAACCGAAGAGCTCGACGAGTCTCGCGATGAACGTCGCGCCGAGCGCGAGCTCCGCCGCCGACGGCATCCGATTCGTCAGCGGATTCCCCGCGTCGAACGGATGAAACGGAAACGCGTTCCACAGCAGCGGCAGCGGATCGATCTCGCGAATCGTCGCCCAGACCATCGTCGCACTCGCTTCCGTCGACAGCTTTTCGCTTGCCGTCGCTTTGCAGTAGCCGTGCGATTCGCCGAGCACGTTTCCGCTGCGCGTCTCGACGCCGCGCAGCATCACGGTTTCGCTGACGAACGGGATTCCGGTGAGGCGTCCGCCTCGGTAACTCGGCGCTTCGCCGATCATCACGATGCGCGCGCCGATCGCGTCGAGCTGCTCGAGATAGAGCCGCAGATTGCAGCGGCGAATCGCGTTGCCGCGCGTGTCGCCGCTCGTCGATGAGTATTGATTGCACGCGCGGTCCGAGACTTCCGCACGCGCGAGGTCGCTGATGAATCGATCGAAACGTCGCACGCCGCGATTATCGCCGCACGTAGAATCACGCCGATGGTGACGATCACGAAATGCTCGACCGAAGCGGAGCTCGACGGCGTCAGCGCCGCGCTGCGTCTCGCCGGAATCGAGCACGCCGTCCGGCGCGCGAAAGTCGGCACGCCTGGCTGGGAACTGTCGGTGCAGGAAATCGACAGCGAGCGCGCGGACGACATCGTCAACAACATCTACGGCATCAACACGCGCGAGACTGACGCTGTCGTTCCGACTCCCGTCGCCACGCTGCAGGTTTGCGACGAATGCGGTTCGGACGACATCGGACGCGTGCCGAAGCTGCAGATTTTCCTGCTCGGATTCGTGATCTCGATCGGCTTCGCATTCGCGGCCGATCCGCGCACCGCGCGCATCAGCTTCTTTCTGATCGTCGGCCTGGCGATCGTGCTGCTGGTGCTCGATAAGTGGCGCTGCCGCGATTGCGGCAACACGTGGAAGTAATATTCGCCGCCGGAGGAGACGTGATGACCCGTTTCGGAGTCGTGTTGTGTTCCGCGTTGCTTTCCCTCTCCGCTTTTGCCCAGACCGCGCAGCAGCCGCCATCGGCGCCGCCGCGCGATCCTGCTGAAGGTCAGCAGACACCAGCCACGAAATCGACGACGCCCGCGCCCGCGACGGCTGCCGCGCCGGCGACGCTCGATACGAAACCGCTGCGCTGGCGTTCCGTCGGTCCCGCGAACATGGGCGGCCGCGTTTCCGACTTCGCGGTCGTCGAAAAAGATCCGTACACGATCTTCGTCACGACCGGCACGGGCGGCGTCTTCCGGACGACGAACAACGGCACGACGTGGGACGCGATCTTCGAAAAGCAGCCGGTCGCGTCGACCGGTTCCGTCGCCGTCTCGCAGTCCAATCCGAAGCTCGTCTGGGTCGGCACCGGCGAAGGCAACTCGCGCAACTCGTCGTCGTGGGGCAACGGCATCTACAAATCGACCGACGGCGGCGACACGTGGACGAACTCCGGTCTGCCCGACGCCGGCGACATCCCGAAGATCGCCATCGATCCGAAAAATGACGACGTCGTGTACGCCGCTGTGCTCGGCCATTTGTGGGGCACGAACAAAGAGCGCGGCATTTACAAAACGTCCGACGGCGGCAAGACGTGGAACGCCGTGCTGCAGGTCGACGAGCGCACCGGCGGCATCGACGTCCTCGTCGATCCGGCCGATTCGAAAACCGTTTACGCCGCGCTCTGGTCGCGGCTGCGCACGCCGTACAGCTTCACGAACGGCGGCGCGACGAGCGGCATCTACAAATCGATCGACGCCGGCAAAACCTGGCAGAAGCTGAGCGCCGGTTTACCCGAGGAGGTTGGCCGGATCGGGCTCGACATCTATCGGAAGAACTCGAAAATCCTTTACGCGATCATCGAGTCGGACATCGGCGGCGCGGTGAATCTCTTCACGCAGCGCAGCCGCAGCGGCGGCGTGTTCCGCAGCGAAGACGGCGGCGCGCACTGGAAGCGGATGAGCGACATCACGCCGCGCGGCTTCTACTTCGCGAAGGTCCGCGTCGATCCGAACAACGATCAGCGCGTCTACGTCCTCGGCTTCGGCACCGCGGTCTCCGACGACGGCGGCCGCACGTTCCTCAACACCGGCGCGCGCGACATCCACGGCGACTGTCACGCAATGTGGATCGATCCCGCCAACTCGAACCACGTCCTCCTCGGCACCGACGGCGGCATCTACTTCTCGTACGACAAAACCAAAACGTGGAACTTTCAGAACAACCTCGCCCTCGGCGAGTTCTACAACATCAGCTACGGCATGGATTCGCCGTACACCGTTTGCGGCGGACTGCAGGACAACGGCACCTGGTGCGGCAAAGTTCACACGCGCCGCGACACGCGCGGCGATGAAGAGGACAAGAAGAAAGCGTCCGGCATCTCGAACGCGGACTGGCAGTTCGTGAACGGCGGCGACGGCTTCTGGTCGGCGATCGATCCGACGAACGCGAACATCGTCTACGCCGAATGGCAGGGCGGCAACGCGTCGCGCATCGATCTCGCGACCGGCAAACGCGTTTCGATCAAGCCCGCGGCGAAAGAAGGAACGACTGAGTTCCGCTTCAACTGGAACACTCCATTCATCATCTCGCAGCACGATCCGAAGACGCTGTACATGGGCGGCAACGTCGTGTTCAAACTAACGAATCGCGGCGATGCGTACAGCATCATCTCGCCCGATCTCACGACGCGCGATCCGGTGAAGATGGCGACGTCGGGTTCGTCGGCTGAGAACTACTGCACGATCGTCGCGCTCTCCGAATCGCCGAAAGATCGCAACGTGCTGTGGGCGGGAACCGACGACGGAAACGTGCAGGTCACGCGCGACGGTGGCAAGACCTGGACGAACGTCACCGAGAACATTATCGGCGTTCCGCGCGGACTCTGGGTCTCGCGCGTGCAGGCGTCGAATCACGATGCCGGACGTGCGTACGTCGCCATCGACGGTCATCGCAGCGATGATTTCCATCCGTACCTTTTCACGACCGATGACTACGGAAAGACGTGGAGATCGATCACCGGCAGCGGCGCGCAGGCGTCGGCCGCGGTCCCCGGCGAAGCGAACGGCGCGATTCCGTCGCGGCATCCGGTGAAAGGCTTCCGCGAAGATCCCGTGAATCCGTCGCTGCTCTTCGCCGGCACCGAGTTCGGCATCTTCATGTCGCTCGATCGCGGCGCGCGCTGGCAGCAGCTGAAAGAAGGACTGCCGACCGTTTCCGTCGACGACATCCAGATTCATCCGCGCGAGCACGATCTGCTGATCGCCACGCACGGCCGCAGCATCTACGTCATCGACGACATCTCCGCGCTCGAACAGCTGACGCCGGAGAAACTCGATCAGAGCGCGGTGCTCTTCGATCCGCGTCCGGCCACCGAGTTCTACTACAACCCGATCGGCGGACTGTGGGGAGCGCAGCCGTTTCGCGCGAAGAATCCGTCGTTCGGCGCGTACATCAATTACTACCTGAAAGGCGCGCCGACCGAGGATGTGTCGATCACGATCGAAGATGCGAAAGGCCGCAAGGTTCGCGAGCTCGATGCGTCCAATCGCCCCGGACTCAATCGCGTCGTCTGGGATCTGAAAGCCGATCCGCAGGAAACGATCAGCACCGCGCGCGGCGAAGACGACACGCCGCAGTACGTTCCGGCCGGCGAGTACGTCGTGAAGATGAAGTACGGCGAGTGGAAGGGACAGACGAAGGTTCGCGTGGAAGCGGACCCGGGCGTTCACGAGGGAGAGTTCGTGCCGTGATGCTGGCTTCGATCTTGAAGTTATTTGAGATCGAAGGAGACACACAACATGCGACCGAACGAAAACGAGATCCGCGGAAAGATCGATCAGGCCACCGGTGCCGTCAAAGAGCACATTGGCCGGGCGACAGGCGACCCGCTCCTCGAGAGCGAAGGCGCCGATCAGCGCGTTGGCGGTGAGCTCGAAAGCGGATTCGGCAAAGCGCGACGCAAAGTCGGCGACGCGGTCCGCGACATCGGAAAGAAACTCGGCGGCTAACGCTGTCGGACGGGCGCTCGCACAATGCGAGCGCCCGTCGCTTTATCAGGGACCGATATCGAGCATCGGATCGACGGTCTTCCACTCGCCGCCGACCAGAATTGATGCGTTGTACTTGATCCGTTCCTTATTCGGGAACGTGCGCGACGTGCAGAGCCATTTGTCATTGGCCTTGACGCACGAAACCGTTTCCGGCGGCGTCGTCTGCAGCACGATCTTCACTTCTGAATCCGCTTCCCAAACCGCTTTCTGTGTATTGCGGAGCAGGTAGACGGGATCCGGACTGCACACCACCTTCGACCCGTCCCACTTCACGGTAACGAATTTCTTCTCCGTGCCGAGGCCGGTCATCGTGCTCGGCGTGCCGTTGTTGTCGCTCTTGTTGGAACACGCAACGGCGATTCCGAGGATGAGACATAAGAGCAGCGTCGCCAAAAACGCGCGTCTCGCGTTGTTCATAGGCTTCTCCTTATTTACCGAACGACGATTGCTGGGGTATGGGCGTAAAGATATCGGTTTTCGGGAGATTCGCAAACTCGGGATCGTTCTGAAGCTCTGCGGCGTTCCGACCGTTCGCAACTGCTGAACGGAGATACTTCACAGCCGCCTCGCGATCGCCGCTGACGTTTGCAACGACTGCGGCGTTATAGAGATACAGCGAGTTCGTGGGATCGACCTTCAGCGCCGCCTCGATTGCTTCCCGTGCAGCGCGCGCATCGCCGATTTTCGCCAGGCAGACCGCCATCGCCGCGCGCGCCGTTCCATCATCGGGATTGACGCGAAGATCGGCACGCGTGAGCTCGATCGCTTTCTTATACGCGGCGATCGCCTGTTGCCGCGCGCCGGGCTGGAACCACAACGCGTCACCGAGATTGACGCGATAGATGAATTTCGACGGCATCAGCTCGCACGATTTTTCGTAGGCCCGCGCCGCCTCCGCGAACTCTCCCGCAGCGAAATGGCACGTTCCGATGTTCGACCAGGCGCCGGGACTCGGCTTCAGACGCATCGACTCATTGAAAGACGCCAGCGCCTTCTCGTGCTCGCCCATCTGCTGGTACGCGGCGCCAAGGTACGAATATGCGAGTGCATTGTCGGGCACGAGCTGTCGCATCTTCTCGAACATGACCACGCTCTGCTCCGGATGCTGATGGTAGAAGTAGAGCGATCCGAGCTTGTGATAACCGCCCCAGTAATTCGGCTGCAGTGCGATCGCGCGGCGATATTCGTTCTCGGCCTCATGAATCTTCCCCATGCCGCTGTACGTCTCCGCGAGACCGAGCACGGCGTCGGCATTATTCGGATTCTGTGCGAGTGCGCGCTTGTACTCATCGATCGCCTCAGCGTGATGTCCGGTCAGGCGTCGCAACTCGCCCAGCGTGAAATGGACATCGGGGTTCTGCGGGTCGAGCGAGGCCGCACGTTCGCACGCTTCGCCTGCGCGATCCGCCCACGCTCCTTCGTGTGTGATCCGGTATTTGTACAGGTACGCGCGGCCGAGCGCCGCGACGACTGACGCCGATTTCTCGCCCGGCAGCGACTGCAGAATCTGAATCGCGTTGTCGACCGACGCGAGATCGTCGTATCGGCGCATCGAGCCGAGCGCCTCGAGATATTTGCGTTGCGATGTTGCGTCGTTCGGCACCGGTACGCGAGCGACTTCCACATTTGCGCCGCCAACATGCAGCGCGGCGGCGACGCTGTCCGCGAGTTTGTCCTGCGCGCCGAAGAGATCTGCGAACGAACCGTCGATCGTGTCGCCGCTTTCGACCTTCGACGCGATATCGAACACCGTGTAAACGATGCGCAGCCGATCGCCGTTGCGCAGAATCGAGCCGCTGAGGATGACGTTCGCGCCGAGCTCCCGCGCGATCTGCAGCCGGTCCGGATTCGCCGACGCTTCCGGTTTCTCCGGATGCATCACCTGCACGCTCGGCAGATGCGCGAGGCGCGCGGTGAGCGTTTCCGCGAAACCGTCGACGACGAGCTGGCCGGTCGGATCGCCGGTCAGATCTTTGAAGCGCAGCACTGCGAGATATTTCTTCGTCGCCGTAGACGGCGAGATCGCCGACGGCATATTGAAGTGCAGCCGATCGCGTCCCAGCCACAACGCGCCGCCTGCGACGATCGCAATCGCCGCGGCCGTCGCGATGAAGCGCGATCTTTTCGACGCGAGCATCGGCGGACGCGGAATCTCGAGGCCCGATGACTCCGTCGCCATCCGCTCGCGCAGTGTGCGCAGCTCGCGAGCGAGATCGCGCGTCGAGTTGTAGCGATCGTCGCGATCCTTCGACAGCAACCGATCGACGATCCAGCAAAACGGCTGCGGAATCTTCGCGTTGAAACGTCCGATCGGCTCGGGATCGTCGTGCAGGATCGCCGCGAGCGTATCGATCGCCGTGTCGCGATAGAACGCCGACTTTCCCGTCGCCAACTCGTAGAGAATCGCGCCAAGCGCGAACTGATCGGAACGGAAATCGAGCGGCTTTCCCGTCGCCTGCTCCGGCGACATGTACCCGACCGTGCCGAGGATCGTGCCGGG
>Ga0070701_10000145_pt1 | contig 21733 bp, 22 predicted proteins | sample KBSK5102metaG_FD_65451 | JGI IMG/M metagenome (GOLD analysis project Ga0070701, IMG submission 65451) | Corn, switchgrass and miscanthus rhizosphere microbial communities from Kellogg Biological Station, Michigan, USA - KBS K5-10-2 metaG | ecosystem: Host-associated > Plants > Roots >... | reverse complement strand
CGGAATCATCTGCGCGTAAAGATCGGAAAGACTGCCGTTGACGACTTCCGGCACGCCGAGCGGCACGCGCATCCGACTGAGCGGCTCGGTGATGTACGGCAAATCGACGGGACCATAAACGCCGTCGGTCAGCAGCGCTCGTCCCGTGAGACAGAACGGAATCAGGAAAAGGATCAGCGCCGCGCCGCGCGAGGTCGGCGCCACGAACCTGTGGACGATGAGGAGAAGCGCGGCGGCGGTTAACGCATAGAGAGCGAGCGACATCGACGACTGCTACGGCGCAGGATAAAACTTCGTTGAGCGGGAGAGCTCTGTCGTTTCCAACACGCGACGATCAGTGTGCCGCGCTGCGGCGTTTCGGCGGCGACGACGGCGTCACCAGCGCCGCCGTACTGTTCACGAGACCGCACGGACTCGTAATGCGAACCCAGAACGACGACGTCGTCGTAATCGGCGGCGTCAGCACCGACGACGAGCTTCCGCCGATCGGCGACGTGAAATCGAAAACCTGTCCTGCATACCACTGATAGGTCAGCGAAGCGCCTGTCGCGCTCACGCTCAGCACCGCGCTCGCGCCCGGCGACACGCTCGTCGATGCCGGCTGCTGCGTAATCACCGGCTGCGTACAAGCCGCGGCAATCGTGAATTGCGCGGCCGCACTATCGACGCTGCCGCAATCATTCGAGATGCGCACCCAGTAGCTCGTTGCGACGTTCAGCGGACCAACCGTCAATGACGGACCACCGCCATTACCGTAAGGATGCGACGTGTCGCCGCTCTGCCCTTCATACCAGGAGTAAAGCAGCGGCGCCGTGCCGCTGTTGCTGACGTAGAGGTTGCCCAGACCACCAGCGACGACTGCGCCGCCGCTCGGCTGGACGTTGATGCGCGGCGCGGTGCACGGCGTCACCGAAACCGTGATCGTTGCGCTCGCGGCAGACGCGCCGCAATCATTCGTCACGTTGACCCAATAGGTCGAAGTCGTCGACGGCTTCACGTCGAGCGTCGCGGCGCGCGCATTCGGAATCGGCGAAACTGTCGAACCGGTCGCGCCCGCGTACCACTGATAGCTCAGCGTGCCGCCGCTCGCGCCGACGAACAGCGTCGTCGTCGCACCTTCGATGATGTGCGCGTCCGGCGACAGATTGTTGATCGTCACGATCGGACAGTTGTTGACGGTGACGATCGCCGCGTCGCTGTCGGCCGCGGGCGTGCACGCATTCGAAACGCGCACCCAATACGAAGTCGTCGCCGTCGGCCGCACCGTCAGCTGCGAGGAGTTCGCGCCGGCGATCGGCGACGTCGTGTTTCCTTTCGGACCGATGTACCACTGGTATTGCACCGGACTCGTTCCGGTCGCGACGACCGAGAGCGTTACCGATGTAGTCCCAAGCGAGACCGACGCCGGCTGCTGCGTGATCTGCGGCGCCTGACACGCCGGCGCGCTGCTGCCGTAAACGGCCGCAACCGCTTCCTGATCCCAGGGCTGCAGCGTCGAGCCGATCGTGTCGGTGTTGAACGAGACCGTCGAGTTCATGATCGCGAACGTCGACGTCGTGCCGCCGGCCGGCGGCTCATCGGAGTGACGCAGACCGAGCGTGTGTCCGAGCTCATGCGTGACGACGTGATCGAGTCCGTTGCCGGTCAGTCCCGCGCCGGTGATTCCGTTCTGAATGACGAGATCCGCTTCCTGAATCGTGTAGAAGCGCTCGCCGCCGAAGAGATGCGTGCTGGCGATGCTGCTCGCGCTGAACCACGCGCCGCCGATCGCGAGCGTGTCGCCGCTCCGTCCGGTGAAAGCGCCCGGAATCTCGTTCGCCGGATCGTTGAACTGAATCGTGTTGACGCCGTCGCTGTTGCCGGAATTGAAACCGGTCTGGCCGATGGTCGTCGTGCCGCCGCTTACGTAGACGATGTTCGAGCCGCCGTCATTCGTCCACGCCGAGAACGCGCGCTGCACCGACGTCAGTCCGCCGTTCGTCGCGCCGGGCTGCGAGCCGTGCGTCAGAAAGACGACCGCGCTCGGGAAGATGTTCCAGCGGATGCCGAGGAGTCCCTGCGCGCCGTCGGATTGCAGGAGGTAGCTCGCGATCGGCACCGCGGCGGCGCTCACCGCGTTCGTCACGAGCGGCAGCGGATCGCGCACGAAGTAATCGCCGCTCGCTTCCTCACCGCGCGCCGTCGCGCGAACGAACGCGAGGAAGCCGTCGGCGTCGCGCGTCTGCTCGCGGTGCGGCGTGCCGTCGAGATCCCAGCCGACGACTTCTCCCGCATCGCGCACGAGCAGTCGCCGTCCGCGCGCGTCGCGGCGAAATGCGAACTTGCCGACGGTCATGTTCTTCGCGACGAAATCGCCGCGATCGTTTTTCTCGAGTAACAACAGCACGCGCTCGCCCGCCGCGTAACGCGGACTGCCGGCAACCATGTAGCCGACGTCGCCGACGATGCCGCCGAGCTCGACGACGTCGATCGTCGCGCCGGGATCGCCTTTGATCGCTTCGTCGACATGCATCGACGTGACGGTCTCGATCCAGCCGCCGGGCGCCCATCGCGTGTGCGACTCGCCCGCCGTCGCGACGACGATCGCGCGCGACGCATCAACGAGCGTTCGATCGTCGGCCACGATGAACGTCGCGGCGCGCACGCCCGCGCACGGGACGACGAGGAGGATCGCGGCAAGGAACCGTTTCATATCAGTGTCTACGTACGAAACTTCGGAATCGTACAGATGATTGCGAAGCCGCTTGATGACGCCCATCACGGTAGCGCCGATCTCTTCGACTTTCCCGTCCGTTTCCGATACGTCACCGCGCTTTCAGGGAAGCCTGAGCTCGCCATCCCTGCATTCTTGACAAAACCACTCAACAATCCCGACAATCGCGCCGCAATGCGCATGACCCTCGCCTCGGAATACGGCTGTCTTGCCCTGCTCGCCGTCGGCGAAGCAGACGGCTGGTGTAAGCGCCACGACATCGCCGAGCGCTTCACGATCCCCGACGCCTTCCTCGAACAGATCCTGCGCAAGCTCGTCGCCGCGCGCTTCATCGTGTCGCGGCGCGGCGCTGGCGGCGGCTACCAGCTCGCGCGCGCCGCTTCGGAGATCGCCATCGCGGACGTGGTGCGCGCGATGGACGGGCCGCTCGCGCCGACCCGCAGCGTCAGCGAAAACTTTTACCAGCCGAGCCCCCTCGAAGCCTCGGTCGCCTATCACTCGCTCTTCCGCCGCGTGCGCGACGCCATCGCCACGATCCTCGAAGAGACGACTCTGGAGGACATCCTCGATGTGGAACGAACCAACCGCGGAGCTCGCGCAGGCCGCACCGGGCGCGGGAGTGGAAATCGCAGCATCGCTCGTCCCGCAGCTCGCCGCCGCTGAGCGCGAGCACGATCTTGCGGGCCGTTACGCGGCGGCGAATGTCGCGCTGCTCGCCGAGGCGGGATTGCTCGCGCTGAACGTGCCGGCGGAGCTCGGCGGCATCGGCGAATCGCTCGGCGGCACGGTCGAAACGCTGCGCGTGATCGCGCACGGCTCGCCGTCCGCGGCGCTGATGCTGGCGATGCACACGTCGACGCTCTCGCATTACACGATCGATCCGAGTCATATCCCTGCGGGCGAACGCAGCGCGTTCGCGGAACAGCGCGGATGGGCGTATCGCGAAGCGCTCGCCGGCCGCATCTTCGGCGTCGCGAATTCGGAGGCGGGCGCGAACGGAAACGTGAAGAGCTCGAAGGCGCGCGTCGACGGCGATCGCATCACCGGCGTGAAGAGTTTCTGTTCGATGGGAACGCATGCGGATTACTTTCTCGCCGCCGCGCGCGATGAATCGGAAACCGTCGATTACTACCTCGTACGCAACGATTCCGATCGCGTAACCGTCGCCTCGGAATGGGACGCCATCGGCATGCGCAGCAGCGAAAGTGTGTCGCTCCGTTTCGAAAACGCGCCGGTCATCGGACCGTTCGCGTATCGCGGACTCATCGACGGCGTGAACAATCGGCACTGGGCGACGGTGTCGTTCGCGGCGATCTTCACCGGCATCGCGGAGTCGCTGCTCGACGAAGTGTCGCGGCAGCGCGGCGGGATTCTTCATCAGAGCAATACCGTCGATCTCCATCTGACGACGCAGGCGTGTCTCTCATTCGTGCGGCACTGCGTCGCGGTCGAGCCGGAGACGGCGGACGCGAGCTATCGGCGACTGGTACGCGACTGCAAGCTGTTCGTCACGCGCTCGCTCGCACAACAGGCCAGCGCTCTTTACATCGCGCAGGGCGGCTCCGCGTATCGGTTCGCGTCGTCGGTCTCGCGGAAACTGCGCGATCTGCTGGCCGGACCGGCGGTGCGTCCGCCGGTCGGTGTGAGCTTCGACGAATTGTGGGATGAGCTGGCGGGAGAGGAAAAATAACAGGGTCTGATCCGGTCGACGGAGGTGAAGGGCTCACCTCATGCGGTCGCGGAGATCATGAGAGTGTGATCCGCACGCGGCCGTTGTCAGGTCCAAGTTCCCGCTCGGAGAGGTTGCCAACCTGACCAGACCCTGATGGAACACATCGTAACGAATTCTGCGACGCGTGTCCACCTTTAAAGATATAAGACTCGCAAGAGTTCCGCCTAAGCCCGCTGCAGCAACTTCCTGCCAAAATAAAAAGCACCAAGAACGGCAATCAGGACGGCGGCAACGACGAGCATCCGTCCTCCCGTCCCGAACATCGACGGCCGGTTGACGGCGTTCCACACGAGTACCGCTGCCATCGCGAGGTACGACACGATGCGCACGGCGTAAATCACGCGCGCGCCGCGCTTCTTTCGGATGGTGTCGCTCCAGAGAATCCAGAGCATCACGGTGATGGCCGCGATGGCCATGCCGGCCGGAGGAATCATTTGTCGCCCAGGACCTCGTCGTATTGGTCGGGCTTCCAGCCGAAGACGTAGCGCTTCGCGTCCCGCATCACGAGCGGGCGTTTGATCAGGTTCGGCTCTTCCATCATCAGATCGATGGCCTGCTTCTTCGTCATCTTCGACACGTCGAGGCCGCGCTCTTTGTAAGCGGGACTGCGCGTGTTCACGAAATCTTCGAGATGCGATTCGTCGATGAGACGCTCGAGCAGCGCGCGCGTGGGCGGCTCTTTCGCGAGATCGTGTTTGACGAGCTCGTATCCTTTTTCTTCGAGGAACGCGACCGCGTTCCGGCAACTCGTTCAACTCGGTTTGAGATAGACGTCGAGTTTCTTCGTCATCACTTTTTCCTCAGCCACCAGGCGTTCGCATTTTCACCCGAATCAGCCGCGGCCGGTACAGGCGCGGCGGGACGTTTCGGCGCGAGCTCCGCGATCATCTCCTGGACATCGGGCGTGCAGCTGCCGCCGCAATGGCCGGTCGTCGCGGTGGTGCGCGTGGCGACCTGATGCAGCGTCGTGCAGCCTTCGCGGATGGCGCGCTCGATCGTGCGGTACTTGATGTTGTTGCAACGGCAGACGGTCTTCAGGCCGCGGATCGCCGGGTGCAGCGGCTTTTCGGAGTCGTCGTCCATCTCGGGCGAGGCTAACACGCGCGGTCCGGCAGCGCTTCCAGCGGGCGTCACTCGCCGTCGCTGCCTTCGTAGCCCCAGCATCCGCACGACGGCGCTTTGCAGCGATGCCGCGGTTTGTGCCAGCGCGCTTTGTGGCCGCACTGGCTGCAGATCTCATCGAGATGTTCGGATTCGCAGCCGCAGATCTGCAGCGGATCGGGATGCGGATATTTGTCGCACACATACCGAACCGGATGCTGATCCTCGGCATGACTGCAGCGCTGACACGCGCCTTCTTCGCGATTCGGATACGGATTGGGATTCGCGGTCGATGCGGGCGCGCCGCCGGGCGCGGCGGCGAGTGCGGAGAAGAGCGCGCGTCCGGGCCGGCCGTAGCGCGGATGCGGACGCTGCTGTGCGGAGACCGGAGCGGTCGGCAGCTTCAGCGCGGGAAGCCGGCGCGAGAGCGTGAACGGCGCGGAGGCCGACCGCGGTTTCGAGACGAAGGGTTTCCGCATTTGCCGCAATCGTAACGCATTGCACCTCTCGGGCCCGGTCGCATAGAATGCGCGCCGCACTTCGCCGCCGCCGCGGAATTTTCATCCGCACCGCGCGTTCCGGCAGCGAGATCCGCGAGTGGGGCCGTAGCTCAGTTGGGAGAGCGCCTGAATGGCATTCAGGAGGTCGACGGTTCGATCCCGTTCGGCTCCACCAAATTCGCGACAGTCGCCCCCCTCTTTTTCTACGGCCGCGGGCTGACGATCTTCAGAGCACTACCGCTGATCGGCGGCAGCTGCACTCCGCTGATCGTCGCGGTTCCGTTGACGAACCAGATCGAATTCGCGGCCGTCGATTCGTTCCTCCACAGCAAATCGGATCGGCCGTCTCCGTTGAAGTCGCCGACGCCGGCAATGGCGACGGGACCCGGAATGCTTCCGAAGTCGATGCCGCCCGTGATCGTCGAACCTGACGTGAACCAAACGGAAGTCGCCCCGCTCGACAGATTTCGCCATAACAGATCGAACTTGCCGTCGCCGTTGAAATCACCGGTACCCATGAGAGTGACGCTCAGCGGAACACCGGTGAAATGGCCGCCGCCCGTAATCGCCCCGCCGTTCATCAGCCATGTGTCGACGGTCCCGTCGGTCATGTTGCGCCACACGACGTCGGCGAATCCGTCGCCGTTCATGTCTGCCACCGCGACGACTTTGAGATTCAGGCTGATTGTCGCGAGTGTCGCGCCCCCGCCTGTCCAGCCGCCGGCGGTCAGGTACCAAATCGAATTCGCGCCGGTCTGCTCATTGCGCCAGAAAATATCTGCGTAGCCGTCGCCATTGAAATCGCCGGCGCCCGCAACGCTGACCGACGATTGCACGGGCGGAAGGTTCAGTGTGCCGAGAAGTGTGCCACCGTTCATGTACCACACGAACAGTTCGCCGGTCGAAGCATTGCGCCAGAGGAAATCACCTTTCCCGTCGTGATTGAAATCGCCCGTCGCGGCCAGCGTGTATGCGGGGCCGAGCGGAGGCGGGCCTGTAGGTCCGCCGTGGAAGCCGGTGCCGTCGACATACCAGATCGAGTGATCGCCTGTCGATGAGTTGCGCCAGAAGATGTCCGAAATACCGTTGCCGTCAAAGTCGCCGCGTGCAAGCCGCGCACTCGGCGCTGTAATGGTGATGGACTTCTGTGCCTGAGCCGAGCATCCGGCGGAATCGAACGCCGAAACCGTCAGGACCACAGCTCCCGAAGAACCGGCCGTGAAGAACACCGATTGCGCGGTCGCGGACGACGTCAGCGTGCCATTGGAGATCGACCATTGATACGACACTGCTCCCGTCGCCGTCGCGGAAGCCGAATTTCCGGCGGAACCGGCGGTCACAGACGCGGCTGCAGTGATCGCCGGAGTGCCAACCGAACACGCGGCGGAAATCGTGAAGAAACCGTCTGAAAAATCAGCCGCGGCATTGTTCGCCGAGTCAGAAATGCGGATCGAATAATCGGAGGCCGGAGTGGTGGCCGAGGGGATCACCCAAAAAAACGATCCCGAGTTTGACGTACCCGTCACGAGAGTCGATTGATATGCATTGGACCGATAGAGGTCGATGCGCGTCGCGGATGAACAGTTGGAAGACTGCCAGGTAACGTTGGTGCTTTGACCGCGCTGGAAATTCTCGCCGCCGTTCGGCGACAGGACGTGATAGCTGCACGGACACGCGGACGTGGCGAACGAAACGTCATTGCCGGTTCGCGTGCCCGCAGAATTCGAAGCATATGCGGCGTAGTGGTACGTCGTACCGCAGGACAGGCTTGAGTAGGTGGAAGAGATCGCCTGCGGCGACGTGCCGCTGATGGATTTCGATGTGATGAACGCGCCGTACGAGCTCGTAGTCCCGAACAGGAACGCCGTATCAGTCCCGCCGCCGTTGGGATTGACGGTGCCATTGAAGGTCACGGCCGAGTCGGTGATGTTCGTCGCAGCGTTGGTCGTCACCGTCGGGGCCGTAACCGGAGACGGAATGACGATCGCGCCGTTGTAGGTCGTCGTCGCCAGTACGAGATCTTCCGCGTCGATGACGGAATTCGTGTTCAGGTCGCGCCACAGAGCGACGATCAGATCGTAAGAACCCGACGCGGTCCCGGCCGGAATCAGAAAATTGCGAGAGGTGAACGACGTTCCGGTCGCCAGCGAGATCTTCGAATCGTGCGAGGGGTCTGAGATCGTCGTCGAGCCGCCAGACGGGCGGATGCTCGCGCCAAGCATCACGTAATCGGGTGACGACGCGTTGACAGTGTATTGAATGGAAAAAGTGCTGCCCGCTGACACGTTCGACGGAGTCGCGGACGCGGATTGCAGCACCGTATTCGAGAATGCGCGTCCGGGGCCGCCGAAGAAAAGCGAAGAATTACCCCAGAACGAATCATGAGTACTGTTGATGGCGACGTTGTAGTATGAAGGCGTCGGCGCGTCAGGAGTCAGCGACGTCGCGTCTCGAACCGTGTACCCGGTATCGGTGTACGTGATTTGCCGGATGAACGACGAGTAGCCGAAACCACTCCCGGCGAAATTGCCGCTCCCCATGCGCGTGGTCGTATGCACACCCTGCTGCGCGATGTTGACTATTTCGCCGCCGAAGTCGATCGCGGCGCCCTGATTCAGGAGTCCCGCGCTGTTGTAAAGAGTGTGCGGGTAGTAGCCGATCCAGGTTCCGCCGAGGTTGAGCCACCAGTCGTGGTTGACGTCGCGATACCACTCGAAACTGAACTCGTATTGCGTACCGCCGAGCGTACTGATCGGCGCAAGCGACGCACCAATGGGCGCGTTGGCGCTCGTGTACCAGAACCTGCCGCACGGCTCGTAGCAACTCGGCCCGTTCGGGTTGTAGTCGTCGGAGGTCGAGAAAACAAATACGCGCGGCAGGCTGTCGGAGAGTCTCGCCGGGTACACCTGCCAGCCTGCTTCGACGGTCTGCAATCCCGCGCCGGATCCGTTCACGATCCACATTTGCGACAGCGAAAACTCGCTGGGCTGCTCGACGAACGGCCGCCATACGTTGAACAGCGCGCGCGCACCGAGGTTGGCAACGCTCCGATACGCGTGGCCGTATTCGTGGACCGCGGCCGCAGGGAACGCGTCCGCTTGCGGCGTGACGGTCGTCCCGCCCGTCGTCGAATCGCCGCGTGGATCCTTATGAAGGTAATCGCGCAGATTTCTGAACCGCAGCAGCTCATCGAAAAAGGGCACCCTCTTCGCGACCGTTCCCTCAGGACACGCGCGCACGCGGCCTTCGGAATCCAGGCTGCCATCCATGCCGAAAACCTTCGCCAGCGCAGCCGCGCGTTCCGCCTCATTCGGGTCGGCGGCGAGGCCGGCCGGACGCGTTCGCGCGGGAGGCGGCACGGACCCTTCGAAATTCACGACGGCCAGCTGGGTCTCCACATCGATACATCGAATGTGATCGCCCGCCGGAAGGTCGAATTCATTACGCAGGGTTCCTTCAGATGCCTGCTGCTCATAGAAAAGCGCAATCTGCTGGAAAGCTTCGAGCGACTCGACCCGAAAATCAGGCGTCTGTGCGCGTGCGGCAGCGAATGCCTCCGCCCATTGCGCTTCGTTGAGATTATGAAAGTCTGTCGTTGGCCGCTGACCGGCGAGCGAGACGTTTGCAGTGGCGATTACGAGCAGAGCAATGGCGACACGTACCACAGAGAAACGGCTGAAGTGACCCATGGGCAGCATCGTAGGTCCGAACGACGTATTTGTCACCTTTCCGTAATTACGTGGACCTGCAAAATAATTTGGGACGGCGGACGGGAAAAAAGCATCCGCGTCCCTCGCAAAATGAAGGACACCGGCGACCGTCGAAGTCAGCTCGAAATTACGGGGCCGCAATCCTCGCGCGCCTTTCCGCGTCCGAGCCACCACAGAAGGCCCGTCACGAGTAAGACGCCGCCGAAGACCAGCGCGTGATTACCGACGCCGCGCGCATGTGCGCCGGCCCACGCGTACGCGAGCGACGGCACGATCGACCCGGCGACCGCGGCGAGCGTCGATCGTCCCCAGCCGAGGCGGGAGCTGCCGGCGAGAATGGAGACGGTTTCGGCGAGGATCGGCACTGGCCGCGTGACGGCAATCGCGACGACGCCCCATCGCGCGAGGAGCGCCGAGGCGCGTTCGTGCTCGCCGCCGGTGACGATGCGGCGGATCGTGCTCGTTCCCGCTCGGCCGATCGCGAATCCGGCCACGGAACAGCCAACGGTTCCGATCAGTGAGAGCAGCGCGCCGAGCGGCACGCCGAACAGCGCACCGTTGGCTATCATGACGAGGCTCGACGGCACCGGCAGCACGACGTCGGAAACGAGGAGCGCGACGCTGAAGAGCGCAGCCGCGGGCGCCGCGAGCTGATGCAGCGGCTTCGGATCTTCCTCGAGCGAGAAGCCCGCGGCGGACGCGGCGAAAAACATCAGCAGCAGCGTGAGCGCGATGCCGCCGGCGAGCAGCCACCAGCGGCGCAGTGAAGTTTTCGGCATCGGGGAATGATAACGGAGTGACGGAATGAGCGAATACGTCGAGGTCACGTGTCCCTACTGCGGCGAGCCGGCGGAGCTCGACCTCGACGACAGCGCCGGCAGCCGCCAGTCGTACGTGCAGGATTGTCCCGTGTGCTGCCAGCCGTGGCAGGTGGAAGTCACGCGCGATCGCGACGGCGACTGGAACGCGTCGCTGCGCACCGGCGACGAATAGTCACGCTTTACTCGGCCGGCCGAAACAGCCACCACAGCGCGAATCCCGCGCCGAACGAGCCGATGAGCGTGTAAAAGTGCGCGCCCGCTCCCCAGAAGTTTCGCGCAGCCGCGCCGTAATGCGCCGCGCTCCACGGACCGAGCCGCAGCGCGTAAATCGATTCGACGTTCAGCACGATCGCCGCGACGTGCACGACGACGAGCGCGACGCACGCAAGCAGCCACGCGCGAATATTGCGATCGCGCATCGGCGCGCGGCTCACCGCGAAGAGCGTCGTCAGCAAAATGACGTTCGCGGTGATGGACAGCAGCTCGAGCGCCGGCCGCGGCGACGACGCCGGGAAATCCTCCCGATCGATCGTCACCTCGGAACCACGCGCAATGAGACGCGTCACCGCCGGCCGCTCTGCTAACCGGATCAGCGGTTCAGTAACGGCGGCGAGCACGTGCGCATACGGCGCGGCGAATGCCCGCCACAGCACGACGCCGAGGACGAATCCGGCCGCGCCTTTAGCGAGAAGCGGCCAGAGGTCTTTCCGCAAACTTCAGGCTCCAGAAGATGAAGATCGAGATCGCCGCGAGGATGATCAGTGACTGCCAGACGCCGACGTGAAAGAGATCGAAGACGGAGCGGTAATGTTCGCCGAGCCAGAAGAGCGAGCTGAGTCGCACGACATTCAACAACTGAATTGCCACGCTGGCGCCGGCAACACCGAGCAAACGAGAACGCAGCGACGCCGGAAATGCAGCGATCGCAGCGACGAGCAGAATCACGGCTTCGATGCCATTACATCCGTTATGAACGTCGAGCGCGAACGCAGGCGATCGCATGACGGTGCCCGTTACGACGATGCCGTTTGCGACGCCGCCGAGCAATGCAGCGGCAGCGCGCGCAATGAACGCAGTGAACGGAACGACGAATGCGTCATTGACGGAGTTCAGCGCAATGACCGCATACAGCACGAGCATTACGCCGAAGAATTTCGCGACGAAGATTACGCGCTGGCGTCGCGACGGTCGGGATTTCGATTGCCGGATGGGCACGAATCGGCTCCGGTGGAAAGTCCCGCCGCAACGGACGGGACCTTCCACGAAAAGGAAACGCTGTTAGAGCGACAGACGGTTCATGACGAACAGTCCGGCGCCGACGAGCAGAATCATCAGAGCGGCGAGTCCGATCACACTCAGAGTCGGACCGCCGGCCGGCGCGTTCGCAGTGATGGCGATGTCATAAACGCGCGTGCCGGTACAGGCGTTAATGTCCGTCGCTCGAATCGTCACGTTGAACGGTCCTGAAGTCGTCGGCGTGCCGGTAATTGCGCCGGTCGTCGCGTTCAGTCCGAGTCCGTTCGGCAGTGCGCCTGCCGCGATCGAATACGTATAAGGAGGCGTTCCTCCCGCTGCGCTGACGGACTGGTTGTACGGAACGCCCTGCGTGCCGCCCGGCAGCGTCGCCGGATTGACGACGAGCACCGCGCAGGTCGACGCAATGATGACCGTATAAGCGCGACTCGCAAAACAGCCGTTCGCGTCTGTAGCGGTAATCGAGAAATTAAAATTACCGGCAGTCGTCGGCGAGCCCGTAATTGCGCCGGTAGCCGCATTGAGAACGAGTCCCGTCGGCAGAACGCCGGACGTCACCGCGAACGTAACGGGCGGCGAAGCACCGCTCGCCGTAATCGTCTGATTGTATGGAGAGCCGATGACTCCGTTCGGCAGCGTCGCCGGATTGACGGTCAGCGCCGGACAGACGATTGACGGTCCGCACAAACCGACTGAATTCGTATCGAGCGTCACGGCACCATTTCGCGCCAGCGCTCTCCCGAGAAGATTTGCGTTCGTAGTCAGAGTGATGCTGCTCAGCGCGAGGATGTTTCCTCTGAACGTGCTGCCGGTGCCGAGCGTCGCCGAACTGCCAACCTGCCAGTAAACGCTGGAGGGACAGGTCGTGCCGCCGCTGTTCGCCAGCACGACGTTCGAGCCGCTTGCGACGGTCAATGTGCTGCCGGTTCGGATCAGGAAGAACGCGTTCGGATCGCCGAGCATGTTCAGCGTCAGCGTTCCTGTGAGCGCGCCCGAAGTCGCGAAACAATAAACGCCGGGCGTCAGCGTCAACCCGCCGAGATCCTGTCCCGTGAGATCGGTACCGCAGGGAAGCGCCGCGGCATTGTTATACGCCGTGGTGAGACTGGTCTGCGCCTGTGCGGCCGATGAGTCGCCGGCGTGGAGCGATCCTCCGGTGACAATTCCGGGCGGGAAACCGGTAATTGCGCTGCCGGGGGAAACGCCGACGTCGCCATTGATCGAGCTCGCGCCGGTATTCGTAATGGTCGTGCCGCCGAGGACGGCGTAGGACTGTGCATTTCCGAGATTGACCTGAGCCATGAGTGTTGCGGGACCGGCGAACATCGCCGTAATGCCAATGACGCTGAGCAACCGCGCGTGCTTTCGCTTCATGTTGTTCTCACTTTCCGTGGATTTGGCTATGTGCGTTTCGGCACGATGAGCAGCAAGGCTCCGGCGGCAATTGCAGCAATGCCTGCCCAAAGCGGTACATTGACGGTTTTCTTTTCTTTGATCGACAGGTCGAACGGGCCGACCTTCGCTTCGTGCGTTGCTTTCGTGTAGGTGAATTGGCCGTAAGCGAGCACCGCGATGCCCGCCACGATCAACACGATCGCGACGAGCTTCAGCGGACTCACGACCACATCCGGCGGCCGGATCTGCGTGACGTGAAGAGACGAACGATGAAGAGCAGGACGACCGCGCCAATGAATGCGACGATCAGCGTGCCGACGAGCCCATAGCCGATCGAAATCCCGGCCGCACGGAAAATATAGCCGCCGAGAAACGCGCCTATGACGCCGACGATGATGTCACCGAGCAGACCAAAGCCCGATCCCTTCATGAACTGGCCGGCCAGCCAGCCCGCGACTGCGCCGATGATGATGAACCAAAGTAACCCCATGTATGCCTTCTTTCTTGTGTCCGGTTATGAGCTTCGCGGTTAGTCGCGAACCCAGGGCTGCTGCGTAATGGATGTGACGTTCTGTTCAGTGAAGGCGATCACGGGATGAATATCGCGATCATTGCGATCCGAAGACGTTTGGAAATGCCGGGCGATAGTACGCCAATTTTGCGGCCGTATATCCTGCAAAAATGACACCGGCGAGAGACACCTCCGGCAAGGTTTTCTTAATCGGTCGTTTTACAACTCAAAGGTTTTCGCCGGACGCAACGTCGGGCGCCGCGGCAGCGAGCTGACGGCTCTCGTCGGTGAGCCGCACAAGCTGTTCGACGATTGTCGCTACGCGCGGCAAAAGTTCAGGACTGACGGCAGTGAGGCGGTCGATCAGCGGCTTCAGATGACCGATATTGCCAAGATCGTTCGGGAGGAGGTTGCCCGGTTTTTCTCCGAGCGCTTCAGCGATGGCGACGAAGTCGTCGACGTACAGTCCGCGTTTGTTGGCTTCCAGTCTCGCCAGCTGAGCCGGCGACATTCCGACGCTCCGCGCCACCTCGGCCTGGCTGCGGCCTTTTGATTCGCGAAGCAGTCTGAGGACGTGGCCATACATGTCAGCCGCATCCTGCACACAACTTGCCAGATCGTCAATATCTGCGCTTTGGATTGCCTATCTGGCAAAGACCGGCGTATACTCGCTTCTGTTATTTGCAGCAACGCGTCCACGAAAGGAGCGCGCGGTCATGATCGAAGAACACGCCGCAGCCGGCGAACAGCTGCGCAGCCGCAACGCCGCGCTCACCGAACCAACGCACGACGCCGGGAAGCGGCCCGCGCCGTGCAGGTCCGTACTCATCTCCTGCCGGATCCCGCACCGCTGCGCGGCGATCGCGTTCGATTGCTGCAGGCCGTCCGGAACCACATGTATTCGAGCTGTATCGGCAGGCCGGCGCGGAAAGCGCGGGTCTCGGCCGCGGCGCGACTTTCATCGTGACGCTGCCGCTGGCAGAAGAAGCAACACCGGAGATTCGATGAGCAGACAAATCGTAAGAAGCACGGCAGGCAAAGTTCTTCGCAGCGATGACCTCGCGAGCGGCGAGCGCGAGGCGGCGGCGGACATCCTTCGCGCGCATCCCGAATTCGGAAATCCTCACGTCGTGCGGTGCGACTGGTGTCGCGAGACGCGCACGCTTTTTCGCGATGAGAACGACGCGCCCTTCCGGCTCACGGACCGCGGCTGGCTTTGCGAGGCGTGCGACGTTCGCGCCGCGAGCCAGGAAGTCCGGCTGTGAGCGTCGACGAGATTCACGTCGTCATTCCGCGCAACCGCGCCGTGGAAGAGCTGAGCGCGCTCGCGGCGGAGCTGCTCGCACGTCGCGAAACGATTCTCCTCGCGTGGCGAAAGGCCGGTGATGCGACCGAGGAGCGAAGCATCTCGTCGTCGCTCTCGCGCGTGCAGTTCAACGATCACATCCCCGGTGTACTCGACTGTCTCAGTCACACGATTCAGGAGTGGCCGCTGCTGCAGGATTGCGACGCGGAGCAGAACCAGACGCAGCGCGTGTGCGAGCACGGACTGCAGCGATGGCAGCAGGGTTACCAGCTGCGCGAGCTCATTCGCGAATGGGGACTGCTGCAAATCTGCGTTTCGGAGGAGCTCGAGCGTTACTCGGCCGCGCATCCGTCGCTCGAGCCGAGCGTGATGCCGACCGCGCGGCGCGCGTGGACGCGTCTGTGCGCGGAAGGAGTGACGGAGAGCGCGACGCAGTACTGGCGCCTGCATCAAACCGAGTCGGCCGGTCACGTCAACGATCTCGAGAAAGCGCTCGCCGCGCTGCATTCGGTCGAGCAGTCGCGCGCCGAAGCGTGGCGTACGGCTGCACACGATCTGCGCGGCAGCGTCACGGTCGTGCGAGGCGCGTCGACGCTGCTGAACGACAGTGCGCCGCTGTCGGAACCGGATCGCATCGAAGTCAGCGAGATGCTGAGCGCAAGCGTGGTGTCGCTGAACGAAATGCTGAACGATCTGCTCAGTCTCGCGCGGCTCGAAGCGGGTCACGAACAACGCGACCTCGCGACGTTCGACGCGGCGCTGCTGATGCGCGATTTCTGCACCGCATCGCAGGCCATCGCGACGGATCGCGGACTGTTTCTGAAGATGGACGGACCGAGTCAGCTGATCGTCGAAGGCGACAAGGCGAAGGTCATGCGCATCCTGCAGAACCTGCTGCTGAACGCGGTGAAATACACGCAGCGCGGCGGCGTCTCCGTGACGTGGGGCATCGATGAAACGCGCGACACCGATCGCTGGACGTTCTCGGTGCAGGACACGGGACCGGGCATCGACGACAACAACACGACGCCGCTCGCGCAGGAGCTGCTCAACGCGACCGACGTCGCGAACGACGCGCGCGAAGCGAGCACCGACAGGCGGCGCGACATGGAAGCGGCGGAAACGCTGCCGTCCGCGTCGGCGGCGCTGCCGAAACATCAGCAGCCGGGCGAAGGCATCGGGCTGACGATCGTGAAGCGGCTCTGCGAGCTGCTCGACGCAAGTCTGGAACTGGCGACGAAGCCCGGCCAGGGCACGACGTTCCGCGTGATTCTGCCGCGCGTTTACTAGACGGCCATCATCCGCGCGTCGCGCCAGCGTCTGCGCGCTTCGCGCATGTGGTTCCGCGCCGTGGCGCGCGTGCTGCGCTGACGCCAGAGCGCCATCGCTTCCTCGATGTGCGCGCGTGCGTCCGCAAACAGACGGCGCGAGTCGTCAGACAACTCGGTGCGCGATTCGATGGCGCGCAGCTCCGCCTGCATCCTCGCCTGCTCGACCTGCGGCGGCGTCGCGGAGCGCAGCTCGCCGGCGAGACCGAGCACGCGCAGCGTCGCGATGAACCACTTCGCCGGATCCCAGTGATACCAGCGGATGCCGTTGCGAAAGTCGACGGGAAAACGGTGATGGAAGCTGTGGTATCCCTCGCCCAGCGTCAGCAAAGCCACGCCCCAGTTATCGCGCGCGGAGACGTCGGCGTTGTACGTTTGGTCCCCGACGTAATGCGCGAGCGAGTTCACGAAGAACGTCGTGTGATGAATGACGGCGAGGCGGAGAAAACCGCCCCATAAGAGACCGGCGATGGCATCGCCGAACATCGCGCCGATCGCGGCCGGCAGCGCGAAGCCGCCGACGATCAGGATCGTTTTGTACCAGCGGTTCTGCCACATCACGATCGGATTCTTCAGCAGATCCGGCGCATTCGCTTCCGCATCCGGCGACGGATGGCGATAGAAAACCCAGAGGATGTGCGCCCACCAGAAGCCGCGGCGGATGTTGTACGGATCCCAGTCGCGATCGACGTACTGATGATGATTGCGATGGCTCGACGACCACCAGAGGATCGAGTTCTGCGCGGCCATGGCGCCGAAGAATGCGAAGAACAGCTGCACCGGCGCGGACGCTTCGTAACTCTTGTGCGAAAAGAAGCGGTGATAGCCGGCGCAGATGGACATGCCGACCGCGGCGTACATGCCGACGGCGAGAAGCGGCATCCACAAATGAAAGCCGTGGAAGTACGTCCAGAGCGCCGTTCCGACGATCCCGATGATCGGCGTGAGGATGAGAAACGACATCGTGATGTAGTCGATGCCGTCGGCCCGGACGTCGCGTTCACTCGTGCGTTCGTTGTCCATGATGCGATCGGCAACCACGCCCCGCTCGAATGAATTGCGTGCGAAACGTGCGAAAAACCTGAGGGAGTTTCCCCGCCGTTTGCGCGATATCCGGTAAGCATCCAATCCACGCAAAACGAACGGGAGAACGTATGAACGCTCGTGTCATCTGTCTGCTTGCCCTCATTGCGGCCGCGAGTCCGCTGCCCGCGCAGGATTCCTCGCGTACGACGCCGTCGATCACGCTGCCCGATCTCAATCCGTCGGAATGGTTCGACGGGAAAATGGGCGGGACCTTCGGCGCGAAGACCGTTACCGCATTCGCAAAATCAAATCGCGTCGCAATTTCCGGTTTTCGGGTCGTTTTCGTCACGCATAACGAGGCGAAGGCATTCGTTCGCGCCAGTTACCTGCCCGGCCGCGAGACCGGCGCGGCGCGCGCGAAGATGGAAGTCGATCTGAAAGGCGTCGACGACGCGACGATGCAGGCGATCACCGATCGCGCGTACAGCCTGTTCGTCGATCAGCTCAAAGCAGCGGGACGCGAAGTGGTCACGCCCGATGCTGCTTCGTACGCGGCGTTCAACGTGGTAACGCCGGCGCCGCAGGAAGTGAACATCGGACCGCTGAAAGGAAAAGCGTTCAGTCCGAACGGCGTCCCGCTCTGGTGGCAGGTCGGCGATTCGTGGGGCGACGCCGGCCTCGGACAGAAAAACATGCGCGCGTTCAATCAGCAGTCGGAGGCGCTGAAGGCGCCGGTGACGATCGCGCCGATGATCGTGATCGACTTCGCGCATATGCAGTCGAGCGGCAATCACAGCGGACTGGTTGCGCGTCGCGCGGAAGTCGGCGCGTCGCTGGCGATGAGCGTGCCGACGTTCTCGACGCGCGTCGTGCGCGCCGAGCAGACGCGTTACGGCGGCATCGTGTTCAAGGGCGATGACGGCTCGCTGTCGCTGACGCATCCGATCGATACGGACGTCGAATTCGCGGAGCTGTATCGCGTCGATACGAAAACGGGAACGGTGTACAGCCTGAGCGGCGCCGATTCGAAGAGCAAAAACTCGAAGAACGTCGCGGAGACGACGAACGAGGCGTATGCGGCGGCCGCGAGCGCGGTGCTCGCGCAGGCGACGGGCGCATTCGCGAAGTTGTTCGCGGCGACGCCGGTGACGGCCGCCGCGCCCGCGAAGTAGCGTTCCGCTCACGGAGGCGTTTCGTGTTCGACACACGGAGCGCCTCCGCGAGGTCTACCGTCGGAGGATGCGAATCCGACTGCTGCTGTTCGTTGCGATTGTCGCCACTTCCGCGTTCGCCGGCGAAGAGCTCGCGGCCGTGAAAGGGAGAATTCTCGTCGAACCCGATTCGCCGTTGCCCGGCGTCACTGTGACGATCACATCCGACACCGTTGTGCGACGCTGCGTCACAGACGCGGCCGGCGCGTATCTGTTCGAGGCGCTGCCGCCGGGCCGCTATGACATGAAGGCGGATCTCGCAGGCTTTCGCACCGCCGGACAGATCGTGAACGCCGCGGGCGGCGTTACGAATGCGCCGTCACTGCAGATGTCGCTGACGGAAGTCGCGGAGACGATCACCGTAGCGTGCGGCGTGCCGTGCGCGCCGAATCCGAAGACGAAATGGAACTATCCGGACTGCGATGAGTACGCGTTCAACGATGTGCTCATTCGCGCGCTCGACGGCGGCGATCGCTCCGCGGGCGAACTGCTCGCGCAGCGGTACGCGACGACGTTCACCATTCCGGAGCGACATCGCATCACCGCCGCGCTGTCGCATAACGGACAGAAGATCGCGGGGCAGTGGGAAGAGCTCGCGGCCGATGCCGCCAACGCCGTCCGCCTGCGCAGCGTTCCAGGCGGCGACGATTCGAAGCTGATCGCGTATTGCCGCGAACACGGCTGCGAGCCGGAGACGTACTACTACGAGACGGCGATGCGCGCATTCGAAGTTGCCTGCGACGATCCGCGCGCACGCCCGTTCCTGCTGGAAGCGATTGAAACCGATGATCGATCGCTCGTTTACACGGCGATCACCGGTTTCGCCGCGCAGCACGACAAAAGCGTGCTGCCTGCGATCGAGAAAGCATTGCGACGCCTCGCGGAAATCGATCCGTCACTCCCGTGGGCGCTCTTCGATTACGGCACCGAAGACGCCGATCAGCTCGCGCTTCGCTATCTCGACGAGGCGAACCGCGAGGCTTACGTCAGGGACCGTCGCGAGCTCAATGCTGCGCCGCCCGCCGCCGCCCACCCGTAGCGGTCGCGACGTCGATCACGGGCGTTCGTCACGCGCTGGTGATGGGAGGCGGACCTCCGCGTTTCGTACTCCAAACCGCGAGAACTTCGATGCGTTCCGCGCCGTGATTTACGCGGTAGTAGACGTAGTGCTGCGTGTCGAGAAGAAGGACGCGTCGAATTCCCGCAAGGTCGACGTCGTCCGCGAATGCGCCTGCTTCCGGGTACTCACCGATGAGCGCAAAAGCCTTTCGAAGTTGGTCGCGGAAGAGGTTTGGAGCGCCGCTGCGATTCCGCCTCCACCAATGCGACTCATTGCGAATCTGACGAGAGGCCGACGATGTCGCCGTTATGCGAAAGGGCACCGCGTCAGTTCGACTCGTGCAACTCTGCGAGGAGATCGTCGGCATCAATGAGCTCGCCGCGATCAGCTTCGGCGATCGACGCAAGAAGGATGCGCTTCTCTTCCTGAGAGACGCGGAACGGTTCGCGAGCCTCGTAGCTCAGCACCGTAACCTTCTCTCCTTCGGAAAAGGGATGGCCTTCAACGACGATCGTTCCGTCCGTGACTGTTCCCGTGGCGATCTTCATGTCGCTTGATGTTAGCTCAATGCTGCGCCGCCCGCCGCCGCCCACCCGTAGCGGTCGCGACGTTCAGCGCGAACTCCACGATCACCTCGTTCTGGCCCTGCACGATCGTCACCGCGGTCGCGGTCTCGAACGTCGCGGCGTTGCGGTAGTACGACGTTGCGTAGCGGCGGAACGGATCGGATGCGACGAGGCGATACGTTCCGGCCGGCACGGCAACGGCGGCCGCGCCGCTGGCATTTGTCTGGACGGTCGCGAGCTCGTTGCCGGCGTTGTCGTAAATCGCCACCGTGACTCCGGCGACGAGTTGCTGCGACTGCGCATCGCGCACGACTATGCGGAGAGCGGCGCCGCTCACGAGATCGAAATCGCGCGTCTGCACTTCGCCGGCTGAGATCGCGCGCGGCGACGCCGTCGATGCGACGAATCGCAGTGCGCGATCGAATGCCGAGAGCGTGTACGTGCCGGGTGAAACCACGAGGCGGTAGGCACCGTCGCTGTTCGTCAGCGTCGACGCCACGATCGCGCCGCTCGAGTCGAACGCGGCGACGGAAATCCCGGCAACCGGAGTGCCCGATGTCGTCACGCGCCCCGTCAACTGGCCGCCGAGCGGCAGCGTGAAATCGAGCGCCGATATTTGCTGCGGCGCGACGGTATGCAGCGTGATCGCGTTCGAGAACGCCGCGGCCGCGGTTTGGAAGCGCGTCGCGTAAACGAGCGCCTGATCGAACGCGGCGAGCTTGAAATCGCCGCTCGGCACGAGCAGCGAATACGAACCGTCGGAACGGGTGAACGTAAATGCGCGCAGCGTTCCGTCGAGGTTGTACGCCGCGACGACGATGTTCGAGAGCCGTATGCCGGACGCATCGCGCACGACGCCCGTGAGCGTCGCGGCGCGCGGCAGCGCGGCATTCAAATTCACGCGCGTCGCTCCGTCGGCGATCTGCACGATCGGACTCGCTTCGAATGACTGCGCGTTCGCGAGGAACGCTCCCGCGTAAACGCCGGAGCGATCTTCGAACACGAGCCGATACGAGCCGCCGCGCACCGTGATGTCGTATGCGCCGTTCGCGTTCGTCGTCGCGGCGGCAGCGCCGAAACCGTTTGCGTCGTACGCGGTCACGATCGCGTTCGCGATCGGCGCACCGGTCAATTCATCAGTCACCACTCCGCGAATGTGTGCGGCAAGGCTTAGCGTCACATTCGCCGTCGTCGTCGACGCGACATCGACCGTAACCGTCGTCGCCGTCACGAACGTCGATGCATCGACGAAGAACGATGGCGCATACGTCAGCGCGTCATCCCACGCCGCCACTTTGTACACGCCGGGCGGGACGACGAAGCGGAAGCGGCCGGTGCTGTCGGTCACTCCGATCGCGCGTCGCGTTCCATTCAGGTTGTAGACAGCGACGGTCGCGCCGTTGATCGGAGCGCCCGATGTATTCGTAATCACGCCCGCGATCGATCCGCCGCGCTGCAGCGTGAAGTCCGCGGTGAAGGTGTCATTGCTCTGCAGAGAC
>Ga0070701_10000139_pt1 | contig 21892 bp, 12 predicted proteins | sample KBSK5102metaG_FD_65451 | JGI IMG/M metagenome (GOLD analysis project Ga0070701, IMG submission 65451) | Corn, switchgrass and miscanthus rhizosphere microbial communities from Kellogg Biological Station, Michigan, USA - KBS K5-10-2 metaG | ecosystem: Host-associated > Plants > Roots >... | reverse complement strand
GGTCGAGCTGGCCGAGGCGCTGCGCTTCATCACCGACTTGATGCGCGCCACCGGCCAGAAAGGCGGCCTGCGCATCGAGCCGTTCATGCGCGGAGGGGTTCCCTCCGGCGTGGCGGCGACGCTGGACATGGTTCTGCCGCCCATCCAGTCCGGAGCTTTCGGCGTCTCCGACCTCTCCCTGCACGTGCTGTTCGGGATCGCCGCCATTCCGCAATTCGAGATCGTTTCCGAGCTGGCCGTCGGCTCGCGCCTGACGCCGTTCAGCCTGAACGTCTGGATCCTGGCTGGCGGCGGCTACGTGACTCAGCGCCTGTCGTATCTGCCGATGGCCAAGCCGCCGCTCTTGACCTACACGCTGGACATCTCCGTGCTGGCCGGTCTGGGCATCGCCTTCTCGTTCGGCGTGGTCGCCGGCGGCGCGTTCGTGCAGGTCGGCTGCGGCATCGCGCTGACCTGGACCACCGGCTCGGGCGGCAACACCACCACCATGCGCGTGTTTCTTCTGGCGCGCGGCAACGTGGACGTGGCCGGCATCATCACTGCCTCGATCGCGCTGCTGTTCGAGGTCAGCTACGACGGTGAGCGGATGATCGGCGCGGGCACCCTCAGCATCCGCATCAAGATCAGCGAGTTCTACAAGCTCTCGGTCGACGAACACGTCGAATACGTCTTCACCGGTCAGAAAAAGCAGGTCGACGACGGCGGCAGCAGCGGCCGCTCCGCCGACGGATTCTGCTGAGACGAGAGAGAAGACCTATGGCACGCACCAGCCGCATCCGCGTTCAAGTTCAAGTCGACCGCCTGCCGGACGTCACCGACGGCTCCGACTTCGTCCAACTGGGGCTTCGCGTGAGCGCGGTCATTCAGCCGAAAACCGGCCAGACCGACGGCGCCATCAACGACGACGACGATCGCATCCTGCCGTGGCGTTGGCGCGATCACGACGTCACCACCACCGACCGCTGGAACCCGCACCTGGCCACGTCGTGGAAGATCTGGCGCCTGCGCAACGGCTCGGCCACGCCTCAGGAAGTGCCTTCCGCGCAGGTGAACGTGCTCGATCGCCACGATACCGGCTTCGACACATTCGATCTCGCCAAGTTCGGCAATCGCGTGGAGCGCGAAGTGAAGGAGATACGCGAGACCTTCGGTCCGCGGCAGGCTTTCGAGATTCCGGCCCAGGAAGGCGTGCTCTCCGGCCGCACCGCGTTCGGCCTTGCCGAGAGTCTCACCTCGCTGCCCAATCCCGTGCCGGTGGCCATGAATGTCTGGACGGCGGCGTGGATCAAGAAAGGCGACCTCGCCGTGTTCGACAAAGACGACCGCTTCCTCGCCGTGCCGAAGTTTGCGGTGGTCGATGCGGTCTACGATCCGCCGACGACCCTCACCCTAGGTGCGGATGGCGTGTGGACAGCCGACATGACCGCCGCGCTCAACGGGGCCGACGCGCTGGAGGCGACGGCGGCCGTCCATCTTAGCCTGGGGATGTCGAAGCTGGAGATCGGCGCCGGCAAAGAGGAGCGGATGATCGACCTGTCGAAGCTCCTCATCCGCGCGCGCGACAATCAGCAGTTCGAGAGCGGCGACTGGATCGCCAGCGCGGGCCTGCGCATCGCCGAGGCCATCGATCCCGCCGCGCGCGCGATGGCGGTGCTCGACAAGACCATCGACGCCTGGGTGAGCGCGAACCCTCGACAACGGCGGCAAGCCCTCATCGACGACGCCGTGAACGGCCCCGACCTCCTGCGCAAAGCGCTCGACAAGCTGCATCTACCGGTCCTCGCGCGGCGAGCGCGGCGCTCGGAGGCGACCACCGCGCCGGCCGCGTCATTCCTGCAGGCCCTGACCGAGCGCAATGTGGCGCTCTGGCCGGCGGTGGTGCCCATTCTCTTCGCCCAGGCCGGCGGCGAGGCCGATCAGCCGCCGAAGATCGAAGGGAAGTTTCACGCCACCTCGGCCGCCCGACTCCTCGGCGCCGCCGGCGTGCCGCCCAGCCCCGAGCGCGCTCCGGCCGAGGAGAAGCTCCCCCTTCTCGACTCGCCGGCGGGATTTGTCGACTGGCTGCTCGGACACTGGTTGTCCGTACCGGACAAGCCGGAGCCGGCCAAGAAGTTCGTCTTCCAGCAGAGCGTGCAACTGATCGAGCGCGACAGCGCCGGCTTGGTCACGGCCAGGGTAAATCCCGCCGGCGTGATGAGCTTCGCGCGCATTCCGCGTCCGGAGAGCGGATCGCTGGAGATCGTCCTCCCGCTCCGGCTCTCCACGCCCACAACTGTGCCGGCGAAGGTAACGGTCACGTTCCAAGTGCTCGGCACGCGCGAGAGTGCGTCGCTCGCCGTGGAGCTGAAGTATCAGGCGAACGCGAAGCTGACCTTCGGTGTGGTGGGCGGTACGACGAAAACGGTCGATACTCCGGCCAGCGCGATCCTGGCCTTCAAGGTCACGATCCTTCCCAACGCTGTGCCGGCGCTGAAGCTGGAACTCGTGCCGGGAGACAAGCCGGCCGAGGCCATTGACTTTACCGGCGATCCCGCTCCGCTCCTGCTCAGCGGCCCCGTCTCCATCACCGTGGACAGCCCTGATCAGCCGCTGGTGGCCACAATCGACACGAGCAGATCGTCGCTCCCCGCGGTCGAGCGCGATCCGCTGGTGCGGCAGGCGCAGGCACTGCGCGGCGCGCTGTCGTTCGCCTATGCGTCGTCGTTCGTGCCGCCGTTGCTGCAGGGATGGGCGCCGATCGACGGCACGACCTCGCCCAACGTCGAGAAGCGGCTGGCCGAGCGTCTGTCCCTCGCCGCGAAGAAGTTCATCGACGATCCGTTCGTCAAACAATTCGATACGGCGATGGCCGGTCTTCCCGCACCGTTGCTCGAGCTGTTCCAGTCGCTGCAGACCGCGGCCAAGACCGACGCCGGACTGCTCATCGAGGCCGTAGTCCCCCCCTCGCTCGATGAGGGCGATCGCCTCACCGAGGACGCGCTGCCGCTGGCCTTCCTCGTCGCGCAGTTGCAGGACTTCGATCCGGAGGAGGATCTGTGGGGCCGGCTGGCCGGCGTGGGCGTCCTGATCTCGCGCGATCACGAGGTCGACGCCGACAACTGGTGGAGCCTCAACGCGGCAACGCTGCACACGAGCGAGATCCTCAACAATGCGCGCGCGCCGCTTGGCGAGAGCAATGCGGTCCGCACCGTGGGCGGCGGCACATGGCAGATGGCCAGCAAGGTCGATCCCGTTCCGCTGAACATCAGCGAGGTGGGCGGCGTCCGCACCGGTCTCCTCAAATACGAGAACCACTCCATCGTCGGCGAGATGCAGGGAACGCCGCAGCTGGCCGGCCAGGGAACGACGGCGCGGCGCCCCGAAGCGTTTTTCTTTCCGACCAGCAAATTTCCGGCGCGCGACTTCACGCGCATGCCGGCGCTCACCTTCGGCCGCGAATACCACATCCTGCCGTACCTGATCGGCCACGGCGGAGCGCTCCCGCCCATCCTTCGCGCCAAGCCGCTCAATCCCGTCAAACACGGGGATCTCAGTGCCAAGGACACCTTCGCGGTCAAGGTCGACGACGCCGGCCCGGCGGGCGACCACTACGTCTACAAGCGCAAGACCGAGTACCTTCGCACCGTTCCGGTCAGCGCGCCGCGCGTAGCCGACTCGCAATGGCCGGGGACGTTTCAGGGCGTCGATCCGCTGGCGGACGAGCTGCCACTGCGTCCGGCGCCGATCACCGTCCGCCCAGGTGACGAGGCGCGCTTCTTCATCGACCAGCAGCGGCTCACCGGTCTCCTCGCCGCCCGCGCAAGCGCGATACGCATCGATGTCGGCCAGATCGACGTGCCGCACGGTTCCGACAACGCCCGGCTGGAGATTCGCTTCGAAAGCCGCGATGATCCCGATCCCGCACTCTCGGCGAAAGTCGATGTGTCGAAGCTGGTTGCGGCTGTGACCGGCGCTCCCTTCGGCCTGCGTATCGAGGCCAGCGACCAAGCCACGACGAAGGTCCGCGCGCTGAAGCGTCTCGATGGAGTGCACGCGGACGACGAGCCGGAACAGACGGAGCCGCTGACCGGCATCGCCATCGAGCGCAAGGGCGACGTCGCATCGTGGACGTCGCTGTACGTGATCGTCCGCGTCACCGGCGCGCCGCTCGACGTCGAGCCACCGACCGTTCGCTGGGGGACGTTGTCCGGCGACGAGTTCGTGCTCGATGGAGACCGTCCCGTCCTCCCGCCGGAGCTGGCGCATGCCTCGCGCAAGGTCGGCATGCTCGATGGAATCAAGACCGGCGCGCAAACCGGCGCCCGGCAATTTTCGCTCACGCTTCGCAGGCCCGCGACGTCGGTCTCTACCTACGAGCGCTGGATCAACTGGCCGACCGGAGCCACGGGGTTGGCCGACGAGAACACAATTCGCGAAGCCATTCACCAGGCGCGAGAGCGCGTAACCACCCTCGGCAAGGGAGATCGCTCACTCGACGATCCGGCCGTGGAGACGCTGTTCGTCGAGGTGAACCAAGTCTTCCCGCGCCGCATCGGGCGCGCAATCGACGTGGGCGGCACACCCGTCTCCGGCCTGGTGAGGATGAAGAATCCGCTCTCGGGTAACGTCGAGGAGATCGTCGGGCTGAAGGATGGTGCGGTGAGCAGCCGCGACTTCGCCAGCATCGTCGCCGGGGTCGACCTGACGAGCAAGCCCGGCACGACCGAGGAAGGGCGCACCGCCGGTACGCTCGACTCGACGAAGGGCAAGCTCACGCTGAGGCTGACACCGGGCTGCATTTATGAGGTGCGCGTCTACGCCGCCATCCCGCCGTCGCAGCCATTGCTGGCGCCGAAATCAACCGACGAGCGCTTCTCGCCGCCCGTGCGCGCGAGCTTCCGCGACGTCCGCGACAACGGCGGCAACGTGCTCTGGCGCCTCGGCACACCGCTCACGCTGACCTTGGAAGTGGCCACCGAGATCATGCCGGAGTGCTGGCCGCGCGACGGCGTTGTGCATGATCCGGACACCACACACCCCGACTTCACGAAACCCGGGTTTGCGATCTCCGTGCAGCGGCCGCCGCGCGTGATGGAGGATCGCGCCACCATCCGTCTGGTGCCGGAACACATCGGGCCGCCGATCGTCGACGGAACGCGGCAGCCGAGCCTGAGCTACGCGGCGCTGCGCTATGCCAATCGCGCCGCGCTGCTGCATCAGCGCTGGAGCTGGCGCGGTCGTCCGATGCCTGAGCTGCTCCTCGACTCCGCGAGCCTCGGCACCGAGGAGGAGCGCATCGATCTGACGTCGAAACTGAACGGCTTCATCGACGCCGCCTTCCTCGGGCGTTCCGATGACGATATCGGCGCGGTGCGCGAGGTTTCCTTCGGGCGCGCGCATGCCTCGGGCGGGAAGCCGGTGATGGAGCAGCCGAAGACCCAGGGCTCCCGTCCCGTGCTGCTCGAGCACGATCTTGACCGCCGCGCCGGCACGCATCTTTGGCGCTTCGCGCTGCGGCTGACCAGCCGCTACGCGGCGATGCGTTCGAACCATCCCGCCCTCATCCGCTTCTCGCACGTGCAGAAGGAGTCCGAGCGGACGCAGTGGTGGCCGGTGGTGGTGCCGGACCGCGTAGACCCCGACCGCACCCCGCGCGCGGTGGCGCGTCCCGGCCTGCTGGTGGTCGTGCCCCTCACCGAAACGGAGATGACCGCCGGCTCGGTGCCGCCGCTGCTCGCGGTCTTCAACCAGGAGCTGTTCCCAAACTTCAACGTGACGGACGGCGTGGAGGCAGTGGTGGACGTGGCGCGGCATCCGCTGCCGGGCGCGAAACGGATCGACGAGGCGCTGTTCGGCACGACGTTCGAGGAGAAGTGGAAGGCCGTGCGCGATGCGCGCATCGCGTTGCGACCGCTGGAGGACGAGTTAGCGCAGGCGGTCCGTGTCGGCTCGCTCGCATCGTCCACCGCGCAGGGCGACGCGAAGACGAAGCGCGACAACGCGCTGCATGCGCTGGACGACGCGGAGATCAAGTTCAAGATGGAGCAGTTCGCCGCCGGCGCGGCAGGCCTGGTGACGCAGTGGAAAGACGTGCGCGTGCAGGTGAAGACGGCGCTCGACAACGCGACGACGCAGGAGGAAAAGGATCGTTTGCAGAAGCGCCTCGACCAGATCGACCTGACCATCGTCCAGGTGCAGGCGCAAGCAGATGAGGCGAAGCTGCATCCCGTCGCCATCGCCGGCCGTCCAATCGATCCGCACACGAAGTACTTGCAGGAGATGGCGCCGGATCCCATTCGGGACGCGTCGCCGGCCGCGGATCGCCCGGTGGCCGTGCGGGTCGATGGGCCGATCGGCTACACATTCGACGAGGCGGTCGAGGCCGGCCGCTTCGACCACAGCGGCCTGCTGGTCTCACCGGTGGCCGAGGTGACTCGGCCGGGCACTTTCGTGAAGCTGCGCTTCCGCCGGCTGGAAGCGCCGGGTTTTCTGGTGGCGACCGATCCGGGCGTGACTGCGTCGCCCGACAAGTCGGCGCCGCTGGATCAGCCCATGGACAGTATTCCGGCCGGCGGAGCGCGGTTCCTGATCGAGAATCCCTCTGCGGGCAAAGAGCGTCCGGCCGGTGTCGCGGACGACGTGCATCTCTTCCACACCGTGCACGAGGGAGTGGCCTTCGACCTGGCCGATCTCGACGCACTCGGAAAGGCGCAGGTGCGGTTCAGCCTTTCCAAGCCGAGCGACGCCTTCGTGCCATGCGTGCCCGCGAATGCCAATCCAGGCGCGTTCACGGCAGTCGACGCTCGCGTGGAAGGCGCCGACGACGCGCGCAAGATCGTCCTCGCCGCCAGTACGTATCTGGGCACCAGCGCGGAATGGTCGCTGCCGCTGCCCGCGGGCGCAACGGCGCGCCTCCAGGCCATCGTCTCCCTGCGTCCGCGGCCGCTCAACCTGCAGGACAAGGCGGAAAAGAAGAAATTCGTCCCGGTGGCCGACGTCTCGATGCGCATGCGCATCGACCGCGAAGAGCGCGACTCATTGCGCCGCCCGCAGGAAAACGCCTGGCTTTCGGTGCTCTGCATGCCGTTGACGACGCTCACGCTTACCGAAGAGCAGAAGTTCACCGACCTAGTCGCCGTGCAGGTCTGCCCGGACGCGCCGCAGCCGCTGCCGGTGGCGGTGACGCCGCTGCGGCTCTCGGACTTCACGCCGAGCGTCTGGTGCCAGTTCGCGGCCGCGATGTCGCGCTTGCGCGTGGTGGCCAAAACCGAGTCGCAGAGGGACATCGACGAGGTGATCGACGTCCGGCAGCTCACCGTCACCCGCAGCGGGAAGGACAACTTCATGCTGGGGCTGGCCGGCCTGCCGGCCGGCGAGACGCTGCAGTCGCTGACCCTCCACACCGAGGGCGAACCGGAGGCGGCGGCGCAGATCGAAGAGCCGCTCTACGCCGTGGTCACGCGTTTCGTGCACGACGCGTTCGACCGCCTGCGCGAGCGCGTCATCGGCATTCATCCCCTAGTCGAGAAGAGTCTGGCCTTCGGCGCGCGCCTCTGGCCGGAAGCGAAGGCGGAGGATTACGACGAAGGGATGAGCGGACGGGTGCGCTTCCTCCGCCTGGTCCGCGGGAAGACCCGCGACCACGGTGGCTTCGAGCGCCAGCGGCGCGAGTTCCCGAAAGACTTCTTCGGACAGCAAACGAGCGAGGCGCTCGACGCAGAGCCGCTCGACGCGGCGGGAATGGTCATGGGCATCTCCACGCCCATCGAATGGGGAAAGGAATGAGCAACAAACCGCCGATCAGATCATCGCCGAGTGCGCCATCGTCTATGGCACCAGCAACGACGACTGCAACAAGTTCGTCAAGGCGGTGGGCGCGGTCTTTTTCGATCCCGACATCTTCAGCGAATGTTCAGGCCATCCTGTTCGATCGTGACGGCACGCTGTGGACGGCAGTCGGCGACCATGGACTGCGCGATTTCGAAACCCCAACGATCTTGCCCGAGAGATGGTGAGCGTCGGTGCAAGAGGACGACGAGATCGGGCCCGCGCTCGCGCTGCGGATCACCGAGTGTGAAGCGCGCATCCGCGCTGCACGCAATCCCGAAATACGCGGGCGGAGGTAGGAAACCCGCCGCTCCTGTCACTCCTCTATCGAGGGAGGTCTATCCCATGACACGAGCACTTGGCACTCCTTCTCGCAATGCCGCTCTACGTACATGTGGGCATTGCAAAGGTGAGAAAGCAACGGGGCCGCGCCAACATCCAATCCGGATCGCATGTCGCCGATCGTTCGCCTGGCCGGTTCTCGCGATCAGCCTCCCGCTGGTCGCACTCCTGATCAGTTGCGTGGGAACGACCGCCGAAAGCGACCAGCTCGACGAGGCTGCGGCGAAAGCCTTCTGTACGCGGCCGACGGGCCAGACCGCCGGCAATCTTCGGAGCGACGTCGCCGCGTTTACGTCGGCCCTGCAGACGGCGAGGCCCCAACTCGACGCACGTCGACGCGAGGCGTTCGATCGCGTGGCGGCAGAGTTCGCGGACGAGCTCGCGGTCCTCGCTCGGGGGCAGCAGCGGCACTTCCAGAGCATCGACGCCTGGGTATATCCGCCGACGTCGGACGTGACTAGCATTTTTCAAAAGTACAACGTCACTCCCAAGGATGTTGCCGGCGAACGCGCGTTCGACGACAACAACCTCGGATTCATCTGGATTCGGATGGCGACCGATCTAGATGCTGCGATCAAGAACAAGGCCGCCCGGCAGCGCGTGGACTCGTGCTTCAAAGGGGCGCATTGATGCCTGGCGTTCGCCGCTCGGCGATGTTAGGGGTGCTCGTCTTGCTTGCCCTAGCCGCAAACTGTCGCTCGGAACACTCACGACCGCGCGCGAAGATCGTCCGCGACGCACCGGGAGGAACCGCCCCCGCCATGAGCGGTGTTGCGTTCTCGAAGGATGGTTCATGTTGGGGGCTCGCGCGTCGCTCGCTCGAAGTCATCGCGATCGATCCGCCGTGTACCGTGGCTCCGCCCAAGAATCTGCCAGCGTTCACCGAATTCGTTCGCGTGTCACCCGGCTTGGACGCGCTCGCGTATACGACGGATCGTTACAAGACCGTCGTGACCACGGACATTGAGGGCGCGCGCGAGGTCCGGAGGTTCTCCACGACCGGCGATGTGGGCGTGAATGGCCTCGCCGTTTCGTCGAAGTACGTCGCGTACGCCGTCGGGGATGACGTGCGGTGGCGAGACCGCGTCATCGTCGCCGAGCGCGCGACCGGGCGCGTCATCGCGACGCGCGAATACTCGCTCGCCGCGAAGAACGTCGCGATGAGTTTCGCAGAGATCAGGAAGCGAGCATGCCTCGCCATCAGTCAGAAGAACGAAGTCGAGGTGATCTGCGGACTCGGTGAATCGAGCAATTCCGTGTGGCACTTTAAGACGCGAGACTTCTTATTCCCGCTCCAGAGCGTTGCACTCGGCAGAGATGGAATCGCGTTTTCGGGACGGACGGCCGGACACTTTCTCTGCCCGTGGAATGGGAAATGCGCGCGGCTCCCAACGAACGGCGCGATGTATGAGTCTGCGGATATGACGTTCAGTTCAGACGGGGCGTTCCTTGCTGACGTCAATCAGGGCTCGGGGTATGCCGTGCTGTACGAGCTTGAATCCGACAAACCGTAGCAAGCGAGCATACTCGCGAAGCGTAGGACCCTCGTCGACCAGTTCTTTTTCGTGACAACTGCTCCCGCTGTCAACCGAATGAGGAGAGCTCATGGCCACCATCAAGGATCGCATCAAACACGTCGTTGTCTTGATGCTCGAAAACCGCTCGTTCGATCACATGCTGGCAGGGACTGTGTTTAATCAGCCGGTCGAGCAGGCGACGCCGAACGATACAAATCTCGACGCGGACGGGAATCCGATACCTGTCTCACTTGACGCGGAGGCCGGCATCAAAGCGCACCCCGACCATGCGCACCTCGGCGTGATGCTGCAAATCACCGGGAAGAAGGAGCCGAAGTACACGAAGCCCTACAACCGCACAAACGGCGGATTCATCACGAGCTTCACCGCGATTTCAAGCAAAAAGAAGGGACCGGGCGCACCGTACGGTGTCGAGATCATGAAGTGCCAGCCTGAGTCGAACGTTCCGGTGCTCTCGACGCTCGCGAAAGAGTTCGCCGTGTGCGACTACTGGTTCTCATCTCTGCCCGGTGAAACATGGCCCAATCGCAACTACGCACACGCCGGCACGTCGCACGGCACCGACAACATCACCATTCGCGTTTACGACGACCCGACGATCTTCGGCATCGTCGCGAATGCGAAGAACGACTTTCGCATCTACACGGATGGTCTCGCGCAGTGTCTGGTCTTTCGCGACCTCTGGCTCGACAAGGTCTTTCGCGGGAAGTTCCGGGACTACGACGACCACTTTGCGAAGGACGTCGATAAGGGCGACCTACCCGAGTACGTGTTCATCGAGCCGGCTCACTTCGGCAAAAGGGCAAACAACCAACACCCGGGCGCAAAGGACAACATAGCGTGCTTTCACGGCGGGGAGAAGCTGATCAAGTCTGTGTACGACACGCTCGTATCGAACGAGAAGCTCTGGAAGTCGACCCTCCTCATCGTCACGTACGACGAGCATGGCGGCTTCTACGATCACGTCCTCCCGCCGGAAAATGCTCTGCCTCCGGACAAGCTCCTGTCGCCGGAGGGCTTCGGCTTCGACATGCTCGGCCTGCGTGTGCCCACGGTGCTCGTGTCGCCGTGGATCAAACGCGGGGCCGTCGACTCGCACACCTACGATCACTCATCGATCCCGCACGCCGTTCGAACGCTGTTTGCTCCGAAGGCCAAGCCGCTCACGGACCGCGACGCCGCATCGAATGATCTGTGGGACTCGGACATCTGGAGTGAGGACGCGCGCGATGACATTCCGAAGGTGACGCTCGCGCCCGAGGCACACGAAGCACTGAGCACCATCAAGCCGGCCGCACTGATGACTCCAGAAGAGACGCCCGCGGAGCTGCCGGAGGACCAGGTGCCGTGGGCGTGGCTCGCCTACACCGTTGCGGAGACGATTCGGCGCGAAGAACAGGGACAGAAAGCGTCCCTCCTGATCACGCCGTGGGAAGACACGCACGGACGGCTGATCACGAAGGAAAGCGATCTGCTGAAGATGCACGCGGAGGCGACATCCGCAATCACGTCCGGTCCGCCGCCGATCGTCATCACCGATTCCGACAAGCTCTACGCGTTCGGGAAAGACGTGCAGAAGATGCTCGAGGCGACCGCGGAAAAGTAAGCGGGCCACGACCGGCGGCGCGATTCTCGTGATGACCCACGTCGTACCGCGATGGAGAGAATGCCGCCAAACCGCTCCGCAGAGCACGTCGCACCGACTTGCGTCGAACGCCGGGCGCGATTTTAAGGATTTTTTAAGGGATGAGGGTGGCTGGTCGAAGTTGACAAGGTTAACCATTGAGGTGCAACCTCCATGAATCCCAACATTTACGGCAGAAAGCAAAGCGCATCAACTTCGATCAACCTCACGGTAGAATGCGGTTCGGGTGTCTCATAAATCAACGAGCATCAACTTTGATCAAAGTCATCATTCGACGAACCGCCGATCTCCTTAATGGCATTCGGGAGGTAGTGAGTTCGATCCTCATCGGCTCCACCAAAATATGCGAATGATTGAACGGCGGCGGGATGTGTCAGCGGAGGTCTGATCTACGCCCAGACTGATGATCTCAGTGAGGACGCCGGGCCGGAAGGCGGCTGAAGCGCGTGTCGAAGACACGCATTGTCATCCGCAGGGGCAGTTGTCTCGGCGACATTTCATGACATACGTATGACCCACCAGCGCTCTGCTCCTGGTCCCACTTCTGATCGAGGGCCGCTGATCTGGGAGAGCATCAGCCGCGTCGACTGCGGCCGCTTCACGTTCTGCTCGTAAAACTCGCGGGGCTGCTTCTCGTTGGTGTTCGTCGTTTCGCCGTTGACGATGTACTTGCCGCCCTCGACCGGCTCTTTGAACACGCGGGCGCGGGAGTGTCTGTTGTGGACGCAGAGCGGCACGCGCCGGCCACGGTGATCGCATCCGCCGCCGCGTCGTATCCGTAGAGCTCGAACCAGGACGGCATGGGATTGCGGTTCGTGAAGATCGCCAGCTCGCTGAGCGTCAGTCCGAGCGATTCGAAAAAGATCGCGCCGCGGTCGAACACCTGCGTCGGCACGAACAGCTCGTCGCCGGCCCGTAGCGCTTCTGGTTCGGTCACTTCAAGGTAACGGATACGGGTGAGGGGATCGTACCCGAGGTTTGGGCGTCGATTTTTCAGCCGCTCTTCACGACGAAGAAGAAAGGTTCAGGCTTCGGTCTTTCAGTCGCGCATCAGATCGTCGCTGCGCATCGAGGCAAGATCTCATTCGAGAGCGAAGTGGGGAGCGGCACCACGTTTGACGTGTGCCTCCCCCTGAACGTCGTCGCCTGAAATGACTGAGCTGACCTGAATCGGATGTCTCGAACGCTTCAATCGAGTCGAAGCGCATCGTGGCGATCGCCACGAATGGTGGCGGGACGTCTTTTCCGCCGCCCGCGAGTCCCTTGTCGATGGACACTTCGCGAACTGCAGCGCCAAACAGCTTCGAAACCATCGGTACGTGTTTGTTCAGGTAGTAGTCCCAATCGAAATTAGCCCCGGGCGAGGCCGGGTATGCAATTGTCACCGCGATCCCGCCGCGCGGCGCCGCTGCTTTCAGAGCACAACGGTAAGCCCGACGAGCAGAACGCAGCACAGCGTCAGCATCTTCATCAAATCTCGTGCGGCCCGCAGCGGGCTCAGCCGGCAGTTGCATTGTCGCTTTCGCTGCACGCGCACGACAACCGGCAAAGATGTAACGCGATCCGGGACAATCATTGCGCTCGAAACTCTGAGCCGTCGCCGCGGCGGCACTCCGCTCGCGGCGAGCGAGAAGAGGATCGCGGGTAGGGATTTTCGCTCGATCAGCACTCCTGATGACGGAGGGCGAAATGCCTACCGGTAACGATCTTCTCAGGAAAGCCGCGCCGCACGTCGGCGAGTCGTATCACCTCGGCAGCCTTGCGCCGAAGGACAACGCGCTCTGGAAAGGCCCCTGGGACTGCGCCGAGTTTGCTTCGTGGTGCGTCTACCAGGTGACGGGCCGACTGTACGGCTGCGACAACAACAACGGCAATCCCTCGCGCGCCGATGCGTACAGCGGTTTCTGGCAGCGGGACGCGCACTCGCTCGGTCGCGCGGTCAGCGTCGCAATCGCGGCCCAGACGCCGGGCGCCGTTCTTCTCCGTTATCCTCAGCCGAACCTCATCGGCCACGTCGTCTTCTGCGACGGCCGCGGCGGGACGATCGAAGCGCATTCCCGTGCGACGGGCGTGATCCGATCCGTCGTGGCCGCGCGCCGATGGGACACAGGCGTGCTCATCCCCGGCGTCGAGTTCACGCAATCAGCTGCGCCTGTTCCCTCGACGCAACCGCTGATGGTACTGCGTCTCACTACGCCACTCATGCGCGGGCGAATCGTGCTCGCGGTCCAGAGAGCACTCCGTAAAAAGGGTATCAATCCAGGTTCGGTCGACGGCATTTATGGCATTCAGACAATCGCAGCCGTGAACGCTTTTCAAGTCATGAACGGCCTCGTGCCCGACGGAGAAGTCGGCGCCGAAACCGCGAACGCGCTGGGCGTCGCGTTCCCGAAATAGCCGCGCGGTTTTCCAAACGTCACTTTGCAGCTCGACCCTGCACCCGCCGCGGCGGAGCGACAGCCGGCCCGCCGATGAACCACAGTGCCACGAGGCGACGCTGCAGTGGCGAGGTATTAGGTCCCGACCCGTGCGCAAGGTGCGGATGGAAGACAACCGCGTCGCCTGGATCGAGCGGGATCATCGTTCGACGGCTCTCGTCGAATACGCCTGCATTCGTCTCGGAAGTGTCGTAATCGAAGTTCACGGCGCCGCTGGTGTGCGTGCCGGAGAGGACCTCGAACCCGCCGTTGGTCTCGTCTGCGCGATCGAGTGCAATCACCAGGTTCGCCCCGCCGTATTTTGCGATCGCGTCACGCTGCTGCCAGGCGACGAACGCGATGTCCTGGTGCCACGGAAAGCCGGTGCCTGTCCGCGGCGCCTTCAGGTTGAGCTGATCGACGATCCAGCGCGGCGAGGTTACGCCGACCGACTCGATGAGCTTCAGCACCCGCCGGTCATTGCGGAGGAGGCCGATCTTCTCGCTGGCGGACGACGCAAACGTGATTTTTCGCAGCGCGCCGGGACTGATCGCGGCCTCGCCGCGGCGGCCGCTCGCGGTCTGCACCTGGTAACGCGCGCCATCGATCTCGGCGTCCGCCAGGAGGTGCGCAGCCTTCGCCGCCAGCTCGTCCGTCGCCGAGCGAAGGGCTTCGACCTCTCGCGGCGTGATGAAGCGCTGAACGAGTGCCCACCCATCCCGCTCGAAGCGTTCGCGGACATCGCCTGTCACTGAAACGTCTCGCCGTTCCTCTTCAGATATCCCGGTGAATGCCGACCGGACGGATCGTGATGGGTCCAGTGGAGGATGCCGCCTTTCTGATTCCAAATGTATTCACCGCGGAACTCGATCACGTTGCCCGTCCGCAACGGCTCGACACGGCGCGCGAGATCGATGTTGTGGGCGACGAGAATCGAAAGACCGCCTACGTTCATCACGAACCGCTGATGCCGTGCGCCTGAATTGTCGTCGCGGAGGAGCTTCGTCACGGTGCCGGAGCCGGTGACGGTGACGTGGCTGGCGTGCGCACTCCACGCGTCGGCGATACGCCACACCCGCGATTCGCGTCCGTACGCGGCAAACGCGATGAGTACGAGCGTGGCGACGATGATTTTTCGCATCGCCTCATTTCACCACAGGCCGGTTCTCATCCGGCGCGGACTCCGTCGCGTCAATCGCGGCATCCCTGGCTTCCACCATGTTCGGCTCCGGCTTTCTGTCGGCGGTCTTGCTCGGGATCGGCGGTGCGGCGCCGGGGAGTTTGTGATCTTTGCGGGAACCGAACGTCAGCGCGTACGCCCATGTGAACTCGGCGCCGAGGAGAAAGATCTGTGCTGAGTAGTAGACCCAGACCATCGTCATGACGAGCGACCCGGCAGCGCCGAACCCCGACGTCACGCCGCTCCTGCCGATGTATAAACCGATGAGCGATTTCCCGATCGTGAACAACAGGGCGGTCACGCCCGCACCGACACCGACATCCGTCCAGGCGACCTTCGCGCGCGGCATCACCTTGTAAATCATCGCGAAGACAGTCGCGGTGAGCGCGTAGCTGAAGACGACGTTCACGACGCCGACGAGCGTCTGCCAGTCGGCGAAACGCGGTCCCCACATCTTTCCGATCGCGGCCAGTCCGGCGCTGACGACGAGTGAGACCATCAGCAGAAAACTGATGCCGGCGATCGTTCCGAACGACAGCAGGCGCGCGCGCAAAAGGCTCCGGATTCCTCCGCGGGCTCGCTTCGGCGCGCGCCAGATGCGATCGAGCGCATCCTGTAATTCGGCGAAGACAGAGGTCGCTCCGACGAGCAGCAGCACGAGGCCGGCGACCGCAGCGGGAACGCCATCGGCAGGCCTGCTCGCGCTCTCGAGCAGTTTCTGCACGGCCTCGGCGCTTTCCCGTCCCATCAGGCCCTGCAGCTGCGCGGCGATCTCGCCGCGCGCTGCCTCGACGCCGAAGATCATGCCGGCGAGCGAGATGACGATGACGAGGAATGGCGCGATCGAAAGCATCGTGTAATACGCGAGCGCCGCACCCATGCTTTGCGCGTAATCGTCGACCCACGACGACGCTGCGGCCTTCGTAAGAATCCACGTGCTCTTCGCGGTCAGAACGACTCGCTCGCGCTTTCCTGCCATCGCGTGAGTCTACGGTGCCGGCGCGGCGACCGGTGAATCGCGTCGCCGCGTCGTTTCTCGTTTCACTGAGTCGCAGCCGCTCCGACGGTATCGGGCCTCGAGCAGCTCGGTGGCGGCGGTACCGGGGTGACCTGCGGACAGCTGCCCGTTTTCTGCGGAGGCCATGGCGGCGTGACGCATGTATTCGTCGATGGCGTTTTTGTCGCGCTGCCACTGCATATCGTCGCGATGTCGCTCGCCTCGCGGACCGGCCACAGGTCTTTGTCGCTCATCGTGTAGTCAGCGACTTTCCATGCCGTACAGAAGTCGATCCTCGCCTGCGGTGCGGCGTCTTTGTCTTTGAGTCCCAGGAGCGCGCGGTATCGGCCGTAAAGCGCGCGGCCGCTGCCCGGGAAGCGTTTGACCTCTGCATCGAACGTCGCCTTCGCGAGGTCGTATTTGCCGATGATGAGATATGCGGCGCCGAGTGATTCGAGCGCGGACGGGAACCATTGCGGAGGCTCGTCATAGGTCAGGCTGCTTTCGTACCGCGCCGCATTGCCGAGGTATTTGAAAGCTTCGGACTTTTCGTTCTTATCCCACAGAAAGCGCGCGCGAAGCAGCGACTGTCCGATCATCATTACCGACCAGGCGTCGTTGTTGCCCCACGTGCCGGGAAGCGACAGTGCAGTCTTGTTCGCTTCCATCTCCGCCGCCATCTTCTTATAAGAGTTTTCTGCCGAATCGGCGCTGAGCGCCGCCATTCCCTGCGCCCAGTTCCACATCGGGCGAAGGATGTGGCAGCCGATGTCGGGAGCGAATGGTTTCTGGTTATAGCAGTCGGCCGGCGGCTCGGGATATTTTCTTATGGCTTCCCAGTTCCGGTTCGCAACGAGCGTCAGCAGCGGCGCGGTAATATACCTCTCGAGGCCAGGCTCATTGACGAGGAAATTCTGCGCGTGCGCACGCGTGTCGCACGCCATTGAGATCGCCGTTGCGCTCTGGCCGCTAAAGGTAGCGGCGACGGAGCCGAAGAAATAATTGTGACTGAGGTAGTGCCCGTAATAGAGCTGCGGACAGAGAGGATTCGTCGAGTAATCAAGAAATGAACCGCTGCAGCAGCCCTTGTAGTCGACGACGTCGACACCCGACGCCTGCACGTTACTTTTGACGGCGCTTTCATAGTCGCCGATCAGCAGATAGATGTGCGACGGCATGTGCACCAGGTGTCCTGACCCCTTCACGAGATCTCGCAGAAGGTTCGCGCTGGTGAGCGCTTCCCGTGGATCGGGTCCCGCCTCGGCGACGTGGATCCAGTAGTGATTTGCGCCGACGGCGTCCTTATCGGCTTTCATCGCGTCTTTCAGTGCGTTGCGCGCTTTCTCGGTGTCGGGAGAGGTCGGGACCTTGTTCTCATAGAGATCCCACGGGTGCAATTCGACCAGGCTCTCCGCGTACAGCGCGCCGTAATTCGGCTCGGTTTTGAACGAGCTCCATTTGCTCGCAAGAGCGTCGCTGTATGCCTGCAGAGCCGCTTTGGCTCGACGAGCGGTCTCGACCGGATCGGAGGTTTCCTGATAGTTGTACCGGAGCGGCAGCGCATCGATCACAGCACGCTCCTCGGCAGTGGCGCCCCACGTCTTCGCCTTCTGAACGGCGGCTGCGCTTTCATCCGAGGCGAGGTTGTGGCACTTGCGATCCATGCCGAGATTGATGTTCGGGCCGGCGGCGAGTGCGATGCCCCACGAAGCCATGGCCATGTGCGGATCCACCTCCGCGGCTTTGCGGAAGTTGCGCAGCGCTTCCTCGTAATTGAACCCGTAATACTGGGTCATGCCCTGCCAGAAGTACGGCAGCGCGTCCTTCGATCCGGTGACTTCCCATTTCACCTTCTGAAGAGGCGGCTGCAGCACGGCCGGCGCAAACGGTTTGCAGCACGGAGAGCCCCGAAACTGATCGCCGGGAGCGGGGTTGCGCATGTGATGGAAGTGCTGGGCGAGAGCAATCGGACAAACGAACAGGAACGCGGCCGCGGACATGACACGTCGCATGAAGGGCCTCCCTCTCTCTTTTGCTCGGAAGCCGTCATTATCGCATGCCGGGCTGAACTGAGGAAAGCCAGCAGGGTGGAAGTGTCTACCGCTCCTGCAGCGCCTTCCGCCAATTCAACACGACATTGATCGACGGCAGCCCCTGCTCTGTCCCGAGCCGAAAAAGGAAGTGCTGTTTATCGGGCGTAATACCGCTGATCACCGGGCGCGAAACGGATCCGGTCAGTCGCGGCGCAGCGTGATGTCCCGGGATTCGAAACAGCGGCGCGGGAGCGCCGGCATTGAGTGACGCGCCGCCGCCGATCGGCACGCGCATGATGGTGTCGCCGGCGGCGTAGAACAGCTCCTTTCCGTCGGGGCTCCATATCGGGCTCTCGCCTCCCGCGTTCGAGATTTGCCATTGCTCGGGGCCGAGCGGATAGCGGCGGACGTAGACCTCATTGCGCATTGATGCATTCGACTGATAGACGACCCATCGGCCGTCGGGAGAGAACGACGCCGCGCTCTCGTCGAACGACGTCGCGACGAACGGCGTCATCACCGGTTTCGCGCCGAGCGTCAGCGTGTAGAGATCGCCCGCTGCGGATGGCGTCTGCACAAACGTCAGCAGCGTCGTGTCGTCTGGCGAATAGTCATTCGGTATTTGCCACGATTTCGACATCATCACGGGAGTGCGGTCGGCACCGGTGTCGACCGACTTCGTGCATACCTGCCCGACCGCATCCATTTGCAGAAAAAACGCGATCTCTTTTGAATCGCGGCTCCAGCAGGGGAAGCCATAAAGACCGGGATGAAACGTAAAGCGCGACAGGCTGCCGGTCGCCGCGTCGCCGAGCCAGATGTCGCCGCCGTCGGGAGCGCTGCGCACGACGGCGACTCGTTTGCCGTCCGGCGAAAGCGAGGCATCGTCGTAGCCTCCAGCTTCGCCGATCTCACCATCCTCGCGCCCTTTTGCATCGACCCACACGAGGCGCGTCGCCCCCTCGGGCGTCGGAAGAAACGCGAGCGTGCCGTTCTCCGATGCGCTCACGACGCTCATCTGCTTGGAGCTCATGTACGCAACGTTGCCGAACGGAAGCGGCACTGCTTCGCCGCTGACCGCGAGATCATCGGGATCGAAACGCTGCGACATCAGTACCGTGCCGCGCGAGAAGACGAGACGATCGGGCGGGACGAAGACGGCGTTCGACGCATTCGCGAGAATCTGCTTCTGCAGCTTGCCGTCGAGCGAGCCCGCCGCGACGTTATCGCCGACGCCGAAAAGAAAGTGTTTCCCGTCCGGCAGAAACCACGGCCAGCGGTGGCGGACCTGTTTCGGTCCGAACGAAGTGACGCGCTCCGGATGACCGCCGCCCGCCGCGGAGATGCGATACAGCTCGCTCGTGATCGTCGGCGCGAACACGATCACGCCGTCGCGATTCCACGTGCCGCCGCGGCCGGACGCGGCATCGCAGAGCGTGACGGACGTGCCGCCTTTGGCGTCGATGCGATGCAGTTTCCGGCCGGCGAAGAAACCGATCTGACTGCTGTCCGGCGACCAGAACGGATACGACGCATCCTCGGTGCCCGCAAGCTGCGTGATCTTCGTCGTCGCCAGATTGCGGATGTACAGCGACGCCTTCTGCTGGTCGTCATCCGCGACGAACGCGATCATCGTTCCGTCGGGCGAGATCGCCATTCCTTTCGTGTCGAACGGAAACAGCTCGAGGTTCGGCGGCGTGTCGATCGCGAACTGCACGACGTCGCCCGCGGGCGGCTTGCGCCTCAACGCGATCACACCGGCAACGACCGCCGCAACGATCGCGATCGCCGCGACAATCCATGCGACGCGCTCGCGCCACGCGCGGCGCCGCGCGACCGGCGCCGGCACACCGCCGGCGGAGTTGCTGTCGGCGATGAAGCGCAGCTCGAGCATGAGGTCGTGCGCGGTCTGCCAGCGATCGTCGGGATCCTTCTCCAGACAAACCTGCACCACGCGATCGAGCGCCGGCGGCGTCATCGGACGGAGCTGCGCGATCGGCGGCGGCTGCGTTCCGAGAATCGACGCGATCAGACTTGCGCGGCTCTTTCCTTCGAACGCGCGGCGTCCCGTCGCCATCTCATAGAGAACCGCGCCGAACGAGAAGATGTCGGTCCGCGCGTCGGCGTTCGCACCTTCGAGTTGTTCCGGCGCCATGTACTGAAAGGTGCCGACGATCGTCCCTTCCGATGTGAGCGCGCGAGCAACCGTGGCGTCGTTCGCGGAGCCGCCGCCGAGCGGACTCTCTTTGGCGAGACCGAAGTCGAGCAGTTTCGCGCCCGACTTCGTGAGCATGATGTTCGCGGGCTTGAGGTCGCGGTGAACGATGCCGCGCCGATGCGCTTTGTCGAGTGCATCGGCGATCTCGATTCCCGTGCGCAGAATCTGCTCGATCGGAAGCGGCCCGCGCGCGATGCGATCGGCGAGCGTCTCGCCTTCGAGCAACTCCATGACGAGATAGTCCTCGCCGACGTCATAGAGCGCGCAGATGTTCGGATGATTCAGCGAGGAGATCGTCTTCGCTTCGCGCTCGAAACGCGCGCGCAGCTCGGCGCGATTCGCGAGGTCCGCCGGCAGCACTTTGATGGCGACGCTGCGGTCGAGACGCGTGTCGCGCGCGCGATAGACCTCGCCCATCCCGCCCGCACCGAGCGGCGCCACGATCTCATAAGGACCGAGCCGCGTTCCTGGGGTGATTGGCACCGAGCGGCCAGAATACATTCAAATCGACAACACGCCGGGCCAGTGGCGCATCCACTGCCGGCGGCGCGCGGTCTCCTGCCACTGCCGATCGTCGCGATCGACGCGCTGCGAGCGCGCCATGAATTCTTCAATGCGCGATTCGAGCGATGCGGTGAGCGCAGCGTCTTCGACGATCAGCATCAATTCGCTCTCCCAATATCCGGCCGTCACGTCGAGATTCGCGCTTCCGACGCTGCACACGCGGCCATCCACACACGCGAGCTTGGCGTGAACGTGCGGATGCACTTCACCGACACCTTCGTCCCACCGCGCCTGCCGCGGAATGACCAGCTCATAAGCCTCGGCACCCGCATGGACCAGCGTGTCCATCCGAGAACGGACGAGGTTCGTCGCTTCGACACGCGCCGAGCTCCACGCGCCGTCGAATGCACCGCTCGCGTGCGCCGGCGTGAGATTGCCGAACAGCGTTCGCACGCGAACGCCGCGACGCAGCGCGCGCAGCAGCGCGTGCTGAATCTCGAGAATCAGCGGGAAGCCGTTGACGATGTGAACGTGCGATTGCGCGCTGTCGATCAATGCGACGTATGCCTCGAGCGTGCAGGCATCGCGCAGACCGTGATGCGTTGCGACGCGGACCGAAACCGATCCTGCTTTCGGCGGCTCGATGACGTCGTACGCCGTTCCGCCGGCGGCCGTCCACGCATCGAGAAACGATCGCTCGAGTGCGGCCACGGCCGGCCCCTCGACGCGCGCACCGGCGTCGAGCCATGGCACATCGCGCCATGAAGACTTCGTCGTGAGCGGCACCTCTTCGAAACCGAAGTAGTACTCGTGCGAGAGGTTCCGGCCGCCGAGGAGCGCGAGTGTGCCGTCGAAGAGTGCGAGCTTGCGGTGGTCGCGTTGCTTGAACTCTTCGACTGAAGGCGGCGCGAGGATCGGTCCGCCCAATCGAAGCTCCACGCCGCGATGCGAACCGAGCCGCCGGAGCAGCGGATTGTGCAGGCCGAACGATCCTTCCATAGCGTGAAGCGAGTCGGCGACGACACGCACGATTACACCACGCGCGGCTGCATCGGCGAGCGCGGCTTCGACAGCACTGCCGATGTCGTCATCGGCCGCCATGTAGAGCTGCAGGTGCACGCGCTCCTTCGCGGAAGCGATCGCATCAAGCAGCCACCGCCGCGCCTTCGCGTTGTCGATCTCGAGCTCGATCCGATTTCCGGCGATGCTGCG
>Ga0070701_10000137_pt1 | contig 22035 bp, 26 predicted proteins | sample KBSK5102metaG_FD_65451 | JGI IMG/M metagenome (GOLD analysis project Ga0070701, IMG submission 65451) | Corn, switchgrass and miscanthus rhizosphere microbial communities from Kellogg Biological Station, Michigan, USA - KBS K5-10-2 metaG | ecosystem: Host-associated > Plants > Roots >... | reverse complement strand
CCCTTCACGTGCGAGACCCCCAAGACTGCCCGGCGAGCGCACAACTTGGCACGAAAAAGCGCTCCTGGAGCGGGCACGAAGGGGGTGTGATTGAGTGCCGCGCAGGGGGTATCGCTCGTCATCGGCTCGGGGCAGCGACAAGAAGGGGAAGCCTCGCAAGCCGTACCTGCGCAACGTGGGGACGCGCGGTTTCGTTCGGCAGGGGGGGGCCCGCGCCGGCGCCGGCCGGAAGCCGGGTCCGCAGGCTGGCCGCGTGCCCTGGCGGGAGATCGAGCGTGCGGCGGCCGCAGGCGCGCCGTACGACGAGATCGTGGGTGGTATCGACATCGCGCCGGAGGACCTGCAGGACCGAGCCACGCAGGAGCGGATCCGGGGCTCGGTCGAACGCGGGAACCTGAAGTTCAAGCTGCGGCTGCGGCGCGCGATCAAGAAGCGCGGCATCGAGCAGGGCAGCGTGAACTCGCTGGCGCTCATGGCCCGCAACGCCCTCGACTGGGATCAGCAGCTCGCGCAGCAGGGGCAGCAGCCACCGGACATGGCGGGGGTGGGCGTGCGGCTCGTGGAGCTCATTGAGAAGTTGGCGAAGGGGGGAAAGGTTGCAGAAAAAGAAGAGAAGAACAACGGCGGCTCCGGCGTCGACCAGGACCACGAAGGCGCAGCCCGTGGTGGTCCCACGAGAGCGACCTAGCGTTGCTCTCCCGACTCCGCAGGCTCAGCAGGACTATCACCGGGCGAAGGGGCACTCTGACGTCTGCCTTTGCCCCCTTGCTATGACGGGTGGCTCCGCGGATGACTACCGCCGACTCTCGCGCGCGTTGCAGACAGACGCGCTCAAGTCCTGGTTCGATTGGCTTCGAGCTGGCGCGCCGGGCCACGACGGCAAGCAGAGGAACTTCGCCATCCCAGGCCTCTTGCTCCGCTACGCGCAAGACCTGACCAAGGACCTTAGCGAGAAGGCGGATCGGGCCAAGGTGACTGCGGATGAAGCTCTGACGCAGCATCGCGATGTTACTGCGTGGCTCAGGATGGCGACCTCGTGCTCCTGATGGCCGCGGCCGCGATTCTCTCGCAGCTCCTCGCCGTGCCTGCGCCGGTCCGGCGCGACGTCATCCAGGCGCTGACCCCGAGCGACCAGATGCAGCTCTACCTCGGGCTGCGCTACGACTGGAGCCTCTGGGCACGACCGAAGCAACTGCCGCCGGCGGAGCCGTGGCGGTACTGGTTCATGCCGGGTGGTCGCGGTTCTGGGAAGACCAGGCCGGCGGCCCAGCTCGTCATCGAGTGGGCGCGGACGCCGGACACCCGCATCGCCCTCGTGGGCCGCGATGCCGGCCAGGGCCGCAAGGTCATGGTCGACGGGGAGAGTGGGATCCTCGCCTGCTCGCCGCCGTGGTTCAAGCCGCGATACCAGCCCAGCCTGAAGCGGCTGGTGTGGCCGAACGGGTCAATCGCAGAGCTGCATTCAGCCAACGAGCCCGAGACCTTGCGGGGCCCTCAGTACCACAAGGCCTGGGTCGAGGAGCTCTTCCACTGGAAGATCCCGCCGAAGGCGATTCCGAAAGAGCCGATCGCCTGGTCTCAGGGGATCCGCTACTGCCTGCGGCTGGGCGTCAACCCGCAGGCCGTCATCACCTCGACGCCGCGGTCTACCGAGTTCTGCCACGACTTGTTGCTGGGTCCCAAGGATCCACAGACCGGCAACCGCCGGGTCCAACAGGTCCCCGCCGGACACCCGGACCGCTACGTGGACGGGTTTCCATGGACGTGGACGCACGACGTTCCGATCGAGGTCGATGGCCAGACCCAGGTGGTGCGGACCGTTGTGGCCCGGTGGCCCACGGAGGACAACCGCGCCAACCTCTCGCCAGGGAAGCCAGAGGAATGGCGGGCAGAGTGGGGCGCGTCGCGGCTCGGGCAACAGGAGGGCGACGGGGCGATCCTGGCGAAGGTCCTCGGCGCGCTGTTCTCGACCACGATCATCGACGACAACGCCGTCGACGGCGTGCCGCCTCTCGTGGTCACCCTGGTGGCGGTGGACCCGACCCGCGCCGACTCACCGACGGACGAGGCGGGGATCATCGTGGGCGGCCGCGGCGTCAACGGGCACGCCTACATCTGGGACGACTGCACGGTGAAGGGGAGCCCGAACCTGTGGGCGACCGCCGCCCTCGAGGCGAAGGCGAAGTACGGCGCCGCCGCGATCGTCTACGAGAAGAACCGGATGCCCAGGGCCACCCGGGATCTGATCCGGACGAAGGATCCGACCACGAAGTGGATCGAGGTCACTGCCACCGAGAACAAGCAAACCAGGGCCGAGCCGGTGTCGGCTTTGTACGAGCAGGGCAAGGTGCATCACGTGCGAGACGCGCGCGACCCGGAGCGACTGGCCCTGGTCGAGGACGAGATGATCGCGTGGGACCCGAGGCTGCGGATGCCGAGCCCGAACCGGATGGACGGGCTCGTGTGGCTCGTGACGGCGCTGATGCTGGGGGACCAGAAGACCGGGATGAGGTTGCTCTGATGGCGGACACCCGGCGCAAGATGTTTCACAACTTCAGGGGAGAAGCGGAGCGGTAGGTAAATGCCATCGCGAGCGGTCAACTTCGCAAGGCGGGTATGGCGAGCCGCGGGCCGCCTGGTCGGGATCGGCGGCCGCCAGGGTCCGCAGGGCGTCCTCGGCGGGGTCTACACCTCCGCCGCTGGTACCGCTCCGAATCTCAACACGAAGGCGCTGCTCGAGGGCTACGACACGATGCCCTGGCTGCGGGCGGTGGCCGACAAGGTGGGGACGGCTGTCGGGGGCCTCGACTGGCGGCTCTACGCGGTGGGCAAGCCGCCGAAGCCCGAGGCGGCGGTGCAGGTCCCGGACGCCTTCGTTTACACGCTGAGCGCCGCCGACCTGGCGCAGATGGTCGGGGAGGTCGTTGGCCGCGAGCTGGCCGGGCGGGTCCGCAGGATCAAGGGCCAGCTCGAGCCCTGGGCGCAGCGCGACAGGCGCGCGCAGCGGGCGCCGGCTGAGCCGCGCTGGAAGCACCTGGAGGGCCTGCGCCGCGCGGGCCTACTCCAGGAGGTCTCGGAGCATCCCTTCTACGACGCGCTCGAGAACCCGAACCCCTTCATGGGCAGGACGGGGCTGATGAAGCTCACCGAGATCAGCTTCGACCTGGTGGGCGACGCCTTCTGGCTGAAGGACCGGAACGGCGCCGGCGCGCCGGTCGGCTTCTGGCCTATCCCGGCGCACTGGATCACCGAGACGCCCACGCCCGGGACCCCCTTCTTCCGGGCAAGTTGGTCCGGCTGGCAGCGCATGATCCCGGAGTCCGAGGTCGTCTGGTTCCACGAGCCGTCTCCGGCGCATCCCTTCGCGCGTGGCAGCGGCGTCGGCTTCGCCCTGGGCGACGAGCTCGAGGTGGACGAGTACCTGGCCAAGATGACGAAGCAGCTCTTCTTCAACGACGCGAAGCCGGACTGGATCTTCGCTGGCGGTGAAGGGACGAGCGAGACGGAGATGCGGCGCCTCGAGCGCGACGTCCTGCAACGGCACCAGGGGTTCTGGCGCCGGTTCAAGCCCTGGTTCCTCACGGGGGGCGGCGACGACATCAACAAGCGGATCCACGAGTTCCAGCGGCCCACGATGGAGCAGCTCGTCTACCCGGGCCTGCGGAAGACGCAGCGGGACGTGGTGCTGCAGACGTGGGGCGCGCCGCCGGAGCTGTTCGGGATCACCGAGAACAGCAACAGGGCCACGGTCCAGGCCGCTGAATACCTCTTCACGAAGTGGGTGGTCCTGCCGCGCGGTGAACGGATGCGCGTGATCATCCAGGCGAAGGTGCTGCCCGACTACGACGACCGTCTCCTGCTCGACTACACGAGCCCCGTGGAAGAGGACAAGGAGCACGACCTGAACGTGCGGAAGGCAGCGCCGTGGGCGTGGGACGCCGACGAGTGGCGGCACGCGGCCGGGGATGGACCGATGGAGGGAGAGGCGGGGAAGGTCTTCCTCGTTCCGCTCAACAGCTTCATCACCGACGATCTGCGTGATGCGGAGCAGCGACCGCATGCGGCGGCGCCAGCGCCGGCCGCGCCTACGCCGACGCCCCGCGGTGTTGAACTGGCCATGGCAGCGCTGACCTCTGCTGCGGACATGATGAAGGAAAGTACGAAGGCACTCGCGGCGATCGCGACCCGTCCGCCACCCGACCCGCCGTCCGTCACGAACAACTACAACCACTACATCGTGAACGACATAAGGACTCCAGACGTGAACGTCAACTTCGAATCGGCAGCGGTTCAAGTCGCGGCTTCGCTGACTGCGGAAGTCATGACGCCCGCGGCTCAGGACGTCAGGGCCGTCGACACGGTGAGCTGCGCAGACGTTCCGAAGGAACCGCAATCGGAGCCAGATCCGCCGAAGGAGAGCCCGAAGGAATGAGCGAGCCGGTCCGCCAGTTGAACGTGTGCCCGGATTGTCGTCGAGGCACTTGCAAGGAAGACATGTACGGAGCACTGCCGCGCGATCCTCCAGAGGATCCGGACCCGGACGCCTTTGATGGCTCGGCATTCGAGTCGGCCCTTCATGGGTTATTCCTCGAGCACCCGATCATCAAGTCGAGCGAGGAGCTCGGCGGGGCTGTGGCGAGCAGGATCGGTGAGGCGATTTGGGGCGACTACGTTCATCCACGCTCCTACTTGAGCCGATGTCTTGGGGCTATTCTCGCGTCCGCCGCGTGGTCTGCGGTTGAGCGGATTGCCATATCAGGGCTCATTCCAGGTCACCCCGACGAAGTAGAAAAGAAGCTGCTCGATGTTCTGATGATGCGTCTGTGGACTCGAGCGTGCGACGAATGTGGAGCTGCGATTCCCATCCGGCACTGTTGGTGCGAGGCATGCAGAATCAGAATCGAGTCGTCTCCGCCTCCTCCAGAACTGGTGCAGCCGTGAGCAACACCGTCTACGGTCCGAATCCTTCGGTGCATGCGACGCGCGAAATCGCCGCGGTCTGCCCGTACTGCCATCCAGAGCGAATGGCCGCGAAGGCACAGCGAGCGGAGGCCGAATGCCGTGAGGTGCTCACTGGGACGTTGAAGGCCGGCCGCGGGCTGATCGAGGCCGCCGACGCAGGCATGGCTCGTTTCCGCGAGATCATGGTGTCATCCGGCCAAGTCCTCCACCACACGACCGGGCAGACTTTCCAGCCGCCTCCTCGCTCGCCACGGAAGCGGTCGAGCGGCGGCGGCGGCACGGAAGGCCCATGAAGGTCCTCACGGTCGTTCCCGCTCGGGGCGGGTCCAAGCGCGTCCCGGGGAAGAACATCCGGCCCCTCGCCGGCAAGCCCCTGCTGGCCTGGTCGATCGGCGCCGCGCGCTCGTCGAAGCACGTCACGCGGGTGGTGGTGAGCACGGACGATGCGGAGATCGCCGAGGTCGCGGCGACGTTCGGGGCGGAGCCGATCATGCGCCCTCCGGAGGCCTCGACCGACGATGCCCCGATCGAGGCGGCGCTGTGGAGCGTCCACCAGGCCGTTCGCGGCGACTACGACTACATGGTGACGCTGCAGCCGACCGTGCCGCTGCGGCGCCAGGGCCTGATCGATGAGTGCATCGAGCGCGCCGTCTACCTCGAGGCGGACGCCGTCTTCACGGCCCGCGTGATCCTGCGCTGCTGGCTGTGGGAGGAGACCACCGGCCACGAGTGGGCGGAGCACATGGCCTGGGCGCGCCTCGGGAGCCCGCTCCAGCGGCAGCAGGCGACCTGGAGAGACCGGCTGCACATGCACGACGGCTCGGTGTGCGTCAGCACGCGGGGGATCATCCAGGCGCGCCGGGACCGGACCGGGGGCCGGGCCCACCCCTTCCCGAACGACGCGGTCATCGACATCGACACGGAGGCGGATTTCGCCGCGGCGGAGGCAGTGATGCGGCAGGCGCTCGAGGGGGTCCCAGCGTGAAGATCGAGATCGAGATCCCGGACGGGAGCCTGGCGGTCCCGCTGGTCATCGTCAGCTACGTGGACGCCGCGCACGTGCTTCAGTCCACGCTGGTCTACCAGGCGGTGGGCGTGCCGCTGCTCGCCTGCGTAGACCTGGCGGAGCAGAACATCGCGACCGCGAGGCTGAAGGAGGCGCAGGCCAGGGCCGCCGCGAACGCATCGTGAGGTTCCAGGACGAGGAGGGGCCGCCGTGGTGGTGTGATTGCAAGCCTCCCACAGTGGCCGGCTTGGTAGCCGGCCTCATCGTTGCGGCACTAGCCTGGTACTTCGGGTGGCTATGAGGAGCGCGGGCCTGCGGCAGTTCTCGATGAGCGAGCTGATCAAGGTCGCGCAGCTGGCGGTGGTCGAACGCCATCAGACGCAGCTCGAGCACGGGCGCTTGCTGCGTCGCTGGTGGCGTGACCTGGCACTCGTCGCCGGTGCGTCGTTCTGCGTGGGACTGGTGGTGGCGTGGATCGCGCTTCGATGAGCTTTCGGGACCGGCTGGACGAGGGGACCCCGCTTCGCTTCGGTGAGCTGGCGCGGCTGCTCGGCTACTCGCGTGAGCAGGTCCGGAAGTGGGCCAACGCGGGGGCGCTCGAAACCGTGCAGCCGATCCCGGGCGCCCAGCGCCGCGTGACGGTCGGGGAGGCCGAGCGTATCGGCCGCAAGCTCCGACTTCTCTGAAGAGCCGACCACAGCACCACGCGCAACTATCGCAACAACCGCAACAACCGCAACTTGTGAACGCAGACCCTTCCATTTCAGATCGTCAGAACTGCACGATGGGTGCGTGAGTGCTGAGCTCGCGCCCTGGAAGCTGAAAGCGAAGGCGGGAGAGGACCTCTCCGGTGAGGTCATCCGGAAGTACTTCGTCCCCGACCAGGTGAAGTTCGCGAAGGACGACTCCCGACAGGTCACCTTCGTCATCAGCACCGCCGCGATCGACCGCGAGGGCGACACGATCGCGGTCGAGGGCTGGGACGTCGAGAACTACCTCAAGAACCCGGTCGTCCTCTGGGCACACCGGTACGACCAGCTCCCGGTCGCCAAGGCCGTCAGCGTCGTGAAGAGCTCGGGACAGCTGAAGGCCACGGCCGAGTTCCCCGAGCCCGGGATCAACCCGCTCGCCGACACTGTCTTCGAGATGCTCCGCGGCGGGTTCCTGCGCGCGACGTCGGTGGGCTTCCGGCCGAAGAAGTCGGTCCACAACGAGGAGCGCCCGGGCTGGGCGATGGACTTCATCGAGCAGGAGCTCCTGGAGTTCTCGGTCGTCCCGGTGCCGGCCAACCCGGAGGCGCTGATGGAGGCGGCAAAGGGGTTCGCCGGCGCGATCGGCGCCGGTATCGACCTCTCGCCTCTCGAGAAGGCGCTGGCGCTGGCGAAGGCTGTGGCGAAGGACTTCGCCGCGATCCCGGCGGCCGCCAATGGCGCGGCGTCAGCGTTCCTGGCGATGCAGGAGCAGCTGGACCGCATCCAAGCCGTGGAGCTCGTGTCGACCGTCGAGTCGACCGTCGACGACGACGTGATCACGGTCGAGGTGAAGGGGGACACGACGCCGGCGCTGGTCGCCGCCATCGAGTCGCTCAACGCAGTCCTGCGCTCCGGCCGCACTTTCAGCGCCGCGAACGCCAAGCGCATCAAGGACGCCCACGAGGCCTGCGACAAGGTCATGGGCCACCTGAAGGAGCTGGTCGACCAGGTGACGCCGGAGGACCCGGACGAGGACGAAGAGGAGTCTGACAAGGGCCTCGACCCGCCTGAGCCGATGCCGACCGAACCGTCGAAGCCGGCAGACCCGGGCCCAACCACGTACGTGATGACGGCGGCGGATCTCACCGCCTCTGTCGAGGCGGCCATGTCCAAGGCCAAGGCCGGGGCGCCTGCCCACGGCAAGAAGGAGTAGAGCATGTCCACGGCAGTCGCCAGTCTCCCGGACGGCGCAAGGCTCGAGCTGACGAAGGCGCAGCTCGACTCGCTCATGACGGACCTCGCCCAGAGGGCGCTCGGGGACAAGCTCACCGAATCGCTGAAGCCCCTGACCGAGAAGCAGGAATCTCTGATGTCGGAGATGTTGGAGATCCAGAAGACGCAGGAGCGGCGCGCGAAGCCCGACTCCGAGAAGGGGCTGATGCTCGCCCGCCAGGCGCGGGCCATGTACCTGGGGCATGGGGATCCCGAGCGCGCCATCCACGAGGTCAAGAGGCAGTGGGGTCAGGAGGACCCCGTGCTGAAGGGCCTCGAGGGGACGCTCAAGCTGAAGAACCTCACGGCCGGCAACGCAGCCTCGGCCGGGAACCTCATCATCCCGGAGTACTCGCGCGAGTTCATCGAGCTCCTGCGGAACCAGACCGTGATCCGCGGCCTGCCGGGCATCCGCACGTTCCCCATGCCGGTCGGCGCCATCACGATGCGGAAGCAGAGCGTGGCCGGCATCGCCTACTACGTGGGTGAGTCCGTGAACATCACCCGCAGCGACCAGCAGGTCGCGATGCTCAACATGCTCTACAGGAAGCTGGCCGGGCTCACGGTGAGCAGCAACGACCTGCTGCGCTTCGCCGGGCCCGAGGCCGACGCCTTCGTCCGCGACGACTTGCTGCTGGTCTCGGCAATCCGCGAGGACTTGGCCTTCCTGCAGGGTGACGGTCAGAGCAACACCCCGGTCGGGATCCTCAACTGGGTGGCCGCAGGGAACAAGTTCGCAAGCGCCGGTACGTCGCTGGCCAACACCCAGGCCGACCTGGCCAAGGCGATCCGCAAGGTCCAGGAGGGCAATGTCCCACTGACCCTGGAGAACGGCTTCTGGATCATGGCGCCCCGAACCTACTGGGGCATCTACAACCTGACCACGACCACGGGCGACTACGTGTTCAAGGACGAGCTGAAGACGGGCCGCCTGATGGGGTACAACGTCCGGGTCACCAACCAGGTTCCGATCACGGCGTCCGCGGCGGGCCTGCCCGACGGCAGCGGGGCCGCATCGTTCCTGTACTTCGTGCACTCCCCGAGCTGCCTGATCGGAGACTCGCTCAACGTTCAGGTCGACGTCTTCCCGAACGGCGCCTACTACGACGGGGCGGTGGTCGTCTCGGGCATCTCGACGGACGAGACCCCGATCCGTGTGCTGCGCGAGCACGACTTCGCCCTGCGCCACGACGTCGGCGCGGCCGTCGTCTACAACGTGACGATCGCGTAAGGGCCTCCCGAGGGAGACGAGAAGGGGGGCGGCGACGCCCCCCGATTGAAGGAGAAGAAGGACATATGGGCAGCCCAGCGATTCTCAGAAACCTCGGACACTTCATCAACGTGGTCCCGGCGCTCGAGGGCGCGACGCAGATCAACTCGGGTGCCCTGTCGGCCGGCGCCGGCCTGGTCATCACCGCGACCGGCATCACGATCGACACGATGCGGAACCCGCTGGCCACCGGCGCGGCGGCGGCGGTGGCTCTCAAGCGCCGGCCGTTCTCTTGCGTCGTGGTGATCCCCTTCAGCTACGGTCTGGCCTCTGGCCAGTCGTGGGTCGTGGGTGGCCTGCTGCAGCACTGCAGCGCGAGCGGCGGGACCTACGCGACGCTGGCGACCCTGAACCCTGTCACGGTGACGAAGGTGGGTTCGACGGCCACCGTGGTCTCCCCGACGTTGGGGCGCTCGCAGACCGCGGTCGACCTGCAGCAGCTCGGCGCGAAGCGGTTCCTGAAGGTCCGCGTCACGGTGACCGGCAACGGCACGGCGACGGGCGGGCTGATCCGGCGCGGGACGGCCGTGGTCGTGTTCAACGCGGACCAGACCCCGGCCACGGCCACCGGCGCCCGCGGGTAACGCCATGAGCTTCGACCGGGGGGACGAGGCTCGTTCGGAGGGCGGCGCGTTTGCGGAGACGGCTTCCGTGGACGCGCCGCCGCTGTCATTTCCGGCACTGGCCGGCGCATCGGCCACGCCAGCGGTTCCGGCTCTCAAGCGAATCGCGTTCTGCGGCTTCTGGGAGGTCACCCGGGACATGGCTCCGGATCCCGGCGCGGGCTGGGAGATCTGGGGCTGCAACCACGGCTATCAGTTTCTGAAGAAGGGCCCGGACGGGCAGCCCCACTGGGATGTGTGGATGGACCTGCACGATCCCGCGTGGTCGGCAAAGCACCATCCGCCCGAGGTCTGGGCGGACATGGAGCGCTTCCTGAAGACGCGGCACGGCAAGCCGATCTACATGCAGAGGCACTACGACGAGTACCCCGACTCCGTCCCGTTCCCGCGCGCCGAGGTCGAGGCCCGGTTTCCGGTGACGTCGAACCGGGCCTTCCGCCGCTACAACACGAACGCCCTGACGTACGCGGTCTCCCTGGCGCTGCTCCATGGCGTGACTGACCTGGCGATCTACGGGGCTGACATGCGAGGGAACGAGGAGTACGCGACCCAGCGCCCGGCGGTCGAGTACTGGCTCGGCCGGGCCGAGGGCATGGGCGTCCGCCTCACGGTGCCGCCCGAGTCCGGCCTGCTGAACGCCGATGGCTTGGACTACGGGTACGACGAGGAGACCGGGGCGTGGGTCGAGATGCGGCGCGCCCTCGAGGCCGAGGTGGTCCGTGCGGCCGAGGAGAAGGAAAAGGCGCTGGCCGCCGCGCAGACCTATGACGGCTTCCGGCAGGCGTCTCTCGACATGATCCGCCGGGTGGACCAGCGGCGCCGCGGCGGGGGTGTGCTGTGATGGCCATCCGCCGGATCATCGACGGAGAGCCTGGCGCGGCCGAGGCGCTTCCGGATTCGGTCGCGGCGCTGCTGATCCGCGACGGGCTGGCGGTGCCGGCGAACGGGCCCGGGCCGGCCATCGAGCCCGCGGACGAGCTCCCGCACATCGACGAGCGGGCCGAGGTTCTCGGCCTCACGGACCGGGACCCGGAGTTCTTCGAGAAGCAGTCGGAGGAGGAACGGGCGAAGGCGATCGAGCGGCCGCCGCATGACCGCATGCACCGCGGGGGGAAGCGCAAGTAGCCGATGGCATTCTCTGTGGTGACGCGCGCGCCGAGCCTCCGGCTCACGACGTCGGCACGGCTGAGGCTGTCGGTCCCGAGCCTCCCGGCCTCGAGCGACGACACGTTCCTGGACGAGCTGATCGACGACGCAAGTGCTGCGATCCACTCCTTCTGCAACCGCGTGGAGGCGCCGTTTGCGCGCCAGGCATACACCGAGACGCTGGGCGCCTTCGGAGACACCTGGCTGATGCTGAAGGGGACGCCCCTGGTCACGATCGCGTCGGTACTCCAGGACGGGGCGCCGCTCACGGACTGGACCATCGAGGACGCGGGCGCCGGGATCATCAACCGCCGTGCCCAGTGGATGTGGACGGCGCAGTTGAACCCGGGCCTGAGCGGGCGGCAGAGCTTCCCTGCGTTCGGGGCACCGATGCCGGGCAGCGAGGAGCTCCGCTTCTCCGTGAGCTACGTCTCCGGCTACCTGCTGCGCGCCCAGGACCTGCTCGCCAAGACGACCATCTCCGCGTCCAACGCCGACAACTCCTTCAACGACAGCAGCTCGGCGTTCCCCGCGCTCCTGAAGGCCGGGGACATGCTCACGGTATCCGGCTTCACGAACGTGGCGAACAACGGGGCGTTCACCGTGACTGGCACGCCCACGACGGCGAAGATCCCGGTCACCGCCACCCTGACGACGGAGATCGCCGGGCCGGCGGTCACAGCGCTCTTCCGGACGCTTCCCGCGGACATCGAGAAGGCCGCGGTCGAGGTCGTCAAGAGCTGGTATTTCGATCGGTCCCAGGACTCGAAGATCGCCGAGAAGCAGCTGCTGCAGGCGCGGATCCGCTACTCGGAGCGCCCGAGCGGGTCGTTGCCGCCCCTGGCCGCCGCGCTCTTGCAGCACTACGTGAGGGCCGCCTGATGCTCGACCCGGCGCTGCTCACGTTCATGCAGGATACCGTCACCATCGAACCGTGGCTCAGCGAGTCCAGCGGCCGCGTCGCGAGCTATGGAGCCCCCGTGACGTATCGGGCCATGGTCCTCCCGTGGCAGGGACGCGCGATCCGCGACCGCCAGGGCCGCGACTTCGTTCCCGCTGCGATCGTGGCGATCGAGGGCCGCGTCTCGATCGACGACAGAAGCCGGGTCACGTTGCCATCCGACATGCTGGTTGTCGGCACGCGGACCCCCCCTATCCGCGCGGTGCAACCTGGCCCGGCGAGTACTCTCGGTCTCGACTACACGATGCTCCTGTTTACGGTGTTGCTCGCGCTTCCCGCCGTACTGGTGGCGGTGTTGTGATGCGCGAGATCAAGTACAAGACCATCACCAGCGTCAAGATCGATGGCGAGGACGCCATCCTCGACCATCTTCGCCGCTTGGGCAAGGCCGGATCTATCAAGGGTCGCGAAGTCATTCGAGCCATGACCACCAAGATGGTCGCGCGGGCGAAGCCTCTCACTCCCGATGATCCAGAGACGCAGGGCGCTCTCCGTGACTCGGTCCGGATCATCAAACCATCTGGCTCGAAGGCGGGGAAGATCACGGGCGGGATCATGGCCGGTGGCAAAGCACTCGAGGAGCGGTTGGGAAAAGAGCACCACAACATGGCGGCCTGGGCGATTGTGCAGCACTTTGATACGACCCTGGACCACCCATTTGGCGGCGGTGCGATGTTCCTCGCCAATCCGTTCTTCGTCATCCTTCCTGAGATCCCTGGCGCACTCCTCGCTGCGTTGGACTCGGAGAAACCATGACGAAGGCTGAGATGGATAGAAAGCCGACTCTCGTGGCCGTGAAGTTCCTGACGTACGACGCGCCCTTTGTGGCCGGGCACGTGGAAGTGTTTCCCCGACCTACGGCCGACCGGCTCGTGAGTTCGGGCGTCGCCGAGTACGCCGAGGCGACAGTGGTCGCCGTCACGCATGACACGGACGGAAAGATCAGCTCGACGACCACGCGCAACGCGGACGGGAAGGGCCTTGAAACGGTGAGGACCGTGAGGAGCCGAAAGGGCTGATGCCGCGCTTCAGGGTCGAGATTCCGGCCGGACGGGACCCTCGCGTCTGGATGGATGGCGATGAGGTCAGTTCGGTATGCCGGAGCATGACCCTGTTTCCCGGGCGCTGTGCCATCGCGGTGTTGCTGTACGCGATCGAGCCGAGGAGCGGGTTGCGCAAGCCATACCTCGCCGCGGATGGGGAGACCGTGGTCACGGAGACCATCGAAGGGGAGCTCGAGGATTGATGCCCGTCGACACGGACGTCATCGCGTACCTCGCCGCGCAGGGAAGCCTGAGCCTGACCGCGGGCACAAACCTGTTCGAGGGGCCACTGGGAGAGGACCTCAGCACGGACCCAGAGGTCGCAATCACCAACACCAATTCGGAGCCGAGCGACGAGTACGTGATGGGCCCCAGCCTCACGGCGCCCGGCTTCGAGATCGAGGCCTTTCAGGTGATGGTCCGCAGTGGCACGAAGGGCACGGCGCATAGCAAGGCGCTAGCGATCCACGCTCTGCTGGACAACCTCGGGCCCGTGACCAACTTCGCAAGCACGGGGCGGACGTACTTCCACATCGAGAGCGAGGGGCCTCCCCACAACCTTTTTCAGGACAAGAACGGAAAGTGGAGATACGCCGCGGAGTACCACGTAAGAAAGGCACGCGGATGAGCGCCACTATCAAACAGCAGGAGCACACGGCTTTGCTCAAGGAGCTGGTGGCACTCGGCAATCAGCAGCTCGCGGAGCTGCGCGCAATTCGGAGGGCTCTCTCGGATGAGGAGGATGGGCCGACCTGTCCGCATTGCAACGAGACCGACCCCGAGAAAATCCAGGCGACGCCGACCATGGACTCGATCACGAAGGGCCGCCTGACATGCAGCTCGTGCGGCAAGTCGTGGAAGGAGGAGCAGCATGCCTGATCCGGTAGTCCTGGAAGACCTCGAAGTCTGGGTGGGAGGCTACTCGATCAAGGGCTCGCTAAACGAGTGCCACTTCTCGCTCTCACGCGACGACAACGACGACGCTCGGTTCGGCGACGTGCTGACGGCGAAGTACCCGGGCCGGCTGGTCCCAACCCTCGACGTGAAGGGCTTCTACGAGAGCCTCGCGGCCGGCGCTGGCGGTGTCGACGAGGTCATTGGAACGGCCCGCGTGATCAACGGGGATCGCACGTCGTGGCCGGTCACGCTCGCGCCGCCCTACGCTCCAGCCGCGACGCCTGGAGCGGACGGCAACATCTGCTACACGCTCCTCGGCGCGCAGTCGAAGTACGAGATCGGGGCGAAGCACGGCGAATCGATGCCGTACTCGTTGTCGACCAGTCCGCGGTCGCAGGGCTCCAGCGGCGGTGTGATCCGACAGACGGTCATCCTGCCGAAGGCGGTATACGCCGCCACCACGACCGGGACCGCCCAGCTGCTGGGCCTCCTGGGTGCCGGACAGGTCCTGGTCGCTGTGCTCCACGCATTCGCCGTCACCGGCGGTTCCTGGGTCCTGACCATCGAGTCGGACGACAACGCCCCGTTTGCGACTCCGGTCGTTCGCCAGACGTTCACCGCCGCGACCGGCATCACGCGCCAGGCGATCATCACCGCCGGGCCGATCGCGACCGACACGTACTGGCGCGCCGTTTTGACGAAGACTGGTGGCACGAGCTGCGACGCAGCCGTGGCCCTCGGGATTCTCTAAGAGAGGAGTAGGCCATGGCCGATCCTGTTGTGCTGGTTGACGCATATGTCGCCTGGAGCACGGGAACAGGCTCCGCGGTCTACACGGAGCTGTCCGGCGTGAAGTCGCTCACCCTGCCGATCAGCCGCGACGATCTCGACGACGCCGTCATGGGGGACCAGATCGGGGCGAAGTACCCCGGTCGTCTCGACATCCCGATCGACGTCGTGTGCCGGCAGGACTTCGCGACGGCGGTGACCGGGGTGGACAAACAGGCCTACACGCGCCTGATCAACCGCACTGCGTTCCGGCTGAAGGTTCGGCCGGTCGATGCGGCCGCGTCGGGCCCCAACCCGAGCATCATCCTGAACAAGGTCCGTCTCCACGCGATGACCCCGATCGACGGGAAGCACGGGGACGCGCTGGAGAACAAGCTCAAGTTCCTGCCGCAGTCGGGCTGCACGTTGGCCAGATCCACGGCCACGTAGGGGGGATCGGCGGCGCGTGTAAACGCGCGTAGGGGGGGGGATGAAGCGGTTCTCGATCAAGGTGGGCGCACGCGAGCTGGAGCTGATCTACACCAGCCTGGACGCGATCCAGCTCAAGAAGCGGTTCGGCAAGTCCATGATGGTGTTGTTCAACGCCGACATTTTCCATGACCAGGAGGTGCAGGCGGCGATCCTGGCCATCGGCGCACGCCACAAGGCGCCGAAGGTCTTGGACGAGGACTTCCTCGGCACGGACCGGCGGCCGGGCTGGATCGACGAGTACGTGAAGGGCGGGGGCGACATGCGGGCCAACAGCCACGGCGATACCGAGAGCCCGGACGGCTGGGTCACGGTGGCGCGCAAGGCGGCCTACTTCCACGGGGTCATCACGGGCAAGGTCGAGGACCTGGACGCCGAGACTGACGAGGGAAAAGGCCAGATCCCGGAGACGGCCCAGGAATAACCGAGGAGGAGTTCCACGAGGATCTCGAGGAACGTGCCCTGCGGCTCGGCCTGCGACCCCGGCAATGGGAGAAGTACTCGCCGGCGGAGATCTACCTCATGGAGGACGCCGCGACGTTCAACCGCAGCCGAGACCTCGAGGCCTGGGCCGTGGGCGTGGCGGCCATCGCGAACCGCATCCCGCTCGTGCAGGAGGCCGTGATGCCCAAGGACCTCCTGAAACGCCTGTACGGCTACGAAGGGCTTCCAGAACCACCCAAGGTCAAGGAGTAGCGAAATCCATGCGTTGCGGCGCCGGCGGCGAAGCGAGAGAGGCAGGGTAGGGCCATCGCGCGCGGCGAGGTGAAGTATCGCCTGAGCGTCGACGCCAAACCGCTCGAGGATGGCCTCAAGAAGGCCGGCAACGAGCTGAAGGCGCTCGGGGCATCCTTCGGCAGTGAACTCGGTCGGGCTGGTCCCATCCTTGGCGCGATGGGCCCGGCCGGAATGGTGGCCGCGGCCGGGGTGGGCGCCTTGGCGGCGGCGGGCTCGGCCGTCGGCGTCGCCGTGGCCGCGGCGGTGAACCACCTCATCGACATGGCGGACCGTCTCGACGAGCTGAGCTCTCAGACGGGGATGTCGGCGGAGGAGCTGCAGCAGCTGGGCTTCGCCGCGAAGTTGTCGGGGTCCTCGTTGGAAGAGGTGGCCTCGGCCACGAACAAGATGCAGAAGGCCCTCATCGAGGGCAACACCGTGTTCGAGCGTCTGGGGCTCTCGGCGGCGAAGCTCAAGGCGGAGTCACCCGACCAGGCGTTCCGGGATGTGGCCGAGGCAATCCGCCAGCTCCCCACCGCGGCGCAGCAGTCGGCCGCGGCGATGGAGGCGTTCGGAAAGGCCGGGGCCGCCCTCCTGCCGACGATCAACGCGGGCCTGGACCAGGCTGCAGCCAAGGCTCGGGAGCTCGGCATCGTCCTCTCCGGGGCCGATGTCAAGGCCGCCGCGGATCTGAAGGATCAGGCGGACACGCTAGCTATGGCGTGGGAAGGCGTGATCAACCAGTTCGGCGCGGCCGTCGTGTCCAGCGGAGCGATGCAGCCGGTGATCGCAGAGCTCACCAAGACGCTGGGGGAACTGTCCCAGTGGACGACGGACCACCGTTCGGACATCGCCGGCTTCTTCACGGTGATGGGCGAGGCGGCAAGCAAGGCGCTGTCGCTCACCAAGGAATTGCTCAGCGTGGACATTGCGCTCCTGCGGGAAATGTCGTCAGTATTCGACGACGTCGCCGCTGTTGCGATGGACCTGAACAACGGTCTGAAACTCGGGACGACGGCGGCAGGAGTGGAAGACGCGGCCGCCCGGGCGGGTATTGACAAGGCGCGCCAGGCGCCCTTCGAGGGGTCGTCGATCAAGGGTGGGTCCGCGAAGGTGACGGGCCCGGCGTTCCGGTCTCAGGCGGACGTCGACAAGGCGGCGAAGGCAGCGAAGGAGCTCGAGGACGCCTATGGCAAGGCCTGGGAGTCGATGGCCGCCAAGGAGAAGAAGGCCAAGGAGGAGCTCGACAAGTACGTCGAGGCGCTGGGGAGCAAGCTCGGGCCGACGGTTGAGCAGATCGCCGAGAAGTTCGACGAGGTGCAGTTCGCCCTGGACGTGAAGGGTGGTCTCGGCGCCCTGAGCGACGTCGAGCTCAAGAACTACCAGGGTGAGCTCTCGAAGATCATCGCGCTCGAGGACCAGATGACCCCGGCGCAGTGGGAGGCCCAAGCGGCGGCCGCCCAGGAAGCGGCGCGGCGCGCGAAGGAGGAGGGCGACTACATCGAAGTCGGCAACGGGCTGTGGATGAAGCACGGCGTTGCCGCTGAGGAGGCGAGCCAAAAGGCCGTCGCGGCGGCGACCGAGGAAGAGGCAAAGCTCAGGGAGGTGGCTGCTGCCCAGGCCGAGGTCCTGCGAAAGATGCAGGCGTTCGGCCAGCTCCTCCAGGGCATTTCCGACGCGTTCATCCAGATGGGCGGGTCTGCAGATTCCGCCTTCGGTCGAGTCCTAGGGGGGGCCGCCGGCGCAATGCCGGGCGTCGAGGGCTTCTACAAAGCGACCAAGATGCCGAAGGGGTTCGAGCGGAACATGGCCATGGGTTCCGCGGCGGGCGCGGTCCTCGGTGGACTGAGCGGTGTCGCTGGTGGCCAGAAGACGGCGGCCGGGCGCGGCTTGGCTGGCGCCGCGATGGGCGCACAGATCGGCGCGATCGCCGGCCCGTGGGGCATGGCAGCGGGCGCGGTGGTCGGAGCCATCGTGGGCATCTTCCACAAGCCGAGCTGGGTGAAGGTCGGCAAGGACGCGGGGAAGATCCTCGGCTTTGCCGTCTCCGACGAGCTGGCCAAGGCCATCGATGCCACCAAGAAGAAGTTGGGCGTCTCCACCGAAGCCGCGACGCTGCTCCACCTCGACGAGGCGATGGCCGAGAGCGGGAAGAACGCCGGGCAGATGTCGGCGGAGGTCTTCAAGCTGATGGCGGGCGTGGCCAACGGCTCGATCCCGGCGAAGGAAGGCGTCGAGCAGATCGACAAGGCGTTTGGTTCCGTGGTCGAGAGCGCCCGCAAGGCCGGGACCGTTGGCGACGCGATGACGGTGGGGATGCTGAAGGCGGCCCAGGCCTCGCACCAGATGACCGACGGGATGAAGGCGTTCGTGTCCGAGCAGAACCAGGCGATGGCCGGCGGCGCCGCGAAGATCGGCGCGGGCATGGCCGGGATGGACCTCAAGAACATGGGCGACTTTGGCAAGAACGCGGCGACGTTCTTCGCATCCGGGTTCACCCAGGCCATCCAGGAGCAGGGTCTCATGGGGGCCCTCGACTCGCTGGGCGCCTCCGCGAAGGCGATGTTCGACCAGATGGTGGCCGCGGGGGACACCGCGGGCGCCGCGATGCTCGAGCCCTTCGCGGCATTGCAGAGCCAGATTGGGGAGAACGACCAGTTGAAGGGCATGGTCACGACCCTCGAGGGCATGGGCGAGGTGTTCAAGGGCGCCGCCAACCAGGGCCTGATGGACCCCGCGATGCAGAAGGCCTTCGGCGAGTCGATGCTGCAGACCCGCGACGCCCTGGTGGCCGCCGGGGTCGACGGCAAGACCGCGATGCAGGGCATCCTGCCGGAGTTGAAGGCGGCCGTCGACGCCTCGCAGCAGATGGGCGTCCCTCTCGACGAAAACACGCAGAAGCTGAAGGACCAAGCCGAGGCCATGGGGTACACCTTCAACCCCGAGCCAATCATCCAGCTCGTGGACCTCATGAAGACCCTCGTGGAGGGCATGGGGTTCGCGCTGCCAGCGTCGGCGACGAAGGCCGCCGGTGCGATGGACCAGGCGGGCCAGGCCGCGGCTGGCGCCGCCCAGGCGGCCGCAGCGGCCGCGAGCACGACCTCCACCACCACCGCTGCGGCCGCGGAATCGAGCTCGGCGGCGTGGATGGAGAGCGGGCAGCAGATTGCCGCCGCCGTGGCAACGTCGATGGAAACGTCGGCAACGTCGCTCGAGGCATTCAACGAGATCAACGACCTGGCGTCGCAGGCTGCCGAGGGCGCGTGGGTGAGCAACTTCGGCGAGCTGCCCATCAAGCTGAACCAGATGGTCCCGGACATCGAACAGGGGTTCACCGACTTCGCCGCGGCCGCCGACCCTGGTCTGATCTCGGTGCGGGACAAGATCCAAGGGATCCTGGGCGGCCTCGGGGCGATCCCTGACGCCGCAGCGAAGGCCGGCACGTCGCTGGATGGCATCAGCGGGCCCGGCACCGGCACGGGTCAGGGGCCCGGCGACCGTCCCGGGCCCGGCAACGGCCCCGGACCCATGGCCACTGGCGGGATCGTGCCCCATCGCCGAGGCGGGACGATCAAGCGCCTGGCCGAGGCCGGCGTGTCCGAGGTGGTGATCCCGCTTCCGCAGTTCCCGAAGATCGTCGCCGCAGCGATGCGAGCTGCAGGCACCGGTGGGCCCGGCGGCGTTATTTCCAACGTCAGCTTTCATGGGATCCGCCCGGACGCCGGCTTCATCCAGGCCCTGAACTACTCCCTGCGCTACAACCGCGGCGGCGCCACCACGCGGGTCAGGCGCGTGGGCCGGTAGGGTGGGCCTCTACTCGGCGAACTACTTGGCGGAGCTCCGGACCGGGCGCGCCACTGTCCATCGCCTGATGGAAATCGACTTCCCCTCGAGTGGAACGAAGCGATGGAGTTCGGTGGAGGTCGGTGGCGTCTCGTCCGCTTCCCGCGGCTACTACGAGGGCAGGGTGAAGAAGTGGGGCAAGGTCCCGCGGGCCGTGGCGGACCGCCGCAACGCCCTCCAGGCGATGGTCTTCTCTCTCGTGATCGATGACACCGACCAGATGTTCCGCACGATCATCGCCTCTGGTGAACGGATCTACGGTGCGGCCGTGCGCTGCTACCTGACCACGAGCAACCTGGCCTTCGCCGACTGGTTCCTCGCCTTCACTGGGAGGCTATCCGACTTCGTCCAGGGCGAGAACTTCGAGTGGACGCTGAACTGCACGGGCAACGACCAGCCCTTGCTGTCAGAGCTGCCGCGCGTCTTCGTCACCGAGGCCGACTGGCCCAACTCGCACAAGGACGCCCTGGGCCAGCCCGTGCCCCACTTCTACGGGCTCCACGACAGCACGAGCTCGAAGTCGGCCGCCACCAGCGACGGCGCGCTTCCCACGTTCTACGTGGACACCGTCGGGTTCCGCTACCTGGTCTCCATCGGGTACACGACCCCGCTCCGCGTGTACAAGAACGGCGCGCTCGTGGCGGTCGCTGGCTACGCCGTCACCCACGTCACGGTGAACGGTCGGCCCTATACCCTGATCGACTTCGTGGCCGACCAGACCACGGGCGTGATCACGGTGGATGCCTACGGCTACGAGACCATCGGCGACGGCACCGGGACGTACATCCTGTCGAGCGTCGACATCCTCAAGCACTGGCTCGACCATTTCGTCTTCAACGACAGCACCGGGCGCAGCTGGACCGGCGTCTGGCCAACGGTGACCTCGGTGTGCTCTGTGTCGCGCTTCGCGTCGCTGAACACGCGGCTGTCTACTGCGGCCGGCGGGGCCGCGTACATCGGTGCCCTCTACGTTGGCGACAAGATCGTTGTGCAAGACGTCCTGAACCAGTGGGGCGCCGACAACGAGTGCAAGCTGTTCTGGAGGAACAACGGTGCGCTGGCAGTGGGGATGGACGATCCGTCGCCAGCGGGGTCGACTGTCTACGTAAGCGACCCGTGGCTGCGGTACCCGCAGGACTACGAGGACCAGCGGCTGGCGCTCGAGTTCGACTCGTCGGACCTGCTCGACTCCGTGATTGTTCAGACATCGAAGGTCGTTGCCCTCGACCGATACATGCAGCAGATCGAGGTGTTCGACCCACTGCCCACGATCGGTAAGAGCGAGACGTTCTCTCCGATCTGGGGCCCTGCAGGGGAGTAGATGGCGTTCCTCGATCGTAAGACAAATCTGAAGCTCTGGCTCGAGGCCGACACCCTCACATACCTCGCCGATGGTGACCAACCCGCAACGTGGTCAGACATCTCTGGGAACAACAACGATTTCACGCAAGGTACGTTGGCCAATACGCCAGTCCTCAAGACAAACATCCTCAACGGACGCCCCGCGTTGCTCTTCGATGGCGTCAACGACCTCTACACAGGGCCGTTGCTGAGCACGTTCCTCACCGCCGTCGGTGGCGGAACGATCTACGTGCTGGCGAAGCCGACCGTCATCACCGCGAACAGCGCCACGCCAGCTCTGAACGACGGCATCTTCGGCGGGTCCGTCACCAACTCGCTCGGGATGACGCTGCGCAACAACGCCGGGGCCTATACCTACTACACGTGGGTGCACGATGGAACGAGCCAGAAGAACGCCCTGAAGGTGTTCGCCGGACCGAACGGCTGGTACATCTTCGTCCACTCCTACCTCAGCACCCTGCGAAACATCATCGACGACCCATACAACCCAGTGAGCACGGCGATGGCCGCCGGCGTCGCCGCGCTCGCGACAGCGGGAAAGATCGGGGAAAACTGGAACGCCTCGGCCCGGTTCACCGGCTACATCGTCGCGGTCCTAGCGGTCAACGCGGAGGACGCGGCCGCCGACGACAAGCAGCACACGATGAACTACCTGGCGAACAAATACTTCAGCCCGTCGATCGCGTCGAACATCTCCACCATCATCCGCGGCGACCCGGTGGAGCAGGGGCGTGACATCGCGTCCAGAAGACTGTGGGCGTTCTCCTCGGTGAGGACGACGGCGCGCGTGATCGCGCCACTCGTCGCCGGTGACGCCGAACTGCTGGACCTGGTCGCGCTGTCGCACCCGGACTGGCCGCACCCGTCAGGCGATGGAGCCGGCAATGCGGACTGGGCGCGGGCCTTGACGCGCGTCATGGGTTCGACCCTGGACCTGGACAACCTGACGGTGGAGCTGGACCTCGCGGACATGCGAAAGGCGGC
>Ga0070701_10000133_pt1 | contig 22177 bp, 19 predicted proteins | sample KBSK5102metaG_FD_65451 | JGI IMG/M metagenome (GOLD analysis project Ga0070701, IMG submission 65451) | Corn, switchgrass and miscanthus rhizosphere microbial communities from Kellogg Biological Station, Michigan, USA - KBS K5-10-2 metaG | ecosystem: Host-associated > Plants > Roots >... | reverse complement strand
CACGGCCATCGACGGTTTCAACAAGGTGATGGTGGACGAGGTCGCCTTGAACTGGGGCGCGCTGCACGGGCCTGAGTGTGCCGCCGAACTGACCGCGGCGACGGACGCGGTCGCGTCGGCTCGCACGCTCGACGGGCTGTACCGGCAGGCACTGTCGTCGGCGACCCGCTCGTACTGCCGAACTACTTGAGCAGCTTGGACATCCGCCGGTCGGCGAGCACCTTGCCGCCCGTCTGACACGTCGGGCAGTACTGAAACGACTTGTCGGCGAACGACACCTCCCGCACGGTGTCCCCGCAGACCGGGCAGGGCAACCCGGTGCGGGCATGCACCTGCAGCCCGGAACGCTTCTCGCCCTTGAGCGTCGCGGCGCCCTGCCCCACCGACCGCGACACCGCGTCGGTCAGCACCGAGATCATCGCATCGTGCAGGTCGGCCAGTTGGGCGCCGGTGAGCTTGCCCGCCGTCGCGAACGGCGACAGCTTGGCGACGTGAAGGATCTCGTCGCTGTAGGCGTTGCCGATGCCCGAGATGACCTTCTGGTCGGTGATGACCGTCTTGATGCGGCCGGTGTTGCCCCTGAGCGCGGCGGCCAGCCCGTCGGGGTCGAGCGCAAGCGCATCCGGCCCGAGCGCGGCGATCTGCGGCACCGTCATCGGATCGGTCACCAACCACACCGCCAGCCGCTTCTGCGTGCCCGCCTCGGTGAGGTCGAAGCCCACCGGAGCCGCCCCGGCGGTGACATCGGATCCGGCCTCTCCGGGCTTTCCGAGGTGCACCCGCAGCGCGATGGGCCCCTTGCCTGGCTTCAGCGGGGCCGCGGACAGCTTGTCCGACCAGCGCAGCCACCCGGCTCGCGAAAGGTGGGTGATGAGGTGCAGTTCGCCGGCCTGCAGGCCGAGGTACTTGCCCCAGCGGTTGGCTCCGGTGACCTCCCGACCGTGCAGTGCCGTAGTGGGCGGGTCGAACGTCTTGAGCACCGATAGTGCCGCCACGTCGATGCGTCCCACGGTGAGTCCGACGGCGTGGCGACGGAGATGATCGGCCAGTGCCTCTACCTCGGGTAGTTCAGGCATGTCATCCAGGTTAGAGCAGATCCTCCAGGCGGATCGGAAGGTCGGTGATGCGCTTGCCCGTCGCGTTGAACACGGCGTTGGCGATCGCGGCGGGCACGCCGACGATGACGATCTCGCCGAGGCCCTTGACCCCGATCGGGTCGGCGATGGTGTCCTCGGCGGACAGGAAGGCTGCGTCGAGTGCGGGGATGTCGGCGTTGACCGGAACCAAGTAGTCCGACATGTTGGCGTTGACGATGCGGCCGTCGCGGTGGTCGAGATCGGTGCCCTCGAGCAGCGCCATCCCGATGCCGCCCACCATTCCGCCGATCGCCTGGCTGTGCGCAAGCTTCGGGTTGATCACCCTGCCGGCGTCATAGCAGCCGTAGATGCGCCTGATCCGCACGGTGCCGAGGGTTTCGTCGACGGCGACCTCGGCGAACACGGCGCCGTAGGCGGACATCGAAAAGCGCGCGTCCGCGTCATCGGGTGTCCAGGTCTGTTGCGTGTCAAGGCTTCCCCAGCCACGGCGACGCAGCAGATCCTGATAGCTCTCGCCGCGGCCCAGCTCACCGGTGTGGACCATCCGTCCGTCGGTGACCGAGACCTCCTCTGGCCGCAGCCCGTTCAGTGGCGAGCCGGGATCGACGACCGCGGTGCGCACGAACCGGTCGCGCAGCATGTTGGCCGTTGTGAACACCGCCGACCCGACGCTCGCCATCGTCCTCGAACCCGAGTGCGACGGCGCAACGGGAAATCTGCTGTCGCCGAGCGCGAATCGCACCCTGGGCAGCGACAGTCCGAGCGCGTCCGCGGCCACCTGCGTCATCGACGTGTAGGTGCCGGGACCCATGTCGCTCGTGCCGCACTGAATGTCGGCGGTGCCATCGGCGTTGATCCGGGCTAGCGCCGCACACTCACTGCGGGAGGTGTGATAGACCGCCGCGGCCATCCCGATTCCGATCAGTTGGTTGCCGTCGCGCGTAGCGCGCGGCGTCGGGTTGCGGCGTGACCAGCCGAACGCGTCGCTGCCTTGCCGTAAGCAGTCGGTGAGCCGGCGCGTGGAGAACGGCAGATTGTCGGTGAGATCGCGGTCTGGTTCGTTGCGCAGCCGCAACTCGATCGGGTCCGTCCCCAACCGGAACGCAAGGTCGTCCATCGCCGACTCCAGCGCGAAGGCACCCGTCGTCGCACCGGGGCCACGCATGAACGTCGGCGGGTTGATATCAAGCGGCACAATGCGATACGTCGACCGCATGTTCGGTGAGCCATAGAGGAATCTGGGCCCCGTCATGAGGTTGTCCTCGTACGCGTTGTACCGCGATGTCTCGGTGTGTGCCTCGTGCACGATGGCATTGATGCGTCCGGACCGATCTGCGCCGATCGCCATGCGCTGACGACTGGTCGGCCGGTATCCGATGCCGCTGTAGTACTGCTTCCTGGTCAGCACCAATTTCACCGGACGCCGAATCTGCCTGGCCGCGAAGGCGGCCAGCAGTTGATGCGGCCACGTGGTGCCCGCACTGCCGAAGGCGCCGCCGACAAACGGTGAGATCACCCGCACTTGATCATCGGGCACCCTGAACGCGGCGGCATAGGCCGTCTGCGCACCGCTGATGGTTTGCGTCTTGTCCCACACTGTAAGCCGATCGCCGTCCCAACTGGCGACGGTCGCCGGAATCTCCATGGGATTGTGGTTGTTGCGCATGATCGAGTAGCGCAGATCCGTGACCACCGCAGCGCTCCGCAGCGCGTCGTCGGCATCACCGCGGGCGTAGTCTTTCGTCCTGGTACCCGGCTTCTGTTCTGCTTGTGGCGCATCGATATTCGTCAGCTGTGCGGTTTCGCGGTACTTCACGTCCACGAGGGAAGCTCCGTGCATGGCCGCCTCGAGCGTCGTGGCCACCACGACCGCCACGGGCTGGCCGAAGCAGGACACCTGTCGGATGTCGTACGGCAGCTTGATCCCGCCGAAGTCGGTGAGTACGCGCAGCACTTCGCGCTCGCGCACTGCGGCCGCCGGGTCGATGCGGTCCACGCTGCCGCGCGCGATCGTGCTGCACACCAAAGCCGCGTACACGAGGTCCGGCGCGGGATTGTCGGCCGCGTACAGCGCCTTGCCGGTGACCTTGAGCCTGCCGTCCACCCGGGTCACCGGCTGACCCGAAACAACGGCCGCGGGCAGTGGCCGGGTCATGGCAGCCCCGCTACCGTTGCCAGCTGACGCTCGACCGTGCGCTTGACCAGTTCCACCTTGAACCCGTTCTCCGACAACGGTTTAGCGCCGTCCGCGGCATGTGACGCGGCATCGCGCCACAGGTCGGTACCCGCGGTCCGGCCGACAAGAGCTTGTTCGACCGCGGGCAACCGCCACGGCACCGTCCCGACGCCGCCGACAGCGACGCGGGCCGCGCGGACGCTGCCCGCGGCGATGTCCAGCGCCACCGCCGCAGACGCCAGCGCGAACTCATATGACTCACGGTCGCGCACCTTCAGGTAGCCCGACCGTCGGGCCTCCGGCACGACCGGCACCTCGATGGCAGTGATCAGCGCGCCTGCGCCCATGTTGTGTTCCTGATCGGGCGTAGTGCCCGGCCTGCGGAAGAAGTCCGCGATCGGAATACGACGCTCGCCGCCGCCCTCGCGCGTGATCACCGCGGCGTCCAGCGCGGTCAGCGCCACCGCCAAATCGGACGGATGGGTGGCGACGCACGCGTCGCTCGTCCCAAGGATCGCGTGGGTGCGGTTGCGGCCCCCGATGGCGGCGCAACCGGAGCCCGGCGTGCGCCGGTTGCAGGCGGCCGATACGTCGCGGAAGTAGAGGCAGCGTGGGCGCTGCATCAGGTTGCCACCGATCGAGGCCATGTTGCGGATCTGTGCCGACGCCGACAACTCCAGCGCCTGCGCAATGACCGGGAACTGTCCGCGCACACCGGGATGGGCGGCCAACTCCGACATTCGCACCAGTGAGCCGATGCGAAGTCTCGCGGGCTTGAGGTCGATGTCGCGATAGGGCAGTGCGTTGATGTCGACGACTGCCGCGGGCCGCTCGACGGTCTCGCGCATCAGGTCGATCAGCGTCGTACCGCCGGCGACGTAACGGGCTCCGGACGCAGCCGCCGCCAACGCGGATGACTCGTCGGAGGCCTTGGTGAACCGGAACGGAAACATGGCGGGCTAGATGCTGCGTGCCGCGTTCGAGACCGCGGTGACGATGTTGGTATAGGCGCCGCACCGGCAGATGTTGCCGCTCATCCACTCGCGGATCTCGGCCGGGGATCCGGTGTGGCCCTCCTTGATACAGCCGACACCCGACATGATCTGCCCTGCTGTGCAGTAGCCGCACTGGAAGGCGTCTTCGTCGACGAACGCCTGTTGCAGCGGATGAAGCCGGCCGTTGCTCTCCAGACCCTCGATGGTGGTGATCTCCGCGCCGTCGTGCATCACCGCGAGCGTCAGGCACGAGACCATGCGCTGCCCGTTCACCAGGATCGTGCATGCCCCGCAGGCGCCCTGGTCGCAGCCCTTCTTGGTGCCTGACAGGCCCGCGCGTTCCCGCAGCATGTCCAGCAGCGACGTGCGGTTGTCCACCGCGATCTCGCGGGCTTCGCCGTTGATGCGTAGCCGCACCACCGAGGATGTGGAAGTGTTTGCTTGCTGGTCTTCGCCGCAGCCGGCGATCAACGGGGCCGTCGCCACGACACCGCCGACCGCTATCGACGCACCGACGAATGTTCTTCGATTGAGGTCGACCACTCAGCCCACGCTAGGCAGGCCAGCTGTGAGATAGCCAAAACGCATACCAAACACATATGTGCGCTGGTCTGCGGAGCCTACAGCGCGTGTACTACGTGCTTGATCCGCGTGTAGTCGTCGAGGCCGTATGACCCGAGGTCTTTGCCATAGCCCGACGAGCCGAAACCGCCGTGCGGCAACTCCGAGCCCATCGGCGCGTGGGTGTTCACCGACACCGCACCGAATTCGAGGTCGCGCAAGAATCGCATTGCGCGCGAGTGCGAATCGGTCCACACGCTCGCGGTCAGGCCCTGCTCGACGCCGTTGGCCATCGCGATCGCCTCGTCGTCGTCGCGGTAGGACTGCACGGTGATTACCGGACCGAAGATCTCCGACTGGACCAACTCGTCGTCCTGACGCAGCCCGGCCACGACCGTCGGCTCCAGGTAGAAGCCGTCGCGGGCCGGCATGTCGCCCCCGGCGACGATCTTCGCGTACGCCGGCGCGCCCGCCAGCAGGTCCACCACCGCGCGCGGTGCGCGGCCGAGATCAGCGGGCCGACGGTCGTGCCGCGGGCGCCTCGGCGAACCGCTGCACCACGTCGTCGTACACCGCCTCGTGCGCGATCACGCGGCTGGCCGCTGTGCAGTCCTGGCCGGCGTTGTAGAACGCGGCGAACGCCACCTGCTCGACGGTCGTGCCGAGATCGGCGTCCGCGCAGATCACTACGGGCGCGTTGCCGCCGAGTTCGAGATGAACCCGGGCGAACCGATCCGCCGCCGCCCGTGCGACGGCGTGGCCCGTCCGCGGTGAGCCCGTCACGGACACCATCGCGACGTGGGGATGCGCGGCCAGTGCAGACCCGACGTTCGGGCCACCGCAGACGACGTTGACGACGGGGTCAGCTCCGATGGTTTGAGCACCACGGTGTTGCCGGCCGCGACCGCGGGCGCCCACTTCCACACCGCCATCATGAATGGGTAGTTCCACGGTGTGATCTGCCCGCACACCCCGACCGGCTCGCGGCGGATCCTCGACGTCACGCCCTCGATGTACTCACCGGTGCTGCGGCCTTCCGGCACCCGACAGACACCCGCGTAGAACTTACGACATCGATGCTGGCGGAGATCTCCTCATCGCGCGTGGCGTCCGGCGGCTTGCCGGTGTCGGCGACCTCGAGGTCGGCAAGCTCGCCGATGTGCGCCTCGAGAATGTCGGCCGCCCGCAACAGAAGTGCGGAACGCTCGGCGGGGGTGGTGGTGCGCCACGACCGGAACGCCTCACGCGCGGCGGCGACGGCGTCGTCGACGTCGGCTGCGCCCGACTCGGTGGCGACGTCGTGGCCGGTGCCGGTGGCCGGGTCGATCAGCTCGCGGTGAGCACCGTCGGCTGCAGGCATGCGGCGACCACCAATGACGTTGTGATCACGTGATTACACCCCTCCGGCGAACGGGCCGCCGATACCCGTGTCCGTGGTGGTGGTGTCGGACCGGGTCATGTAGCGGTATACGAGGAAGCCAACCACCACGGCTGTCAGTGCAGCCAGCAGCAACAGGGTTGCCAGCGCATTGAGCGCAGGCGTCGGTGCGGCGCGTGCCGTGTTGTAGATCTTCACCGAGACCGGCTCGGTGGCGGCGTTACCGGACAGATAGCGCACCAGCACGAAATCGTCGATCACGTCGGCGAACACCAGCACGGTGCTGGCGAAAATCGCCGGCAGCAGCATCGGCAGGATGATACGCCGGAGCGCGCCAAGCGGTGACGCCCCGAGATCCATTGCGGCTTCCTCGTATTGCGGGCCGATGGTGGCGAGCCGGGCCCGCACCAGCACGGCGGGGTAGGACACCTGGAAGGTGACCAGACCGATGACCTGCGCGGTGGTTCCTAGCTCGACCGGGACCGCCACCGTAGTGATGACGAACAGCAGGGAAACGGCGAGCAGAACTTCCGGCAGTACGAACGACAGCAGCATCAGGAAGTTGGCACCCGCTGGGAGCCTGCCCCGCCAACGGTCGATGCCGATCGCGAACAGCGCACCGAGGGGAACGGTGATCAATGTTGCGATCACACCCAGCTTGATGGTCTGCAGCAATGCGGTGTGCAGCGCGGCGTTGTGCCAGACCGACAGCGAGTTGTCGCCCCAATACCAGCGGAACGAGAATCCTTGCCACGTCGTCCTGGAGCGGCCGTCGTTGAATGAATACGCCACCGCGATGATCACCGGCAGCAGCGACCACGCCAAGTACCCGGCGGTGATGGCGACGAGGAACCGCGGCGGCCGCCACGGGTCGTTCCACCACGTCACGGGAGATATTCGTGCTCCTCTCGTCCGCAGCACACTCATACCGACACCTCGTCGCGTCGGGAGGTCACTCGGATGTAGTAGAGCATCGGCAGCAGAGCTACCAGGAACACCAACATCACGAATGCGCCGGCCTGCCCCGTTTGTCCAGGCGACTGGACACTGTCGTTGATCAGGTTGCCGACCATCGCGGTCTTCGGCGATGCCGAGAGCATGTCGCTGGTGAAGTAGTCGCCGAGCATCGGCAAGCAGGTCAGCAGCACAGCGGCGACGATCGTCGGGCGACACAGCGGCAAGGTGACCCGCCAGAACGACGAAATCCGGTCGGCGCCAAGGTCACGCGACGCCTCGAGCATCGGCTGCGACAGCCGGTCGAGGCCGGCGAACAGCGGCAGGATCATGTACGGCACGTAGCCGTACACCAGTCCGAGGATCACCACCACGGGCTGGCCGGTCAGCCAATTCACCTGGGGATCGAACAGGCCGCCGAGGCGCAGCACCTTGTTGAACAGGCCGTCGTCCTGCAGCAGGTTCACCCACGCGAACATCCGCATCATGTAGCTGATCCAGAACGGCGCGATCAACAGGGCCAGCAGTAGGCCTTTGCGCTTGCCCGAGAGTCGCGCCACGTAGTAGGAGACCGGGAACGCGATCAGTAGGCACAGGCAACTGGCGACCAGCACGAAGATGAGCGTGCGAAGGATCGCGGGCCCGAATACTCCGTTCGGGCCCACGATGTGGGTCAGCACGTAGGTGAACTGAGTGGGATCCCATTCCAATGGGTTCCACACCGGCACGGGTGTCCGGAAGATCGGGTCGACCTCACCGAAGACGATGCACAGCACGACATATAGCGGAAAGATGAAAAACGCTGCGAGCCAGATGATTCCGGGAGCGGCTAGCGCTGTCCAGAGCCTGCTGCGGCGTTCGCGAGGCGGCGGCGGCGCCGCCCGCGATGGCGCGGTGACTACCGGGACCGCCACTTTACGTCAGGCCCCGCCTCCGGCCTTGAATGCGCGCCAGACGTTGTGCCACGCGGCGTCGTTGGCCGGATCGAGTTCCAGCAGCCGGTAGCCCGTGTCGAAGTATTCGGGCTTGACGACAGCGGACTTCAGGTTTTCAGGAATGAACCCGCTCGAAACGAGTGAGTCGGGGTTGATGTTGTTTTGCGGCGGCTGGTAGCCGGTCTGCGCGAAGTTCTGCTGGGCCACTTCGGGATCCAACAGATGGTTGATGAACAGGTGTGCCAGCACCGGGTTCTTGCCGCTGCGGAGCGTGATCAGCAAGTCGTTGTCCACCAAGCCTTTCCCGTCTGCGGGGAACCAGTACCGCAGGATGTCGGGGCTGACACCCTCGGGCATGTAGCTCAGCGCGCTGTTGATGATGTCGCCCGACCACATCTGGCAGAGCCCGATCTGGCCGGCAGGCATATCGGAATACATCGTGATCGTCACCTTGGGTGAGGTCGCCGCCACCAAGGCGTTGAGCTGATCACCGACGAGCTTGAGGTCCTCGGCCGATGTGGTGTTGACGTCGTTCTTGCCCGCGCGCAACAGCACCATCGCCATTGCGGTGTGCCAGTCGTCGATGATGGCGGTCTTACCCTTGTACGTCGGATCCCATAGCGAGTCATAGGGATTGGGCAAGGCACCGATGTCGGCGGGTATCTGGTCGGTCCGCCATCCGATGCCGGTGGTGTAGATGAAGTTCGGCGCCGAGAAACGCCATTCCTGGTCATACCAGGGGTTGGTGAAGGTCGGCCACACGTTCTTGATGTTCGGGATATAGCTGTGGTTGATCGGCCGCGCCAGGCCGCCGGTCACCAACTTGCTGATCTGGTCGTAGCTCGGGAAGTAGAGGTCGTAATCGACGTTGCCTCCGCGGATCTTGGTGAGCGCCTCGTCGGTGTCGTTGAACGTCGAGATCTGGACTTTGGTGTTGTATTTCTCTTCGAACGACTTGACGGCATCCGGGCTGAGGTAGTCGGCGTAGTTGTACACCTGCAGCGTCGCGCCCTTCTCAGGCGCCAGACCGTCGGCGATCGGTTTGTTGTCCGCGGGGATGTCCCACTTCACGGGGTGGTCCGGCGCGGCGATCGTCAGGGTCGGCGCCGATGACGACGACTGTCCCGACTTGGAACAGGCCGCGATGAAACTGCCGAGGGTCGGGGCGGTCGCGGCGAGAATTGCGGCGCGCGCCAGGAACTGTCGTCGAGAAGTGGGCTCTGCCATCTGGGGCCTCCCCGTTGCTTTCACGCCTTGTTGCTGGTAGGACTCTCGCATAGACTGAATGCTCAGTCAACCGTTCGGGAGCGGAGGTTTGACCGTGTCTTCGTCGGTGGTGGAAAGCCAGGAAACCGACATCGTTAACCAGCTGATCGCGGCCGAGGAGCAGGTGTTCCTGCGCCGTCAGCCACGCAGCACTGAACTCATTGCGCAGGCCCGCGAACACCTCGCAGGCGGCGCGACGTCCAACTGGCAGATCGCCGAGCCACAGGCCGTCTGGATGAGCCACGGCAGCGGCTCGAAGGTCTACGACGTTGACGGCAACGAGTACGTCGATATGCACGGCGGCTACGGCGCTTCCATTGCTGGGCATGCGCATCCGGCGATCGTCGAAGCGGTCAGCGACCGGGTGCGTCGCGGCACGCACTTCGCGCAGCCGACCGAGGACGCCATCTGGATAGCAGGTGAGTTGTCCCGTCGCTTCGACCTTCCGCTGTGGCGCTTCGCCAACTCGGGCACCGAGGCCACCATGGACGCGGTCCACCTTGCCCGCGCCTTGACCGGACGCGATCTGATCATCAAGGTGGAGGGCTGCTATCACGGCCACCACGACTCGGTGCAGGTGTCGGTGCTGCCCGAGGCCGACGAGATCGGTCCCCGCGATCGTCCAACACCGGTACCCGGAAACTCCGGAATCGCCTCGGCGATAAGGGATCTGGTGATCGTGGTGCCGTTCAACGATGTCAGCGCCGTGGCACGTGCGCTTGCGGAGCACCGCCGGCAAGTGGCGGCCATGATCGTCGAGCCGGTGATGATGAACGCGGGCATCATCCCTCCGGACGAGGGATATCTCGAGGTCATCCGCGACCTGCTGCACGGCGAAGGCTCGCTGTTGATCTTCGACGAGGTCAAGACCGGCTTCACCACAGGGCCTGGCGGCGTCACCGCCTTATCGGGCGTCGTCCCCGACATGGTGTGCCTGGCCAAGGCGCTGGGCGGCGGCATCGCGGTTGCGGCGATAGGCGGAACTGAGACCGTGATGTCGGCGATCGCCGACGGCCGCTACGAGCAAGTCGGCACGTTCAACGGCAACCCGCTGGCAATGGCTGCCACCCGCGCCACCCTCACCGACGTGCTCACCCCGCAGGCCTATACGCACCTCGAGGCACTCGCCGCCCGGCTCCGCACCTCACTGGAAGCCGTGATCGCCAAACACGGTTTCGGATGGCACGTGGTGACCGTCGGCGCTAAGGGCTGCGTGACGTTCCGTCGCGACCGGGTCCGCGAGTTTCGCGACTTCCTCGAGATCGACGCCCGACTCGGCCACTTGCACTGGCTGATGCAGCACAATGGCGGTGTATTTCTCCCGCCATGGGGGAAGGTGGAGCAATGGCTGTTGTCGGTTCAGCACGACATGGACGATGTCGACCGGTTCGCCGCGAACTTTGCCCGGTTCGCAGAGGCGGTCCCGCGATGATTGGCCGGTTTCCATGAAGGGCGGGGCGATCAGGCTGGAGAGTCTGGTCAAGTCCTTCGCCGGAGTCCCCGCCGTCACGGGCATCGACCTTGACATCCCGGCCGGGCAGTTCTACTCGCTGCTCGGGCCGTCGGGTTGCGGTAAGACGACGACGCTGCGCATGATCGCCGGCTTCGAAAAGCCGGACTCCGGCCGCATCGAACTCGACGGCCGCGACGTCGCGGGGGATCCCCCGCACAAGCGTCCGGTCAACACCGTCTTCCAGACCTACGCGCTGTTCCCGTTCATGACGGTATGGGACAACGTCGCATTCGGGCTGAAGTACCAGAAGGCCTCGCGCGACGAGTCCAAGCGCCGCGTCGGCGAAGCGCTGGAACTGGTTCGTATGACGGACTTTTCCAACCGGCGTCCCGCGCAGCTCTCGGGCGGACAGCAGCAGAGGGTCGCATTGGCGCGTGCCCTGGTATTGCGCCCACGCGTGCTCTTGCTCGACGAGCCGCTTGGCGCGCTCGACGCCAAGCTGCGCAAACAGCTGCAGCTGGAACTGCGCGCGGTGCAGCGTGAGGTCGGCATCACGTTCGTGTACGTGACCCACGATCAAGAGGAAGCGCTCACCATGAGCGACCAGATCGCGGTGCTCGCCGAGGGCCGGGTCGAACAGATCGGACCGCCGCAGGAGATCTACTCCGCGCCTGCCACCACATTCGTTGCCGGATTCCTCGGCGCCGCCAACATATTCGAAGCCGACGTGCTCGAGGCTGGTGGCGGATCGGCGGTGTGCTCGGCGCTGGACACCCGGCTCGGCGCCGCGGTCGACTCCACGGCGATATCCGGTGCGGCCGCGATCGTCATCCGGCCGGAGCGCATCACCCTGCAGGACCCGGGTGAGCCAATCGGACCTGGCCGCAACGTCATTGGCGGCGTCGTGTCGCAGGTGGTCTATCTCGGCAACTGCACGCAGGTACACGTCGACGTCGGCGCGCCCACCGCGCTGATCGTCGAGGTCGCCAACCACGCAGGGCCAGGCTCGGTGGCCCATGAACCCGGCGCAAGGGTCAGCTGCGTATGCACCCACGACGCGGTGCGGGTGCTGCAGCGCAGCTCGGCGGTGCCGATCGCCGATCCCGTGGCCGAAGAGCTCGGCGCGCTCAGCTCTTCTTGACGGCCCTGACCTTGCCATTCAGCCGGTTCTTCTCGGGCGGCAGGTTCAGTTCCCGCTCGGCGAAGTGCATCGCTATGTCGTAGGCCAGGTCGGAGTCGACCTCGGGATCTTCGAGGGCGACCTGGATCGACAGCCCGTCGAGCAGCGCGGAGAACTCCAGTGCGAACATCCGCTTCTCTTTCGCGCTCAATTGGGATGAATCGAGCGCGTGGACGATCATCTTGCGCCAGCGCGAGTCGGCTTCCGCCCGGCCTGCCTTGATCTCGTCGTGCCGGAACGCCTGCGCCCACAGGTCGAACCACAAGCCCCATGCGCCGGGTATCTCGTCCCATGCGCCGGGTATCTCGTCCGAGCCTTCGGGCACACATGTCCACTGGATCAGCAGCGAGAGCCGCTCGCGCAACGACGGGACCGCGGCCAGCATCTTCTCAGCCCCTTCGTAGAACGATTCTTCCGAGTAACGCAGCGCGTCGACCAGAAGGCGGTCCCGGGTGCCGAAGTAATAGATGACAAGGGCCGAGCTGACGCCTGCGCGCCTGGCGACATCGGCGATGCGGGTATCGCCGAAACCCCGCTCACAGATCAGCTCCGCTGCGGCACGGAGCATTTCGATGCGCCGGGCTTCGTTCTGCTCGGTCGCGGGCGCGGGATCGGCCATGGCGTTGTCTATTCCCTCCCAGTGCAGCACTCGCACTTGTCTGTAGCCTAACACTTGATTAGATTGAACAGTCAGTCAGGACGGAAGTGGGGCTCTCATGTCGAACACCTACGACGCTCTCGTCATCGGCGGCGGCCACAACGGTTTGGTTTCCGCCGCGTACCTCGCCCGGTCGGGAGCCAGAACACTGGTGCTCGAGGGACGTGGCTCGCTCGGGGGCGCCGCCACCACCGAATCGCCATGGGAGGACGCACCGCACCTGCGTGTCACGCGGTTGTCTTATGTGATGAGCCTGATGCCGCCGACCATCGTGCGTGAGCTCGATCTGGCCCGGCACGGCTACAAGGTCCACCCGATGGGCCCGTACTACCAGGCCTTCCCCGAGGGTGGCTCGCTGACGATCTACGAGGACGACCCGGCTCGCACGCATGAACAGCTGGCCAAGTGGTCCAAGAAGGACGCCGACGCGTGGCCCAAGTGGAACGCCTGGCTGGAGGGCATCGCGGACGTGATGGGTCCGCTGCTGACCCAGGTGCCGCCGAACATCGGCTCCCACCGGCCAGGCGACCTTCTCGACCTGGCGAAGCTGGCCTGGAGCCAGCGCGGAATCACCGTGCGGACCACCGCCGACGTAACGCGGTTGCTTACGATGAGCATCGCCGACCTGCTGGCCGACTGGTTCGAATCACCCCAGATCAAGGGCGCGCTCGCGGTCAACGGCGTGATCGGTACATGGGCAGGCCCGTACGAACCGGGCACCGCCTACGTGATGGCGCATCACTCCATCGGCGATGTCGGCGACGGCCAGCTCGGCAGCTGGGGATACCCCGAAGGCGGCATGGGTGGTGTCTCCGCAGCGATCGCGAAGTCGGCCCGCAGCTTCGGCGCCGAGATCCGCACTAACGCCCGCGTCGCGCGGCTCATCGTCCGCGGCGGCCGTGTGCACGGTGCGGTCCTCGAGAATGGCGATGAGATCCACGCGCCGTTGGTGGTCACCACGCTTCACCCGAAAATCGCCTTCCTCGACCACATTCCACGTACCGAGCTGCCCGATGACTTCGTCTCCGATATCGAGCACTGGAAGACCCGCAGCGGTGTCGTGAAGATCAACCTGGCGTTGGCTGAGCTGCCGAACTTCACCGCCGACCCGAGCAGTGGTCTGGCCGAGCACCACACCGGTTCGGTGGAAATGGCGCCGACGATGGAGTTCATCGAGGCGGCCTTCCAGGACGCCCGCGCCGGTCGGCCCGCCCTGCTGCCGTTCTCCGACGGCGTCATCCCGACCACGTTGGACAAGACGCTGAATCCCGATGGCACACACATCATGTCGTTGTTCACCCAGTGGGTGCCCGCGGACTGGTGCGAGGCACCGCACACCGAGGAGCTGGACGCCTACGCCGACCGGCTCATCGACCTCTACGACCAGGTCGCACCCGGCTTCAAGTCGTCCATCACGCATCGCGACATCGTCGGCCCGTATGAGATGGAACAGGAGTACGGGTTGATCGGCGGCAACATCTTCCACGGCGAACTGTCGCTGGAGCAGCTGTTCCACATGCGGCCCGCCCCCGGCTACGCCGACTACCGCACCCCGATATCGGGGCTGTACAACGGTAGCTCGGGTACGCACGCCGGCGGCGGTGTGTGCGGTATCCCGGGCTGGCAGGCGGCCCGCGCGGCGCTCGCCGACCAGAAGCGAGGCCTGAAGCGGTTCCGGCGCGCTTGATGGACGCACGACGCCGGGCGGTTGCGACCATGCTCGGCGCCAGGTCGATCGCTGTGGTGGGCGCGAGTGCCCGCCCCGACAGCTTCGGCGCGCGAATGGTCCTCGAGGCCCAACGGGGCTCGGCCCGTGTGCATTTGGTCAATCCGCGCTACGACCACGTCGGCGCGTTACCCTGCTTGCCGACGCTCACCGATCTCGACCAGGCTGTCGACGTGGTGCTGCTCGGGGTGGCCGACTCCGCGGTGTTGGAGCAGTTGGAACTCGCGGCTGCGACCGGTGCACGGTCGGCGGTGCTGTTCGGGTCCGCGCATGGCCTACGCGAGAAGATCGCGGCGACAGCGACCGAGGCAGGCATGGCGCTGTGCGGGGCGGGCTGCATGGGATTCGTCAACAACGCGCTCGGTGTACGGGCCCTCGGCTATCTCGAACCAGATCCGCTGCCGCAAGGCGGGATTGCACTCATCACCCATTCCGGCTCGGCGTTCTCGACGTTGCTGCGGGCGCGTCGTGGCTTCGGATTCCGCCTCGCGGTGTCCTCCGGACAGGAGGTCGTGACGGACACCGCCGACTATGTCGACTATGCGCTGGCCGACCCCGAAACACGGATCATCGCGCTGCTGATGGAGACGCCTCGCTCGGTCCCGCGACTGCGCCGGTCTCTGCTGCGCGCCGCTGAACAGGACGTGCCGGTGGTCATGCTCACCGTCGGCGGGTCGCCGCGCGGACGCGCGATGGTCGCTGCGCACTCGGGTGCGCTGGCAGGCGAACACGCGGCGTGGCAGGCCTTCTGTGCCGCCACCGGAGCGGTGCATGTGAGCGATCTGGCGGAGTTCACCGATACGCTCGAACTCTTCTCTGCGGGACGGCGGTCGCGCGGCGGCGGTGTTGCGACGGTGCACGACTCGGGGGCCGAACGCGCGCTAGTGGCCGATCTCGCGCACGAACTAGAGGTGCCGTTCGCCGATCTGGCGGCTGACACGCTCGCCGCACTCGGCGGAATGCTCGACGACGGTCTGGCGCCGACCAACCCGCTGGATGTCTGGGGCACCGGCGCCGACACCCGCAACCTGTTCGGCTCCTGTCTGCGTGCGATGGTTGCCGACCAAGGGGTCGGTGTCACGGCGCTCGCTGTCGATCTGGTCACCGAGTACGACGGTGACACCGCGTATGCCGACGCGGTACTGGACGTCGCGAACGATACCGACGCCGCGCTGGCGGTGCTCGCGTCGGTGCCGTCTGCCATCGACGCACCCACGGCGCAACGGCTGCGCGACAACGGAATCCCGGTGCTGGAAGGTTTCCGCAGCGGTTTGGCTGCGCTCGGACACCTGACGCGCTGGCCGTTGCCGGTCGACCGGCAGGATGAGCGGGGACGCCTCGAATGGCGAATCCCGAAGGGGGCCGACGCGTTCGGACTGCTGGCGGCCTACGGGATTCCGGTCGTGCAGACGCGGACCGCCGATTCGATCGGTGGAACTCTGGCCGCGGCCGTCGAGCTCGGCTATCCGGTCGCGCTGAAAACGCTTGGTGCCCTGCACAAGAGCGACGTCGGAGGCGTCGCACTCGATCTGGCCGACGACGCCGCGCTGAGCCTGGCGTACATGGCGATGGCGCAGTCACTCGGTCCTGAGGTCACTGTGCAGCCGATGGCCGCGGAGGGCGTCGAGGTGTCGGTCGGATTCGTGAGGGACGACGCCTTCGGTCCGCTGGTGGTTGTCGCCGCAGGCGGCACCATGGTGGAGTTGGTCGCCGACCGGGTGGTCGCGTGCCCGCCGGTGTCGCACGCGGGGGCGCTGGCCCTGCTCGACCGCCTCAGAATTCGCCCCGTGCTGGCCGGCTGGCGCGGTGCGCCGGCCGTCGACGTCGACGCGCTGGCGGGTGTGATCGTGGCTTTCTCCGAGATGGCGATCGATCTCGGAGGCGTGCTGGATGCCGTCGAGGCCAATCCCGTCATCGCCTCGCCGCGCGGCGTCGTCGCGGTCGACGCACTGGCTCAGGCGCGTCGGGCAGAATCCTAGAGATGGCGTGGGACTTCTCGACCGATCCGGACTTCCAGAGCAAGCTCGACTGGGTCGACGCGTTCTGCAAGGAGGAGGTCGAGCCGCTCGAGTACGTGTTCCCGTACGCGGTCCGCTCGCCGGATCCCCACGTCAAGGCCTATGTCCGCGGCCTGCAACAGCAGATCAAGGACCAGGGGCTGTGGGCGATCTTCCTCGACGAGGAGCTGGGCGGTCCGGGCTTCGGCCAGCTGAAGCTGGCGCTGCTGAACGAAGTCATCGGGCGCTACCCGGGGGCGCCGCAGATGTTCGGCGCCGCCGCCCCCGACACCGGGAACATCGAGATGCTCGCCGCCTTCGGCACCGAGGAGCAGAAGAAGCGGTGGCTGGAGCCGCTGCTCAACCAGGACATGTTCTCGGCGTACTCGATGACCGAGCCCCAGGGCGGCTCCGACCCCAACCTGTTCAAGACCCACGCAGAACGCGACGGCGGGGAATGGGTGATCAACGGCGAGAAGTGGTTCACCTCGGCGGGCCGCGTCGCCGACATCCTCTTCGTGATGTGTACGAACGGCATGTTCGTCGTGCCCCGCAACACCCCGGGCGTCGAGATCCAGCCCGAGCCGCGCAACCACAACCACATCATCTACCGCGATGTCCGGGTACCGCTCGATCACCTGCTCGGCCCCGAGGACGGCGCCAAGACCCTCGCGCAGCGTCGCCTCGGCGGCGGGCGCATCCACCACGCCATGCGCACCATCGCCCAGTGCAAGCTCGCCTTCGACATGATGTGCGAGCGGGCGCTGTCACGTCAGTCGCACGGCAAGATCATCGCCGAGCACCAGATGGTCCAGGAGAAGATCGCCGACTCCTACGCGGCTATCCGCATGCTGCGGTTGCTGGTGCTCGAAACCGCTTGGAAGATCGACAATTCCAGCACCAAGGAAGCCAGGACCGACATCGCGACGGTCAAGTTCACGATGGCCAAGGTGCTGCGCGACGTCTCTTTCAACGCCCTGCACATCCTCGGATCCTTGGGCACGACGGACCTCACCCCGCTACAGGCCATGTATGCCGCGGCGCCGACGATGGGCCTCGCCGACGGCGCAGACGAGGTGCACAAGGCCACCGTCGCCCGCCGGGTTCTCCGGGATTACCAGCCGCAGGTGCATCCGTACTGGCCGTCGGAGTACATCCCCGCCAAGCGCGAGGCGGCGTGGGCGAAGTTCGAGCCGAAGTTCGAGACCGACCCCGAGCTGCGCGCCTCAGCCGAGGCCTACAAGAAGTACTTCGCCCGCAGGCGCTGAGCGCCGGATCGGAAGGCGCCGCTGACGGGCGAAATCAGAAGATGGAGTAGACCTTTCGGACCGTCTCATGGATTTCCCAGGTGCCTTTCCATCCGACCGGGAACACCGCGATGTCCCCGGCCTTCACCTCGGTAGGCTCACCGCCATCAGGTGTCACCGTCATCCGGCCCGCCAGCACGTAGATGACCTCGTTCTCCTCTTGGACCCAATACGAGGGTCCTGGTGTGCACTGCCAGATGCCTGCAGACTTGTCGCCGTCGGCCCACATCTCCAGTCCATGCGTCGCCATCGGATCACCGGTCGCCTCGGCCAATGGACCCCAGTCCTCGAGTTCTGCATCGGTGGCCGCGGCAAGCAATTCGGTCTTCACAAGGTTCACAGTATGGCCTTCTCCGGGAACGGCAGCGAAATGGGTTCGGGTGCAACGCGACTGTTGCCCTCGGCGTCGAAGCGGTCGAGGCCGAGATCGGTGAGATCGAGCCAGTCGCACGTGCCCTTGGTGGTCAGGTCGGCGGCCACTTCGGCCACCGCCGGGCCCCACATCATGCCGTGGCCCGCGGGGCTGGCCACCACGGTGCCCTCGACAGGACCATCGTCGGTGAGCAGTGGGCCGAGGATCGGCAGGTGGTCCGGGGTGTAGTCGATGGTCGCGGCCCACGTCCGCCTCAGGCCAAGGCCTTTCACGCCTGGCAGTAGTTCCTCGATCCGGTCGCGAGCCTTCTGGTAGTAGATCTCGTCGAAATCGGCGGCCACCCCCGGCGGCTCATCCGGGTTGCTCATCCCCCACAGCAGGCCGCCGGCTTCGCCTGGCCGCCAATAGATTCCGGAGGTGATGTCGAAGACCATCGGCACTTCGTGCACGTTGAACGCCGAGACCGGTCCGGTCACCACGACCTGGTGGCGCGAACCGCCGGCCGGAATTCTCGCCCCCGCCGCGGCGCCCACCTTCGCGAGCTTGGGGCCGCCGGTCAGCACGACGTGCTCGGTGTCGATCGGACCGTCGGAGGTGTCGACGCCCACCACCCGCCCGCCCGCGGTGCGCAGTCCGGTGAACTTGCAGCGTTCCCGGACGTCGATGCGGTGCGCGATCAGCGCGGCGGTGTAGGCAAGCACATTGCGCGGGGCGTCGATGTAGCCGTCACCCGGTGCATAGGACGCGCCGAGGGTCACCCCGCGCGCCAGACCGGTGGTGCGGTCGTCGATCTCCGAGCCGGACAGCCACTGCACCTCGAGGCCCAGGCTCTGCTGCAGCGCGATCCGGTCGTGTGCCTGCTGTACCTCCGCATCGGAGAAGCACGGCATCAGATAACCCTGTGCCACAAAGCCGCAATCCAGCGGGAAGCGGTCACCGCTGGCGGCGTAGAACTCCTGCGTGCGAAGGCCGAGCCGGATGGCGGGTTCGGTGCCGCCCTGGGCGCGCACCATGCCTGCGGCACGACTGCTGGCGCCGTCCCCGAGCGTTCTCGCCTCGATCAGCACGACATTCGGTACGCCACTTTCGGCGAGCAGCACGGCCGTCCATGCGCCGACCGTTCCACCGCCCACCACCACTACATCGGCGCTGCGGAAGCTGGTCATACTACGGAACGCTGGCATAGACTGAACGCTCAGTCAAGAGGGTGGAGGTATGGATGTACGGCCTGACCGAGCGGGATCAGCGGATCCGGGACACGGCGCGCGCGTTCGTCGAGACGCTGATGCCACACGAGGTGGAGGCCGAGCTTGCAGGTGGCATCCTGCCCAAGGAGCTGACGGCCGAGCATCAAGCCCGCGCAATCGAATTGGGCCTGTACGCGACCAATATGCCGGCGTCTGTCGGAGGCCCCGGCTGTACCGCGCTGCAGCAGGTGCTGGTGCAGGAACAGTGCGGGCGGGTGACCAATGGGCTGGGTTGGGTGATGGCGACGCCGCCGCAGTGGTGGGTGGAGGTGGCGACCGACTACCAGCGCGAGCAGTGGCTGCTGCCGTCGGTGCGCGGTGAGAAGCATGAGGCGTATGCGATCACCGAGGAGTTCGCAGGCTCCGACGTGTCCGCGCTGAAGGCCACGGCACAGCGCGATGGTGACGAGTACGTCATCAACGGCGTCAAGTGGCACGTCACGTCGTTCAACCTCGCCGATTACGTCTTCGTCGAGGCGGTCGTCGGCGGCGGCGATCACGTGCTGCTCGTCGTCGACCTGCCGTGGCCGGGCGTGGAAGTGGTTCGCACGCCGCAGTATTCGCACAACATCGCCGACGAGCATCCGATCGTGGCGTTCAACGACGTGCGGGTGCCCGCGGCCAACCTTGTCGGGATCGCTGGCGGACCGATGACGTTCACCCAGGACTGGTTCCGGTTCGAGCGAATGATGGTGGCAGCGAGATGCGTTGGCGCCGCTCAACGCTTGGTCGACGAGGCCACGGCGTTCGCGCAGAACCGGATAGTGGACGGCAAGCCCTTGGGTGAGCATCAACTGGTGGCGGGCATGCTGGCTGACAGTGCCACCGAACTGTTCGCCGCCAGGACGATGCTCTACGAGGTGGCCCGCTCGATAGACGCTGGATACGACCGCAAGACGCTGCACGGCCAGGCCTCGATGGCGAAGCTGTACTGCTCGGAGATGGCAGGCAGGGTGGCCGACCGCGCGGTGCAGATCTTCGGCGGCCGCGGCTACATGCGCGAGAACGTCGCTGAGCGACTGTTTCGCGAGTTGCGGGTGGAGCGGATCTGGGAGGGCGCCAGCGAGATCCAGCGCATCATTGTCGGGCGTCAGCTGATGACGCGCGGTCCTGCGGCGTTGCTTGATCCTGCGTGACGTCGAGCAGTCGCACGAATTCGACGGGCTCGGCAAAGCCCTTGAGTGCGACTGCCTCCTGCCGTTTCGGCGTGGATGCGAGGATGTCCCGCACCGCGGGGTCGTCGGCGACTGCGTGTGACAGCACGATGTCGCCGCCGCTGCTCTGGCCCTGTAGTCGGGCCGCCATGTTGACGGTTGAGCCGAAATAGTCGAGGCGGTCGTTCAAGGTCACCACCACGCTGGGGCCGGCATGGACGCCCACTTTGAGGACGAGGTCACGGACTTTTTCACCGGACTTTCGTATCCGAGCCTGCATGGCGAGCGCGGCGCGCACCGCCTGCGCAGGATCGTTGAACGAGGCCATCACCGCGTCGCCGATGGTCTTGACCACCGCGCCGTCGTGGTCACGCACTATCGCAGCCAGCAGCGCGAAATGCTCTCGCACGATGTTGTATGCAGCGGCGTCGCCCACCCGCTCGTAGAGCGCCGTCGAGCCCTGTAGGTCGGTGAAGAGCAGCGCGACCTGGCTGACGCCCGCATCGTCGCCGGGCCGCAGGGTCGCTTCGGCGAACAGGTCACGAAAGGCCTGCAGCGAGATCACTTCAGGTGCGGTCAAGGCATCGCGCACCCAGGTGCGGTCCTCGATCAGGGCCGCGAGCTCGAAGTCCGCATCGTTCACGAACGCCACGCTCGCCCTCTCCTCTCGCTGATCCGTGGAGTTCAGCACTTCCACGCCCGATGCGTTGATGTGCAGGCCCGGGAACACCCCCGAGTCGTATTCGACGTCGACGAACGTGCCGGGATGAAGTGTGCGCAGACGGTATGCACCCGGCGGCAGCTCGACGGCGACGTCCCGTCGTTCCCCTGGCTGCAGCAACACCTGCACCGCGACATGCGGCGTCCCCATCGGGCCAGAAAGGCAGAAGCCGCCGTCGCGCAGCGGCCGCACTGTTGATGCCGGGGCAAACCAAAGCTCGACGTTCTGCTCGAAGTCACGTTCGTAGTCGATGTTGCACGAGGGACAGTGAGCGCCGCGCGGCAATTCCGCGAGGGCGGCGACGCTCAGCTTGGCGCCGCGGCAGTTGGGGCACAGCAGGCCCCACTTCATGGTCAGCAGGCCCGCCTTCACGCCGGCGAGACAGGCCTCGATCGACGTCCGCGGCCCAACACCAAGCTCGTCGGCGAGTGCCTTGGGCCGTATATGCGTGAGATCTGTTGCCATGCCTGAAAGCACGATCTCGGCGAGGCGTGCGCCGAGGCCGTTGCCATACGGGCTGCGGTCGATCTCGCGGGCAAACGACATGGCCCGCTCTCTCGCGCCACTCGGCAGTTCAGGGGGCGGCAAGTCGAACGGCCTGTTGCGCTCGCCTCGGGCAAATGCGACGGCCTCCAGCGTGCGCTTGCCAACCGCCTCGCCCGCCTGCTCCGCAAGTCGTGCGCCGAGCACACGGCCGACCACACTCAACGGCTCCCAATCGAGTGCGTAGGTTACCCGCGAACCGCCCTTGCCATCGGACTCGAGATCGAACACCGGGCCGAAGCGGCGAAATGGTCCTTTCGTGAACACCCGCGATTGGCGGAAGTGCCGGCCCGCGATCCACTCGTAGGGCTTCTCCTCCCATTCGAGTGTGAAGCCGGCCGCCTTGCCTCGCCCGCGGCGAAGGATCGTGCCATTTGGCTGCGGCGTCTGCTCGAGCGTGTACGGCGGCAGGCCCATCGCTTCGTTGAACCGGTTGGTATCCGCCAGCAGCGGCCA
>Ga0070701_10000130_pt1 | contig 22224 bp, 21 predicted proteins | sample KBSK5102metaG_FD_65451 | JGI IMG/M metagenome (GOLD analysis project Ga0070701, IMG submission 65451) | Corn, switchgrass and miscanthus rhizosphere microbial communities from Kellogg Biological Station, Michigan, USA - KBS K5-10-2 metaG | ecosystem: Host-associated > Plants > Roots >... | reverse complement strand
GATCCATTCGACGGAAGCGCTGATCGCGAAAGGCGCGCGCTCGATCTCGGCGTCGTGCACGCATGCGGTCCTGTCCGGGCCGGCCATTCAGCGCATCAACGATTCGCAGCTGCAGCAGGTCGTGACGACGAACAGCATGTCTATGGCGGACAAGCAGGCGGAGTGTTCACGGCTGACGGCGCTGTCGATCGCGGATCTCCTCGCGGAAGCGATCAAGCGCATCCACAACGAGGATTCGGTCAGCTCGCTGTTCGATATGTGAGGCGGGCGCGACAGCCCGCTGGAATTTTTAGCCGTCCGCAGCCTTTCAACACGATTCGCTGCGTATACCAGAGAAGGAGTATCTGCATCATGGCTGAGGTCACGTTGGAAGTGTTGAACCGCGACGACGCGGGGAAGGGTGTCGCGCGGAAGCTGCGCGCGGAAGGGAAGATCCCGGCGGTCGTCTATGGCGGCCATCGTGATCCGGCGAAAATCGCCGTCGATCGCAAGGCGATCTCCGAACTGATTCAGAAGAGCGAGCACGGCGTCCGGTCCATCTTCCTGCTGAAGATGTCGGGCACGGATCAGCAGCGCCACGCGATGGTCAAGGACATGACCATCGATCCGATCTCGCGCAAGATCACGCACATCGATTTCGTGCGCGTGATCATGGACGAGAAGGTGCGCGTCACGATTCCGGTGCATCACACCGGCACCGCCATCGGCGTGAAGAACGGCGGCGGCATCCTCGACTTTCAGGTGCGCGAGCTCCACGTCGAGTGCCTGCCGAATGCGATTCCGGACACGATCGACGTCGACGTGACGTCGCTCGACAGCCATCAGTACCTGCGCATTTCGGATCTCAAGCTGCCGGAAGGCGTTCGCGTGCTCGATGATCCGGAGCGCGTCGTCGTCGGCGTCACGCACGCGAAGGTCGAAGCTGCTCCGGAAGCGGAAGCGGCTGCCGTCGCGGAGCCCGAAGTCGTCAGCAAGGGCAAGAAAGACGAAGCGTAATCCCGATCACATCGAACTCCCGAAAGCCCCGCGACAATCGCGGGGCTTTTTCATTTTCAAGTAAGCTGCGAATGATGTCGCGCGTCGTTCCGAATTGCATATCGGTCCTCCTCGCCGCGCTGGCGGTGATGTCGTGCTCCGACGAGCCGCGGCCTGTCGTTGCGACGAAACATCCGCAGTCGAAGCCTGCCGCTGCGCCGAAAGCGGACGGCGATCTCGTCGTGACGCCGGTGCGATTTCCGTTCAGCGGCGCGACTCTCGAGCCGAACATCGTCGCCGACCGCGACGGCGGTTTTCTCGTCAGCTGGATCGAGAAGAGCACGACCGGTTTCATCTTCGCGCCGTATCGCGGCGGCAGCTGGTTTCAGCCGCGGATGATCGCGCACGGCCGGCTGCTCGTGAACAAGGCGGACTTTCCGTCGATCGCGGTCGCGCCGGAAGGAACGCTGTACGCGCAGTGGCTCGAAGGGAAGGGCGAGTCGACGTCGATCCGCGTGGCGCAGTCGACCGATAACGGCGCGACGTGGAGCACGCCGCTGCGGCCGCACGCGGACGTCGCGGGCGAGTTCGGATTCGCGTCGCTGCTGCCTGCCGCCGATCGTTCGACGCATCTCGTCTGGCTCGATGCGTCGGCCGCGGAGAAAACTTCGGAGCAGGCGCTGTATGCGGCGACGATCGATGCGAACGGAAAGTTGTCGGCCGATTCAACGGTGATCGATCCGCGTGTTTGCGACTGTTGTCAGACGGCGGCGGCGATGACTTCGGACGGACCGATCGTCGCGTATCGCGATCGCTCTTCTGACGAAGTGCGCGACATTTCGATCGTTCGTCTGACCGCGAGCGGCTGGACGCAGCCGAAGACGTTGCATGCGGATGGCTGGAAGATCGCGGCGTGTCCGGTGAACGGTCCGCAGCTCGACGCGAACGGCAGAAACGTAGTGGCCGCGTGGTTCACCGCGGCGGGCGGGCGTCCGCGCGTGAACGTCGCGTTCTCGAGCGACTCGGGCGCGACGTTTGGTGCGCCGGTGACTGTCGATGACGGACAGCCGGCGGGACACGTCGATGTCGCGTTCGTCGACGATGGCTCGGCGATCGTCACGTGGGTTGAACGCAACGGCGATGGAGGCCGCATCGAAGCGCGTCGCGTTCGCGCCGATCGCACGCGCGGCAACGCGGTCATCGTTGCCGAGGTTACGTCGGCGAATGCCGTGGGCTTCCCGCGGCTTGCTGTTTCGAAGCAGAATGTCGCCGTCGTCTGGAACGGCGGCGGAACCGAGCCGTCCGTTCGGATGGCGACAATCCAATCCTCGACAAAGTGAGCTCCCGAATGCACTCGAAAGTAGCGCTGCTCCTCGCCGTCACGGCGATTTCTGCAGCTGCCTGTCACCGTGAAACGAAATCGAATGAAGTCGTCACGACGACGACCAACGCTGCGCGCGGAACGGGCGAAACGCCAGCGTCGCCGTCGCAACCGTCTGCTCCCGCTGCGCCGCAAGCGGCAAGCGGGGTGGAGGTCGGCGATGCGATGCCGGCGTATAGCGCGCCGCTGCTCGACGGTGCGGAGCTCGACATCGCGAAGGAAAAGGGAAACGTCGTGTTGCTGAACGTCTGGGCGACGTGGTGCGGACCGTGCCGCGCTGAGATTCCTGAGCTCGAGAAGATGCACAAGGCGCATGCGAGCGACGGATTCAAAGTCGTCGGCGTCAGTCTCGACGAGGGCGGCGTCGACGGCGTGAAGGAGTTCGTCAAGCAGCACGAGATGACGTACCCGATCGCGCTCGATCCGGACAGCCATCTGACGACGCTGTTTCACACGGCCGTCATTCCGACGACGGTGCTCATCGATCGCAGCGGGAAGATCGTCTGGAAGAAGTACGGGATGATCGAGGCCGGCGACAAAACGCTCGCGGATGCGCTGCAGAAAGCGCTCGCGGCGAAGAGCTAGCTGCCGGATTCGGCTTTGCGGCGATCGGGCGTATCGCGGTCGGACGTGCGACGCTCCCGCGTGCGCTGAATGAACGTGCGAATGTTTGCGGCCATGTGGGCGAGGAGCAGACGCATCGGCAGATAAGCGAGCGCGAGCGCGAGGACGACGGCAGCGGCGGCGATGACGAGAACGGCGACAGTAGACATCGCCTGTCTCAACAGCAATTGCTACGCCTGGTAGGCGGGGTCACATCTGCACTTTGCAGTGTGGCCCACAGGTGACAGTCTCTCGGGAAGTCATGCTGAAATTACAGACGCACGGGTACTTAGCGCATGTTCAAGGGTGCAATGCCCTCGCAAGGTGACACTGCAAAGTGCAGATGTGACCCCGCTACTGCGCGGAGGCGCAGGCGCGGACTTCGTTCACCAGCTGGCGGATGTCGAAGGGTTTGCTCAGCACGCGGAACACCGGCTTCGACTGCACATCCTCGGCGAATGAGGCGAGGTTCGCCGTCATCACGATCACCGCTTTGTTTCGCTCGGGCTTGTGCTGCTCGAGGAATCGCAGCACGCCGATGCCGTCAACGCGCGGCATCATCAGATCGAGCAGGATTGTTCCGTAGTCGTTGCGGGAAAGCTTCTCGATTGCTTCGTGCCCGTCGCGGGCGGAATCGACGTGAAACTGTTCGCGCCGCAGCACCCGCTCCACCATCATCCGGATCGCATCATCGTCATCGACGACGAGAATCGTGTCGTTCTTCTTCTCAGACAACCTCAAACCTCCGCGCGTCGGGCTGCAAGTGTTTTGCCACGCCGTTCAGTGGAACCACGAGCCGCCGTTCACGTCGATCGTGACACCGTTGAGGTAGTCAGCCATCGGCGAGGCGAGGAAGAGAATCGCTGCCGCGACGTCACCAACGGTCCCAACACGACGCAGCGGAATCTGGCTGACGATGTCCTCGTAATGCGCCGCCAGCTCCTCGCGCGCCATGTCGGTATCGATGAATCCCGGCGCCACGCAGCTCGCGACGATGCCGTCCTTCGCACACGCGCGCGCGATCGAACGCGTAAGGTTGACGAGCGCGGCTTTGGACGCGCCGTAATCGGCGAACTCCGTCTCGCCGCGGAACGCCGCGCGTGACGCGACGTTGATGATTTTCCCGCCGCCGTTCGCGCGCATCGAGCGCATCGCGAGGTACGCCACGTTCGCCGCGCCGAACACGTTCACCGCGAACGTCGTCTGCCATCCGCGCTGCCACGCTTCGTAATCGTCGCGCTCGAACTCGTTCATGTCGAACGTCGCCGCGTTGTTCACGACGATGTCGATGCGACCGAATCGCGCGATCGTTTCGTCGATGAGCTTCGAGACGTCGGAAGGAACGCCGACGTCCGCCTGCACGGCGAGCGCGCGCTCTTCGCCGATTTCGCGCACGAGCGATTCCGCGTCGGCCGCGCTGCGGTTGTAGTTGATGGAAACGCGCGCGCCGGCGGCGGCAAGTCGCAGCGCCGTCTCGCGTCCGATGCCGCGCGATGCGCCGGTGACGAGCGCGACGCGTTCGCCGAGATCGATGGTCGTCGTCATGTATGCTCCGGCGCGAGAGTCTACGCGATGAAAACGGCCGAAGTAACGATCTACACGCGCCGCGATTGCCACCTCTGCGACAACGCGAAATCCGCCATTCGCGCAGCCGTCGCGAAGCACAGGCTGCCGGTCGTCATCTACGAATGCGACGTCGATCTCGATCCCGATCTCGCCGATCGGTTCGGCAACGACGTTCCCGTCATTTACGTCGACGGCGCGGAAGCCTTCCGTCATCACGCTGGCGCCGACGAATTCGCGGCCTACATTCGAAACTGCGGAGGGACAGGAATGTCTTCACCGAAACTTGCGGACGACAAATGCATCCCGTGCCGCGGCGGCGTGCCCGCGCTGGAACCCGACGCGCGCGAAGCGTTACTCTCAGAGCTCGGCAACGCCTGGCGCGTCATCGACGGCCATCATCTCGAGAAAGAGTTCCCGTTTCCCGATTTCGCGCAGGCGCTCGCGTTCACGAATCGCATCGGCACCATCGCGGAGGAGCAGGGTCATCATCCCGACATCCTCCTGCGATGGGGCAGCGTCCGCGTGCAGATCTGGACGCACAAAATCGACGGGCTGACGCGAAGCGATTTCGTGCTCGCGGCGAAGATCGAGAACGCCGCTTAGCGCTTTAGTGCTTCGACTCCCACGACTCCTTCTGCACTTTCCACTTCCCGGACTCGTTCACCATCGTGATCGTGCCGTCCGACGTGCCGTCGCCGTCTTTCCCTTTCGCGATCAGCGTAGCGGTCTTTCCGTCGACCGATCCCGAAACGATTTTGATGTTCTTCGGCTCCATCGCCTGAATCATCGGAATCATCTTCGAGACTTCCGGCGTATCGAGCTGCTTTGCGCGCTCTGCGGAAAGTCCGTCGTGAAGTGCGGAGATGTCGGCGCGCTGCAACGCTTTCACATACGCGAGGTACGCCGCGCCAGGCTCGCCGCCGTTCGCGCCGAGCGGCTTCGCCGTCTTCGACGCTGACGGCGGCGGCGTCATCGTTCCGGGCGTCGCGTGGAACGTCGCGTTGTACATGTACGTCGCGCCCGCGAACTCGTCCTGCTTCGCCATCGACAGCGTGCCTGCGACGTCGGTTCCGGCGAACGTCGTCGTTTTCAGGATGTGCATTCCGGTCGCCGAGAACGATCCGCCGAACTTCGTAAACAGCGGGCTGTACATCGTTCCGCTGACGATGCTCTTGTCATCCGTGATCTCGACCATCACGCCGGTGATCTTCGCGGTATCGCTGAAACGCATCATCGCGAAGTCGTCTTTGAAGTTGTCAGCCGACACCGGCACGTCGCTGATCAGCACGACGACGTCCTTCTTTTTCTTGTCGAACGGATTTTCTTTCGTGCGCGAGATCGCGTACTTCAGCTGCGTCGTTTTTCCGTTCACCGTCATCGTGCCGGACGCCGTTCCCGGCTCCGACGCGTACACCGACGACAACGCGAGCAACACCGCTCCCGCGGCAATCATGGTCTTCATCGATTACTCCTTCAAACGAGACCGCGCTCGCGCAGCTCACGCTTCACGAACGCGTAAATGATCGGCGCCATCACCACGCCGGACACTCCGAACGCGGTTTCGCCGATGAGGATGGCCATGAGGATCTCCCACGCCTGCGAGTCGGTTTCGCCGCCGACGATGCGTGAGTTGATGAGGTACTCGAGCTTGTGGATGACGATCAGAAAAACAAGCGAGGCCACCGACGTTCCGAACGACACGCCGAGCGAGAGGATGACGATGACGGTGTTGGAGATGAGGTTGCCGAGGACGGGGATCAGTCCGCAGACGAACGTGACGATGACGATCGTCGTCGCGAACGGAATGTGTCTCCCGAACAACGGCAAAACGACCAGCAGAAAGATGCCCGTCAGGCTCGTGTTGACCGCGGAGATTTTGATTTGCGCCGTTGCGATGCGCGAGAACGCGTGCGCGAAGCGATCGACTTTCTCGACGAGACAGTGCGCGAGCGGCCCGCGCGTTTCGCCGTGCTTCGTGACGTGACGGAAGAACACGAGGATCGCGAGCAGCACGCCCATGATCGCGTGAATCACGCCTAGCGAGAACCAGCTGCCGGCGTGCTTGATCGCTTCGGCGTGCTCGGTCAGCCAGTCGACCACACCCGCCTTCAAATTCTCCGCATCAATCAGCACCTCGGGGATGATGTCCTCGCCGATGCCGCCGAGCCACGCACGCGTCGACTTCAGAATCTCCGCCATCTTCGTCATCATCGCCGGCACGTTGTCGGCGTGATGGCGGATGAATGAAACGCTCAGCGCGACGCCGCCGATGATGATGCTCGCGCCGATCAGCGTGACGATCAGCATCGCGACGGTGCGCGATGCGCTGCCGAGTCGCTTGCGGAACGACATCGCGAGCCTATCGAGAATCAGGTAGAGCGCGAGGCCCGCCACGACCGCGGGCACGAGATGCTCGAGCATGATGAACAGCAACGCCGCGACGAGAATCACGTATGCGGCGATCTCGTTCGCCGACGGACGACCGGCGCGAACGACGGCGACCTTTTCAGGTTCCGCGATCGGAACGACGGGAAGCGGGCTCGTGCTCATTCGCCGTTGATTGTACGCGCGCGTTCTCGCTTCACTGTGATGAGGAGCACGTCGCGCGCATTCAGCGCGGTGCGCGCGGCGGGCATTCCGCTGACTCGCTCGCAGCATGTCGCTCGCTCGCCGGCCACGGCTCAGCAGCCCGTTTCGCGAGATTGCGAAAACGCGCGAGCTGCGATTCGAGATAGACGCTGTGCGGCTGCGCGGCGAGATACCCGAGGATCAGCGACGCCTCTTTCTCGTGCGCCGGATCCTCGGCGAGCTGCGCGCCGAGGTTGTAGAGCGCTTCGCGAACGCCGTTCATTGAGAGCGTTTGTTTCGACGACAACAGCAGCGAGAGCATTCGCTCGATCGATTCGCGCGCGTCATCCCATTGCTTCGCGGTGATTGCCGACGACGTGCGCAGCTCGAGCGCACGCATGACGCACCACGAATCGCCGGGACCCGTTTCGGGCGCGAAGCACTCGAGAGGTGGATTTACGGCGAGGCGTTCCGGAGTCGCAGCGAGTCGCGTCCACGCATCGGCGGGCAACGGAGGGACGTGCACTTCGTGCATGCGCAGCCAGCAGTCGAACAGCGCGCCAGCCGCGGCGGGCTCATGATCGGCGGCGATTTTCGCGAGGTAGTAGACGGCGTCGATCTGCGCGCCTTCGGGCGCATTTTCATCGGCGAGCATTTTGTAGAAGTGCGCTTTCGCTTCGTTGACGTCGACGCGTGACGCGACGTGTACGAGTCGCAGGCGCATCGGCCAGTTCTCCGGCTGCATCGACTCGAGGTCGAACGCAACGCGCGCCAATGCCGGCGTCGCACGATCGCGCTGCGCGTCGAGCGCGTACATGACCATTCCCGACGCGGCGGCCAGGCAGTATTCGGACGGCGGGCGTCCTTCGTTCTCCGCGCGCCAGCGCGGCGAGCCGCCGCAATCGGCGAACAGCTTCGCGAAGGCGTTCGGTTTTCCCGATGCGGCATCGATCACCGCAACCATCGTCTTCGCGAACCAGATCTTGTCCTCGGGTGCCTCCGCGACCCACGCCGCTGCCGCGGCGCTCGCGTCGCTCAGCTTTCCGCGGAACAGCAGCACCGCCGGCAGCGCCGACTTCCATTGCGGCGAGTCGGAGCGTCGCGTTGCCGCGCGCGTGCGATAAAGCTGCTCGATGAAGGCCGCGACGTCGCGCGTGAGATACGACGTCTTCGCATCGTTGAGCGAGTACGGAATGATCAGCAGCTCGGCGGGGGAGAAGGTGAGCGACGGATCGAGCGCGATCGCGCGAAGTCCTTTTCTCAGGATTTCATCGGAGCCCTCCGCGCGAATTTCTTCGAGCAGCCGATCTGCTTCGGCGCTGCGTCGGTCGCGCGGAATCGACGCGATCGCCGCTTCCTCTTCTTCGAACATCGCGGCCAGACCGCCATGCGTTTTCGTTTCTTCTTTCTGCTGCTCCCGCACTGCGATCGCGTTCGCCGCGCGCGACACGCACATCATCGAAAGCATCGCCGCGTACTGCCGCACCGACGGATCTTTCGATGGCGACTCTTTCTGCGCCGCGACGGCCGCGCAGACTTCGGTCGCGAGCGCCGGATTCTCATCGAACGCGCGCTTCACATCGCGCGAGTACGGATGCGCGGGATCGCGTTTCAGGTAGATCTCAGGCGTCGCGTACGGCGGAAACCAGAGGCCGGTGGCGGGATCGAGCTGCACCGCCGCGGACGCGGCGATGGTGATGAAAATCGCAGGCAGCAGGATGAGACCGCGGCGCATATCGACCTCCGCGAAACATCATAGTGTTCAGTGAAAATCGTGGCTCGGCACGTTGTCGTCGATGCCGTTGAGCGGACGGAACGTATCGGCGCGCACGGACGGCTGTCCCTCGAGATTCTGCAGCGTGCCTTCGACGATGAGCGCAGGCGAGCCGACGATCACCGCACGATGCTCGCGGAAAAGTTCGGGATGGACGATCGCCTGCGAGAGTCCGGTCTCATCTTCGAGCGTGAGGAAAACGAATCCTTTCGCCGTGCCGGGCCGCTGTCGCACGATGACCGCGCCGGCCGTCGTGACGCGCGAGCCGTTGCGCAGCTTTTTCAATTCGCGTGCGCTGACGATGCCGTCGCGCGTCAGCTCGCGCCGGAAATGCTGGAGCAGATGCGGTCCCGCGGTCAGCTGCATCGAGTCGTAATCGGCGAGAGTCTCCTCGGCGCGCGACATTTCCGGCAGGGGAGATTCCAGGAGGGCGGACTTATAGTCCGCCCACTTCGGGGAAGGAGTGGGCGGACTATAAGTCCGCCCTCCTTCGAACAACTCGCCCGCCGGTTTCGCGGCCTGCGACGCCTGCCACAACGCCGCGCGCCGCGTCATCCCCAGCGACCCGAGCGCGCCCGCGTACGCGAGCTTCGTCAGCTGATCGCCGCGAATTCTGCAGCGCACCGCGACGTCATCCGCCGACGTGAACGGCGCCGCCGCTTCGATCTTCCGTCCCGTCACTTCACGCAATCCCTTCACGAATCGCAGGCCGAGTCGTACGCCGCCGTTCTCCCAGCGGCACAGCCAGCCGGAGTGATTGATGTCGATCGGAAACACTTTGATGCCGTGCCGCTGCGCATCTTTGATGAGCGTCGCCGGATGATAGAAACCCATCGGCCACGCATTCAGCAGCGCGACGTAAAACGCCGCCGGATGCCGCGCCTTGATGTACGCGCTCGCGTACGCGATCAGCGCGAAACTCGCCGCGTGCGACTCCGGAAAACCGTACAGCGCAAACGACGTGATCGACTTGACGATCTGGTCCTGCGCCGCGGTGCTGATGCCGTTCTTCGTCATCCCTTCGCGCAGCCGCCGCTCGATGTCGACCATCCGTTCCATCGATCGCTTGAATCCCATCGCGCGCCGCAACTCCTCGGCCTCGCCGCCGGTGAAGTTCGCGGCGACCATCGCGATCTTCAGCAGCTGTTCCTGAAACAGCGGCACCCCGAGCGTGCGCGCGAGGATCGGCTCGAGACACGGATGCGGATATTCGACCGGCGCTTTTCCCTGGCGGCGATCGAAGAACGGCCGGATCATGCCGCCGACGATCGGACCGGGACGAATGATCGCGACCTGCACGACGATGTCGTAAAACGTCTTCGGTTTGTGGCGCGGCAGCGACGCCATCTGCGCGCGGCTTTCCACCTGGAACATGCCGATCGTGTCGGCTTCGTTGAGCATTTTGTAGACGATCGGATCGTCGGACGGGAGATGCGCGAGATCGACGTCGACGTGCTCGTTTTTGCGGATGATCGGGATGGCCTGCTCGAGCGCGGAGAGCATGCCGAGGCCGAGGAGATCGACTTTGATGATGCCGAGGTCGGCGCAGTCGTCTTTGTCCCATTGAATGACGACGCGGCCCGGCATCGCGGCCGGCTCGAGCGGCACGACTTCATCGAGTCTTCCGCGCGCCATCACCATTCCGCCGGAATGCTGGCCGAGGTGGCGCGGCAGATTCTGAATGCTCGTGAAGAGGCGGATGAAATGCTGCACGCGCAGATCGGTCGCGTCGAAACCGGCGAGGCCGAGCTGCTCCGGCATCGACTCGATCTTTTCGCGGATCTCGCCGAAGTTCCAGGTCGACATGCACTTCGATAATTTGTCCGCCTGCTCGAGCGAGAAGCCGAGCGCTTTGCCGACTTCGCGCGCCGCCGATCGATCGCGATACGTGATGACGTTCGCGGTCATCGCGGCGCCGTGCACACCGTACGTTTTGTAGACGTGCTGAATCGCTTTCTCGCGCTGATCGCCCGACGGCAGATCGAGATCGATATCCGGCCACTCGCCACGCTCCTCGGAAAGGAATCGCTCGAAGAGCAGATCCATCTTCACCGGATCGATCGCGGTGATGCCGAGCGCGTAGCAGACGGCGCTGTTCGCCGCGGAGCCGCGACCCTGCACGAGGATTTTTTCGCGATTGCAGAACTCGACGATGTCCCAGACGATGAGGAAGTAGCCGGCGAGGTCGAGCTTCTCGATCATCGCCAGCTCTTTTTCGATCTGCCGCTGCGCTTTCGCGGTGAGCGGCCGGAAGCGCGCGGTGGCGCCGTTCCACGCAATCTTGCGAAGAAACGACATCGCCGATTCGCCGGGCGGCAGCGGATATTCGGGGAAGCGGTAGCCGAGGTCGGCGAGGGTGAAGTCGAGCGTGTTGGCGAGCTCCCACGCGCCGTCGATCGCCTGCGGCAAATCGCGAAAGAGCGCCGACATTTCGGCGGCGCTTTTGATGTAGCGTTCGCGATTCGCGCCGAGCAGACGGCCGGCTTTGTCAACGTGTTGACCTTCACGAATACACGTCAGCACATCGTGCAGCTCCTTATCCTCGGCACGCGCATAACGAACGCCGTTCGTGGCGACGAGCGGTAGCCGCATGCGATGGGCGAGGTCGACGAGCGCGAGATTGCGATGCGCCTGATCGCGGCGGCGATGACGCTGCAGCTCGACGTGCGTTTTGCCCGGAAAGATGCCGGCGATTTTCTGCAGCAGCGTTGCGGCTTCGTCGACGCCGGATGCCGTGAGCGTGCGCGCGAGCGGACCTTCATCGCCGCCGGTCAGGCATCGCAATCCCTGCGCGTGCTGCTCGATCAGCTCCCACGTGTAACGCGCTTCACCTTTCGGCCGCGTCATCGCGCCGGCCGTGATCAGCCTGCAGAGGTTTTGATAGCCGGTGCGATTTTCGACGAGCAGCGTCACGCGCGTGTCGTCGTCATCGATGACGACCTCGGAGCCGACGAGCGCGCGAATGCCGGCTTTCTTCGCAGCGCCGTAAAAACGCGGCGCGCCGTAAACGCCGTTCGTGTCGATGAGCGCCATCGCCGGCACGCCGCGCGCGGCCGCGTGATAGATCAGGTCCTCGGGCAAACTCGCGCCGTCGAGAAATGAGAATGCGGACGCGGCGCGCAACTCGGCGTACGGCCGCGTGCGATCGGCGAGCTGCGGCCAGCTGCGTTTGCGCGTCTGCTCCTTGCGCGCGCCGGCGGAGCGATGCGTGGCCTTGAACGTTTCGTGGGAAGTGGGATCGCTCACGGTCGTCAGAGCAATTCGGCGAACTCCTCGATGCGGCGGACGCCGAGGACTTCGACGTCGGCGCGGATTTCGGAGGCGTTGCTGTGCGGAACGATGACGCGGCGGAAGCCGAGCGCGGCGGCTTCGCGCGCGCGGAGGTCGGCCTGCGAGACGCCGCGGATCTCGCCGAGCAGGCCGACTTCGCCGAAGACGGCGACGTCGTACGCGATCGGACGATTGCGTTGCGAGGAGATGAGCGCGGCGAGAATCCCGGCGTCGATCGCGGGCTCATCGATCTGCAGTCCGCCGGCGAGATTCACGTAGACATCGTGCGAGCTGAAATTGCCGCCGTTCTTTTTCTCGAGCACGGCGAGGAGCAGCGAGACGCGATTCGCATCGACGCCCATCGCCATCCGCCGCGGCGACGGGAAATGCGTCGCGGAAACGAGCGCCTGCAATTCGATGAGCAGCGGACGCGTACCTTCGAGAGCGCAGACGATCGCGGAGCCCGCGGCCTGGCTGCGCTGCGCGAGGAGCGCGGCCGACGGATTTGGCACTTCTTCGAGCCCGTCGTCGTGCATCTGATAGATGGCGACTTCGTTCGCGGGACCGAAGCGATTCTTGTGCGCGCGGACGACGCGGTAGTTCTGAAACTTCTCGCCTTCGAAGTAGAGAACGGTGTCGACGATGTGCTCGAGCGACTTCGGTCCGGCGATCGTTCCTTCCTTGGTGATGTGGCCGATGAGGAAGATCGGGATGGAGAGTCGCTTGGCTGCGGTCATGAGCATTCCGGCGGAATCGCGGACCTGGCCGACACTACCAGGCGTAGAACTGTTCGACGATGTGTAGACCGTCTGAATCGAGTCGACGATCGCCGCCACCGGGCTCAGCTTTTCAATCGCGGCGATGATTCGCTCGACGGATGTTTCGGTGAAGAGCTGAATGTTGGGATTGACGGTGCCGAGGCGGCGGGCGCGCATGGCGATTTGTCGCGGGGATTCTTCGCCGGAGACGTAGAGCACAGGACCGCCGCGCGCGAGCCGTTCGGCGGCTTGAAGGAGGAGCGTTGATTTGCCGATGCCGGGCTCACCGCCGACGAGCGTGACGGCGCCGAGCACGAGACCGCCGCCGAGCACGCGATCGAGGTTGGGGAGGTCGGTGGAGATGCGCGGCGAGACGTCGGCGTCGATGGAGTCGATCGGCATCGGCGCGGCGCCGCCGCCCATCGCGGTCGGCTGCGCGTTGACGGGCGCGACGTCTTCCTGAACGTACGAGTTCCACGCGTTGCAGTCGGCGCAGCGCCCGATCCATTTGTTGGACTGCGCGCCGCATTCGGTGCAGGAGTAAACGACTGCCGGTTTCTTCGCCATCGCAACGGCATTCTAGGTGAGGGGGTTGCGGGCGCTACGCGGGGTGGAGAAATGGGGATGTGTGGTAAAGCGACGGTGTGAAGCGCTTCGATCCGCGTCGCGAACTGCTCATCGTCATCGGAATGCTGACGACGCTCGCGGGCATGGGGAGCGGGTTGATGGCGGTCGTTCCGCTTGGTCTGCACGACGTTCCGGGACGGAAACTTTTCCTCTTTCCCATCGCGGCGCTGGTTCTCATCGCCGGCATCGGGCTCACGCTTCTTCGACGATGGGCGGGCATCGCCGTCGCCGCGCTGTCGATCATCGTGAGCGCCGGTTACACGATCGCGATACTGCGGGATGGCGTCACCGGCGGCGCGCTCTTTCTGAATCTGCTGCTGGTCAGTGTTTTCGTCGCGCTGCCGTCGATTGCGATCGTTCGCTGGCGACGCTTTCTCCGTTAGGTAACATTCCTCGCATGACCGTCCGCGTTCTCCGTCTGGGCACCGATCGCGAACCGAACGAAGGCCTCCGCCTCGGCACCGTTCGCCGCCCGCCGCGCGGCGTGCGAAAGGAACGGATCGCCGCCGACAACTGGTACGACGTCTGGCTTCCGCAACTTGCGCCGAGCGCGGAGCTCGTGAAGCAGGCGCTCGGCGCGACGAGCGAGCGCGAATGGACGTCGTTCGTGAAGAAGTACCGGCGCGAAATGGCGGAGCCGAACACCGCGCGGCTCATCGCGTTCATCGCGGCGCTTTCACATCAGACGAACGTGTCGGTCGGCTGCTACTGCGAGGACGAATCGCACTGCCATCGCTCGGTGCTGCGCGAAATTCTCCGCGAGCACGGTGCGAAGGTCAGCTAGTACTCGACGTCAGCACTTCGAAATCGTCGGCACGCATCATCGCCGCCATCAGTACGCGCAAAGCGTCGGGTGGCGTCGCGAGCCGCCGCCGTTCGAAATCGAGCCAGCCGCCGGTGCTCGTGACGCGCGCGACGCGCTCGCCGTCCATCCGAAAGAACTCGTTGCGCAGCCGGAATCGCGAGCCGTCATCGCTCATGCCGGACGCGACGAGCGTGACGCGAAACTGTTCGAGCAGCCGCAGCTCGCGCCGATAGTCGAGCTCATCGCGCGAGATGACCGGCCCGAATCGCAGTTTCTCGAATTCGCGCATCGAGAAGCCGCCGTCGGCGAAGAACATCATGCGCACGTCACCGCAGCGATCGAGGTACGAGGTGTTCTTCATGTGACCGTTGAAGTCGAGATCACCCCAGCCGACGAAGAGCGTGCGTTCGAAGGGCGGCATGAAGGGAAGGTTAGCAGTGAGGCGGGAAAATCGCAGACGGCGTCACTCCCATGTGGAGCGGCAAAATCCGACTGGAGGTCGTCCCGTGTTCCTGGCCATCGCAGGCTTCGTCGTCATCGCAGCAGTGCTGATCGTTTTGATCGTCCGCGTAACGAGCGAACGGAATCGCTGGAAGAACGAGTACGAACGCGTCGCGGAACGTTTCCGCTCCGTGCTCGACGCCGATGCTGAGGCGGCTGAGGTCCGGGCCGGAATCGAGCTCACCCGAGCAGCTGCTGCCGCGGATTTGGCGGCGACGCAGGCCGAGCAGAATCTTCGTCGATCCGAGGTGACGCAACTGCAGCAGCACATCGATGCGCTGCGCGCCGAGTTTGCCAAACTCGATGAGGAGTCGAACCTGCAGACGTTCGGCTTCTACAAACCGCGTTACGACTTCGCCAATTCGCAGGATTACCAAACGCGTCTCGACACGATCCGCTCGCAGCAGAAGGAGATGCTGAAGGCGAAGACGGCAGCGCGATGCCGCATCGAGTGGACGGTCAACGGCAGCAAGGTCGAAGGTCGCAAGGCAACGAATCAAACGCTGAAGCTGATGCTGCGTGCGTTCAACGGTGAATGCGACGCGGCGCTCGCGCGTGTGAAATACAACAACGTCGGCGTCATGGAAGCGCGCATCCGCAAAGCGCACGAGACGATCGACAAACTCGCCGAGGTCAATCAGTGCTACATCGCCGGCGAGTACGTCGAATTGAAGTTGCAGGAGCTGTATCTCTCGCACGAGTACGAGGAGAAGCTGCAGGACGAGAAAGAGGAACAGCGCCGCATTCGCGAGCAGATGCGTGACGAAGAGATTGCGCTCCGCGAGATCGAGAAAGCACGCAACGACGCCGAGCGTGAGGAAGCGCGATACCGCCAGGCACTGGCGAAGGCAACGGAGGACGCAGAACGCGCCGTCGGTGCGCGGCACGAGAAGCTGCAGCGCGACATCGAAGAGTTGCAGCGACGCCTCGCGGAGGCGCAATCGAACAAAGAGCGCGCCATCGCGCGCGCGCAGATGACGCGCTCAGGTCACGTGTACGTCATCTCGAACGTGGGCTCGTTTGGTGAGCACGTGTACAAAATCGGGATGACGCGGCGACTCGATCCGATGGAGCGAATTCACGAGCTGAGCGACGCGTCGGTTCCGTTTCACTTCGACGTTCACGCAATCATCTTTTCTGAAGACGCGCCGGCGCTCGAAACGAAGCTTCACCAGCTGTTTCATCGTCGCCGCCTGAACCGGGTGAATCTGAGGAAGGAGTTCTTCCACGTGCCGATCGACGATGTCGCCGCCGCGGTTACTGAACATCACGGGCAGATCGAGTTCACGCGCGCCGCAGAAGCGGCGGAGTGGCGAAAGACGCTCGCGCTGCTCGCTGAGGAACACGGCGGTGTTGCAGCGGCGGATGCAGCTGCGGCGAGACTGAACATTCGATCGCAGGCAGCGGCGCCGGTCGTTGCCGAATATTTAGTACCGATGCCAGAACACGCGACGGTCAACCTCCGCGAGTGACGCGCAGCCGAGCAGCGCCATCGCGGTCTCGAACTCCTCGCGAAGAATCGCGATGACGCGTGCGACGCCCTCGGCGCCGTCGCACGCGAGGCCGTAAACGTACGGCCGTCCGACGAGCACCGCATTCGCGCCGCTGGCGATTGCTTTGACGATGTCGGTGCCGCGGCGGATGCCGCCATCGACGAGGATCGGCACGCGGCCGGCGACGCGATCGACGACTTCGGGAAGCGCGTCGATCGTCGCGGGGACGGTATCGAGATTTCGCGCGCCGTGATTCGAGACGACGATTCCGGCAGCGCCGTGCATGAGGCCGCGCTCCGCATCTTCCGCGGTCAGGATTCCTTTGAGCAGCACGGGCAGCTTCGTCGTCGCGGCGAGCCAGTCGACGTCTTTCCAGGTGATCGCTTCGCGCCGTCCGCTGACGATGCTTAGTCGATCGCGGCCGGCCGCGTCGAGGTGCGGCGTGGGCAACTCCGGCGGTACGGAAAAGTTCGCGCGCGCCTGACGGTTGCGTGTGCCGAGGACCGGCGTGTCGACAGTCAGGCAAAGCGCGCGAACGCCGGCCGCTTCGGCGCGCGCGAGAAGATCACGCGTCACGTCGCGATCGTTCTGCAGATAGAGCTGGAGCCACAGTCGCGCGCCGCTCGACGCGACTTCCTCGACCGCGCAGTTCGACGCGGTGCTCATCACGAACGTCACGCCCGCGGACGCCGCGCCGCGCGCGCTCTCCGCCTCGCCGCCGTCGTGCACGAGTCGCTGATACGCAACCGGCGCGAGCAGCAGCGGCATCGGATGCTCATCGCCGAACAGCTTCACGTGCATGTCGATGGTCGAGACGTCTTCGAGCATGCGCGGACGCAGCAGCAGGCGCGCGTACGACTCGCGGTTCCATCGCAGCGTCGCCTCATCGCCCGCGCCGCCGGCGAGAAACTCATAGACCATGTGCGGCAGCTTCTCGCGCGCCGCGGCTTCGAAATCGTCGAGCGTCAGAAAGTTCATCGCGGTGTCAGCTCTCCGCGCAGGTCCTGCTGCATCTCGCGTTTCACTTTCTCCGGCGACAGCTTCCGGCTGAACAGGTGATAAAGCTTCGCCAGCGCCGCCTCGGCCGTCATGTCGTAACCACTGATCACGCCGGCGCGCGCGAGCGCGGAGCCCGCTGCGTATTCGCCGAGGTTGACGGTGCCTTCGAGGCATTGCGTGCAGTCGACGATGACGACGCCGCGTCGCGTCGCTTCCGTGAGGGCGTCGATGAAATCGCGATCCTGATCGGGGCCGTTGCCGACGCCGTACGCTTCGAGCACGAGTCCCTGCAGTGGCGGACGCAATACGTTGCGCACGAGCTCCGGTGAGATGCCGGGGAAGAGTCGCAGCGCGCTGACGACGGGCGATGCGAACTCTTCGACTTTCAGCCGTTGCCGCGGACGCGGTTTGCGCACGAGCTCGTGGTTGATCTCGATGTCGATGCCGACGTTGCCCAGCGGCGGTACGTTCGGCGATGCGAATGCCGCGAATCCGTCAGCGCTGACTTTCACCGCGCGACAACCTCTCAACAGCGACCCGCCAAAGTACAAACACACCTCGGGCACCGCGTGATTGGCGGCGATGAGCAGCGAGGTGATGAGGTTTTCGCGCGCGTCATTGCGGACTTCGCAGAGCGGGATTTGCGAACCGGTGATGATGACCGGTTTGCCGAGGCCGCTGAGCATGAACGGGATGGCGGAGGCGGTGTAAGCCATCGTGTCGGTGCCGTGCAGGACGACGAAGCCGTCGTAATCGTCGTAATTCGCGGCGATGTCGTTGGCGATCTTCACCCACTCGCGCGGCGTCATGTTCGAGGAGTCAAGCAGCGGCGCGTATTCGTGGATGGTGAAGGACGGCATCGAGCGATGCTTCAGCTCAGGCATCGCGCGCATTTGGGATTGGAGGTAGCCGGGCTCGGGCGAGTAGCCGTCGCGCGTGCGCTTCATCCCGATCGTGCCGCCGGTGTATGCGATGTAAACGCGCTTGCGCATTGCGCGCGAATGTTAGCGCGCGGGAAAGCGATCTCGTCGTCGTTTCGACGACAATTCCCTCCACGGCCGATGACCCGGATCAGTCAAAAGATCCTCGAAAGCAAAGCAGCGCTGCGGCGGGAGCTCGGCTCACAAAGCATTGCTGACAAGCTGCGGATGCTCGACTGTCTACGCGAGCGCCAACTCGCCATAGAGCCGGCAAAGAAGCGCCTTCGCGGCGAAAAAACGAACGCGCGCGAACGACGTTAGCGCGCGCCCTTCACAATCTTCCCGTCCTTCATCACGAACATCACGCGCTCCGTCGCTTTGATATCCGTCAGCGGATTGCCCGGCACGGCGACGATGTCGGCGATCTTTCCTGCCTCGAGCGTGCCGACGCGATCGTTTACGCCGAGCAGTGTTGACGCTACTGATGTCGCCGAACGGAGGGCGGCGGCGGGGGACATGCCGAGGTCGGTCATTAGGGAGAATTCGTGGGCGTTGAGGCCGTGCGGCGAAACCGCCGAGTCGGTGCCGAACGCGATCTTCACTCCGGCTTTGAGTGCGTTGCGGAACATCTGTTCGTGCGCGGCGTACGCGGCTTTTGCTTTCGCCTGAATCACGGGCGGGAACTTGCCGACTTTGTCGGGGCTGCCGGTCCAGAACACGGCCATGCGCGTCGGCACGAGGTACGTTCCTTTTTCCTTCATCAGCGCGAGGGTGTCGGGCTTCATGAACGAGCCGTGCTCGATCGAGTCGGTGCCGGCGAGGATCGCCATTTTTGCGGCAGCGTCGCCGTGGCAATGCGCCGCGACTTTGCGGCCCCAGTTGTGTGCTTCCTCGACGATCGCGTTCATCTCTTCCTGCGACAGCTCGGGCGCGTCGACGGGATCGGACAGCGACAGCACGCCGCCGGACGGCATGAACTTGATGACGTCGGCGCCGTACTTGATCTGGTAACGAACGGCGGCGCGACATTCAGCCGGTCCGTTGCAGACGCCTTCGAGCGGGCCGAGTTGATGCGTGCGGCTGGGCGGGAGGGGATCGCCGTCGCCGTGACCGCCCGTCGCGCCGATCGCGTAAACGGCGGTGAGCATGCGCGGGCCGGGGATGATGCCTTTGTTGATCGCGTTGCGAAGACCGACGTCGACGTAATCCTCGCTGCCGACGTTGCGCACGGTCGTGAAGCCGGCGTTGAGCGTCTTCAGCGCGTACGACGCCGCGTAATGAGCCTGCTCGGCCGGATGGCGGAACGCGCTTTCGAAGTAATCCTTGTACCAGTTATCGCCGGACTCGCCGGTGAGATGCACGTGTGAATCGATGAAGCCGGGGAGAAGTGTCGCGTCGCCGAGATCGATGACCTGCGCGCCGGCCGGAATGGCGATGCCGGAACCGGCGGCGACGATGCGATCGCCGTCGACGATGACGACGCCGTTCGACAACATGTTGTCGGATGTGCCATCGAAGATATGTGCGGCCTTCAGCGCGATCGGCTTCGAGGTCTGCGCGAATCCGACGGCGGCGGCGAGCGTGACGAGGAGGGCGAGCGTCAGCTTTTTCATGTCGGCGAAGTCTAGCGGGTCAGGCGGTAAATCAGGAGCGCCGTGCGTTTGATGAGCATCGGCAGCGAGTCGAGATCGACGCGTTCGTCGGGCGTGTGCGAGCCGTTACCGTGCGCGCCGAGTCCGTCGAGACCGCTCACGACCGGCGCGACGAACGACACATCACCGGCGCCGCGCTTCGACGGTTCGAGCGCGGGGACGGGACCGTAGCCGAGGTCGCGGCTGACCTGATCGAGCGTGCGGAGGAGTGCGTAGTTCGCTTCGGTCGGCGCCATCGCCGGGTACTCATCGGCGAACGTGATGGTCGCGGATGCGCGCGGCAGCGAGGCTTTCACTATCGCGCGCATCGCATCCTTCACTCGCTCGCGCTGCTCGTTCGTCAGGAAACGGAGATCGCCTTCGGCGACGGCGTGTCCGGCGATGACGTTCGTTTTGCCGAACGCGGTGCCGCGTTTCGCTTCCTCATCAAACGTGATGTCGGTGCCGGCGACGACTACGCTCGGATTGAACGTGAGGTTCTCTTCGCCGCGAATCTTTTCGTAGAACGCGTTGAGGATGCGGGCGAGCTCGAAGACGGCGCCGCTGCCGGACGATTCGTTGAAGATGCCGCCGGAGTGACCGGTCGGCGCGGTGACGTCGAGCCGCCACGAGGTGAAGCCGCGCCGCGCGACAGTCGCGGTATCGCCGACGCTTGCTTCGAACGCGAGTGCGGCGTCGCTTCGTTTCGCGGCATCGATGAGATCGCGTCGCGCGACGTCGAGCGGGCGGCCGGGATCTTCTTCATCGCCGGTGAACGCGACGATGATCTGCCGGTCTTTGAGCGCGCCGGCTTCCTGCAATGCGCGCAGCGCGGCGATGACGATCACGTCGCCGCCTTTCATGTCCTCGCCGCCGTTTCCGCTAGCGAGTTTTCCTTCGCGCACGAACGGCTGTCCTTCGAGCACTGTGTCGAGGTGGCCGATGAGCAGTATCCGTTTGCCTTTCGTCCCTTTGATTTCGGCGAAGAGATGGCCGGCGCGTTTCATCTCCGGCGGCATGTCGATCCACGTCGTTTTGAAGCCGATGTCTTTCAGCTCGTTCGCGAAGAGATCGCCGACTGCGCGAACGCCGGCCGTGTTTTCGGTCGCGCTGCGAATGTTGACGGATCGTTCGAGCAGCGAGACGGTTTGTGCGGCGCGCGCATCGACCGCGGCGACGATCTTCTGTTCGGTCGAGGTCAGCAGCAGGAGAGGAACGAGGGCGAGGATGTTCATGCGGCGATGATAGCCGCGGCGCGGAAACGAAAACGCCGGCCTTTCGGCCGGCGTTCGGATCAGCTTTCGCGGTTCGGCGAGGTCGCCGGTGCGGGAGGAGTGGTGATCGGCGGCGAGACGTCCGTCGACGCTCCGGCGCCCGGCGCGATCGTGATCTTGTCGCCGGATTCGTCGGGGTAGTACTCCTTCATCTTGACGTAATCGGTACCGGTTTCCTCGATGAGGATCTGGTTGACTTCCCACCCTTCGAGCGTCTCGCGCTCGAGCAGGCGGCGGGCGATTTTGTCGAGCGCGTTCTTGTTCGTGCTGATGACGTCGGTGGCGGTTTTGTACGCCTTGTCGAGGATGCGTTTCACTTCGCGATCGATCTCGACGGCGGTCGCTTCGGAGAAGTCCTGATGCTGCGCGAATTCGCGGCCGAGGAAGATCTCCTGCTCCTTCTTGCCGAAGGTGACGGGGCCGAGATCGGACATGCCCCATTCGCAAACCATCTTGCGAGCCATGCCGGACGCGCGCTCGATGTCATTGCCGGCGCCGGTGGTGATCTCGCCGAGGAAGATTTCTTCGGCGATGCGGCCGCCCATCATCACGGCGAGGCGCGCTTCGAGATAGCGCTTCGAGTACGAGTACTTGTCTTCCGTCGGCAGCTGCTGCGTGAGGCCGAGTGCGCGGCCGCGCGGGATGATCGTGACTTTGTGCAGCGGATCGGCGGCCGGGATGATGGCGGCGACGATCGTGTGACCGGCTTCGTGATAGGCGGTGTTCCGCTTCTCGCGCTCGCTCATGACCATCGATTTGCGCTCGACGCCCATGAGGACTTTGTCCTTCGCGAACTCGAAGTCGACCTGCTGGACTTTCTTCTTGTCGTAGCGCGCGGCGTTGAGCGCGGCTTCGTTGACGAGGTTGGCGAGATCGGCGCCGCTGAAGCCCGGCGTACCGCGCGCGAGCACGGTTGCGTCGACGTCTTCGGCGAGCGGAATCGTGCGCGTGTGGACGCGGAGGATGCCTTCGCGGCCTTTGAGGTCGGGGAGATCGACGACGACGCGGCGATCGAAGCGGCCCGGACGGAGCAGCGCCGGATCGAGCACGTCGGGACGGTTCGTGGCGGCGACGAGGAT